>Ga0187861_10000578_pt1 | contig 42434 bp, 35 predicted proteins | sample June2016WEW_10_1_3_FD_132986 | JGI IMG/M metagenome (GOLD analysis project Ga0187861, IMG submission 132986) | Peatland microbial communities from SPRUCE experiment site at the Marcell Experimental Forest, Minnesota, USA - June2016WEW_10_100 | ecosystem: Environmental > Terrestrial > Soil >...
CGGGCAAGGTCAACGACGACTACCTGAAGCTGGCCATCGAGCAGTACCAGAAGGTCACGGCGAAAGATGCCAAGGATGCCGAGAGCTGGGTCGTCCTGGGGCGGCTCTATCGCTTTGCCAACAACTCGGTGGAGGCGGAAAAGGCGTACAACGAGGCCATCCAGGCCGACCCCGGCAGCGAAGACGCGCTCACCGGCCTGGCGCTGTTGTACTCCGACCTGGGGGACACCCGGCGCGCCATCGAGAAATTGAAGACCGTCACCGACAAGAACCCCAGCGAGCGGACGCTCGCCCTTTTAGCCCGGTCGTACCGGGAGCTTCGGGATTACAAGAGCGCCGCCGAAGCGCTCCAACGCGCCGTGGCGCTGGCGCCCGACGATACCCGCCTGATCGCCGAACTGGCGGACAACCTGTTTCTGTGCAATCAGCTTGATGAAGCCCTCCGTCTCTACCAGCAGCTTGCGGCCGACGATCCGCACAATCCCATGCCGCCATTGCGCATCAGCGAGATTTACCGCGTCAAGCGCGATTTTGCGAAAGCGCGCGAGTCGCTCGACAAAGCCAAATCGCTCGATCCGGAGAGCCTGGATGTGCGCATTGACGAGATCAACCTGCTGGAAACCGAGGGCAAGGCCAACGAAGCCATCGCTTCGCTGAAAGGCCTGCTGGACGAGACCGCGCGCAAAACCTACTCGGCCGCCGATGCCGCCAACCGCGCCACCCTGCTCGACCGGCTGGGCGTTTTCTACCGGAGCGCGGGCCAATACCCGCAGGCCGTCGAAGCCTTCCGGCAGATCGCCTCCCTCGAAGCGCAAAGCGCGCCGCGCGCGGCCGTGCAAATCATCGAGACCTATCGGGCGGCGAAGGACTTCGAAAGCGCGCGGAGGGAAGCGGATGCGGCCCTGAAGAAGTATCCCAACGAGCGCATGGTGCAGTTGACGCATGCGTCGCTGCTGGGGGACCTGGGCAAGATCGACGAGGCCGCCGCCGAAGTTCGCGGCCTGATGAAGGGTCCCGACGACCGCGACATGCAACTCGAGCTGGCGCAGATCTACGAGAAGGGCAAGCGCTACGCCGATATGGCCCCGCTTCTGGACCAAGCCGAGGAGCTCTCGACCTCGGACGACGACAAAGCGGGCGTTCACTTCATGCGGGGCGCCATGTACGAGCGCATGAAGAAATTCGACGCTGCCGAAGCGGAATTCCGCAAGGTGCTGGAATTGGACCCCGACAACGCCGGCGCCATGAACTACCTGGGCTACATGCTGGCGGACCGCGCCGTCCGGCTGGATGAGGCCTATCAACTCATCAAGAAGGCGGTGGATCTGGACCCACAGAACGGCGCCTACCTCGACAGCCTGGGATGGGTGTACTACCGCCAGGGGAAACTCAACGAGGCCGAGGGGTTGTTGCTGCAAGCGCTCGACCACATCGGCCAGGACGCCACGGTGCACGATCACCTGGGCGATGTCTACTTCAAGCTGGGCAAGACCAAGGACGCCATTACGCAGTGGCAGGCGTCTCTGAAGGAGTTCCAGGCCGGCTCGCAGTCCGACAGCGACCCGGAGGAAATCGCCAGCGTCGGTAAGAAGCTCGAAAGCGCGCGAGTCCGGCTGGCGAAAGAGACTAACCAGAAATAGACGCCCCAGTAACACCGCTTCGATTGCCCCAAAAACACCGGCAGTAAGGCCCGGAGGGAGTTTTTGGGCCCCCGCAAAATAACCCAATTAACATCGTAAGCACCTGATAATAAATCAGTTATTTCGCTAAAACTACGTCAAAACCTATTGTTTCGCGCGCTTCTGTGGGATACTCATGTTTAGAACGGATTTTCAACTCAGCTAATGTCCCTGTTGGACGACGCAGTCGCTAGGTACAACAAACTGTTGGAGAGCGGCCCCTACCGCGATCTCGCGTGGGTGGAGGCGCTGTACGAGCGCATGGAGAGCGGCCGGCTCTCGGCGGGCGGACGGCTGGTCTGTCCTTTTCTGCGGCCCAACTTCATTTCGCGGCGCCAGTACGACTCGTTGGTGAAAACCGGCGAGGCGCTGATCTGCGCCATCGACCGCATGGAACAGATGGTGCTGAGCAACCCGGTGCTGCTGGCGCGCCTCGACCTGCTGCCGGCGGAGAAGATGCTGGCGGCCATCGATCCCGGCTACCAGGCGCTGGAAGTGGCCGCGCGGCTGGACACGCATCTATCCAACGGCAGCTTGCATTTCGTTCAATACAATGCGGATTCCCCCACCGGCGCGGGTTATGCGGACGCGCTGGCGGACCTGTTCTACGACGCCGCCCCGATGAAGGAATTCCGCAAGAGGTATACGCTCACGCGCACCGGCAGCCGGCGGCATCTTCTGCAAGCGCTGCTGAAATCGTATAAACAATTCGGCGGCACGAAGAAGCCCAACATCGCCATCGTGGAGTTCCGGCCGGCTTACCATTCCGGCCAGAGCGAGTACGAATTGTTCCGCGATCTCTTCCGCGAGGATGGCTACGCGGTGGAGATCGTATCGCCCGAGCAGCTCGAGTACCGCAACCGCGTGCTGCGCAAAGGCCCATTCGAAATCGACCTGGTGTACCGGCGCCTGGGCGTGCAGGAGTTTCTGGTCCGCTTCGACCTGACGCATCCGCTGGTGCAGGCCTACCGCGACCGCGCGGTGTGCGTGGTCAACAGCTTCCGCTCGGAGCTGGCGCACAAGAAGGCCATGTTCGGGCTGCTGACGGACGAGACCCTGACGGCCAAATTCCCGGCGGCGGAGCGCAAGGCCATCCGCGACCACGTGCCCTGGACGCGCCTGGTGGCCGCGTCCAAGACTACCTACGAAGACCGCGCCATCGACCTGCCCGAGTTCATTGCCAAGAACCGCGAGCGGCTGGCGCTCAAGCCCAACGACGACTACAGCGACCTGCACGCTTACTTCGGCTGGGAGATGGGCGATGCCGAATGGGACCGCGCCCTCAAGCAGGCCATGCGTGCGCCGTACGTAGCGCAGGAGCGCGTGGACCCGGTGCGTTCGGTTTTCCCGCTGATGAGTTTCGGCCAACTCGAGTTCCGGGAGATGCAGGTGGACGTGCACCCGCATGCCTACCTGGGCAAAGTGCAGGGTTGCTCGAGCTGGCTCTCGACCCGCAAAGCGGGCTTCTCGTCGGCCGCCGGCGTGGTGCCGACGTTCCTCCTGGAGTCGAAAAGCTGACGCGTGCGGCGGCTAAGAGCGCGCCCAGGGGCCAGTTGACGTGACGGGGACTCACCATTCCGCTCGACTTGAATCCGGTATGGGGGCTGCGGAATTAAATCAAACCTCAGTATCACAACGGACGCGCGTGTCCGACAAGGGCCTCAGACTCAATTTCCGGTCTATAATGTCTGCGGCGTCACCTGACGCCCGTGGTTCTGGGATTGCTCCGCATGGGCAGTCCCCAATCTGCTTGGCTGTTTAACCGCCCCGGAATGGGGATAGGAGTTTGCTATGCCGATGTACGTCGTTCTCTACAAATGGACCGAACAGGGAATCAAGAACGTGAAAGACTCACCTGCTCGCGCTGAAGCAAGCATAAAAGCTGCTGAGGCAGCTGGCAGCAAAGTCATCGGCCTGTGGTACACGATCGGTGAGTACGACATGGTGGCCGTGGTCGAGGTTGCAAACGAGCAATCCGCGATCGCGCTTCTGCTAGCGCAGGCGGCACAAGGGTTCCTGCGCACGACAACGCTCCCGGCCCGCACGCCGGCGGAATTCGCCGAGATTGTCAAGATGCTCCCGTAGGTCTGGTGGGAGCACCTTGAGCTTCCCCCGGGCCGTAGTCGAAAGTTGAGCGGCTCTCCGCTGTGGTTCGAGGCGTTCGGCGAATAGCCTCCTGACCGTGGTCAGTTGGCGCCCAACTTGTGGATCTGGCATCCGGGGGGTCGTCCGGGAGTCCCCATGCGGGAGACCACCGTGCCTGGCGGCCGATTCCCGTGCTGCGCGCGCATTTTGCGGGGATCGGGAACGGTGAACGCCCTTCCGTCGAAGGGGCCCGTGCGGCTGGTGTGCGCCACAGGGCCGCCATACCGGAACCAGCCCGCTCCGAGCGGTCACCCGCTCCCGATCTCAAACAACCATCTCGGGAGTTCCGACTGCCGAACGATACTCAACAGCGTGCCTCGTCCGACCGGATCGTGAAGTGGAACGGGGACGGTTATCGTGGTTGTCTCCGAACACTCTTGCATGATCTGATGGCTCCCGCGTTGGCGCACAGCCGCGAATCCGTTCTGTTCGAGAATGCGGCAAATCTCCTAGCCTGAAAGAACGCGAAGCTTACCCAACCGGGACCTCAACCTGGGTCACGAAGACCTCGTGGTGAAAGCGCAGGGCGACTTTTGAGGGCAACTTAAAGCATGCCCCACCTACTTCATTTCCGAGCGCAGCACCTCGATGGCTTTTTCCACCTGGCGGTCGTGGCCGGTCAGGAAATCGGCGGGCGTGTTGTCCACCAGCACATCGGGCTGGACGCCGTAGTTCTCCATGTTCTCGCCGCGCGCGGTGAAGACCCCGGAGCCGGGCGTGCGGAGCGCGGAGCCGTCCAGCAGCGTGAAGGAGCCGGTCCCAATCACCGCGCCCATGGTGGGCACGCCGATCACCTTGCCGAGCCCCAGCGAGCGGAAGCCATCCGGAAACATCTCGGCATCGCTGGCGGAGCGCTCGTTCTGCAACACCGCCATGGGGCCGAAGAACGCCTGGCCGGGGCGCTCGACATTGAGTGAATCGCGGCCGCGCGTGGATTGATAGGCCTTGCGCTGGTTCAGGATCTCGAGCAGTTCCTGGTCGATCCCACCGCCGCCGTTGAACCGTTGGTCGATGATGAGACCTTTCTTATCCTTGTTCTCCAGCAGATCGACCTGGAACTTGGCGAGTGAAGGCGCATCCATGGCGCGGATATGCAGGTAGCCGATCTGGCCGCCCGACAGTTTCTCCACCATGGCCTTGCGGTCGGCCACCCACCGGTCGTAGTCAAGGTTGCCCTGCGCCGTGGAATTGAGCGGCTCCAGGCTGACCGTCCAGGCGCCATCCGTCGAAGGCTTCGAGTTGACCAGGAACTCGAACTTCCGGCCCGGAAGAATGTTGAACAGCCTCCAATAGTTCTCGCTGGTCTTCAATTCCTTGTCATTGACCGCCAGAATGTAGTTTCCGGGCGCCAGCTTGACATAATCGTGATCGGCCGGCCCCTTCTTGTAAATGTAGGCGACCTTGTAGTAGCCGGAGGCGTCCGGCTCCATGTCGAAGCCCGGGTAGCGAGTCTGGACGTGCTCTTCCGGGGTCCGCCCCGGAACGACGCCGCCGCCCGAAATGCCGGTGTGCGATGCGTTCATATCGCCGATCATTTCCATAATGAGGTTGTGAAGCTCTTCGGTATCGGCGATGTTCCCGAGCAGCGGTTCGTAAGTGTCTTTAGCCGCGGCCCAGTTGGCGCCGTGCATCTTGGCGTCGTAGAAACGGTTCTTCATCACCCGCCAGGCTTCTTCGAAGACCTGCTTGCGCTCGGCGGCCAGGTCGATTTCCATCCGCACCGTGAACGCGATGCGCCGTGGCGCGGAACCAGTGGCGGCGGTTTCGGTTCCCGCGCCTGCGGCCGCGGCGGCGCCACGCCCTCCACGGCCACCTGCGACGGTGGGTGACGCGGGCCCGGTGTCTCCGGCCGGTGTCGCGGGGATGGCCAGCGAGTAAATGCCGCCGCCTTGCAAAAAGTAAATGCTGCGGCCCTCTCTGGCCCATTGGGGTTCGGTGCCCCCGCCAAAGCCAAAGCCGCCGCCGCGCCCGCCACGCCCGCCGCGGCCGGCGGCGTCCGGCACCGTGGTGTTGAGGCGCGTCAGGCGAGTGCCGTCTTCGGAGATGGTGTACATCGCGGGACCGCCCGCCGGCGCTCCCTCTTCCCCGCCGGCCGGCGCGCCGGCCATGGCCATGAAGAGGTAGGTGCGGCTATCCGGCGCCGGCGCCACGGTCGAGACCGAGCCTGGCACGCGCGTAAGCTGCGTGATCCTGCGCTCCAGCTCGTCCCATTCGATCTTCACCTGCACATTGGCGGGCCCAGGGGGCACCCCGCCGGCGGCCGCGCCACGGCCTCCGCGCCCGGCGGGCCCAGGGGGCGCCCCCGTTTCCAGAGCGGCGGCTTCCGCCTGCGCTTCCGTGTTCACGTCGCGATCGAGGGGGTCCTTCTCGATGTGGGTCAGCGCCACGCTATAGAGTTGCGCCGAGCCGCGGCCCGCCGTGGAAGCGACGCCAGCCACGCCGACGCCGCCCAGCAGCAGCAGCTTCTTCCCGTCGGGAGTCCATTTCGCGCCCCTCGAAATCATGAATTGATCGGAGGCGATCATGGTCTCCTTGCCGGTGGCCAGTTCTTTCACCCACACGTGCGAGCGCAGAAGATGATCGTCCTTGGAGTAGGAGATCCACTTGCCGTCCGGCGAGAATTGCGGTGCGCCGATGTTGCCGGCGTCGCTCGAAACCAGCACTTCTTCCGTGCCGGTGTCGATGTCGACGCGCCGCAGCTTGTGGTCCGAGCCCGACCACATGAGGGATTTCGAGTCCGGCGCCCAGGCGATGGCGGACTTGTCGCAATCCACGGCGCTGAGCTTCTTCTGGCTCTTGCCAAGCTCGTCGGAGATCCACAGTTCCTCGCGTCCCGTGCGGTCCGAGACGAATGCGATCCACTTTCCATTGGGCGACCAACGGGGATCCTGCTCCTTCCAGGACGTTTCGGTCACGCGCTGCGGCTCGCCGCGGTCGGTGGCGATGGTGAAGACCTCCCCGTGCACCACGATGGCTGCGCGCCGGTTGGAAGGCGAAAGATGGAAGCCTTCGGCCTCGTTGTTGACCGTGACCAGCTCGGTTTCGTTCTCCTTCACGTCGCTCTTGATGTCGATGCGGATTTCGGCGGTCTTGCCGCTGGCGGTATCCAGCTTCCAGATGCCGAAGTTGTCTTCGTAGACGATGGTCTTTCCGTCCGCCGAAATGCTGGGGAAGAAAAGGTTGCCATCCAGGTGGTGCGTCACCTGTGAAGCCTTGCCGCCTTTGTCGGAGATCTTCCAGATATTGTTGACGCTCTTCATGACCTCCGGCGATCCGGGCTTGATGCTCTTCTCGTTGGGCAGCTCATTGGAGACGAAATAAACCTCGCCGTTGAGTCCGTACATGGGCCAGAAGCGGTTGCCCTTATAATCGTCGTCGCCCAGCTTGGTGAACTTTTTCGCCGCCACGTCCATCACCCAGATGTCCGCCGCGTAAGCGCCGCGATAGTGTTTGCGCGACCAGACCGAGGGGTGCCGCATGAAGGCCAGCTTGGCGCCGTCCGGCGAATAGCTGGCATACGCGCCCCAATCGGTGGGGACGGGCTGCTCGATGCCGCCCTCGAGCGGAACTTCCCAGAGCGTGGCGACGGTGGGGAACGCGCCATTGCCGCGCGTGGAAGAGAACAGGATCTTCTTGCCGTCCGCCGTCCAGCCCACCACGTTATCGTCGGCGGTGTGGAAGGTGAGCTGGCGCGGCTTTCCTCCCGTAACCGGGATCGCGAAGACGTCGTAATTGCCTTCGCGATTCGAGGAAAACGCGATCCATTGCCCGTCGGGCGAGAAACGCGGATAGATCTCGCGCGCTTTGTTATCGGTCAGGCGCTGGAGGCCGGCGCCATTCTCGTTGGCGATCCAGATGTCGCCCAGGTAGCTGAAGGCAACCTTGCCTTTGGAATACGCCGGGTAACGAAGCAGTTTCACCTGCGCCTGCGCGAGGGCGGGCAGCAGCACGGCAACAGCGACGAAGAAGGCTTTTCGGATCATCTCTATCCTCCGGTGTAGCGGATAGAAATGATGTTAATTGGTGGTGCGGTGGAACGTCAATCCGCGATCAGATGGATGGAGCCGATTCCGCCGTGGATGTCCAGGTGGATCCTCACCTTGGAGTCTTCGTACGCATCATTGACCCAATGGCCGCCTTCGCGGCGCAGGCCTTGCGTTTGGATTTCGCCGATGCCGCCCGATCCTTCGGCGTAGACGCCCACGCCGGCCGGCAAACGGACCGTGGCTTCCCCGATGCCGCCGCGAATGGTTACGTCATAGTTGTGCTTGGGGTTCCCACGGAGATCCATGTCCACCTTGCCGACTCCCATGTGGACTTCCACGCTGCGCAGCGACAGGCTCCCCAGGTCGAGCCGCGCCTCCCCCGCGCCGAAATGCAGGCTCAGGTCCATGGGGACGTCGTTGTTCAACGCCAGATCCCATTCGTACCGGGTGTGACCGAACTGGGCGTGGCTTTCCGGCTGGCGGATGGTGAGATCGCCATGCGTGCCCGTGCTGCTGTACCGCACCTCGGGCTGCCACGACGCCACGTTGTAAGTGAAATCGGCATTCAGCAGCTTCCGCGCGCCGCCGCCGATGATCAGGTTGCCGGCGCCCATGTTGAGTTCCACGCGGACCCTTTCGGCAGCGTCCCGCTCGATGCTGCGGGAATCGTGCCGCACGGGCCCGGTGGCGGTGTCGATGATGCAACTGTTCAAGCACAATGCCGCCGCCAGCAGAGGCAGACATCTGATGTCCATGGAGTCTCCTTCAGAGGAGCATACGCGCCCGGAGCGCGGGTTGTTCCCTACCAGTGCGTGAGCGATCCGTCCGGCCGCTGGTACAAGCGGCCCCGGATGGGCTGGGTCACCTCGCCGGCGGGTTTGAGCAGCTTCATTTCGAGCGTGGCCCCCAGGCCGGGACGTTCGTTGGGGTAGACCTTGCCCTGCTTGAAATCCAGGCACTCGGGCAGGTAATCGATGGCGCGGTCGCCATAGTTGAACTCGAACAGCACCGGGCCGGGGAAGGTGGAGAGGCAATTCACCAGGGCGGCGGTGGAGATGGGCCCCGTAAAATGCGGAACCATTCCCACCACGTGGGTTTCGCACATGGCCATGATCTTCAGGAATTCGGTGATTCCGCCGACGTTGGGCAGCGTGCAGCGGTTGTAATCGATGTCGTGGTTCTCCACCAGGCGGTTGAAGTTCCATCGCTGGCCCCACTCCTCGCCGGCGGCCAGGGGGCACGTGGTCATCTGCCGCAATCTCGGAATGTCCTCGAGGAACTGCTCGTCGCGGGTGGGGTCTTCCACCAGGTACGGTTCGTATTCCTCGATCAGCTTGCAGCAGCGCAGGGCGTCGGGATAATCGAACTTCTGGTGCAGGTCGATGTTCCAATCCCCCTTCGGGCCGACGCCTTCCCGAATCTCCTTGCAGGCCTGGGCCACCAGGCGGACGCGTTCGTGCGTGTTGAAGACATTGTCGACGATGGGTCCGCCGGCGGCGGCATCGATGCGGAAGGCGCGGTAACCGGCCTCGATGGTGGCGCGCGCGCGATCCCGCAGGCTCATGGCGGCAGTCCCCATGCCGCCCGTGGGGTAGCATTCGCAGTAATTGCGCACGGCCCCGCCCAGAATCTGGTGGACGGGCAGCTTCAGCGCCTTGCCCTTGATGTCCCACAGGGCCAGATCGAGCGCTCCGATGGCGTGGATCTTCTCGCGGCCCGGAGGATAGAACCAGGCCATGTACATTTCCTGCCAGGCGGCCTCAATGCGGAAGGGGTCTTTGCCGATCAGCGATCCGGCGGCCTGCTCCAGCATGTCCTTGGTGCCGCCTTCGCCGACTCCGGTGATTCCGATGTCCGTCTCCACCGTGACCACCATATTGCTCTGGTTGAAGGTTTGGTTCAGGTTGGGAGGCTGGTAGAACCGGACCCGGGTGATTTTCGCCTTGGGCAGCGCGGCGTCCGCGCGGCGGGGAAGGGCGGCGGCCGCCACGGATGCCGCCGCGAGCGACTGCAAGAAAGATCTTCGATTCAGGGCACACCTCCTGCGAGACAGTCTATTCTACCCACACTGTGGGGCGGACGCCTTCGTCCGCGCCGGACCCCCTGGTCCGGCTCTTCTACCCCTTGGTCGCGATCGTCACGCTGCCCGGTTTCAGCCCGGGCGAGGAAGCCGTCACTCGGATCTGGCCGGGTTTCGCGCCGGCTTGTACGATGGCCAGGCACATCCCGCTGAATGCCTTCCTGCGATTCGATTTGTAGTCGTCGTGGCTCTGCATGTCGCCGTTGTCTACGCCGATGAGCTTGCCTTCGCCCTGAATCTCGAAGGCCACCTCAGGGGCGGCATCCGGCACCACCCCGCCTTGGGCGTCCACGATCCTGACGGTGATATGGGCGACACCCCGGCGGTCGGCGGCGATCGCCTCCCGGTCCACCGACAGGGCGACGGTCACCGGCCTGGGCCATTGATTGAGGCGTCACTCTTCTCCGCGGGGTCGCGGTGACGGGATGCCTCTCTCTCAGCGAAGAGAGAGAGAGACCTTCTGAGAGCCCAGTTCTTCAAGCCGGATGGCCCGGTGGCATCGACTCGGCACGTCCAAATTCGCTGCCGTCTTGGGGTTATCGGCGCTAAAATGCTAATTGGGCGCCAGCTGAGGAACATTGATTGTCGCGGACCCCCCTCGGGCGCTTGTTGACGGTTATGAAGTCGGACGAACCTCATTTCTCTCGAATGCTTCTGGACGTCGAGGCCTCCCATATTGAGATCGACTTGTATCGGCCCGTGGACGCTACTCTTCATGGGGCCGAAGGACCCCCGGTAATAGTGATCGTTCCCGGAGCTGCCAGCAAGAACTGGCACGGCTATCGAGCATTGTGCGAACCCCTCGCCATGGCGCTGGCAGATGCGGGTTTTTCGTCACTAAATTTCGCCGCCAGGGGCCAGGAACCTTGCCCAGGAACATGGTCGCTTCAATCTATGCTAACCGATTTGGGCGCACTTCTACACCATCTCCGCTCAACGGGGTTGTCTCGCATCGGGCTACTTGCTTATAGCGCTGGCACCAGTGTCGCCCTCGCCTATGTCCTGCAGGACCCTAACTGGGTCCGCTCCGTTGCAATGTGGGGAACGTGTTTCAGTCCCTTTTACGCGTCATTTTATTCGGATATCGCTGAGGCACGGAGGCGTCTGGCGAAACTGGGGACGCGGATTTCCGACGACTTCCGCGTTCCGAGCTCGATGATGCCCGAGCATTTGCTGCCCAGCGTCACTGTCCCGCTTCTTCTGGCGTTTGGTACAGAAGATCAGTACTCCAGCATCTCCGACCAACTCACGGCATTCACCCGCTCCGCGTCATCTCGGTCAGAGTTCGTCGTAATCAAGAACGCGACGCACGCCATCACTTCCGCGCACCCAGCATTTCCAGACCTTATCGCCGTCTTCCGCAGCTGGTTCTTCCGCACCCTCTGATTAACTTGTCTTCCTACCCTCTTAGAGACCGGCCATAGGTGTTTCTGACCATGTTGATTATCGGGTTATCAGACTAGACCCCCACCGCGTTCACTCCAAGGAGTTAGCCAATGAGCGAAGAGCACGAACGCCTTATTCAAACCAACTCCACCAAACGCAGCGACCAAGATTGCTGCATACATCTCCGGAATCCTATATGTATTCTGCGCGTTGTACACGGATTGTCCCAAACCGTTTGTCGTTCCAACGATCATCTCGACTCCAATCGTCAGCACCAGAGCCAACGAAACAGCAGCCCGCATCCCACCTAGAATCGCCGGCATCGCCGGAAACAGAAGACCGTCGAACAAGTACTGAACCCGGTCAACCTTATGAATCCGCAGCAAAAACCGTCTTGTCTCTCCAGAATCTCTTACACCATAGGCTGTGTAAATAGTGATCGCCCATGTACACACGAAGGCCGCCACCGCGATTTTGGAGAGACTTCCTGATCCGAAGGCGAACATAAAGATGGGATACAGCGCCGTAGCGGGCATAGATCGCAACGCGTCAATAACGCCACCCACACTCTTACTCACGGCGGCGACACCACCCAAAAGCAGGCCGAGGGGCACCCCGAATAAAGAAGCCACGAGAAAGCCCGCCAAGGAACGACCCAGAGTCACGCCGAACGCCAGCACTAAATCACCATTGCGCACGCCCTCGGCAAGTGCGATGAACGTCTCCTTGGGTGGAGCGAGAAACAGCGGATCGATGACGGGACGCTTCCCCACAGTCAACAGGTACCATATGGTCCCCATCACCAGCCAACACAGCAATTGTCGCCAGGAGCTCCTTAGGGTGGAGACTGTGCGTTCAAAAAAGGTGTGCCACATCTATTTGGTTCGTTAGAATTCTGTTTTCGTAGAACAAGTCCGCCACGGCCTGCGCCTTAGCACGGTTAATCTCTTCGATCTGAACAAACTGGTCGATTGGTGCGTTCGCCGCAACCGACTGCGTAACCCCTATGTGAGTTACAAGGGACAATCTGACCTCCTTCGGGCGAGTTGAGATCAAATCAATCGCCTCACGCATAGTTACAATGATCGCTTGATACATCTTGGGATCGCGCGGCTCGAGGCTTCTCAACACCAAGCCTCCACCGTTGAAGAATGGGTTCATTATGTACTCTTCAAGCGGGTTCCTAGAAAGAATACGAACGTCACCAGACTCCAATGCCTGCTGCGTAAGCACGTCTGTGTTGAAAAGCGCGTCTGCGTCTCCACGCCTCAAGAGTTGATTCAAAAACCGAAACTCTGTCGGCATGATCGTAAATCCGTCACTTCCTATACGACTATCGAGGATCAGATGGAGGAGCACTTTCGGGGTCGGGCTTTGCCAGGTGCCGATCCGTTTTCCCTTCAGGTCGTTTAAAGAGGTCACCTTCGAATCCCTGGGTACCAACAGGGAATAGCTCTGACCGTTCTGGCCGTAGATGAGTCGAAGCCTTCCAGGGGAGGTTGCTTCTAGTGCGAAGGCACCGCCCGACCCTAGTGCGCTGACCTCAGCGTCACCACGAAGCAGAGCATTAATCATATCGTTGTTATTGTTGAAGATCACTAGACTAGGCTTGTAGCCATGCTTTTCGAACAAGTGTTGGTCGACTGCAACCATAAGTGGAAGGTAGTAGGCAGTGGGTACTGCGGCAAGTCGAACGGTGCCCGAAAGCGGCTGAGGCCGGAGCCACCACCAAGCGCCGATAGCGAAGACGGCGAGCAGTACTGTCAGCAGAACCGAAAATCGGAGTCGGCGCTCAAGAGAGGAACGAGAAGAGGGGTCAGCCATGGATGTCTCCTTTTGATACGTGTTGGATTCCCGAAAGAAGTAAGTCCCGAAAAAGACTGGGGCCCGCAGGGTCTTCAGCGGCAGCGGGCCGACGGACGGTGCTGTCCAGCCTGAAGGGGGGGCCATGAAAAATTAGTACCTCATCAGCCAGCGTGACAGCCTCCTCCGGCTCGTGCATCGCGCAGATGACCACGTTGCCCTGATTCCGCCAGACGTCTCGAAGATGGCTAGATATGCGGGAGCGCCGCACAATATCGACGGCGGAAAACGGCTCGTCGAGCAAAAGGACGTTGGCCGAAGAGACCATGCAGCGAGCGATCAGAACCAACTGCTGCTGCCCGCCCGACAGTTCAAAGACGTAACGATCCTTGACTGGATCCAATCCAACCCACTCCAGAGCCTGCTCTACCGATGGACGCTGATCGTCGCCTCCGGTGGCGAATCTCTCCTCGGAGTCACGCCACGGTCGCACGTTGCCGCGAACGGTCTTCCACGGAAACAGTGCCTGCCGATAGTCTTGCGGGATGTATTCGAGATCCGCTCTGTGTATGCCGGCACTGCACTGGAACAGCACACTGCCAAATGCAGGCTGCATCTGGCCTACTAATGTCTTAAGCAGCGTGGACTTACCAGAGCCGTTGGGTCCCATGATCACGTATACGAGGCCCGACCGAAAAGTGAAGGAAAACTCATCAAGAACAGATTCACTCCGGTGATCGGATCTATATCCGCTCTTGATTCCGGTGGCCGAGAAGGAACAGCAAAATAGAGGCATCTGTTTCGGTGCCGTCAGTCACGGAACGCCACCGCGCTCCTTTGTCGCTCGCCTTAGGAATTCAAACACAAGATCCCTGCGGCCGAACCATGCCAGGGCGGAGCCCTCGAATATTATGCCAACTAAAATGTTCAGTCCCAGAGTCAATACTGTCAGCGTAGTAAGGATCTCGCACACCACCATGAAGCGCCCAGCTACTGTCACGGGCGCAAAGTCACCGTAGCCTACGGTCGAGATCGTCACAAGGTTGTGATATAGCGACTGCTCAATCAACGAACAAAACCCACGAAGGGTTTTCACATCGTAACAACTCGTGCCGAACACCGCATGAGGCTTCTGCGCAAGTCGCTGGATGAAGACGAGACCGACCGATACTACCGTAAAGGTTGCCCACAACCTTAGCCAGACTCCGACGAAGGCGCCAAATCGGTCCAGAGCGTGGGTGGCGAGAGTGAAGTTACTCAGTACCTGGTCGATACAGTCTTCGACGTCACTGTTGTGTCTGGTGCTGTCGACGTTGCCGCCGGGCGTGTTCTTACAGCCATCGGAAAACCGTCGCAGGCAGTCTCTGCGTTGCTCCTGGTTTAGGAACGAAAAGAGGTGGTCGGCGTGGTCCATGCCAGAAAGTGAGATATGTGAAAGCAATACGTGTGCAAGACTGAGGACGATACTGAACATCTCAAGGAACAGCGCCAAGAAAAGAACACCCGTAAGAAAGTGCCGGGTGCTTTCGAGGGGTTCGGGCAGCGCCAGAGCGGCGGAGCATACAATGGCCGTCGCCAGCACTGTCAAAAGGAAGAAAAGCAAGTTACGTGGCCAGGCCCACTCAGCCTCCAGGACGACAGCCGCGATTCTCGAACGCGGGGTCCTGGCGGTTGTGCTGAACTGAACCCGCAACCGCCGGATCTTGTCGCGATATTGTCCCAGCATCTGTGTCCTCGGCTCCCCTTTCCGCAACTAGTCTGATCGACCCTCAGACGTGTTCAACGAGGCCCCGGAAAGCGTCCTTGAATCGATCACACTCTGCAATATCCCCCTTCTCCAGGAGAATCCACTCGAAGCGGTCTGAAACTGACAGGCTAGGGTCCGCGCTTAGATATGCATGAAGCCTCGGGTCGGCCGAAAAGTCCGAGACAAGGAAGACCGGCACAGTCCTGAAGGGCTCATATTGACGGAGATTGCTGAGCAGCTTGAGCCCGTCGAAAACAGTGCCGCGATCACCCTTAATGATCTTCAGATCCAAGATGAAAGCGACTGGGTCACACCCGGCGAGGTCACTCGGTGCAAGAGTGGAGGCGGTTTCGCCGCGATCGAGGCTGGCGCGCGTGAAGAACATCTTCGACACGAGATTCACGAGATCGCCAATCAACCGCTCCAACACTCTCCTACGCGACTGAAAGTCGTCATCGAATACAATGACGTTCTTCTTCAGCGTATCCTCCTTTCAGACTCGCAGCGAGGAATCTGGGCCTTGGGAAAGGACGTAACGCTCCTAACGCCCGCAGACGAAAGCAGGGGCATAACTCCGGACAGCGTGCGAGCTGCATCTGATAAATATTCGCTCCAGATTATAAGATCAATGCCAACTAGGAGGCCGTTGTCGCACGCGGTGCGAAGAAAGCGTATGCCGTCGTAGTAGGTTGCGTCTCGATACCAGCGCAAGTCGAGCACGAGGACACTCGGGCGATGCCGTTTGAGCAGGTCGATGGCCTCTCCAACGACTTCTGCCGCGGATTGCCCGGAGGGGAGTACCATGAGGTGCGTTACGCATCCAGGGTAGGCCTCAGCTAGTCTGTCGAGATCCGACTTGACGTCGTCAAGCGCCAGAATCGAGCATCGTGTTTCAGGCATCAAGAGCCTCCGGAACCGTAAAACTCACTGTCGTACCATCCGGCGAGGACGAAATCTTCAAATCGTCCCCGTCCAAGAGTTCTTTGATGATAAACCGGGATAGGTGAAGGCCGAGGCCAGGCAGCGACTGCGCCTGATCCGTGGCATAGTACGGAATGAACAGTCGCTTGCGTATCTCCTCGGAAAAACCTGGGCCATCATCTTGGACCGTGAACGTAATCGTGCGGGGCTTCTTGTCAGCGGCCAGGACCGCCCGAACACGAACCGTAGCGCGGGCAAAACGAATGGCATTCGAGACTAAGTTTTCGAGAACCTCGACTAATAGGAAGCGAGGGAGGGTGACAACAGGACCGTGTGAAGGTTCGGTCGAGATCTCTATATTCTTGGTATCCCTTCGAGCTCGCAGCTTCCAAAGCCACGTTGCATCTTCGAGCAGTTGATAGAGATTGTCTGGACGGGCATCGCGTCTGGCCTGGGCACGAAGATCTTCCACAGAGGTTCCGACTCGGGTGGCAATTAGGTCCCGCATTTGAGTTATTTGCTTGAGGACACCCTCGAGCGTCTGGGAGAAGTCTGCGGGGATGAATGAGCGGTACTTGTTGATTGCATCGGACAGTGCTGTTTGAACCTGTTGAGCTGGCTTGCGTACATCGTGGGCGAGGCGATGGATGTACAAGAGAGTAGTGTCCCATTGCGCCTTCTGCCTGGCTGTTTGAGCAGCTCCAGCAATGTCATCGCCGGATCGTATTCGGTAGAGCAAGAGATGCAGGCCACCGGCCAGCACTGGAATGCTCCACTCAGGAAGTTGGTAGTGAGAGCACAGAGCCGCTCCACCAATTCGATCGCCTGACACAGATACCGGAAGATACAGGAGGTTTCTTTCGTCCACATGAGGAAGTCCGGCTGAACCAGCCAAGGTTCGGACCATCCCAGTTTCTGTCGCGGCGTTACTCCTCATCAGACGCCGCGTGTACTGAGTCGACAGGAGCGCCACTCGCGCGGCTGCTTGAAGGGCACTTTCAGAGGAAAATGCGGACTTCACAACTTGAGGTGTCTCCCTAAGCAAGCAGTCAACCCGATCTCCGATCTGGCCCACATCAGGTGCGAGAGCTGCGTCTATAGCTGGAAGCGACGCGGCAAATGTACTTCGGTTAAGAGCCTGTTTGGATATGCAATCGCACAGTCTGCGCTGTGTGCCAAAGAGCCGTATACGGAGGTGGATGTCATCCGTCCATTGGAGGAAAGGGTAGTTCGGCTCAGGATAGGGATCGGAGGGGAATAGATGCTTGAGAAGCCCGCCTAAAGGGCCGACAATGGCCCTGACGATGGGCTCGCGCGGCGAACCAGCGACTAGGGAAATAAAGGTTCTGGAGAATTCCACAATGGCGGCGTCAATTGGCACGATACGCAGCGTAACGAGGAACTTCTCAAAGGATTGCGTCACAAGCTCCGCCAGGGCTTCGTCGGTCTCGGGAGCGTCGGGGGACTGAGGCTTCTTCCAGATGCCATCAGCTACCCTGAGCACCTGATCCAGTAAGGCGCTGATCTGATCAACCGTCGGTTCTTCACTCGTCGTGGTCATTCGGCTAGCGACGGGGTGCGGCCCACAGCGTCCGGGAGCACTCCAAGCCGTTCAATATACACGATCTCATTGCACGATGCAATCGGGGTGGCCAATCCTGTGGGAGATTGCTGGGGAACTTTGAAGGATCAGGTCTGGGATGAGACTGCTCACCGGCTTCCTGCTGCCCGCAATCGAGGCCGGATCGGGCCGCGTGTTCACAGCATCGTCTCTGGAAACCGTCCGGTCCCTGGAACTGACGCCGGCCACCCCGCCGAGTGTATTTCACCGGAACTAGCTGACCGCAAAGGCCTTACCAGCATTTCTGTACAGTCCGTCGGAATCGTGCGAGTTTCCTTCGTGTAGCACTCGGGGGGCCGCTTCCTTTCCTGGCAACGTTGTCCGCGCAGTTCATTGACTGCATAGCCCTTCCCCCAACTTCCCAACTGGCCGGCGTTTCGCGCGTTCCCCGACTCTCCTTTTGTCGCCGTGTTCGCCCTGGCGTGCCAAAGGAGTGCGCCCACGACGGTCACCGGTTACCTCGAACCCTCGCCTCTGACGCCCTCGCCCTAACCGTTCGTCGCGATCGTCACGCTGCCTGGTTTCAGCCCGGGCGAGGAAGCTGTCACTCGGATCTGACCCGGTTTGCCGCCGGCTTGTACGATGGCCAGGCACATCCCGCTGAATGCTTTCCGGCGATTCGATTTGTAGTCGTCGTGGCTCTGCATGTCGCCGTTGTCTACGCCTATGAGCTTGCCTTCGCCCTGAACCTCGAAGGCCACCTCATGGGCGGCATCCGGCACCATCCTGCCTTGGGCGTCCACGATCCTGGCGGTGATATGGGCGACATCCCGGCGGTCGGCGGCGATGGCGCCCCGGTCCACCTTCAGGTCGATTCCCGCCGCTTCGCCGGTGGTGCCGATCTCCACCGCGACGACGTCTTTCCCCTCTCTTCTGCCGACGGCCTTTAGAGTCCCTGGTTGGTAGGGAATGGTCCAGGTGAGGTGCAAATCCGAGGTAGTGCGAGTGCCCCTGGCTAGCGGACCATAGTTCCCGTATCGTTCCGTCATCCCGTACCGCGGAAACTGGTAGCCCTGCACTCCGGCGGATTTGCCGTTGACGAACAGCTCGACCGATTCGCAGTTGGTATAGCAGGTCACCGGAATGAAATCGCCCTCGTGGCCCTTCCAGTTCCAGTGCGGGGACAAGTGCAACATGGGGGCGGTGGTCCACTGGCTTTGGTAGAAGTAGTAACCGTCTTTTGGAAAGCCGCAGGTGTCGATGACCCCCGAGGTAGCTCCCTTGCCGGGCCACCTGGATTCTCCCAGATAGTCGATGCCCGTCCACATGTGGTCGCCGGCGACGTAGTCGTATGTGGCCACGAATTTCCACAGTTGCTCGGTCCCGGTGTTCGGCCGGCCGCCGCCGCGTCCCATCATCATCATCATGCCGCCCATGCCGCCACCACGGCCGCCCGCGGCTCCCGGAGCGCCGGCAACAGCGGGAGGGGCGGGAACTGCCGCCGCGGCGGGCAGTGCCTGCGGGAAGATCCCCGCGTAGGACCCGCGCGGCCCGCCCATGCCGCTGCTCTCCGTTCCGATCATCCGCCTCTGCGGATAGGCCGCTTTGTCGAGGCTGTAGTACTTCTCGATGCGGTCGCGCCAGCGGTCCACGTAGTTGTAGCCGACCACGTCGAGCAAGGCCAGAAATTCGGGCCGCGCCCGGTTGGAAAGCGGTTCCGACTCGATGCGGTCGCAGGCCGCGGTTACCAGCCTGGTGGGGTCCTCCCGGTGGAACACCGTCAGGAGCTGCCGCAGAGTTTCCGCCCCATTGGGGGCGGACTGATCGCCGATCTCGTTGCCCGCGCTCCACAGGACCACCGACGGGTGGTTCCGGTCGCGATGGACGAAATCGGTCACGTCGCGCTCATACCAGTCATTGAAGTAACGGGTATATCCGTTGTTGCGCGTCTTGGACACCCTCCACTCGTCGAATGCCTCGTCCATCACCAGGAACCCCATCCGGTCGCAGAGGTCCAGCAACCCCGGCGCCGGTGGATTATGGCTCGTGCGGATGCCATTACAGCCCATCGCCTTGAGGACTTCCAGACGCCTCCCCCACACCCGCTCCGGCACGGCCGCTCCCACCGGGCCGGCCTCGTGATGCACGCACACGCCGTTGATTTTCACGCGCTGGCCGTTCAGCACGAACCCCTTGTCCGCGTCGAAGACGGCCTCGCGGATTCCGATCGGCGTATCGTACACGTCCACGATGCCGCTCTGGTCCCGCACGGTGCTCCGGACGGTGTAGAGGTACGGCGTTTCCACCGACCACAGGTTGGGCTTTTCCACCTTCACCACCTGCATGAATTCGTACTCGCCGTTCACCCCCACTTCCTGGCTCGTCTCGTCGGTTTGGATTACCTTGCCGTCCCGGTCCAGAATGCTGGTGGCCAGCGTGCATTCGGCGGCCGCTTTGCCTTCGTTCCCGACCCGGGTCTTCACCTGGACACTGGCGGCCGCATCGGATACCTGCGGCGTGGTCACGAACGTCCCCCAGTGCGCGACGTGCACGTTGTTCGAGGTAAGCAGCCAGGTGTGCCGGTAGATGCCCGAGCCGGTATACCAGCGCGAGTTAGGCTGGTTGGAATTGTCCACCTTCACGGCGATCACGTTATCGCGGGCGCCGAAAACGAGGTGCGGCGTCATGTCGTACCAGAAGGTGATGTAGCCGAAGGGACGTTTGCCGAGATACTGGCCGTTGATCCACACCTCGCTGTTCTCAAACACGCCTTCGAATTCGATGAAGAATTTCCTGCCGCGGGAAGACTCGGGCAGGCGGAAGCGTTTCCGATACCATCCGATGCCCGCGGGCAGGCTCCCCTGGGCAGTCTCCTTCTCGCTGTAAGGCCCTTCGATGCTCCAATCGTGAGGGAGGTCCAGGCCTCTCCAGGGCGCGTCGGTGAAATCGGGCTGTTGCGCGCCGGGCGCGTCGCCCTTGAAGAATTTCCAGCCGAAGTCGAAGCTCTCCCGGATTCGCGGCGCGGAGTTCTCACCGCCTGGCTGCGTCTGGGCCGTTGCGGCCAGCGCCGCCGCACCGACGGCCTGCCCCAGCAGACTGCGCCGGGTCAAAGATGGGACCGATTCACTTTCGTGATTCATGGTGTTTGCCTTAATGTTGAGTATAGCGGCGGCGGCTTGTGCTAAAACGAATGTTTCGGATCGATTCCCATGCCCAAAACGACTGTCACTTTCGGTGAAATCATGTTGCGGCTGGCGCCGCCGGGTTTCGAGCGGTTCTTGCAGACTCCCCAATTCGTGGCCACTTTCGGCGGCGGCGAGGCCAACGTAGCCGTCGCGCTGGCGTCGTTCGGCCTGCCGTCGGCGTACGTAACCGTGCTGCCGGATAAGAATCCCATCGCGGACGCCGCCATCGGCGAGTTGCGGCGGCTGGGCGTGGATACCTCGAAGATCGTGCGCGGCAAGGGGCGCGTGGGCATCTACTACCTCGAGGCCGGCGCCAACCAGCGTCCGTCGAAGGTGGTCTACGACCGCGGCCAGAGCGCCATCGCGCTGGCCAAGCCGGGCGATATCGACTGGGACCGCGTGTTCCAGGACGCGGGCTGGTTCCACATCACCGGCATCACGCCGGCCATCAGCGGCTCGGCCGCCGATCTGGCGCTCGAATCGGTGCGCCGGGCGCGGGAGAAAGGTCTCACCGTTTCCTGCGACCTCAACTATCGCAAGAATCTCTGGAAGTGGGGAAAGCCGGCCGCAGAGGTGATGCGCGAGTTGGTGAAATACGTGGATATTGCGATTGCCAACGAAGAAGACGTGCAAATGACGCTGGGCATCCAGGCCGAAGTGGATGTGCACTCGGGATCGCTCGACCGCGCGCAGTACCAGAAGCTGACGGACAAGGTGCTGGCGGAGTATCCCAACCTGAGAGCCATCGCCATCACGCTGCGGGAATCCAGGAGCGCCTCGCACAACGGCTGGTCGGCCTGCCTCAACGACCGCCAGGGATTCCTGGTGAGCCGCCACTACGACATCACCCACATTGTGGACCGCGTGGGCGGGGGCGACAGCTTCGCCGGAGGCCTGATCTACGGTTTCCTGGAGCTGGCGACGCACCAGGAAGCGCTCGAGTTCGCGGTGGCGGCGAGCTGCCTGAAGCACTCCGTTCCCGGCGACTTCAACCGCCTCACCGTGGACGAGGTAAACGCCCTGCTCAAGAGCGGCGGCTCGGGAAGAGTGCAACGGTAGGACGGCTTCTCAGCGGAAGGGCGTCACGGCCTGGTCACCTCTTCCTGGCTCTGCGCGAGCCCCAACTGCGCTATACCGCGCTCCAATTGCGCCTGAAGTTCTCTCCAAGATCGAACATGAAGTCCTTTACGAGGAATACCTTGCCGCGTCTGATACTCACTACCGTGACGCCACTGTTTTGGCCTACCCTGCCTTCCCGGTTCGTGAGTTGGATATTCCAGTGCACGGCGACTACGTTGGTTCCGGAAAGGTCGAAGATATTCCGGACACAAATATTCTGAACATCGAATCGGATTTCCGGGAATTGCTGGAAGAATCGCCGGAACCAATCCTCGACGGCGCTCTTTCCCTGAGCAATGCCGCTTTCAGGTATGTCACCCGGGTAAATAAAGACCCCGTCATCTCGCCAGGCCGACATGAACTTCACCAGGTCATGCCGGTTCAAGGCATCGAAGGCGCTGGCCAGCGCTTTCTTGGCGACGAGTGCTCCGATCACGCGATCCTCCTTTCGGGACTGGACTCACAATGCCCGCGTTTCCGAGGCCGGGAAATCCGCCCCCACTTGCTCGATGGCGCCTAACGCAATTGATTTCAGTGGTGAGCGCGGCAGGAATCGAACCTGCAACCTAGTGATTAAGAGTCACTTGCTCTGCCAATTGAGCTACGCGCCCGCTCTCGAGGTCGGCTGGAAGCCGGCGCAGCTCAAGCTGCGCCAAGAGCCGATTATACCATCGCGCGGCCGAATGTCACGATGCGTTTTTCGGCCGTTCCTCCGGCAACCCCGCCGCCACGAGCCGCGCGATGTCCAGCAGCTTCGGCGGCGCTGGCGCCAGCGCGCCCAGCGCGTCGCGGAACGCGGTCCAACATGTTCACCGGAGAGTCGGCTAGAATAGGGCTTCTCGGAGGATACTTGCGCATCGTCGTCTCAGGGGCCGCGGGGTTTATTGGATCGCACATGTGCGACCGTCTTTTGGGGGATGGCCATAGCGTGGTGGCCCTCGATAATTTTCTGACGGGGAACGGCCGCAACCTGGATCGTCTCGAAGGCCAGCCGCGGTTCCGTTTTCTCGAGCGGGACATCACGCAGCCGTTCTCCATCGAGGGTCCCGTCGATGCTGTGGTGCACATGGCTTCTCCGGCCAGCCCCAAAGACTATTTGGAGCATCCCATCGAAACGCTGGACGCGGGATCGATCGGCACGCGCCGCATGTTGGAGCTGGCTCGCGAAAAACGCGCGCGCTACCTGCTGACTTCCACGTCGGAATGTTACGGCGACCCGCTGGTCCATCCGCAGGTCGAGACCTACTGGGGGAACGTGAACCCGGTGGGGCCGCGCTCCTGCTACGACGAAAGCAAGCGTTTCGCGGAAGCCATCACCATGGCGTATCACCGCAAGCACGGCGTGCGGACCAACATCGCGCGCATCTTCAACACCTACGGCCCGCGCATGCAGCTCGACGACGGCCGCGTGGTGCCGGCGTTTCTGGACCAGGCCCTGCGCGGCCAGCCCCTCACGGTCTTCGGCGATGGCTCGCAAACGCGCAGCTTCTGTTACGTGAGCGACATGGTCGAGGGGCTGTGCCGGCTGATGCTCTCCGAAGAGCGCTACCCGGTGAACCTGGGGAATCCGAACGAGATGACGATTCTGGAATTCGCCGAACGCATCCGCCGCATGACCGGGAGCCAGTCGGAGATCGTGTTCCAGCCGCTGCCCGAGGACGACCCGCAGCAGCGCCGCCCCGATATCGGCAAGGCGCGCGCGGTGCTGGCGTGGGAGCCGCGCGTGCCGCTCGATGAGGGGCTGCGCCTCACGGTGGAGTATTTCCGAGGGCTTCAGGCCACCACTGTGGTGTGAAGAGCAGTTTCGGCTACACTGGTGAGTGGCGCCCGGGTGGCGAAACCGGCAGACGCAAAGGACTTAAAATCCTTTTCCCGGCAACGGGAGTGCGGGTTCGATTCCCGCCCCGGGCACCAACCTTTTCAAGCACTTGGAGGGGATCAGCGCCGATCAGTTGACCGCCGATTTGGTCTCGTGTGCGCCAGTAGTGCGCCAAGTGGTTTCCGCGGGGCGCAAGCGCAACACGATATACGGAGCGTTTTTCAAGGGTGTGATGGCCTCGGCGCCCGGCAAGAGTGACCCATTTGTGCTCGGTTAGAATGACCCACACCGAGAACACGATTTGGCGCAGGGCAAGGCGGGAACCAGCAATATCCTCCACGCCGAAGGCGTGCGGGTTGATTCTCCATCATCCGCGCCAAAGGCGCGTAACGCCATCATTTTGCAAGGCGGACCGCGTGCGGCCGGGTAACGAGACCGCCTGGAGCGGCGGCACCTGGCCCCCAGCGGTGTTTGGCGCGCGCCAAAAACACGCTGTTGCCTCACGCCAAACGGCCCATTCGCGCCGGCCAGGTGGGTCACTTTTGGCGAGCAAACCAGCGTAACTTCTCGCGAGTGCCGAGGTGTGATGGAGGCGAACGCTGCGTTGGTAGAGGCAATCTGCTATCACGGCGGTGGTTCCGAGTCCGACCGCCTGCCGCATGAGTATCCCATGGGCGGAAGCGGTGGCCGGGGCCGGTGGAGCATGTAAGCTAACTGCAAAGTTACAGCTTCAAACCGAGCTTCGCCAACTTAGCGAGTAGGAGCAGTGCGTATTCGATGATAACGTTACGAAACAACCGTGCGTACTCTCGCTCGGCTACCAGCGGATGGACTGCTTCGTCACTGATGATCGTGTAGACACTGGCTGCGAACTTTTCCTCGGCCGGTGAGAGTACTTCATGGTCCCGAAGGTACGTCAACCCGGCACCCCAGGTCCCGGGAACGTTCCCGCCGAACTTCGCCTGTAGAGCGGGAAAGGCTTCTTTATGGAGACCCTCGAGAAAGCTGCGGAGATGCCCCATGCTGGCCTTCAGGTTGAACGTGCTTCCGTCACGATAGAGGCGTTCGGCTTCGTCAACGCTGGCCGCAAGCGTTTCCGTGAACCCGAGGCGTTGCAGGTAGCTCTGTACGGCATCCTTGTCTTGGTTGATTTCAATGTTCAGGCCGTTGAGCAGAGAACCTCTGAGGTAGAGATAGCGAGCCTTTCTGCACTCCTCCACGAGGCAATCGGCGGCTTCGCCCACCTCACCGAGCAGGAAACTGAGTGTCACCGACTTGCCTGCCCAGTCCTGCTTGGCATGAGTTTGCTGGCTTTGCAAGTACTGTTGTATCCAATCGACGCGTGAAGATTGAAGAAGGAGGGCAAGCTGGCAGTACTCAGCATCGCTAAAGACCGTGAAGTCCAAAGCGATCACATCTTCCAAGTGTTGGTACAGCACTGCTTGCCCAGGCGATGGCTTGATTTGGGAAAACGCACTAAAGAAGATCTTCGTAGCGCCATTCCGCACGCAGAATTCGGAGATGAGGGGAAGGACGGAGCCATTCCAGCACGGGCGGTACGTTGCCAGCTTGGCCCGCCCACACCCAGATGAGGCCATACGCCGCAGGATGCCTTCGACAAACGCCGGTCGTGCATCGGGGGCAATTTGCGCATGCAGCGCGCAGAGCAGGTTGTAGTTGACGCTCTCAAAGGTCCAGACGCGCGGGTCCTCTTGCACTGGACGGGGTTGCTGTGAACGAATAAGGGCTAGTCGCGATTCGCCGAGCGAGATCGCCAGAGCGCGCACAGCCCCGGCGGACGTACCGGGGAACTCCGCTGCTAGAGCTTTCTCGTCAAATTTGTAGCTGACTGTGGGTGCCGCACGCTCCTCGTCCAGAATCTGCCCTGCTTTCGCAAGGGCTTCTTTAAGTTCCATTTCGGTCCAGCGCGCATCGCCGCGATTGCGAACGTGCACTTCTCGGTGGCTTCAACTCGGGGCGTCGTTTGAAAACCCATACGTCACCCCTACCGATTTTACTTGAAAGGAGAATCAGATGCACCAATCAGGAAAAACAGCAGTGAACAGGGCGCTGATGCCAAACAGTTCATCGCGAATATGCAGGTGAATTTGAGCTTGCGAGAATCCTAAGCTCCTGCACCAGCGCGATCTCGATCTTAAGCCATTCCGAGAGCGTATAGGTGTAGCTTCTTCGGTCGGCCATCACCCGATCAAAGAGTTTCCACCTTTCCGGCCCGGTGAACTCCCTCACGTATCTCATATACTCGTCGAGGCGGGAATCTCCGTAGCTGACGTTTCGGGCGCGGGTGTTGAGGTGGTCGGCTGGAAGTGATGTTTTCTCCACGGATGCGCGATTCCCGTCGATTCTACGACTTGATAAAACATATCGTTGTCGAAATGTTGCGGATGAGCTGTGGGACCCCGTGGAAAACATTTCCTAACGCCTTGTTGTACAAACGCTTAGAGCGTGCACAGACATTTCCTCCGAATCTGCATTTTCGCCTTCTTTTTCCTTGACATGAGGACGAAAACATGGAACCCTGTTTTTGTCCCCCTTTTTGAGATTCACTGAATGGCGAAATCTGTTTTCAGTATAATTAGGCGGGTCTCGAGAGGTGACACATGGCGCTCCCATCTATCCCGGCGCTCGAAGTTCTGGTAGCCGAACTGATCGCCCTCATTCTTTTCATCCTGGCCGGAGCCCGGCTGATCCTCCACGAGTGGCACTCCTTGAAGCGAGAGAAGCGGCCGAAGCGCCAGACGTCTCGGAGAAGAGTTATCCCCAACTCCAGTGCTTGACCCTTTCTGTGGGTCTGGCACTATTGATGTCCGAACCGTTGATAGGGAGCAGTTGGGGCCAAAGAGCCCTGCCTACCCTATTTAGGTTGGGCTCTCTGGTTTTCTAAAACGAACAGGAAGGACAGGGCGGATCGGCCCATCCCTTGGTTTAGGGGAAAGGAGAGGGGGACCGCATCCTGAAATCTATCGCCGCGCGTACGATTTTCGTGGTATGCTCGAATTGGCGCAGGGTCTACCATGTGAGCTTTGCTCCTGAAGGACCTGTAGTCGCTATGATAGTCTATAGTGGTATGGGCCCTCCGGCTGGGGCATTATAGTATAGTTTAGTAGGCTTCCAAAGCGGAGCAACATATAGTCTCTTTCAGCCGGTGAAGAAGGAGATTGTATGCAACGCCGCCGCTTCAATCCTCACCGGTTTTTCCACCAGATCAAGTTCTACGCTATCGAGATTGCCGCCACCATCGTCTTCCTAAGCTGGCTCGTGCAGGAGGTGAAGCATGCCCTCGGATTCTGAACGGTCGCCGCCTGCGCCGATTTTGCACCAGTTTTGTACCTCCGAACCGCCGAAAACCACGCATTCCGAGAATTCTAGAATCAGCAACTTGCTTGTTTTCAAAACCTCGTCAAGGTTCGATTCCCGCCCCGGGCACCAAGCAGTTTACCAATCCCCCTCCATGCGGTTAGAATGTAGGCAGCAGCAGCCGGAAGGCCCAGTGGTACCGGCGGATGCCTCCCGTGGGGGGGCCCGCAGGGCAGAATCCTCGATAAGAAATCTGGAAGGAGTCGTTTATGCATCGAAGATGTTTTCTAAGATCGCTGGCCGTGGCTCCGGCTGCCGGCCTGGTGAATGTCCCGCTCTTACTGACACGGGAGGCGATGGCGCAGCAGCGGGGCGGCTTCATGGGCATGCCCGCCGCCGATCCTTTCAAGCCGACCGATGAGGCCAACAGCCCCGTGGGTGTTGCGAAGGGAATCCACCCGGGCAGAGTGGTGTGGGTCCAGGACGCCAAGGCGACCAGTTGGGATGGCGCGACGGGCCACTGGTGGGACGATGCCAATACCGACCAAAAAGTGGTGCACGGCATGACTTCCCGGATGGTCCAGGACCTGACGGGCCGTAAGAACGACAAGCAGGCATGGGACGCGCTGTTCCGGAGCTTCAATGAGACCCGCAAGCTGGGGAATTCCGGATACCGTCCCGGGGAGCAGATCGCCATCAAGGTCAACTGCAACCAGGACCGGACTCCCGAGTGGGGCGTGGTGGCGGCTGCTTCCGCGGGCGGGCCGCGGGGCGGCGGACCTCCGGACGCGGCTCGTGGCGGGGGAGACCGCGGTGGCGGCCCTCCCGCGGGTGCTCGGGGCGGCATGTTTCCCAGGGGACCGCAGAATGGTTTGCCGAGCCCTCACGCCATCGTGGCCCTGGTGACGCAACTGATCGAAGCCGGCGGCGTGCGCGGCGAAGATATCATCCTCTACGATGTCGCCGGTGGGCGCAATGTCGGCCAACCCATCTACACCAGGATCAGGGCGAATTCCAATCCTCAGTTCCAGGCGGTGAAGTTCCTGGTGGGCAGCGACTTTGATCAGGGCGGGCGGATCTTCGCCACGCCGGACATGGCGAACCCGATTCAGTTCTCGAAAGCGGGGGTGCCGGTGGGCTATCTGGCTGAGCAGGTGACCGCGGCCAAGTACATCATCAACATGGCGTTGCTGCGGCCGCACGGAATGGCCGGCGTGACACTGATCGGCAAGAATCACTTCGGCTCCATCCATTTCCCGAACAATGGCGGCTGGACGCCCAGCCCGCTGCACAGCAACGTGATGCGCACTCTGCCCGTGGGCTCCTACAACGCCCTGGTGGACCTGATGGGGCACCGGCACCTGGGCGGCAAGACCATGCTCTACATGATCGACGGCTTGTATACCGCCGAGCAGAATGAAGGCAACGTTTTTAAGTGGGCCTCCTTCGGCGACCACTGGGCTTCCAGCCTGATGATGTCGCAGGACCCCGTGGCGATCGACTCGGTGGGGATCGACGCCCTGAGGAGCGAGCCGCGCGCGACCCAGCTCCGGGGCAACGCCGACAACTACCTGCACGAAGCGGCGCAGGCCGCCAAGCCCCCCTCCGGGACGGTCTACAATCCCGACAAGAGCGGCGTGCTGGCCAGCCTCGGCGTGCACGAGCACTGGAACAACTCGACCGACAAGAAGTACTCGCGCAACCTGGGCCGGAAGCAAGGCATCGAGCTGATCGTCGCGGGCTAGGCGGTTCCGGCTACCCGGCAAGCCTGACACCCGAATCCAGGGCCTCGCGAACCTTGTGCGTCAGTTCGACGGGCGAAAAAGGCTTTCTGAGGAAGGCGGTTCCCTTCTCGACGCCCTCCTTCAAGATGACATCCTGCGTGTGTCCGGACAGGAACACGATTCTCATGCCGGGCCGCAGCTTGAGGGCGCCTTGGGCCAGCTCGCGTCCGCCCAGTTCCGGCATCACCACATCGGTCACCAGCAGATCGATCGGTCCCTGGTGGGCTTTGCACAACGCCAGACCTTCGCGTCCGTTGCGGGCGTCGAGAACCACGTACCCGCTGTTCTCGAGAACCGTTCGGGCAAGCTTGCGGACCGCATCTTCATCCTCCACCACGAGAATGACTTCGGATCCCTTCGGCGCTTTAACGAGGCCTCCGGCTGGCCCCCCTCCGTTGTCCAGCGCCTCCACCGCTGGCAGGAAGATTTTGAAGGTGGTTCCCTGACCCAGATCGGTCTGGCAACGAATAGCCCCGCCGCTTTGCTCGACGATTCCCAGAACCGTGGCCAGCCCCAGGCCGGTTCCTTTGCCGGTCTCTTTCGTCGTGAAGAACGGCTCGAAAATGTGGGCCTGCATTTCCGCGTCCATGCCGACCCCGGTGTCGCGCACCGTCAACATCGCATAGCGGCCCGGCGCCAGGTCTTGCCCGCGGGCATCGGCCTCCGAGAGCGCCGCATTGGCCGTTTCGATGGACAGCGTGCCGCCGTCCGGCATGGCATCCCTGGCGTTCAAAGAAAGGTTCATGATGGCGCGACCGATTTCGCCGGGGTCGGCCCTCACTTGCCATAGGCCGGGCGCGCAAGCCACGGCCACCTTGATCCGCTCGCCCACCAGGCGGCGCAGCATTCTCTCGAAGTCCCCGACGATGACATTCAGGTCCAGCACCTTGGGTTGCAGCACCTGCCGCCGGCTGAAGGACAGCAACTGTTGCGTGAGTGAAGCCGCCCTCTCGCCGGCGGTCTTGATTTCAAGCACCTGCTGGATGGCGGGCTGGTTGCCCGCCAGCGTATCCTGAAGCAGGTCGCTGTAGCCGATGATCGCCGTCAGCAGGTTATTGAAGTCGTGAGCGATGCCGCCGGCCAGCCTGCCGACGGCCTCCATTTTCTGGGACTGGCGAAGATGCTCCTCGCTTCTGTGGAGGGCATTCTGGGCCAGCCTGCGCTCGGTAATGTCGTCCACCGCCAGCAGGATCATGCCGAGATGATGGATGCGGCAGCCCCCGAGCACCAGGATCCTGTGCCCGACAGTTGGCAGATCCCGCTCGACTTCGAAGTCCGGGAACGAGATGCCGCCCTGTAGAAGACTGTCGAGGGAATCCCGCAGGCCGGGAAGGTCCCAACTGCCGCGCGCCAGCGAATAGACCACCTCGCCCCCGGCTTCCGGTGCCGACACTTGAAACGCCCGGCAGAAGGCCCGGTTGGCCATCCTGATCCGCAACTGGGTATCCAGCACCAGCAAGGGCTGCCGGACGGTTTCGACGATGGACATAGCGAAATCGCGCGCCTGCGTGAGCGCGGCGTTCTTGGCCTCCAGCTCGTCGTTGACCGTGATCAGTTCTTGGTTGGTGGATTGCAGCTCTTCCTTGGTGGTCTCCAGTTCCTCGTTGAGGCTTTGCAGTTCCTCGTTGGCCGAAAGCGCCTCCTCGGTCCTGTTCTGGCTTTCTTCCCTGGATGTCTGCTGCTCTTCGATCTTCGAGAGCAACTGCTGCTGGGCGTCGGCAAGTTCCCGTTTCAGCCTCGAGATCCGGCGGTCCCGGAGATCGCCTTGGAGAGGCGCATCCGGCGGTTCCCTCCGGCGTCCGGCGCCCGGCACGGGCGCGTCCCGGCGTGAACCGCCGGCGCCCGCGGGAAACAGGCGCGGCTTCTTCGCCGCTTCCCGCCTGGCATAGATTCGGTGCTCGCGGTCCACCGCCGAAAACAGGTCGCTGGACCCCGCCACCTCCGATGCGCCCAACATGAGAAACCCGGTTGGCTTGAGCGCGTAATGGAACAGCGGGATGATGTTCTTCTGCACGCTTCCCAGGTAGATCAGCACGTTGCGGCAACTGATCAAATCCAGCTTCGAAAACGGCGGATCGTCGATCAGATTGTGCCTGGTGAAGACGCACATCTCACGCAGGTTCTTGCTGACTTGGTAGCCGCCGCCTTCGATCTTTGTGAAACAGCGGTTCAGGCGTTCATGGGTCAGGTCCGCCGCAATGTTCTCGAGGTACCTGCCGCTGCGGGCCTTTTCGATTGCCAGCAGGCTGATATCGGAGGCGAAGATCTGCACCGGAAAGGCGACGCCCGTTTCGTTCAGGTATTCCTGCAACGATATGGCCATCGAGAAAGCCTCTTCTCCCGTGGCGCAACCCGCCACCCAGACGCGGATGGCCGCGTTCGCGGGCCGGCCCTGGAGGATGCGCGGAAAGACGACTTTCTTCAAGCTCTCGAACGATTCCGGGTCGCGGAAGAAGCTGGTCACGGTAATCAGCAAATCCCGCTGGAGAGCCGCCAGCTCATCGGAATCGTTCTCCAGGCGCTGGCTATACTCCGCGAGGCCGCCGATATTCTGCAAGGCGAGGCGCCGCAGGATGCGGCGCTTGACCATCGTCTCCCGGTAGAGCGAAAAGTCGATGCCGGTGGCCCCGTGCAGCAGGGCCAGGATGGCGCTGAACCGCTCTTCGTCGCCGGCCGGCCGCTCGTGTTCCGCGGATGCGGCATTCGCCATATAAGGGTGCCGGCCAATTCTCACCAGCTCCGCGGCAATGCCTTCGGGCGGCAGCACGAAATCCACGCAGCCGGTGCCCGCGGCGGCCTGCGGCATGGTGGCGAACTCCGCGGTGGCCCGATCCTGCGCAAATGTCACGCCGCCCGCGGCTTTGACGGCTTCGATTCCCGCCGAGCCATCCGAACCCGTACCGGAGAGGATCACGCCGATGGCCCCGCTTCCGCACTCTTCGGCCAGCGACCGCAGGAACCGGTCGATGGGCATGTGCAATCCCCGCGTTTGCGTGCGGGGAGCCAGTCGCAGCGCCCCCTGTGCCATCGTCAGATCGGCGTTTGCCGGTATGACGTATACATGGTTGGCCTCCACCGGCATTCCGTCGGCCGCCTCGCTGACTGGCATGGTGGTGGCTTGCGTCAGGATCTCGGCCAGCATGCTGTGGTGCTTGGGATCGAGATGCTGAACGAACACGATGGCCAAGCCGGTGTCGGCGGGCAAATCGGCGAGCAGAAGCTTGAACACTTCCAAGCCGCCCGCGGAGGCCCCAATTCCGGCCACCGGAATAACCGACCGGCGTCGCACGCCCTGTTCGGGCGGCTCGTCGATGAGGCACCGGCCTTCGTCCATAACGCCCTCCCTTCAGACCGTTGCTCAATTACTAATGCCCAGTATACGCTTTCAATATGCTAATTCATACATTTATTTGAATTCGGGTGAGAAAGAAAAAGGGGGCGGCAGTTGCGACTGCCGCCCCCTTTTTCGATCTGATCTGATCTGACCTGACCTGACCTGCTTACCAGCGTCGGTTCTGCCGCTGGCCGCCGCCGTTGCCGCGGTATCCACCGCCGCGTTCTTCTTTCGGCCGGGCTTCGTTGATATTCAGCGCTCTGCCGTCGAGCTCCCTGCCATTCAAAGCGGCAATCGCACGCTCCGCTTCGTCATTCACACTCATTTCCACGAACCCAAAGCCTCTGGCCCGTCCGGTTTCCCGGTCTGTCACGACGCTCACACGATCAACCGTGCCGTACGCCTCAAACATGGATCGAACCGCATCTTCGGTAGCCCCGAAGCTGAGATTTCCTACGAAAATATTCTTCACTTAAGTCTTCTTTCTGAAATTTGCAGAGCAGCGAATCGCGGGCAGGATAGAACGGTTGTGCCGGGCTAAGAGATGCCTCAATCAGCGGAACTGTCAAACTACAGTCATATGATGGCACAAAAGGGGTGGACGACGCAACAATCCGAGGGTGCGCGCGACATTTGTGGTCTGGGCAAGCTGAAGCATGCGCCACCTTGTCACTGCGCCTCCTTGACACAGCGAAAGCCCAAGGTGCCGGCGCGGTCTTTGGCAGGGGCTATCAGCAGGTACTTTCCATGTTCGTCGAGTTTGTAGGCGGAGGGGAAATACCATCGCGATCCCGACGGGCGGTAGCACCCGCCGCCGCGGAGCGTGGCTGCGCGCGTGTGTTCATCCTGGAATTCGTCGGTCCATTGCCAGATGTTTCCAGTCATATCCATCGCGCCGAACGGGCTCGCCCCTTTGGGAAACGCATCCACGGGCGCAGGCCCGCCGAGATCCCGCCCATGCTCTTGCTGAGGAGCGCACTCGCCGCACCAGGCTCCGCCCCACGGGTACGCCCGGCCGTCCAGGCCCTGCGCGGCATACTGCCACTCCCATTCGTGCGGCAAACGCTTGCCGGCCCACCGGGCGTAGGCGCGCGCATCTTCCAACGATACCCAGGTGACGGGCCTGTTCTCCCAGCCGGCGGGGTACTGGCCGCCGTTCCAATCCTTGAGGAAATTGTGATCGTCCGCCGGATGATACTTCGTAGCCTCGAGGAAATCCGCAAACTGCCGGTTGGTCACCGGGTACTTGTCGATGTAAAACGCCGGGATGGAAAGCGTCTGCGCGTGGTAGCGCCGCGGCGAATCTTCACCGGGATACTGCACGTCCACTCCGATGTCATCCCCGCCCTCGATCTCGATGCCGTGCACCTCGAAGCGGAACTCCGCGGTCGCGGGTATCCGGATCATGCCTGGGGGCGTCTCGGATGCCGGCGCGGTGCGCTCGATCGGCACGATTTGCTGCGGCAGAAAGCGCCAGACCTTCGGAAAAGACGAGAGCGGCCGGGCGTTCAGCGCGCGCATCTCGTCCAGAAACGCCGTCAGCCCCGAATCGGCCGGCTCCGGTTGCGCCAGCACCGCTCCGTAGCCCGATGCCTCCATGAGGAACGACAGCACCATGCCGCCGCTGGCTGCCACGGGTTTCAGTTCCACCCCGTGCCAAAGGTCGAAGTAGTGCATCCCGGACAGCGCCCGAAGCTCCAGTTGTGGGCCGTCGATGTTATACACCGTGCGGTTCACGATGGTCCACAAAGTCCGGCCGTTCAAAGGGAACTTGCTGGCGAAAACTCCGTACGGAATGCTGGGCGTGTGGGGTTCCCAGCCCGGGCTTACCAGATACTTCGCAAAGCGCCGCTCTATTTTGGCCACACGGCGGATGGCTTCGGCATCGCGCTCGGTGATGCCGTTCCAGATGCCCCAGATGTTCTCCCACGTTTCATAACCAACCCCGTTGAAGAAGGCATATTGCAGGTTGTCGGTCTTGTCTTTGTTCCAGCGGTCGCACACATTCACCATGTGCCGGGGTTCCAGCCATTTCCCGCGGCTGACCATGGGGATGAAGGGGTACTTCCAGTAGCCCCAGCTCATGCTGTCCCAGTTCAGCATCTCGTCGCTTTCGGAATAGCCCTCGGGTTCGAAGACCAGCGGATGGCCGATCGCGTCGGAAGCGGTCCGATAGCTTCGCGGCACGCCGCCGAAGGTGTCGCCGTTCACGCCGTCGGCGCGGGTCTCCTTCATCAGGGCGGCAAGGGTCTCGGGGAACCCCAGCGGCTCGGCGCGGGACCCCATATCCCAGGGCATATGCGGAAACAACACGCGGACGCCGCGCCGGTGAAACTCCGCCACCATCTCCCGCAGCCCCGCAATCCCGCCGGGCATGTCGCGCAGCAGGTCGAACTGGTTGCGGTTGTCGATTCCGATGTTGGGATAAACCGGCCAGAGCAGAACGCTGTCGATCCCGCCGTAGCGCTTGTCCAGGTCCGCCAGGAACCGATCCACCGTGTAGCGCCGGGCGGCGGGGTCGTACAAGTAGCGGTCTTCGACCATGGACTGAGGTTGCACGAAGCTGCTTTGCGTCCACTCGAACTCGGGCCGATCGTAGATCTCGCCGCTCAGCCCGGCGCGGATGCGGCGCTCCTCGCGATACTGCTTTATCTCTTTCAGCCAGTCGGCGGTGTCGGTCTTGGCCGGCGGGCCGGGAAACTGCTCCCCTTGCGGAGGGTACCTGGTGTCCTGCGCCGCCAGGAACGGAGCAGAGCACAGCGCCACCGCCGCGGCTGCCGCCAGCCATCCGACGATCGGCAATCTACACCACTCCCAGAGCTTTAGCCGCTTTCCGCACGTCGGCCGGCTCGACTGAGATGAGTGCGCCGAAGCGGCCCGCGCCGGCGCACAGGGCATGCAGCGAGGTCACGTTGATGCCCGCTTCCGCCAGTTTGCACATCAACTCGGCCACGGCGCCGGGACGGTCTTCGCCGTTCACCAGGAACGCCTTCTGCTTCTTGCCCAGGGCGAGGGCGGCTTTCTTGCCTGCGGCGCCGACTCCCGGCGCCTTCTCGTCCAGAACCAAGACGATCTCGGCGCTCTGGGCCGTTTTCCGGTATCCCAGGCAGCCCATCAGGTTCAGTCCCGCGTCTTTGAAAGCCGTCAAGATCCGGGCGCCTTCCCCGGCCTTGTGCGGGATTGCTGCTACGTAATACACAACGCGTGAAATCTCGTCAGCCATGGTCGTTCTCCTTCCACTAGCTTACGCCAAGACAAAAGCCAGGACACATGTTTCCTCTGGCGGTCAGATTGACGTGGGGGCAGGTCAGCCAGCGGAGAGCGGTACAGGACGATCCTTGAGCCAGATAATGAAGTCCAGGGTCGGGGGAGTACCGCCAAGTGTTCGCAAGCGCGAAAGACATTGGCCGCGGTGATTCTGACTGTGCATTACGACCTGAATGAGCGCCTCGGCGAGTGAAGGGCGCGAGCCGGGAATCCACGGCATCTCGATGACTCGTGCAAGATCCGATTCGCCCAGGCTGGTGACAAAGGACAGCTCCTCGCGATGTGTGTCGATGAAAAGGCGCTCCTCCCCGGCGAGTGAAGCCGGCGCTTGCAGCTCCTTTTGCATGTCGAATGGCCGCTCCAGAAAGAGGGACAGGAAAGCCCGCTGGACCGTCACAATGTGGTGGAGGGTCGAGCGGAGCGGTGAGTCTTTCTCCGCTGCCACGTGCGCTTGTACCGCCCGCAAGAGCGCTGTGTCAGCCCATTCCTGATGATGAAACAGCGATCGGATCATTTCGATCATGGCATCATGTTACCGCGCCTCGCGTCGTTATGATCGGCGGGCAGGGGCGTTCGGTGCGGTACGATGAAGCCGTGCGTGACGGAGATTGGGATTGCTGAGGCTGCTCGTAATCGCCGGACTGCTCCTGTTCTTTGGGGCGAAACTCTTGCCCCGTTTGGGCGCATGGCTCGGCGGCCGCTCCAGGAAGCCCTTCCGGCAGGCGAAGTGGATGTGGAGTTGGTTCGCCGGAACCGAAGCCGAAGCCATTCAGGCTGAGTACGAATACGGACGTGAGTGTGCCCGGCAGTTCGCCGCGCAGTTCTCAGGCAAGGCCCCGCCCGAGAAGCAGGAAGTCGTGGCCGCGGTTGGGTCCAGACTGGCGGATGCCGTGAAGGACCGCCGCCGCGAGTTTCGCTTCAGCCTGGTCCGCGCCGGCTTATCGAATGCCTATGCGCTGCCGGGCGGCTTCGTCTTCATCACCGAGCCGCTGCTCGATCTGTGCGCGCAAGACCGGGACGAGCTGGCCTTTCTCCTGGGGCACGAAATGGGGCACGTCTTACGCGGCCATGCCAGGAGCCAGCTCACGGCCCGCGCGTTCCTGCATGCGGTGACGGCGCGGCTCTCGGGTGCGGGCCCGATGCTTCGGCAACTGCTCAATCAAGGGTATTCGAGGGAACTGGAGCTGGAGGCGGATGGCGAAGGCGCCCGGCTCGCGGCAGCCGCCGGTTTCGATCCCCGCGCCGCTGCGCGCGCTCTGCGCCGGTTGGCGCGGGTATCGAGCGGCAATGCCGGATTGACGGAATACTTTTCGTCCCACCCCCCGTTGGCGGAGCGGGTTCAGAAACTGGCGTAGCGCCGGCGGGCATGAACCCGAATCAGTATCTCGTCGACCTGAACCTACGGGGCCACGCGGCCGTGGTCACGGGAGGATCGAGAGGCATCGGGCGTGCGACCTGCCTGGCGCTGGCGGCCCACGGCGCGGCGGTCGGCGTGCATTACTCGGCCAGCCAGGCGCAAGCCGCCGAGGTGGTGGAAGAGATCCGCGGCGGCGACCGAGGCGGGACCGCTCGGCTTTACATTTTCGCTGGCCAAAGAGGCTGGCGAACACGGAATCACAGTGAACCTGGTGGCGCCTCGGCGCATCCGGACCGGCATGCTGCTGGAGCGTTCCGCCGGCCGCGAGGAAGAGTGGATCGGGCAGACGCCCTTGCGGCCCTTCGGCGAGCCGGAGGAGATCGCCAGCGCCATTGTCTTCCTGGCCTCCCCTGCGGCGGGCTACATCACCGGCGCGACTCTGCATGGGAACGGGGGCCTGGTAATGGACTGACGCCGTGGTAGACTCCTGGGCATGAGAACACTTACCGGCATTCTGCTGGCTGCCGCGGCTTTTGCGGCCGAGCCCCGGGAGATTCCTCTGTATCCCGGCGCCGCGCCAGGGTCGGAGAACGCTACTTACGCGGAACAGGAGACCATCGGGCAGCAGGACCACGTACGGCGCATCGCCAACGTCACGCATCCGGTACTGCTCGAATATCTTCCCGAGAGCGCCAAAGCTACCGGGACGGCCTGGATCGTCTGTCCGGGCGGCGGGTTTCGATACCTAGCCATCGATTACGAGGGAACCGATCTGGCGCGCTGGCTGAATTCCAACGGCGTGGCTGCGTTCGTCCTCAAGTACCGCGTCATGCGCACCGGCAACGATGGCGAGAAAGACCCCGCCACCATGCGGGATCGCCTCCAGACCGCCACCGCTTTCGCCTTGGCGGACGGGCAACAGGCGGTGCGCGTCGTGCGTTCCCGCGCCGCGGAGTGGGGCATCGCGCCGGACCGCATCGGGATCATCGGCTTCTCGGCCGGCGGATACGTGGCCGCGGCCGTCGCATTGCACCACGATGCCGCCAGCCGGCCCAACTTCGCGGCGCCGATTTATCCGGCCTTGCCTCCCGACATCACCGTCCCGGCGGACGCGCCGCCGCTCTTCCTGGTGCACGCCGACGACGACGCAACCCTTTCGTCCGTGGATAACACCGTCCGGCTTTACACCGCATGGAAGAAAGCCAACATCCCCGCCGAAATGCACATCTACTTGAAAGGCTCACACGGATTCGGCATGCGGAAGCTGGGTCTGCCGACCGACTCCTGGGTCGACCGATTCCACGACTGGCTCGGCTTGGAAGGGCTGTTGAAGCCCGTCCGGTAGCGGTCTACCGGGCAAAGGCGGGGCAGGCTACTCCGAAAGCATCGATTCGTCGGAGTATCCGGCGATCTCCGGGAATGCGGCGGCCACCCCTGTTGCTTTTGGACCAATGGCGTACGCGCAAGACTGGCACGCCCATCCAGACTGGGCGCCCAGCCGAGATCCTTCTCGAACCGGTGAGAACGAGCATCTTCGAGCAGAGAATCCGGTGCGGGCCGTAAACACTACGGCGTCAGGGAAGACACATGCGTCACATCGCGGCCTATATGTCAGAGTGGGACCCAGCTAGGCTGTAGACTATCTACTGGTCATGGATGTAGAATGGCTACAGCTATGGCCAGGCGAGAAGGCTACAAGAATCGGATCGAGTTGCTCCAAGGCACTCTCGACATGCTGATCCTTCAGACTCTGAGCTGGGGGCCAGAGCACGGTTACGGCGTCGGCCAGGCGATTCGTTCCGGCTCTAGCCAGGTTCTACAGGTGGAGACCGGGTCCCTGTACCCGGCGCTGCATCGGCTGGAAAAGCAAGGTTGGATCAGGTCCGAATGGAGAGCTTCGGAGCACAACCAGCGAGCCAAGTACTATCAGCTCACAGCGGCGGGCAAAAGGCAGCTTGTCAGCGAGCAGGGCCGGTGGAACCAGTTGAGTGCCGCCATCGCCAGCCTCATGAATCCCGGTGAAAGCGAGGGCCAGGCATGAGCATGTGGCTGTTGTTCCGCCGCGGACGCCGCGACCGAGAGTTGGACGAGGAGATTCGGGCCCATCTGGCCATGGCCACGCGGGATCGGATCGAACGAGGGGAGGATCCGCGAGCGGCCGAAGCAGCCGCCCGCCGGGAGTTTGGCAACCGGACGCTCGTCGAGGAGACCACGCGCGAGATGCGGGGATGGAGTTCCTTCGAAAAGCTGTGGCAGGATGTATGCTATGCGCTTCGCGGCATGCGGCGCAGTCCCGGATTTACGGCCGTTACCCTCCTGCTGCTGGCGCTGGGCATCGGGGCCAATACGGCCATCTTCAGCCTCGTCAACACGCTGATGCTGCGCCGGCTGCCGGTCGAGCATCCCGAGCAGCTCGTGGAACCTCTGCACCGGTTTCAGGACGAGCCGCACTTCAACACGTTCTCCTGGCGGCTATACCAGTACTTTCTCGCGCACAACCACGTCTTTTCGGCGCTCACGGGGATGTCCGGCATCAATTACGATTTCGGGGTCTTCTTTCATGTGCGCGATCGGGGGCCCCAGGCGGAGCGGGTCAGCGGCACATGCGTGACCGGCAATTTCTTCCCGATGCTCGGCGTGAAGCCCGCGCTCGGCCGTCTCTTCGGGCCCGAAGACGACCGGTTGAGCGCGCCCAACCCGGTGGCCGTGGTGAGCTGGTCGTATTGGAAGGACCGTTTCAACCTCGACCCCGCCATCGTCGGCAAGCGGATCGTGGTGGACGGTTTTCCGGTGACGATAGCCGGAGTGGCGGCGCGCGGGTTCCGGGGATTGATCCTCGATAACCCGCAGGACATGTGGCTGCCGGAGGCCCTGCTGCCGTCGCTGGTCCCCGGGGGCAGTCTCGAGAAGAACGGCAACGTGATGCTGGTCGGGCGCCTGAAACCGGGTGTGGGTCTCGGCCAGGCGCGCGCGGAGATGGCGGTTCTATTCCGGCAAGCCGTCGCCGAAGAGCCGGCTGGCAGGGAGAAGATGTTCTTGAGCGCCATGCGGTTCGAAATGGAGAGCGCGAGCGCCGGCCTGTCCCGGGCGCGCGACCAGTTCGCCAGGCCGCTCCTCCTGCTGATGGGCCTGGTGGCTTTGCTGCTCCTGCTGGCGTGTGCCAACGTGGCGGGCATGCTGGCGGCGCGCGCAGCCGCGCGGCAGCGCGAATTGGCGTTGCGGGTCGCGCTCGGCGCGGACCGTTGGCGTCTGGCGCGGCAGGCGCTCACGGAGTCCCTGCTGCTCTCGGGGTCGGGGACGCTGCTGGGTATCGGCGTGGCGTATCTCGGCGTCATAGCGCTGCTGAGGATCGTGGCGAGCGGGCGTGATCGTCTGGAGATTCACCCGGTCCCCGACGCCCACGTGCTGCTGTTCACCGCGGGATTGGCGTTGCTGACGGGGCTGCTGTTTGGAATCTGGCCCGTGTTGCACGCCTGGAGCACCGCCCCGGCCGCGTCGCTGCGCGAAGCGGGGAAGGGCGGCGATACCCGCTTCCGGCGGCACTTTGGAAAGGCCCTGGTGACGGCCCAGGTGGCTCTGTCCGTGGGGTTGCTGAGCGTCGCCAGCATGTTCATTCTGCACCTCTCGAACATCTATGCCGGCTTGGGCTTCGAGCGCGATCATGTCTTGCTGGCGACGCTTGACCCGTCACGCACCGGATACAACCGCGCGCAACTGGCTCGCCCGTACCAGGAGATACTGGAGCGCCTGCGGGCGCTTCCGCAGGTGCGCTCGGTCACGCTTAGTGGAACGACTCCAGTCCTGGGCGCCGGCGCCAACCGCGACGCGACGGTGGAGGGTTATCAGGACAAACCCGGAGAATTGCGCTACCTGGCGGAGAACTGGGTCGGGCCGAAATACTTCGAGACCTTCGGCACGCCGCTGCTGCGCGGCCGCGACTTCACCTTACAGGACGAAGGCGGCCCGCGCGTCGCCATTGTCAACCAAGCCATGGCGCGGCACTATTTCGGCGACGGGAACCCGCTCGGGAAGCACGTCGCGTTCGATAGGGACCCCAAGCCGTACGAAATCGTGGGAGAGGTGGGCGACGCGAAGTACATCGACCCGCGCGAAACGACGGGCCGGATTATCTACCTCAACGCATTCCAGGAGGGCCGCCTGTTCTCGCGCTTTTCGATGCGGACCCGCGGCGCGCCGGCTGCCGTCGCGGGCGATTTCCGCCGAATCGCGAACGGCGTGCTGAAGAATGCAGCGGTAGAGCGGATTACGACCCTGGAGGAGCAGGTGGACGCCAGCCTCGTCCCGGAGCGGCTCGTCGTCACGCTCTCGGGGTTGTTCGGCGCCCTGGGGGCGCTGCTCGCCGCGATCGGCACTTATGGGCTGCTGGCATATTCGGTGGCGCGCCGCAGCAACGAGATTGGCATCCGTATGGCGCTGGGCGCCACGCGAAGGGGCATCGCCTGGATGGTGCTCGGAGAGTCGCTCGGGACGACCTGCACCGGCCTCGTTATCGGGGCGCCGCTCGCGTACTGGGCCAGGCGCGCAGCCGCCGGTCTGGTCCCGGATCTTCCCGTGAAGGGCACGGCCGCGATCACCGTCAGCGCCATCATGATGATTCTGGTCGCGCTCCTCGCGGCCTACGTTCCGGCGCGCCGGGCAACTCGTGTGGACCCGATGGAAGCTTTGCGATACGAATAGACCGCGATGCGTCTGGCCCGGTATTCTTGCACATCGCCGCAGTATTGGTTGAATCTTCAGGTCGCCTACGACCTCGAGGTTGCCGGCCAGGAGATCCAGCCACGGATTGAGAAGGAAGTACTGCCACGGACCGCCGCCTGGACCGAGTCTGGTCGCACCATCAACCTCGCAACCCGCTCCGTCCGCCGGGGCCGTGGAGCACGACGCGCGGCGGCTCGGAGACAGGAAGGACTTCACGAGAGACGTAACGTCGTTTGGGGGCGAGTTTCCAGAAAGCCCACCGGTTGTAAGCGATCATGCGCCGTGATACCTTCAGATTCGGACGAAAACGTCTCGAAAGCGAGGGCATGACGGATGAACCGCAACGCACGCATCTTCTGTTTTCTCGTACTTACGCTTGCCGCATTGGGTGGTTGCTCCAGCAAGCCATCGGCCAATGAATCCAAGAAAGCCGTGACCGCGCCAGACAGAATCCAGGGAAAGGCCCAAGTTCTGGTGGAATCGGGCGGGGCGAGCGATGCCGCTCTGAACTCGGGTGGACCTTCTGTGTACCTTTGGGAAGGCGCGCGTCGCTACCGCCTGTTCTTGAGGACGGCCGCCGAGGTGGTCCACGGGGACGAGTACATTGCCGAGGGCGTCTACGCGCAAAAGGCCATTGACGAGATTGGCGATCCCGACCAGGGCAAGAACGGCTATCCGCTCCAATCAAGCTGCGAGCGTGTCGTCACGATGGCCTGGAGCGGCCTGCCCTTTGATGCAATCGACGCGCAGGCCGCAGTTTTGCGCGCCATTGTGAAACGGTATCCCGCCAGGGCCGTATTCCTGGTCACGCGGATACGGCCCGTTACAGCTACGGAGAGCAGCGCCGCTTCCGCGGAACCGAAGAAAGACGCCGCGGTCGAGGAGAAGAACATCCCCGAAGTCTCGGTTGCGGGGGATAAACAACGCGCTTTTCTGATTGCGGGTTCGCCCGTTCAAACCGCGCCCCTTTGGGAGCCCACGGGGGGAACGGTTCGGTGCAAAGTCGTCATCGACCCGCAAGGGAAAATCTCCGAGTTGGAAAGCGCCGCGCAACTCTGTGAGACTGTGCCGTGGTCTCAGTTTCGTTATCAGCCCCCGGTCCAGGGCGGCCACCCCGTCAAGGTGAGAACCGAGGTTGAAGTGCGCTTCGAACCGCGAAAGTGAAACGGCATCGCGATCCCCGAATCCGCCGGCTCATTCGAACTGGATCTCCGCCAAGTCCGC
>Ga0187861_10000581_pt1 | contig 42073 bp, 33 predicted proteins | sample June2016WEW_10_1_3_FD_132986 | JGI IMG/M metagenome (GOLD analysis project Ga0187861, IMG submission 132986) | Peatland microbial communities from SPRUCE experiment site at the Marcell Experimental Forest, Minnesota, USA - June2016WEW_10_100 | ecosystem: Environmental > Terrestrial > Soil >...
ATGAAACTATCGGAAGCTGGCAAACCGACCGAGGGGATCGCGCATTTCGAGCAGGCGGTGCGTCTCAAGCCCGATTATGCCGAGGCGCACTACAATCTAGGGATCGCCTTGGGGCTGGCAGGCAGAATCCCGGAAGCCATCGCACACTACGAGCAGGCCCTGCGGATCAAGCCGGATTACGCCGAGGCGCACAACAATCTCGGGACTGTCTTGATGCAATCGGGCAGGCTGCCGGAAGCGACAGAGCATTTGGAGCACGCGCTGCGGGTCAAGCCGGATTACGCCAAGGCGCACTACAATCTCGGGACCGCCTTGATGCAATCAGGCAGGATACCGGAAGCGATCGAGCATCTGGAGCAGGCGCTGCGGATCAAGCCGGATTACGCCGAGGCACACTACAATCTAGGGATCGCCTTGGCGAAGGCGGGCAGGATACAGGAGGCAGTGGGGCATTGGGAACAAGCGCTGCGGATCAAGCCCGATTACGCCGAGGCACACAACAATCTCGGGACTGTCTTGATGCAATCGGGCAGGATGCCGGAAGCGATAGAGCATTTGCAGCAGGCCCTGCGTCTCAAGCCCGATGACGCCGGGGCACACAGCAAGTTGGGTGCTGCTCTCATCGTGACGGGCAAAGCGCATGACGGACGGAGGCAATTGGAGGAGGCGCTGCGGATAAACCCAGATTTGGCCGAAGCGCAAAACGATCTGGCGTGGATGCTCGCGACTCTCCCGCCAGCGGAGGGTGGCGACCCCGTTCGGGCGGTGAGTCTGGCACAACGGGCCTGTGAGCTTTCCGGTAATCGTGCGCCGGGTAATCTTGATACATTGGCTATCGCATATGCCGCCGCCGGTCGATTCGATGCCGCCGTCGCCACAGCCCAGAAAGCCATCAATCTTGCCCGATCTGCGGGGGAGGCGCAGCTGGTGAAAGAAATCGAGGCCCGACTGGAGTTGTATCGTAGCGGACGTGCTTACAGTCCGTCCACGGGAGTGACAAGTCCAAACGACCCCTAACGATGGGAACAAGAGAAAGGCACCTGCAACTCGGGCCCGATGAACCACGAGCGGAGAAGGCCAAGACGTGAAGAAGTCGTCTCGTTTCTCCGAGTCAACCTTGCGCAGCTTCCAGTTTGGCGTTTCCCTCGGCCTTGGTGAGCTTCTGGCGTAGGTCTTCGAGCCAAGTCTTTCCGCTGTCAAGATGGCCGAAGGCAATTCCACTGGCGAATGTCTTTCTCAAATTGGCGCGGGCTTCGTGCTTTGGATCAAAGCATCCGTGCCAATCCGGGACATTTTCTTGTGAGCGCCGGTGACATCGGGAAATGGATTTGGGGGATGCATGGATAAAATCCGAAGCACGAATCTCGAAATCCGAAACAAATGCGAAGTGCGAAACTCGAAACACTGCGGCAACAAGTCAATTGTCTGATGGTGAGGGCTGACGCCGTTTTTCTGTCAAGAGTCAAGGGCGTGTTGCCCAAAGGAGTATTTTCTGAATCGTGAATGGTCGGGGTAGTGGTCCTGCTGGGGCAATTGTAAGTAAGTGTCGCCAGCGAAGAACGTAGCGATGCCATCTGTCGGTGAAATCAGTCGAGGCCGTGAGGAGGAGAGCGGCCCCGGCGGAGGTGACGGGTGGCAGCCGATGCTTCAGGAGGATCTTTACATTCTGGATGGCGGCGATCAGCCAGTCTTGAATCTGCACCCGCCACAGGCGCCGCCAGCGGGCCCGTTTGAAACCGTGATGATTGGCGGCGTCGGCGAAGCTGACTTCCGCCAGATGTTGGCGGCGTTGACGGTCCCGCCTCGCGGCGGCGCTGTGCGCCTGCTGGCGGGCGCGATCCAATAACTCTTGGTGTTCATGTCGATGAAGGGTGCGACCGTAGGCCGTCGCCCGAGTGCACTGGGCGCGTAACGCGCAGGCCGCACACACCGCTTTCGGGAGTTGGTATTCCCAGGTGCGTTTGGTCGGGTGCAGCCGTCGCAGCTGCATCGTCTGGCCGGCCGGACAGCGATAGGTGTTGGTGCGCGCCTCGTAGGTAAAGGCGCTGTCGGGGAAGATGCCGTGACAGCGCGCGTTGGGCGTGGCGTGCCGCGCGTCACCGAGGTGCGTACGGATCCCGCGTTGCTGACAGGCCACGAAGTTCTCCGCCGTGCCGTACTTGCGGTCGGCCACCGCGGTCTGCACGTTCTGCCCCGTGTGGGCTTCGTGTTGCTCGACCAAGGGCTAACAGGCGTTTGTTCTCCGCGATGCTGCCCGTGGTGGTGTCCACCGCCGTGACCACCCCGTGGGCATCGTCCACGGCGCGGTGGTGATGGTAGCGCGGTCGCGGCGGTTGCGGGCCTTTGCGCACGATGGTCGCATCCGGATCGGTCGTGGAGACGACGCGATCATTGACCGCTTCGTAAGCGGCTGGCGTGCTGGCGTCATCGAGCTTGCTCTCGGTCGCGTGGTAGGCCGCCTTCAAGGCCGCAATCCATTCGGGACGGGCTTTGACCACTGAGTCGCAGGAGGCGTTCGCGTCGTTGAGGCTGCTGTCCACGTGAATCTTGCCGCCGTCGACCAATCCCGCCGCCACACATTGGCCGACGGTGCGCACGAAGAACTTCTCGAACGCTTCGCGTTCCCAGCGGGCGCGGGCTTTCGACAGCACGCTGTGATCCGGGATGCTCGCCTCCAGCCCGTAGCCGAGAAACCACAGGTAATCCAGTCGCTCCGGGATGAGGCGCATCAGTTCCCGCTCGCTGGCGACGTTGTCGAAGAACAGCAGGAACATCATCTTCAAGATCACGGCGGGATCCACCGACTCGTTGCCGTTGGCGCCATACAGCGTCGCCACCTCGGCCCGCACAAAGCTGAAGTCGATCGCTTCCCGGATGCGACGTAACGAATTGTCAGATCGCACCCGCCGATCCAAATCAATCTGGTAACTGAACAACTCCTTCTGCGGTTGTTGGCTCCCCACCATACCTACCAAACCTCCTCGCCATCCTTTCTACTCCACCCCCTGAACAACCGGAAGTAAAAAGTCATTTGGGCAACACGCCCTCAGTTTCAGACAATTGATTTGATCCCGTAGTGTCTCGAGTTTCGCACTTCGTGATTCGTTCTTCGTGTTTTATTCTCTTAGTACTTGTCCCGTCGCCGCGGCAATCACCCGCTCGACCGTGGCTTCCTGCCGACTGAACTCCGCGACGATCCGGCCCTCCCGCATCACGAGAATCCGGTCGCTCATCGCCAACACCTCGGGCAGGTCGGAGGAAATCATCAACACGGCCATGCCCGCCGCCGCCAACTCGGCAATGAGCCGATGCACTTCCGCCTTCGCGCCGATGTCGATGCCGCGCGTCGGTTCGTCCAGCAGCATCACTTTCGGTTTGGTCGCCAGCCACTTCGCCAACACCACCTTCTGTTGGTTGCCGCCCGACAAGTCCCGGATCGGTTGCCCGATGTCACGCAGCTTCACGTCGAGACGATTGACCTCGCCGCGCGCAACATCCCGCGCCGCCGCGTCCTGCCGCCAACCGAATTTCGCCAGCCGGTCCACAATTGCCAGCGTCGCGTTCTGCCACACGCTCATCGGCATCAACACGCCGTGGTGTTGACGGTCCTCCGGCACGAGCGCCACCCCTTTTGCCATTGCTTCGCGCGGCCGATTGTTCTCGATCGCCTCCCCGCCGACAAGAACCTCCCCGGCATCGACCTTCTCGATCCCAAAAATCGCGCGCGCCACTTCCGTCCGTCCCGCCCCGACCAATCCCGCCAGCCCGACCACTTCACCGGCGCGCACCCGCAAATTGATGTCCGAGAATTGTCCTTCACGCGTCAGCCCGCGCGTTTCCAGCGCGGTGGCGCCAATCTCATGCCTCGTTTCCCGGGCAAACAACGTTTCCATCGGACGGCCCACCATCAACCGGAGAATCTCGCTTATCGACGTCTCTTTCGTCAGCCGTTCACCCACGATTTCGCCGTCGCGCAACACGGTGATGCGGTCGCAAATCTCAAAGATCTCCTCCAGCCGATGTCCGATGAACGCCAATGCCGCGCCCTGGTCGCGCAGTTGCCGCATGACACCGAACAGCCGCTTGACCTCGCTCGGCGTCAACGCTGCGGTCGTCTCATCCATCAACAGGATCTTCGCGTGTTGCGACAGCGCCGCCGCCATCTCCACCATTTGCCGGTCGGCAATCGACAACCCGCGCACCTTCGCCCGGGGATCAATCTTCACCCCCAGCGATTCCAGCGTCTTCGCCGCCTCGCGAACCATCGCCTCCCAGTCAATTCGTCCGTGACGGTACGGTTGGCGGCCAATGAAGATGTTCTCCGCCACGCTCAAATCGGGAAACGTCAGCGGCTCCTGATGGATCAACGCGATTCCCTGCGCGATGGCGTCGTGCGGACGGTGAAAGTGAACGGCCCGGCCGTTGACCTCGATGGTGCCCGCGCGCGGCACGTGCACGCCGCCGATGAGTTTCGCCAACGTGGATTTGCCCGCGCCGTTCTCCCCGACCAGTCCATGAATCTCACCGGGCAACAATTCGAGGTTGGCGTTCTTGAGCACATCCACGCCCCCAAACGCCTTGTGGAGTCCGACGGCTTTGACCAGCGGCGTTCGTTCACCCATGGGAATCGCCATTCTACTCCCCGCTCAGCGCGCGAGCAATTGCACCGGGCCAAGCAGACCGCTCGGGTGCACTTGCGCCTGCGCGGGATCGTAGTCTTGGTAAGCCCGGTTGACGAAAAAATACCCGGGCCACTTACCCGGACCTTTCCAGTCGGCGGCGGCCGGCGCGATGGCGTTCTCCGTCCGGTTGGCCACCTTGACGACGATCTCGTTGTTCCCGTTATGGAGCAGGCCGGTGACCTCGACCCGGAACGGAACTTCGAAAACAGTTCCCGCCGGCTTCCCGTTTACGGTGACGGACGCGACATCGCACACGTTGCCCAGACCCAGAAACACATCGCCCCGTGGCTCACGAGACAGGTGGAATGTTGTTCGATAGATTGCCGTGCCCGCAAAATGTTTCAGGTCATCCATTCCCGTCCAGTCGATCAACCGGGAGAAACTCTTTTCAAACGGCTTGCGCCCATCGATGTGACGGAACTCGACGCGCCACGGGCCTTTGACCGTTGTGATTGGTTTCTCCGGGCCCGGCGGAACAGGGGCAAGGCCCTCGGCGGGTTTGTCGCGTCGAATCATCACCAAGCGCGACTCCTTCGGGCCAATCTCGATGTCAGCCACCACGCGTCCACCCTCGGCGTGGTACGGGGACGGTTCGACCTTGCCACTGCGCGCGTTCCAGATCTCCAAACAACCCTTGGCACGGAACGAGAGCGTCTGGCGAATTTGATTCGTCGGCGACGGGTTGTGCAGCAGGAACAGGTCGTAATCGGCTCCCTGACGATGCAGCCAGTGGACTTGAAGCGGATCGTTGGCCATCAATTGCGGTTCGATGCCCCACCAGCTTTGCAGAATTCTCGGGACGTATTGTTCGTCGGCCAGATACGTGGCTCCCTTGCCAATTACGCGCGGCATTGTTCCCACTTTATCGGGGAAGAGTCCGTCAACAATTTCACGGAGCCTGGCCGTTTGCGCATCATGGTCCTTGAAGGTCGGGACTTCCGCCGGCCGTCGGAGTGCCACCACCACCAAACCCCTCTCAACCAGCGCCCGCACTTTTTCGAGCGTCTCCAGTGGTATGACCGGCGCATCCAGAATTAACACGCGACAGCGATAGTGACCGGCTAGATCGATTGTCCGGTCTGTCACGCGGTCGGACAGCCATCCCGGTAAGCCCGGAGCGCCATAGACGCACACGTCCGCGACAGGCCGGCCCGAGCGGAGCAACAGGCTGTTGCGGCTTATAGTATCGGCGAGAACGCGGAAGTACGGCCAGAACGTGTTGTTATGGTCGATCTCGCAGGAGGCGTAAAAGGTCCAGCCGGGAAAACCGGCTTCCGGCGGCGAATAATTGTATCCGTGAAACACGAGTTGATTCGCGCCGTTCGCAAAAATCTCATCCGCTTGTTGACGGAGATTGTGCATGGTCACCCGCCAATGTTCCGTCAACCACGTGAAACTCTCGCAGGAAACCACCGGATGACCGTACACGCGCGCCGCCGCCAGCGCCATGTCGGCCCCGATGGCCGCGTCATCCGAAGATTTGAAATCCATCTCGAATTCGGGAATGTCCGCCATCCCGTAGGAATCCTCCCAGTCGGTCGGGCTGCCGTGCGCCTGCGCGCGCGATTGCAGGCCGTGCTGGTGGCTCCAGCGCGTCAGTTCGCCGTAACAGTTCTCCACGATCAGATCACGAAGCGTTTGTTCGTAATCCCATTTCACTTGTACGGCGATGCCTTTGTACGACCCGTTGAGTAAATGCAGGTACGGCGTCAGGTCATAACCGCGTCGCGCCCGGAACTGTTGGAGAAAATCCGTCGTCCACGTGGGTCTGCCGAGTTCCCAACTGTCCATGAACAGGCCCTCGAACGTCGTGCCCGCGAGCTTGTCGACTCGATCCAGCACCGGCTGCACGCAATGGTCCAGATGAAAATCTATCGCGGACGCGCTCAGATGATCCAGCACCGGGCCTTTGTCCCGGGGATTCACTCGCTTGTGCTGGCCGACCCCGCCGAGTTTCGCCCAAAAGCACGTTAACAACCATTTGCCTTGGGGCACCGACACGGAGAGCTGCCCGTTCGACGGCACTTCGTTCGTCACCACCTGTGCGGCCTCGACGCTGCCGTCCCGCCGCAACGTCACGGCCACCACCGGGCCGCGCGGCTGGAAAATCGCCTGTCGCTCACCCGGACCGTCGAGCGGAACCGTTTGTGAACCCAGGCTCTGGCCCGCGTGCGCGTCATCGATCCACAGTCCGGCATACGGCCAGCCGCTTCCCGGCGTCAGGTCCACCTTCATGCCCAGCTTGGCGGCTTCCTCGATGCAGGCCGCGATACGGTCCGCCCATTCGAGTGAAGCGTACACGACCGGCTGGTGGCCGGGCACTGCGGGCAACGCATCGTACAGGGACTGGATCTCCACCCCCGCCAAACCTTGCTCCTTCATCCCCTTCAACTCCCGCGCCAATTCCTGCCGTGTCACCGCCCCGCCGAACCACCAGTAACGCGTGCGGGGCCGGTATTCCATCGGCGGATTGGCGAAGTCGCGCTGCAGTTGTGCCGCCGTCGGCAATCCTTCCGCCATGGACACGGATGCCAGGAACCCGCCGAAGAGAATGGCGCAAAAAAGTCTCATGCGTTCCAAGCCGCGAGTATGCCGTGCTACGGTGCGGGCTTCAATCCTTCCCAGCGCACGACCCACTGGCCGTTGTCGGGAAAGCCGGGGGCGTTCTTTTTCGGCGCGCCATCCCAGCCCGCCGCCATCATCGCCACGGCGTACAACAGCCCCCCGTTGCCAGGTAGGTAGATCGTCAGGCCGGGGCGCTGATAATTGTGGCCGTTCACACGGTAATGGTTCTTCGGCGTGTCGAGCAGCAACGCGTCCACCGCTCGTTCCGGCTCGCCCAGACGCGCGGCGCACATCGCCACCATCGGGTAGTCCCAGCCCCATGTGTCGGGCCAATTCCAATTGTCCCAGATCCAATGCAGTGTGCGCCGCATGGTTTCCGGATCCACGCCCGGTCCCGGCAACATCCCCAGCGCGCCGGTCACCGCTGGATGATCATTCACCCATTTCCTTTCAGAATACGTTCCGGGCGCGGTCTCCGCGAACAAATACTTGTCATCGGCGACCGATGGCTTGGCCAGCTGCTGCAACACGTCATCCCACTTCTTGACTCGTGGCAAACCGAACCGCTCCCGCCACTGCTGCGCGGTCTCCAAACCCCAGCGCCAATAGGTCAGTTCAAAGACGGGATTCAGCGTGTGGTCTTTCGGGAAAATCTCCTGCGCGCTCTGCAGCACCGGCCCGAGCACGTACCGCTTCTTCGCCTCATCCCACGCCGGGTACGACGCCATGAACTCGGCGGTCTCGAACACGATTCCTTTGTACCTCTCCAGCGTGGCGCGATCCGGGTGCGTCCGGTAGCACAGCTCCGCGTAGAAAACCGGGTGGGGTTGCTGCCAAACCAGAAAAGGTCCCACCGGCGACGGCGATTCCGCGCCGCTCGGGTCGGTCATCTTTGGCCAGCGCGCGCCCGCGTAGCCCTGCCGTTTCGCCGTGCCCTGGGCGCGCGGCAGGATGGACTCATAGTAGCCCAAACTTCTCTCGAGCAGCGGCAGGCGGTTCCACAACGCGAAGTGCGCCGCGTGCCACCAATGCATCTCTAGGTGAAACTTCCCGTACCAACTATTGTACGCCAGTCCGGTTTCCTGCGGCGGATAACGCCCGGCGCACTGAATCGCCGTGAGATACTGCGATAACACGATGCGCCGCTCGAGTTCCCGCCACCGGGGATCCTTGCTGCCGGACAAATCGATCGCGCCGCCCGTGCTCCAAAAGTTGTTCCAGTGCTCACGCGCCGCGTCGCGCGCCTGATCGAACGACAACAACAGGTTGTTGGCTGGCTTCGGCGTAAATCCGCAGACGAACTCCAGCGCATCAGCATCCTTGGCCGGCGTGAGCACGAAGTTGTGTTCCGCCGATTTGGTGAGCTTTGCGCCCACCGTCCATGTTGCACCAACCCAATAGCGGTCATTGTCCAGTTTGCGGGTGAACTCCCCGACGTTAATCTTGTCCTGCTGAAAAATCGTCTCATGCGTCCCAGGCTTGCTCCAGTTCGCCGTGCTCGCGTCCCCGGTGCCGTAGGGAAATCTCAGAACAATGCCGAGCCGTCCCCGCTTCAACAATGGCGACCGTACGCGCACGGCCAACAGATCAGTCGAAGGGTGGCATACGGTCTCCACGTCCACCATCTGCCCGTCAAACTTGAAATGACTGACGAGCAGGTCGTCCCACAAGTTCAGGGTCTGCTCGATATCCGTGAGATCATTTGTCGTCGCCGGTGAGCCATCCGCCTTGTTGAGCTGAAAACCAATGCGACCGAGATGAAGCCGGTGCGGATTGGCGCGTAGCCAGTCGCTTTGGGGAGTCCCCGACGCGTCGGCGTAGCCCACCTTGCGCCCAAACACATCGAATTCCCCGAACGGGAATTTGTCGATGCTCCAGCCATTCGGATTCGGCGACGTATGCCAGCCCCATTGCGCGAGGGTGCCGAGCGGAATCGTTTTTTCATACGCTTCCGCAAACGTCTGCAAGCCGGTCACATCGACCGTCAACGCGAACTCGCCGTTGCCCACTTGCAGTGGGTTCTCCGTGTCGAATTTGGTAAGCACCACATTGTGCCGGGTCACCAGCGCGTGGCGGTCGATCGCGGGTGCGCCAGTATCGCCATGCGCTGTTGTTGCCAGCACGCACAAACCTAAGGCGGCGAAGAACGTTCCGTTACGCATTCCGGCCCTCACGGATCAACCCTCACTTGTCCGATGAGGTAAACTGCCGGCGCGGTGGGAATGTCGTTGGTGACGGAGGTTTTTGCCGGATGGCGGACGAGGCTGCGGTGGCCGGTGCGGAACACCAGCCGGTTCAGCCGGGCCGCAGACTGTGCGAGCGCGGCTTCCCTCAAAACGGGCTTGCCATCAAGCGTGATCGTGAACCTTCCACTGGCAGCGTCGGCGTCGATCTGGAACGTCATCCATTGATTGGCCGCGTACGAGGCGCACTCGACGGCGTTGGTTCCATCGACGGCGTTGATCTTTCCATCGTCGCCAAGACTCAAGCGCACGGGACGCGCACCACCGAAGTCGCTCAGCAACTCGATCTCCATCAAGCCCCCGGTGGCTTGTTTGGCAAGCAGACGGAACGATATGCTGACTTTCTTGCTGTTCGGAAGGATCAGGGCCGCAACTGCGTGGTCGTATGGGTCACGGTCTTCGAGTTGCAATGCCTCTGTTTTTCCGGGTTTCGTCGCTTCGACCACGGATACCGGTGCCCATTGGGGACTGTAGATGTTCCACCCGGCAAAATCGCCGGCAGCCAGTTTCGTTCGCCCGCCTTGGACGGGCACGGGGATTCGGCTGACCCAGATGTCTTCCTTGTTCACGCTATAGGCTACCCACAAACCGGTGTCCTTCCACGAACCGTCGTTGGACCATTCGGAGACGCCCCGCGCGTATTGCGGGCCCACGTTCTTGTTCGCGCCTTCATAACGTTGGATCGGCAGTTCACCATGAACCACGCGCATCTCGCGGAAGGTGACGCCGTCATAGCCGGTCACGACGACCAAAGGGTAGCGTTTCTCTTTGTCCGGTTCATACAACAGAGCGAACCGGCCATCGCTTGTGCGTTGTCCCCAGACCTTGCCGTTTCCCGTGACCAACGAGGGCGGACGGACCGGCCTGGACCAGGTGTTGCCCTCGTCCCTAGAGATCGTGACCCAGCCTTTCTTGCCGATCCCCACCAAGGCACCGTCCTTGCGGTGGAAAAACGACATTGCCTTCAACTGCATGTTTTTGTCATCCGACTCATGCCACTTCATCCGGCGGTCGCCGAGCAGGTTGCCGAAGTCTTGTTGTTCCAGAAAGGGGCGATGATTCAACAGTTGAGCGCACGCGTCTACAAAGCCCTTGTCCGTCGAGTTGCCGAACAAAGGGGGCGCGTCTTGTCCGCTGAGGGTTAACGGCGCTGACAGCGTGAAGACGGGGCCAAGGGTGTGATTGGCCAGAATTTCCCGCACCACCAACGGGCCTTTCAATGTCTCGCTGAGTTTGGTCAGTCCCAGCCGCAGCCCGGCAATTGCCAGCATCCGGCCATTGGTCGCCAGAAAGAAATGCATCCGCAGCGGGGTGGAGACGCCTTGGGGAAACAACTCCGCCGGCGCTGACCAATGCTCACCGTCAACCGATGTGCTGTACAATTCATGCCACGGCCATGTGTCCTCGTCTTTCTCACCGGAAGTCCATGAGACGTACAGGCGTCCTTTCCAACACGCCATGTCCACGTGGTGGTTATAGGTCCAGCCCTTGCCGTCGGCCAGACCCGGTGCGGTTCGCGTGGCACGAAACACCTCGACGTTCCGCACGCCAACCGCCGGTGGCAATCCGCCATCGGGTAAACTCAAATCCAGCCTGCCTTGCTCCGGTCCGTCAATGCGTATTGGCTGATCTTGTGAAGTTGCCGCCACGGCAACAAACCCGAGCAGAAAGACGGAGATCAAATGAAATGACGATTTCATGGATGACCGAATTGCGATTCGAAGGCATAACTTCCCGACTCAATGGCAAACACGGCGCGGTCGCCTTCGCGGCGAAGAAACTTCACGCCCGGTCGCTGTTCGGCCGACGCGCCGCCTTCCCGTACCGCCGTGCCCCTGTGCGCGGACATGAAGACCGTCGCCGTTGTGTTCGCGGGAATCGTTGCCTTCAACACAAACCGTTCGCCGTCGCGTTCCCATCGCAGCGAGATCAGGCCGTGGATTGACTCGTAACTTGCCTCGACCCACGTGAGATCGCCCACGGGCTGCGGGTGGAGGATAATTTTCTTGAAACCCGGACCTGTCGCGTCGCCGTCGATGCCGGCGAGGTCCTTGTAGAACCATTCAGTGATTTGCCCGAGCATGAAGTGATTGTGCGAGGAACTGGGGTTCGCGTCCCACGATTCGGTGAGGCTTGTCGCGCCCTTCTTGAGTTGGTAACCGTAGCCGGGCTTTTCGTCCTGATTGATCATCCGGTAGACCACATCGGAGCGCCCGCCTTCGGCGAGGGCCTGAAGAAGGTAGCGGAAGCCGACGTCGCCCGCCGTCATCGCGTCGCCGTGCTGCTCCACATCACGCACAAGCGCGGCCAGCACGCGGGCGCGGTTCGCGGGCTCAACGATGTTCATCACCAACGGAAGCGCGTTGGCGCATTGCGAGCCGGTGGCATAGGAACCGGTGTCGCGGTGGAAAAAGCGGCGATTGTAACTCTCACGAATTCTCTCGGCCCGCGCGGCGTAGTGTTTGGCGTCATCCACGCGGCCCAGAAGCATGGCGGCCCGGGCGAGAATCGTCGCGTCGGTAAAATAAAACGCCGTGGCCGTGACGGCTGGCGGCGTAAGCTGGGGGTCGCCGGGCTTTTCCGGGCCGAGATCGTACCAGTCGCCAAGTCCCTCGGACACGATGTCATCGGTGGCGCGCGTTTCGAGATAGGCGAAGTAGCGCTCCATGGCGTCGAAGTGCGCGCGCAGCAGGTCGAGGTCGCCGGTAAACTGGTATTGCTGCCACGGCACTAGGATGAAAGCCGAACTCCATTCCGTCGCCGCGTGGAACGTGCCTTTAAATTTCGCGTATTCCGGCGCGGTGGTCGGCACGAACCCATCATTGGCCTGCGCCTCCGCCATGTCGTGCATGCCCTTGGCGAAAATCCGCGCGACATCAAACTCGTAACGGATCGCCGGGCCATTGAGGTGATACTGTTCGAGCCACCCCAGCTTTTCGCGATGCGGACAGTCGGTGAGGATGGAAACCATGTTCGACCGTTGCGCCCAGCGCACGAGGTTGCGGATGCGGTTCAGCAACTCGTTCGACGTGGCAAAGCGCCCGAGCGGCGCCGCGCTCGAGTGCACGACGACGCCCTCAATCGATTCGATCCGCGGCAGCAGCTTCTTTTCGCCGGGTGGCGCCGGCTCGCAGGCCTCCGGCGGGAGGAACTCGGCTTTCAGGTAACGGCAGCCCACGTAGAAAAATTTCGGGAACCACGTCTCCTCGCCGTCCGTAGCCTTGGTGTATTGCCACCACGAACTCCCGCGATCTTCGCCGCCCATGGTGTTGCGATTGATTGTGCCGTCGGCATTGACAATCTCGGCCGGCGTGAGCCGCACGGTGCTGCCCGCCGGTCCGCTCACGTGGATGCGGGGCATGGTCGAGGCGTTTTGGCCGAGGTCATACACCACGGTGCCGTCGGGGAATGCCTGCGCCGCGACGGGCCATCGCGTCTCGATGGCGCGCAACGGCTCGGCCCCATCACTGTGGCCGCGCAATGTGTCGCCGACCCGGATGATTGTCACCGCCCGCGGCCACGCGCGGTCGTTGAAACCCGGCTGGGTCCAACCCACCGGTTCCAGCCGCGCATCGTAGTCTTCGCCGCCGTAGATGTTGTTGAAGGTGATCGGCCCGGCCAGTGTGCGCCACATTCCGTCGGTACCGACGAACTCGACCGTTCCGTCGGCATATTCGAGCCGCAGGTGCAGGATCGCGCGCAACGGGCCGAAGGAGCCGGTGAATTTCACGAACCGATTTCGGCGGACGACATTATACATGCCGTTGCCGAGGATGATACCGACGGCGTTGGTGCCCTCGCGGAGCAAGTCGGTCACGTCCCGTGTGTCGTAGAGTGTCGTTCGTTCATAGTTGGTCCACCCCGGCGAGAGCAGGTCGTCCCCGGCCTTCGCGCCGTTGAACTCGAGTTCGTACTGACCCAGCCCGCAGATGTGCGTCACCGCGCGACGCAATCCCGGCTTTACGGAGAATTCGTGGCGCAGCAGCAGCGACTCGGTCGCGCCCGGCGCGGCAATCCAGACGCCCTTCCAATCCCCTGGCTTGAGTAACCCCATCGTCCAGGTCGCGTTCGCACTCCATGGCGTGGCGTGACCGTCGCGGTCCCAAGCGCGCACCTTCCAAAACACGGCCTGCGACGATGCCAGGGGCGCGCCCGCGTAGTGGATGCACGTGGTTTCATCCGACGCGACGCGTCCGCTGTCCCAAAGATCGCCGCGGTCCTGCGCGAGAATTTCCGACGACGACGCCACCAATGCCTGCCACGCGGATTGCCGCTGGCCGCGTCGGTCGCTCGCCACGCGCCAGAACAACCGGGGTTGCGCGACATCGATGCCGAGCGGGTCCGTGGCGAATTCGCACCGCGGGTCGGTGACGCGAAGACCGGCATCGGAACTCGCCGACCCTTCTGCGACCATGAGTTTCTTCGGGTCGAGGACAACATGTTTGATGTGCTGGCGATTCCAGGTGTAGGTGATGTGGACCAAGCCGTCAGATGCCTGGATGACGGCGGGATACGCATAGCCATATTCACACGGTTCAGCCTCGAGGGTGAGGACGTGCTCCCACTTCACGCCATCGGACGAAATCGCCACGTCGAGCGGATAGCGAACGCCCTTCGTCGGGCGCTCCGGCGGTGGCGCGGAATGATTGTAAACCAGCAATTGGCGGCCATCGGACAGCGTGACGGCGTCGATGCCGGAATTCGGGTTGGGCAAACCCACTGCCGCCAGCGAACTCCATTTTTTCCCGCCGTCGTTCGACCATATCGTGGCGATCACGCCGTTGCGCGTGCGGCACAGGGCCTGCAGCCGGCCATCGCGGTGGAACAGCACGCTCGGCTGGATCGCGTCAAGTTTGTCTCCTTTTTCGACCGGCCCAATGATCTCCCAGGTCCGGCCCGCGTCGCGCGTGATTTCGAAATGCACTCGCCAGCCCGTTTCCGTGCCTTCGGTGCTCGACGGACACAGCCAGGCGCCATCGGCGAGAAGCACCGGCTTGTTCTTGATCGGGCCCAGCACGCCTTCAGGCAGCCGCACAGGTTCGCTCCAGCTTTTCCCGCCATCTATGGATTTCATCATCATTCCCCACCACTGGCTCGGCGAAGGTCCGACTTTGTAAAACAACACCAGCGGACCGTCCTTCGGCTGAAACAGGACGGGATTCCACATCGGCTGGCGGCTGCCACCCGGCTGCGCACCGTTGGCGACCTCGACCGCATCCAGCCAATGTCCGTCCTCCTGCCGCGCCAGCCAGATGCCGACGTCGGGGGCGCGTTCGCGTGTGCCGCCAAACCAGGCCGCGACCAGTTTACCGGGTGCGACCTCGGCGATGGTGGAGGCATGGCACTGCGGATACGGCGCGTGCTCGTTGATGAATGCGGACGCAACTACTGCAGCCGGGCGCGGCTCCGCCGCCCGTCCGGTGGCGGCGAGAAGTAGAAAGCACAGGAATCGCTCTTTCATAAACCTCAGGCCGGTGTCGAAACACGTACCACATCCCGCCCGGCGAATCCAAGCGCCGCCGTCAGCAGCAGCCCCGCGCCGATCACGTAAATGATCGCGCCGAAGGCAATGGCTTCGCTCATGTTGTCGATGGCCTTCGCGTGCCGTCCGTATTTCGTCGCCAACCCGACGGCCAGCGGCCCAAGCGCGCCCCCACCCCAGCCCACCGTGTTCATGATGCCCGCGGCGGTGGCCCGCGCGCGCGGCTCAATCACGTCGAACAGCGACGCGAAGATGTTCGCATCGTAAAGGCCTTTGCAGAGGCCGAAAAGTGTCATCGCCGTGAGAAGCGTCGTGACGCTCGAGGTGAGGCCGACGATCCCGACGAACGTCGCCCCCGCAAGCAAACCAAATGCCTGCACCATCATTCGTCCGCCGGCAAAACGACCGGCCAGCCAGTCAGCCAGCACGCCGCCCAGCGGCACGCTCAACGCGCTGGCGAGATGAATGAACACGCTGCCCGACAAGCCCGCTGCCGTGAGCTTGAAGCTGAATTTTTCGATGAGAAACGTCGGTGTCCATGAGAGGAAGATTGTGGCGACGAAGTTCGCGCTGAGAAACGCGCCCATGAGCAGCAGGACCGTCGGCTTGCGGAAGATCACGTGGGCCACTTCGCTCACGCCGAGCGACGGTAGCGCGGGCGTCTCGACCGCGTCAGCGGCGCCGCGCACCGGTTCACGCAAAAAACGGTAGAGCACCAGCGCCAGCGCCACTCCGGCGCAACCGAAAAAATAAAACCCCACGCGCCACCCGTAGGTCTCCGCGAACCACGCACCCGCCCAACCGCCGCCGATGGTGCCGATATACACGCTCGACTGGTGCAGGGAAAACGCCCGGGACCGGGTGCGCGCGCCGTGATAATCGCTCACCAGTGACATCGTGGCCGGAAAATAAAACGTTTCGCCGAACCCCTCCAGCGCGCGCACGGTCACGAATTGCCACAGCCGCCCGCACCAACCGGTCATGACTGTGATGCCGCTCCAAAACAGGCAGCCGCCAAGGATGAGGTGTTTGCGTGGCAGGCGATCCGCAAGGAAACCCGCGAACGGCGCACCCGCCGCATAGATCCACATGAAGGCCGAGCCGATCAGGCCCAGTTGCACCGGGTCGAAACCGAATTCGCCTTTCAATTTCGGGAAGACCGAGAACACCGCCTGCCGATCCGCGTAGTTGAAAAAGCACACGAACCACAGCATGCCGACGACGGCCCATTTGTAATGCCTGTTCATGCGCGTGCGTACAACGGCAAAGTCCATTCCGTGAAACTTACCCGCAATCCAGCGACGCTCCGGTCGCGCCTCGCTGTCGAATCGTCTGCCAACGACGATCTCGTTCCCTGTCATTGTTACCACATGTCTTGTTGATCCCGCCAGCAGTTTGCCTTAACCTGCTCACCCCGAATTTACTTGCCTTTCAGCCCCATCTCTGACACACAGCGAGGTGGAGAAGTGCTTCATTTGAAGTCGAGATTGTCATTACTGTCCTTGACATTTTCCACGCTGCTCGGCTTCTCGGCTGTTTCCACCAGCCAGGGAGAGATCATCACGTTCGATGATATTGCCGATGCGGGAGATGGGATCGCCATCACCAATGGCTACCATGGGTATCTCTGGAGCCAGTTCGGGGTACTGAATGCGACGAATTCATCGAACGGGTATTTTACCGGCATGGTCTCCACACCGAATGTGGCGTACAACAATTTTACGAATCCCACAGAGATCGACTCTGTGGGCACCAATTTTAATTTCCTAAGCGTCTACCTGACGGCCGCATGGACAAGCAACATGAACGTCCGCGTCCAGGGATTTAGCGGCGCCCAACAGTTGTACGACCAAACCGTCGTCGTCAGTTGGCCGGTGCAAACCCAGTTTGCCTTCAACTACCAGAATATCAACCGCCTGACATTCACCACGTCCGGCGGTGTTTACGCCGGTTTTGGAACCGTGGGACCGTGGTTTGCAATGGACAATCTCAACATCGTCCCGGTTCCCGAACCCTCCGCCATCCTGCTTACCGGCGCCGGCGTGCTGGGCCTGCTGGCATTTCACCGGCGAAACCAACGACCATAGTCGAGCCGCGCTTTTTTCATCAATCTCTCGCGGCTTGACGAGCCGATGGATTCCGACGACAAATAATGTGGTGGCGGTTTTCGAGGGGTAGACGATCTTTCAGATTTGATGGAGGCATAGGTCATGATGAGCGTGGAATCGAAAGTGCAGGAGTTCGTCCGCGAAGGGTTTGCCCACAAGTTCGGCAAACCCGCCGTGACGGTGAAAGAGGATCCCGAGTGGCGCAAAGTGCGCGATGCCGGCACGCGGTTGTGGCTCGACACCGGCGATATGGACGAGGCGGGCAAGTTGTGGAATTCCTCGTTTGACGCGTTGACGACCAACAACACGCTGCTCAACAAGGAAATCCAGAAAGGCATCTACGACGACCTCGTCGCCAAGGCCGCCCGCGTCGTGCTCGATGCCGCGCCGAAGATCGGCCAGCAGGACCTCATCCTTGAAATCGCGTTCATCCTCAACGCGCACCACGCGTTGCGGCTTGTGGACAAATTCGATGCGTTCGTCAGCGTCGAGTTGCACACCGACCTGGCCGGCGACGTCGAACGCACGGTCGCCTATGGCAACCGCTATTTCGCGATTTGCCCCGAACGATTCTACGTGAAAGTGCCGCTCACGCCCGCGGGGTACCTCAGCGCGCGCCGGCTCGTACAAGCTGGCGTTCCGCTGAATTTCACGCTCGGCTTCTCGGCCCGGCACAATTATGTCGCGGCGTTGCTGACCAAACCCGACTACGTAAACGTGTTCCTCGGGCGCTTGAACTCCGTCGTGGCCGACAACAAGCTGGGCGATGGGCGCAATGTCGGGGAGAAAGCCACGCTGGCCACGCAACGCGAAGTACTCAAGTTGCGCGACATGGGCCGCTCCAAGACCAAACTCATCGCTGCCAGCATCCGGTCCGGCGCGCAAATCGGCGACCTCGCCGGCGTGGATGTGTTTACGATGCCAACCAAGGCCGCCGCCGAATACCGCGCCAACCCGCGTCCACAGGTCACGTCGCAGGTGGCCAGGGACCCCGAGGTGCCGCTGGCCAGTGGCGCGACATTCGCGCAATTTGGAGCCGACACCCTTTGGACCGTGCCGCCGAAATTCAAGGACGCCGTTGAAGACTTGCTACACAAGAATCTCGACTCACTGAAGCCCGAAGACCTTCAGGCGCATTTCGAGAAGGCGGGGTTTGGCGGTTTTCTGCCACGCTGGTCCAACGCGGACATCCAGACGGCGACGAAAGACGGCAAGATTCCGGTGTATCCGACATGGAAAGATCGGCTGACGTCGGGCAAGGTCGGGTTGGATGCGCTGATGAACCTCAGCGCGCTGTACTCGTTTGCGACCGACCAGAAAGCACTTGACGATCGCATCCGCTCGCTGCTGAAGACCGCGAAGATTCTGAAATGACCGAAGCCGCGCCTATGAAGAAGGTTGGAAACTGGTCGCGCCACGACAGGTTTCTGGCCCAACGGGCAGCACACACCGAAGGCCATTTCGAAAAAGCAAGAATGTGACCCCATTTCCAGCGACTGGTGAGTTCGGGCGTGCCTTTGACTTCTAAGACCACAAGATTAATCGTGACGCGTATCCTTGGGATCCTCATCGTATTCCCAATTGGATTCCTGATGATAATACGCTTGGGTCATTGGATGGTAAAACAGGATCCGGTTTACAGGCCAGCCACGGAATTTTTATCGTCGAATCCATTGCTTTTAGAACGCATCGGCGGCTTGGAAGAGTTTGACGTCACCCGATGGTTTATACAGAGAAAAGAACTGCCGTGCACTGCAAGATTGAGATTCACGGTGAAGGGGCATCGTGGAGGGGGTGAAGTGTCCATGCATCTCATGAGCACCATCTCCGTGTGGCACGTGCAATCAGCGACTTTTTTCCCGTACGGTTCCTCCTCACCCGTTGAGCTAACCAACAACACGGAGGCACTAGGTACGGCGGCGGTCCCCGAAGTCGGTAGGCGTAGCGCGAGTGGAAGTTGGGGTGCTCTCTTCCCGAGCCTCCTAGCAATGGCCTTTGCTGTCTGGCTATTCGCGCTGCACAGTGTCATCCAGATGGCGCGACTGCGGACGCCGGGTGTACGATTGTGGGAGGTTTCCTTGTTCGACAAGTCTACTTTATCGCCAGAAGCGTGGCCCTATCGCACGCGGGTCTTGCTTGCTGGCGTGGCCTTCCTGATTCTGTTGTTCTCTGCTTGTTTTGTTAAATAAACAATGGGCCACGCAGGCTAGAGCCCGCGACTACACATTCTCGAACGTCCGGACGCGGATTCTCTTCTCGCGGCGTTTGAGGACCAGTTCGGCGAGGTGATCGTGGCCGCGCGTTTCGGATATCCAGTCGTTCTCAATCCCGCCGTCTCTACTCATGCCTTTTCGGTTTGACTCGGGGGCGTGATGCGATACTCTGCTTGCGCCCCGCGAGCGGTAGTTCTGCGGAGAATCAAAGGATTTATGGCGAAGTTTTCCATTAACGACTTGAAGGACTTTCGTAACCAGCGCGTGCTGGTTCGCGTGGATTACAACGTGCCCCTCGATGAGAACGGCGCGATTACCGACGACAAACGCATCAAGGCGACCGTGCCGACGCTCGATCATCTGGTCAAAGGAGGCGCGAAGGTCATCCTGTGCTCCCATCTCGACCGTCCCAAGGGCAAACGCGACCCGAAACAGAGCCTCCGCCCCGTGGCGCAACGGCTCGCCGAGATTCTCGGTCGTCCTGTCGCCTTCGTGGATGACTGTATCGGCGATAAAGTGGACAAGACGATCAGCATCATGCAGCCTGGCGACATCGTTCTCTTGGAGAACCTGCGTTTTTACGCCGAGGAAGAGAAGAACGACCCCGCTTTCGCCGCGAAGCTCGCCCAGAACGCCGATTTGTACGTGAACGACGCGTTCGGCTCAGCCCACCGCGCCCATGCCTCGACCGAAGGCGCGCCGCGGATTATCCAGAAGCGCGGGGGTAACTGCGTGGCCGGACTCTTGATGGAAAAAGAGCTTGCATACCTTGGAGGGGCACTGAGTTCCCCTGCACGACCGTTCGTTTGCATCCTCGGCGGCGCGAAGGTCTCCGACAAAATCGCCGTTATCGAACACCTGCTCACGCAAGCCGATGCGATTCTTATCGGCGGCGCGATGGCGTACACATTTTTGAAAACACAAGGATTCGGGGTGGGGAAATCCCTCGTGGAGAACGACAAGCTCGATCTGGCCAAGTCGTTGCTCGACAAGGCAAAGGGAAAGAAGTTTCTATTGCCAAGCGACCACATACAGGCCACCAAACCCGAGGCGGGCGCGACGACACGGGTCACGGATGGCCCCAGTATCGAAGACGGCTGGTGCGGCGTGGATATCGGGCCGCAGACGATTGCCCGCTACAACAAGGAAATTGCTGCCGCTAGGACGATTGTCTGGAACGGGCCGATGGGCATCTTTGAGATTCCCGAGTACTCGAAAGGCACGTTCGAGGTCGCCAAGGCGGTGGCCGCAAACAAGGCCGCCACCTCGATCATCGGCGGGGGCGACAGCGCCAAAGCTGTGAAAAAGGCGGGCGTGGACAAACAGATCACGTTCGTCAGCACCGGCGGCGGCGCATCCCTCGAGTTTCTGGAGGGGAAGGAACTGCCGGGCGTCGCCGCTCTAAGCGACAAGTGAGTTGATTCCAGTGAATTCAAATCGCAAACCCATCATTGCGGGGAATTGGAAGATGTACAAGACGGCGGCGGAAGCCCTCGGCTTGGTCAATGCCCTGAAGAAAGAACTTGTCGGGGTGAGGGATACGGACGCCGAGGTGGTCATATGCCCGCCATTCACCGCGCTGTATGCCGTGGCCGCGATGCTGACAGACTCCAGCATCAAGCTTGGCGCGCAGAACGTCCACTGGGAGAAAGAAGGGGCGTTCACTGGCGAGATTGCTGCGCCGATGCTCAAGGAATTGTCGGTGCGGTACGCCATCGTCGGCCACAGCGAGCGCCGGCAGTATTTCGGCGAAACAAATGAAGGCGTGAACAAGCGCGCCAAGGCCGCGCTGGCCAATGGCTTACGGCCAATCGTCTGTGTGGGCGAAACCTTGGCGCAACGCGACGCGGGACAGACCCAAGCGGTTATCCGCGACCACATTACGGGTGGTCTTGCAGGTTTCACCAAAGATGCTATGCTCGACACGGTCATTGCGTACGAACCCGTCTGGGCAATTGGCACTGGAAAAACCGCCACGCCCGCACAGGCGCAGGAAGTGCATGCGTTCATCCGCGAACTGCTGTCCGCGATGTTCGACACGCCGGTGGCCGCCAAGACGCGCATCCAGTACGGCGGCAGCGTAAAACCGGCGAACGCGAAGGAATTACTGGGTCAACCCGACATCGACGGCGCGCTGGTCGGCGGCGCGAGCTTGGAAGCGAAAGGGTTTGCAGACATCGTCAAGGCGGCGCTATAAAGGCAGGTTTCCGCCCGCGGGATAAGGTCAAGGTAAGGATTAGGAAATCATGAGCATTCTGATTGGAATACTGACGGCGCTCCACGTGATGGTCGCGTTGTTTTTGATTGTGCTAGTGTTGATGCAGAAATCGTCGGAGCAGGGCGTCGGCGCGGCGTTTGGCGGCGGCATGACCGAGACAGTCTTCGGCGCGGGCACGACCACGGCGTTGGTGCGCCTGACGATCTGGTGTGCCTGCATATTGTTGGCGACGACTTTGGCCTTGGCCGTGTTGCATTCGCATCGCACGAGGTCGGGCGGCTCATTAATGCGGAAGACGTTGACGACGATGCCCACGGCACCTGCGACCTCACCGGCGTTCCCGCTCGCTCCACAACCGAGCGCGCCCGCCTCACCCGAGACGAGGTCCGCGACGCCATCGACCACCACGCCGGTCCCAGTCGAGAAACCGCAGCCGGCGACTACCCCCGGGCCGCCCCCAGAAGCGCCCAAGACTCCCTAATCTCCGCCCCAGACGGCGCAATGCTCCCGCGCCAAGAACTTGGCCCGGCGCTGTGGAGAGAACCATCCTCCTCACATTACTATTCTGCAGGTTCCAAACTTGTATTGCCGCGGAACATTTGAGCCCCAAATCGGCTTGACTGTCATGAGTTTGGCAGTAGCTTGGGCGGCATGTTTTCGAAAATCGGTCCGGCCGCGTTATTGGCGGGCCTGTTGGCTGCCTGCTCCAGCGTAAACCACCAACCGGTCGCTCCCATGGATTCCCTCCAAGAGTTTCAGAAACGCGCCGCCAAATTCCACAGCATCATCACCGTGCCGACGTTTGAGACAACGACGAACGAGGTCCAGGCATCGGTGAAGCAAGCCATTGTTTCCGGCAACGCGGCACTGGACCGCATCGGCAAACTCGGCCCGGGCGAAGTGACGTTCGCCAACACGGTGCGGGCGCTCGATGATCTCGAGTTTCAACTTGGCCTCGTGGACAACCGGCTGTCGCTCATCAAGGAAACCAGCACGAACGCCGCCGTCCGCGACGCCGCGACGGACTCCTTGAAGGAACTTGAGGAATGGATGGTGGGCCTGGATTATCGCGAGGACGTTTATCGCACCGTCAAGGCCTACGCCGACACCAAGCCCCCGCTGGAAGGCGAGGACGCCAAGCTTCTTTCCGAAACCATGCGCGATTACCGCCGGGCCGGGTTGGAGTTGCCAAGAGCCGAACGCGATGAAGTCGAGCAGATGCGCAAGGAGCTGTCGCGGTTGACGACCGATTTCGCCACCAACATCACGAAAGCGCAAAAGGCGCTCAAGTTCACCAAGGCGGAACTGGACGGGGTACCGGATGACTTCCTGAAACAAATCAAGACCGGCGACGATGAATACACGGTGATGGTGAACATCACCTGGCATTACATCACCGTGATGGACAACGCCATGCGCGAGGACACGCGGAAGCGGCTCTACATCGAGGAGAGCAACCTGGCGAAAAAAGAGAATGTGCCGTTGCTCGAAAAGATTCTCCCGTTGCGTGACGACATCGCCCGGAAGCTTGGCTACAAAACGTGGGCGGATTACCAGACCGAAATCAAGATGGTTAAGAACGCCGCCACAGCCATCGGCTTTCTGGAAGATCTGAAAACCGGCTTGCAGCCCAAGTTTCGCGCCGAATTGGAAGAGTTTCGCCAACTTAAGGTCAAGGAAACCGGCGACACGAACGCGACCATCAACGTCTGGGACTGGCGCCACTACAGCAACCAATTGAAGAAGGAGAAGTACAACGTGGATGCCGAGCAATTGCGCGTTTACTTCCCCTATCAGCCTGTGCTCGAAGGTATGTTCACCATTTACCAGAGTATCTTTGGATTGAAGTTCGGGCGCGTCGAGCCCCCGTACAAATGGATCGGGGATTTGCAGCTCTACACCGTGTCCGACGCGCACACCGGCGAGCCACTCGGCTTGTTCTACCTCGATATGTTCCCGCGAGAAGGCAAATACAATCACTTCGCCGAATTCGGCATCATTGACAGCAAGTTGTTGCCGGACGGGAAATACCAGCGGCCCGCCGTCGCGCTGATCTGCAATTTCCCGGCGCCCACGAACGATCATCCCCCACTGATGTCGCATGACGACGTGGAGACGATCTTCCACGAATTCGGCCATGCGATGCACTCGATTCTGACGCGCGCGAAATACGGCCGCTTCGCCGGTACGAGCGTGCCGCGCGATTTCGTCGAAGCTCCGTCGCAAATGCTCGAGAACTGGCCGTGGGACAAGAAGGTCCTGGACCGTTTTGCGGCTGACTACCGCGATCCATCGAAGAAGATCCCGCCGGCGATTCTCGCCAGCCTCAAGGAAGCCAGGCTCGCTACCGAAGGCACGCGGTACGAGCGTCAGATTTCCTTCTCACTGCTGGATCTGGCGTTGCACACCCAAATCCACGACACCAACGCCCAGGATGCCGTGAAACTGTCCAATCAGGTGCTCAGCGAGGTGTTCCTGTCGGTGCCCGATGACACGGCGTTCGTCGCGTACTTTGGCCATTTGATGGACTATGACGCCGGCTATTACGGCTATGCGTGGGCCGACGCGATCGCCGCCGACATGAACACGGTGTTCGAGAAAGCGCCTGACGGCCACTTCGACAAGCAGGCGGGCCTGCGGCTGCGCAAGGAAATCTACGAACCCGGTGATTCCCGCGACGTGAACATTTCCATCGAAAAATTCCTCGGTCGCCCGCGATCGCTGGAGCCGTTCCTGAAGAGGATCGGGATTGGCGGCGCGTCCACCAAGAGCCCCTGACCGATGCAACGGGATCAGCGAATGGCATGTGGGTGCGGGCTTTTCCTGTTCCTGGCGTTATCACTCGCGGGCTGCGGCCGGCGCGAGACGCGCGTGGAGATCGGCGATCGCGAACAGATACTGTACAAAAGCAACGGCAGCGAACCGCAGGAGCTTGATCCGGACATCGTCACCGGCGTTTCCGAATATCACATTCTTATGTCCCTGTTCGAAGGGTTGGTGAGCGAAGACCCGCACGATTTGCATCCGGTGCCCGGCGTGGCGGAACGCTGGGACGTTTCGCCGGATGGAACGGTGTACACGTTTCATCTCCGGAACAATGCGAAATGGTCCAATGGCGATCCGGTCGTGGCGCGCGACTTTTGGGAATCGTACAAGCGGATGCTCGCCCCGACGCTGGCATCGGAATACTCCTACATGCACTACGTCGTGAAAAATGCGCAGGCCTACAATGAAGGCAAGATCACCGACTTCGATCAGGTCGGCTACAAAGTCCTGGACGACCACACGTTTCAGGTCACACTGGAGAACTCGACGCCGTATTTTCTGTCGCTGTTGCTGCATCACTCGTGGTTTCCAGTGCATTTGCCAACGATTCGGAAATATGGCGATCCATACCTGCGCGGCAGCAAATGGACACGCGTCGGGCGATTCGTCGGCAATGGGGCGTTTGTGCTGGCGAAGTGGCGCGTCAACGACGTCATCGTCGTGAAGAAAAGTCCGACGTACTGGGATCGGGATCGTGTGCGGCTCAATGAAATTTATTTCCTCCCTATCGAAAGCGATGAGACGGAAGAGCACGCGTTTCGCGCCGGCCAGGTTCACGTAACGGAGACACTGCCCCTATCGAAGATTGATTTCTACAAAAAGAATTATCCCGATCTGCTGCACATCGAGCCGTATCTCGGCACCTATTTCTATCGCATCAACGTTACGAAACCTCCACTCAACGACAAACGAATCCGCCGCGCGCTGGCGCTGACGATCGACCGGGAAAGTCTCGTCGCGGACGTGCTGCGCGGCGGCCAATTGCCGGCGTTTTGTCTGACGCCACCCGGCACGGCGGGCTATACTTGCCGCACGCAATTGCACGAGGACATCGCCGAAGCGAAGCGGCTGCTTGCCGAAGCCGGTTATCCGGGCGGAAAAGGGCTGCCTCCCATTGAACTTCTGTACAACACACTGGAAGCGCACCGCATCATCGCCGAATCCATCCAGCAAATGTGGAACAAAAGTCTCGGCATCGAAGTGCACCTTGTGAATCAGGAATGGAAGGTCTATCTCGATTCGCAGCGCACGCTGAATTATCAGGTTTGCCGGGCCTCGTGGATTGGTGATTACGTTGACCCCAATTCGTTTCTCGACATGTGGTTGACCGGGGGTGGCAACAACGAAACTGGTTGGTCGAATTCCCAGTACGACCAACTCATCGCCGAAGCCGCGCGCACGACGGACCCGCAGCAACGGCTGGAAGTTTTTCAAAAGGCCGAGGCCATCTTGCTCGATGAGTTGCCCATCATTCCGATTTATTTCTACACACATGTTTGCGCGCAGCGTCCCGAAGTCAAAGGTTGGTATCCGACAATTCTCGATAATCATCCTTACAAATACGTGTATCTGGAACCGAACAAGAACTGATTTGACCAACCATGTTTCGTTTCATCGCCAAACGATTTTTGGAAATGATTCCAGTCCTCTTCGTGATCGCCACACTCACGTTTTTCATGGTGCGGCTGGCACCGGGCGGGCCGTTCACTACCGAAAAGAGCATTCCGCCGGAAATCCAGAAAAAGCTCGAAGCGTTCTACGGGTTGAACAAACCGCTGTACGAGCAGTACCTCGATTACATGGGCAATCTCCTCAAAGGCGATCTGGGGCCATCCTTCAAGTACGCCACGTGGTCGGTCAACGAACTGATCTGGTCGGCGTTCCCGGTCTCGCTGGAACTCGGTTGCTATGGGTTGGCGATCGCCCTGATCCTCGGATTGGGAGCGGGCATCGTCGCCTCGTTGCGCCAGAATTCCGCCGTCGATCACATTTCGATGTCGCTGGCGATGCTCGGCATCTGCGTGCCGACGTTTGTAATGGGGCCGCTGTTGGTTTTGATTTTTGGGTTGGGACTTGGCTGGGTCAACGCTTCCGGCTGGGATTCGGCGCGCGACCGAATCTTGCCGTCATTGACGTTGGGCGGATTTTACGCCGCCTATATCGCGCGGCTGGCGCGTGGCGGTATGCTGGAAATCCTGAACCAAGATTTTATCCGCACGGCGCGCGCCAAAGGAGCGTCCCCGAAACGAGTGATTCTCAAACACGCGCTCAAGGGCGGCCTGTTGCCGGTCGTGTCGTTCCTCGGCCCGGCTGTCGCCGACATCATCACCGGCTCGTTTGTGGTGGAAACAATTTTTCAAGTGCCCGGCCTGGGCCGGTTCTTCGTAACCGCGGCGTTCAATCGTGATTACACGATGGTGCTCGGCACGGTCCTGTTCTACGCCGTGCTGATCATCCTGCTCAACCTTGTCGTGGACGTCGTTCAAGTCTGGCTGAATCCGAGATTACGGTTTGAATAAGATGCAACAAACCATTGCTCCAGAGCTACCGCAGGCAACGCCCCTCCTGAGAGAGGAGGCGGGCGGCTCCTTGTGGCTCGACGCCTGGCACCGGCTCAGCCGCAACAAAATGGCCGTGGCCAGCGCCGTGATCCTGACCGTGCTCACGCTCCTGTCGGTGTTTGCGCCCTGGATTGCGCCCTATTCCTATGAAGAGCAAAACCTCGCGCTTCGCGCAGTGCCCCCGCAAGCCGGCCATTGGCTCGGCACCGACGCCCTCGGTCGCGACCAACTCACACGCTTGCTATATGGCGGTCGCGTGTCGCTCATGGTGGGCATCGTCGCCACGGGCGTGGCGCTGGCCATCGGCGTAACGTACGGCGCGATCTCTGGTTTTTACGGCGGCATGGTCGATGTCGTGATGATGCGCACCGTGGACATCATCTACGCGCTGCCGTTCACGATCTTTGTCATTTTGCTGATGGTCTTCTTTGGGCGTGATATCCGGCTGTTGTTTGTGGCCATCGGCGCGGTCGAATGGCTGACCATGGCGCGCATCGTCCGCGCCCAGGTGCAAGCGCTCCAAAAACAGGAATTCATCGAGGCCGCGCGGGCGCTGGGGTTGCGACGGCGGCGGATCATCTTCGTGCACATGCTCCCGAACGTCATTGGACCGATCATCGTGTATGCCACGCTGACGGTGCCGGCGGTCATGCTGCTGGAGGCGTTCCTGAGTTTCCTCGGGCTGGGAGTTCAGCCGCCGATGAGTTCGTGGGGCTTGATGATCAAGGACGGCGCGGATCGGATGGAGGAATGTCCCTGGCTGCTCATCGCGCCGGGCGTGACGCTGGCCACGACGTTGTTTTGCCTGAACTTCCTCGGCGATGGGCTGCGCGACGCGCTGGACGTGCGCACTTCGAAGGATTGACCCATGCCCTTGCTCACCGTCACCAATCTCACCGTTTACTTCCACACGCGCAACGGCGTGGTGCGCGCCGCCGAGGACGTGTCGTTTGAAATCGAGAAAGGCGAGACCCTCGCCATCGTGGGTGAATCCGGTTCCGGCAAATCCGTCACCTGCTATTCGTTGATGGGGCTCGTCCCGCAGCCGCCAGGAAGAATCGAGAGCGGCTCCGCCATCTTTGACGGCAAGATCGATCTGCTGAAATGCCCGCCGCAGGAGTTGAACCGGATCCGCGGCAAGCGCATGGCCATGATTTTTCAGGACCCGATGACGTCGCTGAACCCGTATCTGCGGATTGAAGACCAGGTGATCGAGCCGCTGATGATCCACGAAGACATCGACCGGCGCGACGCCGTCAGGCGCGGCATCCACGCGCTGGAGGAGGTCGGCGTGCCGGATGCGGCCCGTCGGATTCGCAGTTACCCGCACGAATTCTCCGGCGGCATGCGCCAGCGCGTCATGATCGCGATGGCGCTCATCACCCAGCCCGAATTGCTCATCGCCGATGAACCGACCACCGCGCTTGACGTCACGATCCAGGCGCAGATTCTCGATTTGCTGAAGGACCTCAAGAAAAAAACCCGCATGAGCATCCTGTTGATCACGCACAACCTCGGCATCGTTGGCGACCTCGCGGACAAAGTCGCGGTGATGTACGCGGGCCGCATCGTCGAACAAGCGCCCGCCGCCGTGCTCCTGAAAAAACCGCTGCATCCCTACACCATCGGATTGATGCGCTCGATCCCGAAGCTCGGCGCGCACGCCGAACGACTCCAGTCGATTCCCGGTACCGTACCGGATGCTGCGCGGCTGCCGGTGGGCTGCAAGTTCCATGCACGCTGCGACCGCGCCCAAGGCGATTGCACGCTCGATCCCGAACCGAAGCTGGTCGAAGCCGACGGCAGCACGCGCCGCGTCCGCTGTCCCTACTGGGACAAGCCGGAATTGAAGAGGACCATCCCATGAGCCTCGTCGAAGTCAACGAACTCAAGGCGCATTTTCCGGTCCGCGCAGGTGTGTTACAGCGCCCCATTGGCTGGGTACGCGCGGTGGACGGTGTGAGTCTCGCAGTCAACGAAGGGGAAACGGTCGGCCTCGTCGGCGAGAGCGGCTGCGGCAAGACCACGCTGGGGCGGACGATGTTGCGTTTGATTGAACCAACCGCCGGCGAGATCCGGTTCGACGGACAGGACATCACCCAACTCGACCGGGCCGGCATGAAGCCCTTCCGCCGCAAAGCGCAGATGATCTTCCAAGACCCGTATGGCTCGCTCAACCCGCGGATGACCATCGGCAATATCATCGCCGAGCCGCTGCGCATCCATAAACTGTGCGCGAACAAGAACGGCGAGCGCGAGCGGGTCGCCGAATTGCTGCGCTCGGTCGGTCTTTCGCCCGAACACGCGCGCCGCTATCCGCACGAGTTCAGCGGGGGCCAGCGTCAACGCATCGGCATCGCGCGCGCGCTCGCCGTGGAACCAAAGTTCATCATCTGCGACGAGCCCGTCAGCGCCCTCGATGTCAGCGTGCAGGCGCAGATCATCAACTTGCTGCAGGAACTTCAGGAGAAACTCACGCTCACGTACCTGTTCATCGCCCACGATCTCGCGGTCGTCGAACATATCAGCGACCGGGTCCTCGTGATGTACTACGGAAAGATCGTCGAGGAAGCGAGCGCGGAGGACATTTATCGCGATCCGGTTCACCCCTACACGAAAGCGCTGTTGTCCGCTGTCCCGACGGTTGAACCGTCGGAGAAGCGCCCGCGCATCATCTGGCCACCTCTGGGCACGACGGCCGAACAAGCCCGCGCTTCGCTGCAGCAGAAGAAACTCGAGCGACGCGAAGTGCGGTCGAACCATTGGGTGCTGGAGGAAGTCGCTTAAGCTGGAATTCGCCTGGCCAACTCCCGCGTCGCCGAAGCGAGAAGTTCTTCAGCACGGTCCAGCGCCTCGTCCAGCGCCATTCCCGGCTTCATGGTCGCCAACGCCAACCCGATTCCCTCACGCTGACAAAGCTCTTCAGATACTTGCACGCTGCCCGCGAGCACGATCACCTTCACCTTGTGCTCCGCCGCAAGCCCGGCGACGCCGGACACAACTTTGCCCCGCAGAGACTGTTCATCGAAGCAGCCTTCGCCTGTGATCACCCAGTCCGCGTCCGCAAGTTCCGCCTCCAGCCCGTTCGCCCGCATGACGGTCTCGATGCCCGACACCAGCCGAGCGTCCATGAACGCCATCGCTCCCGCCGCCAACCCGCCAGCCGCTCCTGCGCCGGGCACATTGGTGATTTCCTCTTCCAGTTGTTCCTTCACCAACTCCCCGAGATGCTGCAGTCCCGCGTCGAGATTCTCGACCATCGCCTCCGTCGCCCCTTTCTGTGGGCCAAACACCCGGGCCGCCCCTTGCTCGCCACAGAGCGGATTGTCAACGTCACAGAGCACTTCAACCGGCGGCACTCTCAAGCCAATGGGCGGCACAATCTGCGCGATCCTCTGTAATTCACCGCCGCCAAAGCCAATCATCTTCCCTTGCGCATCCAGAAACTGCCAGGCGAGCGCCATCGCAACGCCGACGCCGCCGTCCGTCGTCGCGCTGCCACCAACTGCCAACCAAATGCGCTTCGCGCCGTGTTTGATCGCGGCCCGGATCAATTCACCGGTTCCGTACGTGGTCGTAAGCAGAGGATTTCGTTGTTCGGGTTTCAGCAGGGCCAATCCGCTCGCGCTCGCCATCGCGACGACGGCCGTGGCTTCCCTGGGCAACCATGCGTATTTTGCCACGCAACGCATGTTGGGGAGTGGGCCCATGACGGAGACCGCGAGCCATTCGCCTCCCAGCGCCGTGAGAAGAACCTCGTCAGTTCCGTCGCCGCCGTCGGCCATTGGTTTCATGACAACGCGCAGCTTGGGGCGCACCGAAAGCAGGGTGTTATGCACAATCTCGCAGGCGCGCGCCGCCGTAAGGCTGCCCTTGAACTTGTCGAGCGCGACAACGATCTTCATACCGCGATTATATGACACCCATGCTGGGGACGCACGCGAAGATGGAAGCGCTCAATGGGAGTGGGCGGGATTCGTGCACTTGCACAACTGTCGATCTCTCCACAGGCCGTACGCCATTACCATCGCCCCGGCGACAAGCAGCGATGGCGTAACATACGGACCCAGGTATACCGCTCCAAAGCGGCCCGTAATGTTTAGCAGCAAGCCGGCAATCACCAGGCGAACCGGCGTGAAGTTTCGATGATGACGCAAACCAAGCAGGCAGCCGCCCAAACCAAACATTGCCGCCACACTGAGTGTGACGATGTCCATGGTGCGACTCCAGCGTATCCATTTCATCATCAGCAGCACGGGAAAGAAAATTTGTACGACAGGCACCACCGCACAATGCACGGCACAAATCGCGGACAACCACATGCCCAACCGATCCAGTTTGGCATGGGTGTGGACCGGTGCGTCACAACCACCGAGCGGTCGCAACGGTGCGTGAGGGGTTTCCGCGATCGGGACGAATACGGTTTTCGTATCGATGCTCATTGCCCGTCGATTTTTTCCGCCGTGAGCACGTAGAGACTGACCAGATAGCCGTCCTGCTTGGTCTCGCCCACGTTGAAATGACCGCGCACGCGGATGACGTCGCTGGCGAACTTCGTGGTCTGGCCCGGCGGCATTCTCACCACGACGATGTGATTGACGGCGGGCGGCTGGCCGTAGCAGCAGCCCCACAATGACGGCACGAGGATAAACTCAGTGATGTTCTTCACCTCGCTCAACGGCATCATGAAGCCGATCATCTCAATTTCTTTTCCATCCAGCTTCTTGATGAAATCGGGAATCGGCGTCTTGCCCTCGATGTACGTCCAACTTTTCAACGTGTCGAATGACAGGCGGGTGTACCTTGCATCCTGCTGATCCAAACCACCCGACGGCGCCGAAGCCTGTGCCATCGCGCCCTGCGCCAAATCCAGTTTCATCATCTTCTTCTGCAACAACTGCTGCTGGATAAAACTCGCCAAGCCCGGCAAGAGCACCAAGCCGATCACGATCGCGCCCGTGCTGAATGATTTCACCTGTTTCCTAGTCATGGCGATGCCCATAATATACACGTTTAGCTGGTCGGCGCCAGATTTCTGGCCACATCAGTACGGTAAGCGCCCAGCGCCGGCCCAAGGCCGCTGAGGGCCCCTAATACAACCGCTACAGCCAGAATATACCATTCCACCGCCTGAATGTGAAATGCCGGAATGACGAATCCCGACGCCTTGTAAAGGAACCCGTTGGACGCGGCGACGACCAGATGCCCGCCGGCAAGACCGGCCGCCGAGCCGATCAGACAAATGGTCACGGCTTCCAGCAGGACGATGGAGAAAATTGTCGCCCGCCTCGCGCCGAGCGCGCGCAGGATGGCAATCTCGCGCCGCCGTTCGCTCATCGAGTTGTAGATCGAAACCGCGATGGCCACGCCCGCGACAATCAGAATCAGTATCGCCTGGGCCAATAGCAAACGGTCGATGTTTCCCACAATATCGAACAGCTTTCGTATCTCCGCCGCGGGGAATGCCGCCATCGCATCCTGACGGTCGTTGATCTCGCGATACAACGGAAAGGCGTGAATCGGACTGCGTAACTTCAACACGATGGAGGAGACCTGTCCGGGGTCCGGGTCATTGTCCTTTTCTTCCGGTTTTTCCGGCGCGGTTGGCCTGCGGATCTCGTGCCCCTCGATGTGATAGAAACTATCGAGGTTGATATAGATCCCCCGGTCACACGCCGTATGCGTTGGGGCGAGAACGCCGACGACGGTCCACGGGTTCTCCGTGTGCTCCTTGGCCTCGGCGGACGGTTGCACGCCGTGCGCCGCGATGAACGTCTGGCCAATCTTCAAGCCCGTTTCCGACGCGACGGTCGAACCGATGACGGCCTCGAAGGGGCGATCCTTGGGCTGGGGCTGCGGTTCGGCGGCGGGCTTGACCTCTTCGCCGAGTTCTTTGGCCTCGCGTTCCCTAGCTCGCCGTTCAGCTTCTTGGAACGCGCTCTTCAACGCCGCCTCGGAAAAATTGAATACCCGTCCCTCTGCCAGCTCCGGTTTGCGGCCCGGCTCGAACTCGAACTCCTTGAAGAACGAGTCGGTCGTGCCCACGATGCGAAAGCCGTGATAGTTGTCCCCAACCGAAAACGGCACGGCGAGCTTCACGCGTTTATCGTCGCGCAGTTGTTCGAATAACTTCCATGAAATATTCCCGGGTGAAATATCGAGGTTGTACACCGTATTGAGCACCAACTGCAGGGGGCTGCCCTTGGCGCCGACGACCATTTCGTAACCGAGGGTGCCCTGCTCGAAGCGCTGTTGCACGCCCTGCTTGATCAGCAGGATCGCCACGGCCAGCGCCACGCCCAGCGCCACCGATGTGCCTGTCAACCACGTGGCCAACGCACGCTGGCGCATGTTCTTGACGACGATCTTGAAGAGGTTCATGACAACTCCTCCAGGCGAACGACTTTCTCGAATTGTTCCTGCACCTTCGGGTCGTGCGTGACGACCAACAGCGTGTGTTTGTTCTCGGCGCAGATTCTGCGCAACAACTGCAGCACCACTCCGCCGTTCTTGGCGTCGAGGCTACCGGTCGGTTCGTCCGCCAACACCAACGACGGCTCGTTGACGAGCGCGCGGGCGATGGCGACACGCTGTTGTTCGCCGACTGACAAGGCGCGCGGCTTGTGATGCAGGCGCTTGCCGAGGCCCACCGTTTCCAACAGTTTCGTGGCGCGCTCGAGGCCACTGCCGTGGCTGGCGAACATCTGTCCCAGCAACACGTTTTCCAGCGCGGTGAAGCCTTGCAGCAGGTTAAACGATTGGAACACGTACCCGATGTTGGCGGCACGGAACCGGTCGCGCGCGGCTTCCGCGAGCTTCGTCACGTCGGTTCCGTTGAGCAGAATTTCGCCGCGGTCGGGCAATAAGATGCCCGCGATCAGGTTCAGCAACGTGCTTTTTCCCGAACCGCTCTCGCCGACGAGTGCGACCTGTTCGCCGGGGCCGACGGTGAAGCGTCCAATCTGGATGACATCCAGGACGGCGCCATCGTCTTCGCGATAGCTCTTGCGCACCCCGTGCAGTTCCAACACGGATTTGTCCATTACATCAGGCATGTGCGTTCCTTTCGGTTTTTGAAATTTGGATGAGCCAATGCACGGTCCACGCCGCGGCGTAAATCATTCCCAATAATACTACGTCGGTCGGGCCGACAGGCAAGTCCCATTGGTAGGCCAGCCAGAAGCCGATGAACGAGGCCGTTCCACCCAGCAGCGAGGCGAGGATGGTGAACTGGCGCATGTTGCGGGCAAACAGGTGCGCGGTCAATGGCGGAATCAGCAAAAACCCAAAGGCGATCAGCGGGCCGACGCTGAGCAGCGCCACCGCCAATGCGACTCTGCAAAGATAATTTTTCACCTTGAATTCCTCCTGTGAAATACGGTGAATCGACCCGTTACGACGGGCCGTTGGTTCGGTTTTGGAACAACCCTGACTGCGCTATGTCAGGGCTACAGGAGGAGCGCGACTGGGGGAGAACGAAAATGACGGCGCGGAGTACGATGTGAAATCGAAGGTCTCCAGTGGCGTTTCCAGAAGACGATGAACAAGGACGGGAAGGACATTCGGAACATCGGTGATGGCGTTGAGTTGCCACGCGCAGGCCGCGCAATCGTCGTGGTGCTCGCATTTGTCTTCGTCATGGTGATGGTGAACCACGCCAAAGAACAGCGCCACGCTCAGATAGAGCAGGCATACGACTGAGGTTGTTAACCGCGATTCCATCACGCAACGGGGAAATTGGACTCGCACCGGGAAAATGTCAAGGTGCGCAATGCGGGGATGCTGGTACAGGTTGGTTTTGAGAATCCGCAGTCCAGATTCTTGAAAAAAAGCTCCCAAACGTTGCACTTGCTCGCGCCTCAGCTCTCCAAAGTGCGCAACAAGAATGGATTAGGAATACGAAAGAAAAGCTTCCAAACCTTCCAAACCTTCCAAAGTACGATAACGGGTTCTTCGGCGATCTGGTACGATTCGAGTATGAAAGGGTTGTGCGAACAGTGAACCGGTTGCACTCGCTCGCTCCCGCTCGGCTCGGCCTACGGCTCTCCGCTACGCGGATCTGCGTCTCGCCCTACCCTCGGGCTCGGCTCCCAAAGTACGCTAACGGCATTTCTGGGGTTGTGAGAGAATCGGGGTGTGAGCATGGATCATAGAGACATCCGTGCAGAGACCGGCGGAATGATGGCTGGCAGGAGGGCTTTGCACTCGCTCGCGCCCGCTCGGCTCGCCCTGACGGGTCGCCTGCGGCGTTGCGTCTCCTCCGCCAATTCGCGGAATTGTCGGAGTTGGCTCTCTATAAAAGTACTTTTTTACCAAACGAACCCAACTGAAAAATGTGGAAGTATTGTGGAATGAATAGGTTAGGAAAAATGCGGGTTGGGTTCGTTTTGCAAAAAAGAGGCAAAAAACGAGTAATAAATGCCGGAAAACAGTGCCGGGAGGGGTGATTTTATGCAGGAACGAAGCCAGTTAATGGCGTCAACGTCCAACTTCCAACGCTCAACTTCCAACTTTCAAGGGCCGGATGCGCCAGGGACGGCGCACGCTACACCGGGAGCAGGACAATCCAGAGGTTCGGCCCGGGACGGCCGACGCTACGCGGCATCGGATGGGGTCGAAACGGCGGCATATCTGCGCGGCAGGTTCCGACCTCAGAGCGGGGGCAGGCGGACGCGCCCGCCCACAAACCACCTGAACCGGATTGCAACGAAACGGCGCGATACCTACACGACAGGCATCGCGCCCTACAAAACAGCCTGGGCCATCAATGCCGGCGGTTTGCCGCCTTCACCCATCGGCTTCTTCTGCGCTGGATTTCGGCACGACGACCCGCAGCGCGCGGGGCACGACCGAAAACGTCACAGGCGCGTCGCCCGCGTCTTCGCCGTCCAGCTCAAATGGCGTCGCGCTGGGGGCGGTGCAGACCAGACGTTCCGCCTGAAAGTACTTCACGCCGCCCAGATCGAGGTGCGCGCCGCGCAAGATGCCGTGCCCGTAACGCAGCACGTCAAGGTAGCCGCATTTTTCAAACACGCACACATCCAGCAGGCCGTCGTCCATCCGCGCCTTCGGAAAGAGCGCGAACCGTCCGCCGTAGAAGCGCCCGTTGCCGACGAGGACCGCGACGCCGCCGACGGGGTTGTTACCGTTCGCGGAAACTTCGACGCGGGTATGCGTCCCCGACAGGGTCTTCAACCCCGCCCAGACGTAGCTGAGCGGCCCGATCTTTTTCTTCAACTCCCAACTGGCGGCGCGCACCGCCCGCGCGTCGAACCCGACGCCGGCCAGTTGCATGAAGCAGCGGGCGACGCCGTTGGATTCGGCGCGGGCCAGATCGATCGTGCGCGTGCGCCCGTCTTCGATGACGGCCCACGCGGCTTCGACATGGCGGGGGATGCCGAGTTCCTGGGCGAAGACATTGACCGTGCCGAGCGGCAGCACGCCGAGGGTCGCGCCGGACATGCCCAGGCCGTTGATGACTTCGTTGATGGTGCCGTCGCCACCGGCGGCGACGATGACCCGGTAGCCTTCGGTCACGGCGCGGGCGGCCAGATGCCGGGCTTCACCTGCTTGTTGCGTCGGCGCCAGCGTGACGGAGGAGCCGGTTTTTGTCTCCAGAAAGCGGCGGATCCGCTGGGATTTCTCACCGCGCGCGGCGGGGTTGAAGATGACGAAGAGCTTGTTCATTGTTGAAAGGCGCGTTTATTGTAGGGGAGAACCTGAGGCAAGCCAAACACGAACTCGTGGAGGGAGCCAGTGAAAGCAGTCAAGGTCATCCTGATCGTCGTCGCCGTGCTGGTCGCGCTGGTGATTCTCGTGGTCGGGGCTGGAATCTTTTTTACCGATCGGTATTTGCAGTCGCCGGCGTTCAAGGAAACGGTCCTGAAGACCGCGCACGACGAACTGGGCGCGGACGTGCGAATCGAGGAAATGCACGCATCGCTGTTCAGTGGTGTGGAATTGCGTGGCGTGGTCGTCGGCAACCCGGCCGGTTTTGGCGGCAACCTGGTCACGGCTGAGGCATTTGTGTTGCGGTATCGACTGTGGCCCTTGTTGCGCCGGCGCGTGGAGATTGAACAGCTTTCACTGGACAAGCCCGTCATCACGCTGGCCCGAAACGACACGGGCGATTGGAACTATGAGAAGTTCGGCGTGAAGGAAGGCAAGGCCAAGCCGGCAACCGCGACTTCGCAGCCGGCCGCAACCACAAAATCTGCCGCAGCGACTTCGCTGGACGTCGTTCTCTCCAAGCTTGCGATCGCGCGGGGGAGCGTGTCGATGGTCAGCGAGAAAAACAAGCCGCTCGTGAAGTTGGACGGGATCAATTTCTCCAGTTCGGTGAGTCTCCTCGACAACAAACTGGCCGGGACGGGCAAGGCGGGCATCGACAAGATCAATCTGGCCGATGCGCTGTTCGTGGAGAAAGTCGCCACGCCGGTGACGTTTGACGCAGATCAGGTAAAGCTGACGGCGTTGAGCGGCACGCTGGCGAAGGGCGCGCTGGCGGGGGATGTCGCGATAAAGATCAGCGACGGGTTTCAATACATCGTGAACTTGCAGGTGAAGGACGGCGACGTGGGGACGTTTTTTCGGGACGCGGGTGGGAAACAGGTGTTGAGCGGCACGCTCAAGGCGAACGTGGCGGTGGCGGGCACGGGCGGACTGCCGACGATCATTGGCAACGGGCGCGCGGAGATTGACGACGGCAAACTGATGGAGATCCCGCTGCTGAACCTGCTGGCAACCGTGCTGCAGATCGACATGCTGCATGATTTGGGATTCAGTGAGTGCGTGTTGGAGTTTTCGATCAGCAACAACGTGATGCAGACGCCGGTCATCCGGCTGACGTCGCCGGAAATCCGAATCACCGGGAAGGGGTCGATTTCGCTCGACGACCATTCCTTGCGCCACAACATGACGCTTACGTTTACCAAGGGCGTGCTGGACCGCTATCCAAACGAGATTCGCAATGTGTTCACGGAACAGGCGGACGGTTCGCGGGCACTGGACTTCAAGGTGACGGGCACGTACGACAAACCGAAGACCGATTTGGGCAAGCGCATTTTGAAGGGCATCGGCCAGCAATTGCTGCAACAACTCTCGAAGTAACCATGCGCATCATTGCTGGCTTGGCCAAAGGAATGACGCTGGCCGTGCCGCGCACGGGGGTGCGGCCGACAACGGATCGCATCCGCGAGGCGGTGTTTTCCAGTCTGGGTGAACGCGTGGTCGGCGCGCGTGTGTTGGATTTATTTGCGGGAACGGGAGCGCTCGGGCTGGAGGCGGCGAGCCGCGGCGCTGAGTCGGTGATGTTTGTCGAGAATGCGCGCGGCGCGCTGGAATGCCTCGGGCGAAATCTGGAGGCGTTCCGGCGAAACCGCGACGTGACGTGCACATTTTCCGTGGCGCGCACGGCGGTCGAATCGCAAATCCGGGCGCTGGCGGTTGCCGGGGAAAGCTACTCGCTCATTTTCGCCGATCCGCCGTATGGCGAAACGGCGCAGGCGTTGTTGCGGGACACGACGCTGCCACAATTGCTGGCGAGCGACGGATGGTTCGTGCTGGAATCAGCGAAACGCGACGCGCTGGCCGTGAGCGGGGCGTGGGAATCGGTGCGGGGGGCGGTGTACGGGGATGCACAGGTGAACTTTTTTCGGCGCAAGATAATTTCGTCCACCGTGGCAGAGTAGTCGTGCAGACCGCAAATCGCGAGAAGGTGCATCCGGGAACTATTTACTGTCGTAGCCGGCATTTTGGCTACTATTGGTTGACACGTCTTCCATTGCGACCTCGCCCGTGTATGCTATCCACAGAGAAGAGTCTTCCCCCGCTTCTCTATCGGTCCTAATTACGATCCGGTACCGTCGCCCTGTCTGTAGAACCCCTGCCAGATCAGTATGGCGTTGTGAGGTTGGCATCGACACTATGTACCCATCGAGACCGCGAGGCCCCAGCCAATTGCACTTCATTGCGGGTTCTACAGGAACCTTAAAGTCAACAACCGTACTTTGCGCATTCTGAATTGACACCTGACAATTGATACTTGGCAGTTTCGTCCCCAGTCGACAACCAAGCAACACTTGAAATAGTCCACAATTGTGCGATACGAAGCCACGCTCCGTCAGCCTCGTTAACGGCTCCGCGATGAGAACTGTCTTGAGGACATTGTTCCTCCGATGGAGTATTACAAATCTCAGTGAAGCGATCAGTGCTGCCGTCGCCGATAGGACGATCGCAATAAAGAGGATTCGTCTCACTGTTTGACTTCCAAGCCACCCGATTGTGCTTACTAATTATCGCTGCTTTCGGAAGGCTATTTTTTCGACTGTTGCTTGCAGTCTGCCACAGTATTGTCAGCCCAATTATGACAGTTATTGCCAATTACCCAATAGTTTGGTGCGGAACCAGATGCCCTCTGTTTAATGCAACCCTTGAACTTATCAATATCGTACACTGCATCGTCTAGTATAAGACTGAGACATGACTTGTGGCCGGGCATAAACTCATAAGGATCTGGGCTGTAAATAATTCCCTGTTGACCCCAGATTCCGTCACCGCCTCCGCGGCTGGAGCGACTGGAATTGCCGGATTTGCAGGAGCTGCAAGAGTTCTCCGACGACCCAGTAGAGACATTCTGCTGCGCCCAAAAACCCGCCGACCAACCTGCGCTAGGAATTCGGAGCCAAGAGTGACCACCGGTGAGGTCGAATACGCCACAGATCTCAACACCGCTATCCACGAGCATCAGTCCATATGAATCAGTTCGATTTATCGGACTACTCCGAACGTACGCATAGACGTTGAAATCTCCGCCGTCGAACCCAATCGGATCCTCGCTAACGAACCTTCCCAGCGCCGGGTGGTAGTACCTCGCCCGGTAATAATACAACCCCGTCCCGTCATCCTCGCGGCCGGTGAACTTGTAGCTATTGGTGAGCGCACCGGTCATGGTGGTCGCGCCGAACGGTTCGTAGGCATACTGGCCTTGGATGACGCCGTTGGTATCGGTCATGGCCACCGTGCTGCCCAGCGCGTCGGCCATATAATCGCGGGTGGACGTGCTGTCGATGCGCTGCCACGGTTCGTCAATCGACAGTCCACGAAAGTACCGGGCGGCAACCGATCCGCCGGCGTCCTTCTGCAGAATGGTATCGAGGCCATCGTAGAGGTAGTTCTCGGTGGAGGCCGGGACGGTCCGCCCCACTCGGCGACCCAGGCCGTCGTAGGCGAACGTTGCGGTCACTGCGCCGAGCATGTTCGTCAGTTGATTGCGCGCTGACCAGAGCAGTTGGTTGGTCGTTGTGCCGTTGATGATGTTGGTGACGTTACCATCCAAGTCGTAGAGCATGTTGTAATCGCCAAAGGTCAGTTGGTGATTCGCTACGTCGTAGAGGGAATTCGGCACCGCTGTGGGCAGATTGTAAACGGAGAAGCCGCTGGCCTGTGAGGAGCGGTTGCCGGTCGGGTCGTAGGTGTAATCAATCCTGTTGGTCACCGCCCCGAGGTAGGTGATGTTCGTGAGACGTGAGGCGGTGTCGTAGCGGTACAGGACTTGCATGGCGTTCGGCAGCGTGAGACTCGTGCGGCGACCCAAGTCGTCGTACCCCAGCGACGACGTGAAGCTACCCTGCACCACATTGGTCAGCCGGTTCCCGTTGTCGTACTGGTAGAACACCGTGTTTTCCCCCCGCGACCGTCATATTGGTCCGCAGCCCGAGGTCATTGTACGCATAGGTCAGCGCGCCGTTGATGTCGAGCACCTGCGTCAACCTGTCGAGTGAATCATACGCCAACCCGATGTTGCCGGCAATACTGTCGTTGACGTTCGTGACCCGGCCCACCTTGTCGTAGAAGTAGCCCACGCTGTCGTTGGCGGCGTATACCACGCTGGTCCTTCGTTCCAGGACATCGTAGTTGAACACGATAGAGGCGCTCCGCCGGTCCACGAAATTGGTGAGATTGCCGTGCTTGTCGTAGCGATAAACCTCTGCATTGCCCAACTGGTCTGTGCGGCTGGTGAGCCGGTTCATCGCGTCGTACGCGTAGCCGACGCTGTGGGTGAGGGCATCCGTCACGTTTGTTAGATTGCCCACGCTGTCGTAGCCAAATGATGTCGAAGAGACGTCCAAGAGTCGTCCTCATAGCCTCACCGTTCTCCTCAAGATTTCGGCAGCCCATCGAACTGCCGGTCCGGCCTTGTGAATCTTTTCACAAGTGCAACGTGGCTGCTTCTAGCAAAGAGTGGTTGGGCTGTCTATCTGGGTTTCCCTGATTTTGTTGTAAGGGAAAAACGTACAAGCCGGATGGTTGGTTTATCTGGCTTCCGGGGCGATGGACTGGTTTGGGGACGGGGCGGAGAGGGGGCGAGGGAGTTGCGATCCTCGCTGAGACGGAGTGAAGACGGTCTAGAATCGGCTAAGCGCGGTTCAATTGTGGAAGGCGGATGGGCGATGGCGAGGTCACGTGCGGCGCAAGATAACTTCGTCCGCAATCCCAAGATTGTCATAGGTCAACGACGTCATGATGTTGGTCGGGCCATCAAGTTTTATTTGATGAAACCCGACCCTTTCCCGTCCAACTCGGCTTATTGGCGAGTTGGCAGGCGCGCGAGCGCGTCTCGCACCTTGGCGTAATCGGGATTGATCCGCAATGCCTGCTCGTAGTGTTCGATTGCCTCCGGCAGTTTGCCTGCTCGCTCCAAGGCGCTCCCCAGATTATAATGGGCTTTGTCATAATCGGGTCTGATCCGCAGTGCCTGTTCGTATTGACCGATGGCTTCCTTGATCTTACCCGTTTGCTGCAAGGCAATCCCCAAGTTATTGTGTGCCTCAGCGTAATCGGGTTTGATTCGCACGGCTTCCTCATAATGCCCCAAGGCCTCCTGTCCCCGGCCTGCTTGCTCCAAGGCGACCCCCAGATTGTAGTGCCCTTTGGCGAAGCCAGGCCGGATCCGCAATGCCTGCACGTAGTGTGCGATGGCTTCCTCGGTCTTATCCGTTTGCTGCAAGGCGAGCCCCAAGTTGTAGTGCGCCTCGGAGTAGTCGGGGTCGACCCGTAGCGCCTGCTCCCAATGTCCCATCGCTTCCTGCAGTCGGCCCAGTCGAGCTTCCGCGGCCCCCAAGTTGTTGAGTGCGTCCGCGTAATCCGGCTTGAGCCGTACCGCCTGCTCGTAGTG
>Ga0187861_10000589_pt1 | contig 41753 bp, 25 predicted proteins | sample June2016WEW_10_1_3_FD_132986 | JGI IMG/M metagenome (GOLD analysis project Ga0187861, IMG submission 132986) | Peatland microbial communities from SPRUCE experiment site at the Marcell Experimental Forest, Minnesota, USA - June2016WEW_10_100 | ecosystem: Environmental > Terrestrial > Soil >...
CGAGTACGAAGACTTTATGTGGGACGCCCACCAGCGCTTCGTTGACCGCCTGCCGCGACGTTGACACTTAAGCATCTCTCTCCCTGTGGGAGAGGGAAGGGTGAGGGCGTTCTTCACCTTGGCTCTTTCACATCACAATTCTCATTCATGGAGGCACAACGCATGTTGAACTTCGTTCAGCACATAGTAGTCATCGGGCTGGGCGGCATCGGTACGTGGTTTGTGACGCCGTTCGCACGTTTCCTGCACGAACAGCGCTTCGGCGGCGAACTGGTCATGGCCGACGGCGACACCTTCTCCGCGCTCAACGCCCATCGCCAGGACATGGAAGCCACGGACCTGGGCAAGCACAAAGCCGCCGCCCTGGCCGAACGCTTGAGCCGGACTATGCCCGGTCTGCACATACGCACCTTTACCGAGTACGTCACAGCCGACAACGCCGCCCAAGTGGTGAAAGAGAAGTCCCTAGCGATCGTCGCGGTGGACAATCATCCGGCCCGCGCCACTGTTGCCCGGCACGCCGCCAGCTTGAATGACGTGTGCGTGCTCTCAGCGGGCAACGAGAAATACGACGGCAACGTACACGTGTATCTACGCCGCGCCGGCAAGGATCTATGCACCTCGCTCTTGGAACGGCATCCTGAGATTGCCAAGAGCCGCAGCGGCGACCGCGCCACGTTGGGCTGCGATGAGCTTATCACTCTGGGCCAGCCGCAGTTGCTTGTGACCAACTTCCTGGCCGCCACAGCCCTTCTGGTCGCGTTTCATGCTCTCTGGGACAGGGATGCCCTCCGCAGATCGCGCGTGAACCGGCCGTCCGGACTGCCCCAGGAGATTTTCTTCGACGTGCGTGCCCAGGCCATGACGGCCATCGCTACGCCGATACAGCACGAAGTCCCATTGCCTGTACCTGCAGCCATCGCCAACTGACCGCACCGGCCTGTTCAACGTGGTGCCCGGATCAATTACGGCCGGGCACCAATGTTCAATTGTGGAGACATCCTCATGCCTGTTTGCTTGCTTTGCCCTGAGCGCTTGACAACAATCAATGAAGTGCCGGACGACTGCAGTGAGACCCTTGATGTTAAAGACCGGCGAGACGACTACTACAGCGAGGACGGAGACGGCGTGTGGGTTGGCGCTTACCTGGAATTCCTCGAAGAACTCGTCCGCGCGCGCTGCCACGAGCCTGACTTCCGCTTCTCCGATTATGACTGCGTAAGCCAGGACGTTCTGGACGAGATTGACGACCGCTATACTCGCAGACTGATCATTGCGTTCACCAACGAACACTATGAGCCCTGGCGCGACAAGGACGTCACTTTGCCCAACTACGACGATGTACGCTCTGACTGCCGGGATTTCTGCGATGACTGCGATAGCGGATGGACAGAGATCCACGGTGAATACGACGGCCCCTTGGCTGAGGATGTCGAGAAGGACGAGGACGAAAACGAGGCGGGTATCTCTGAGGAGGAACGAGCCGCGCGCCATCGGCGCAACCTTGAGCGCCGGCGCGAACGCGAACGGCGACGCCAGGCACAGGAAGACGCTGAAAGCGAAATTGTGGACCGTGAACTAAACTGCGACGACGAGTGTGACTCGTTCTACGAGCACCTTTCAGACATCTTCAGGGAGCGCGTTGATTTAGACCTGAAAGCCCTCAAACAACGCTGGGAAGCCTTCCTGGAAGACGCCGGCGAGTCAGTGATGCCTGAACTACAGCCTCAGCCACGCTTTCTGCACCGTCCACCTTGACCAGATAAGACTGCAGGCCATGGCCCGTACAGCCCTAAGCCGGCTGACGGGCCATGCGCCTCTGAGGACGCTCGTGAGAAAGTGGCAGGGGCGGTTCTTTCTCTTTGGCCTATTGCTTTCTATATGGAAAGGAACTTGTTGGCACCCCGGCCAGCCTGTGTTGGTGGCCGGAATTCAGGCAAAGGCTGATTGGCACGGCGCGTTGTTACCGTGAACCAATATCAGTCGATATATCGCCTCAGTTCTGTGAGTAACTCATCATCCCCTGTCGAGGCAGGCTTACGCAAGACTTGGCGTAAAGCAGCCGCGAACTTCATGCGGTCGCGGCGCAGCGTCCTCTTTACCTTCGCAACACTCCAGCCCAGAGCAAGCCCCGTGTCTTCGTAGTTGGCTTGACCGTTGCTGGCCGAAGCAATGTGCTGCTCCAGCACGCCTACGTAATCCAGAGGCCCGTGCGCGGCGCATGCTTCATCCATTTGCGCCATTCCGCGCTGCACGGAAACCTGCACCAGTTCGCGCAGGGCAGCCATTTCCGGAGTCTCGTCCGGCACCTCACCGCCCAGCCTGTCTTCAAGTTCCAAATGTTCAAAGGGGTCTGTCATTGTCATCACCGAGGATCGCGTAAGCGGCAGAGTATTTGAGCTTTTCGGAACCGCTGCCCCTTTCGTTCTACGAGCACGTTCCCAACGTCTTCAGGGATCGCGTTGATCTCGACCTCAAAGCCCGCTGGGAATGCTTCCTGGAAGATGTCGACGAGTCATCCATGCCAGAACTCCAACCCCAGCCACGATTCCTGGAGTGTCCAGCTTATAACCCATAGGAGATGGCAGGCCATGGCCCGTACAGCCCCAAGTCGGCTGACGGGCCATGCGCCCCGGGTATGGTGCGAAGAAAGTGGCAGGGACGGTGTTTTCTTTTGGGCTGATTGCTTTCTATATGGAAAAGAGCTCCTGCGTTCCTCTTCATTTTGTGCCGTGCGCCTGTATACCTGCTGCCATCCATGCCTTGGCAGCCTACGCTTGATTGGACCACGAGAAGTGCGAAACTCCAAAGACTGGCACTGGAGGGGATCATGAATGACCTCATTCGCATGGCGACGCCCGAACTGGCCCGGTTCCTGAACGCCAAGTTTCCGGAGCTGGCGTCAGAGTGGTGGCAGAAGCATGTGGTGGATCGCCTAAGTTTCCAACAGCAACGGATGGTGCAGGAGCGAGGCCACAAGACCCTCCAACAACTCGACTTTGCGGCCTTACTGCGCGTGTTTGACCAGAACTGGTATGAGCTTTCCAACGTGCTCAGATTGCCTCGCGAAGGCCGGACTTGGGTGAAGGAACTGCAGACCGTCCGCAACAAGTGGGCGCACCTTTCCGCGGAAGCGATGCCAGCCAGCGATGTTTATCGGGATGCTGACACGCTCAGCAAGCTGTTGGTGATGATCGAGGCCCCTCAAGCATCCCTGGATTCCGTAGAGGCGCGCAAAGCCACTGCTGTAGCCGCGATGGCGAGCAATAAGAGCGGCACGGTTGAAGCATCCGCGAAACATGCCAACGAACCGGTCCCCCTTCGCGCCAATACTCCTCCGCTTCCTGCCACCCTGTTCAGTGTGGGAGACCTCGTCGCCCTTCGGTCGAATCCCGCGACGATTCTTCCCGTGATTGAGGTGATTCCCGGTGGTGGCGAATGCCGCTATCGAGTGTTTCAGAACAACGCCAAAGCAACGTATTACGAAAGCCAGTTGCAGGCCCCATCCGGCGCGGCGGATAAGCGTAGAACGCTTACCGCCCGTGAGCTGCAAGCCCACCTGACGAGTCTTCAGATTCTCTCGCCTTCCACCGCGAACCTCTTTTCCCTGCGTTCGGGGCGGGTTAAGTTTGTACCCTACCAGTATCGGCCGGTGCTCAAGCTCATCCGTTCTGACCGCCCCCGCCTCCTGATCGCGGATGAGGTCGGCGTCGGCAAGACGATCGAAGCCGGGTTGATCATCAAAGAGCTGCGGGCACGGATGGATCTTTCGTCGGTGCTGATTATCTGCCCCAAGGCGCTGGTGGCTGAACGAAAGTGGTACCTGGAGATGAAGCGCTTCGACGAACACTTTACCGCGCTTGATGGCGGACTGCTTCGGCACTGCCTGCATGAGACGCATCTCGAAGGGGAATGGCCCGAGCAGTATGCCAAGGCTATCCTGCCTTTTTCCCTGTTTGATTCTGATCTCATTTTTGGCCGCACAGAACCGCGCAGACGAAGAGATCAGGCCTTGCTGGGCCTCGACCCGCCGCCAAAGTTCGATCTGGTTATTGTGGATGAGGCCCACCACATTCGGAACTCTGAAACCTTCCTGCACCAAGGGGTGCGCTATTTCTGCGACAATGCCGCTGCGGTGCTCTTTCTCACCGCAACGCCTGTTCAGTTGGGCAGCGAAGACCTTTATACCCTGCTCAATGTGCTGCGGCCTGACCTTGTAATGGATCACGCCAGTTTTGAGCAGATGGCCGCGCCTAACCGCCATATCAACGCGGGAGTTCAACATTGCCGCGCCACCCGCGTGGGCTGGCAGCGTGAGGCCCGCGCCAGCCTGGATGAAGTCGCTCAAACCGACTGGGGAAGCCTATTCCTGCGGGAATCACCGGCTTTCCAGAGCATCTACGACCGTTTACAGGGAGATTCCGTCTCTGATGCGGATCGGGTTGGACTAACCCGCGCCATTGAAGAGCTTTACACCTTCAGTCCCTTGATCAACCGGACGCGCCGCCGCGACATCGGCGAGTTTACGACCCGAAAGCCAGAAACTGTCCCCATCGAGTTCACTCCAGCACAGAAGAAGCTCCACGACGGCCTGCTGGATGTGGTCGCGCGGATTCTCGCCTTCTGCCACGGCCAGCAAAACGTCAAGTTTATGATGACGACCATTCGCCGGCAGGCAGCAAGTTGCCTCTACGGCCTTGCTCCGCTTCTTAACGACATCCTGACCGGCAAGGTCAATCAACTCGAAATGATGGAGGCCAGCGACGACGAACAAGACGCTGATTTGAGCTTCGTTGACCAGGTGCGGACTGACATTGCAGCCATCCTTGAACAGGCCCGCGACCTAGACCCGCACGACCCCAAGGTTGAGGCATTTGCTAAAGTCCTGAAGGAAAAGGGCAATCTGCCAAACAATAAGGCTCTCGTCTTCAGTACGTTTCGCCACACCCTGGCCTACCTCGCCCAGCACACGCAGCCCACAGGATTGCGCTACGGATTGATTCATGGCGATGTGCCTGATGACGAACGCACCGAAATACGCCGCCGCTTTGCCTTGCCCAAGGAAGACGTCGACGCGCTCGACGTGCTGCTTTCATCCGAGGTGGGGTGCGAGGGTCTCGACTTCGAGTACTGTGACTTTCTCGTCAACTATGACCTGCCTTGGAATCCCATGCGGATTGAGCAGCGCATAGGCCGTATTGACCGCTACGGCCAGAAGAGTGAGACCGTTGCCATTGTTAATCTCATCACCCCCGGCACTGTGGATGCCGACATCTACCAGCGCTGCCTGTGGCGCATCGGTGTCTTTCAGCACGCAATTGGCGGCAACGAGGAAATCCTCGGCCAGATCACCCAGGAACTCCACGACATCGCCGAGAGCTTCACCCTGACCCCGGAGGAACGCGAGCAACGGCTCCGCCAACTGGCGGACAATGGCATCCGCCTGATTCGGGAGGAACAGGAAATTGAATCCAGACAAGCCGAGTTGTTCGGCCTGAATGTGCCGAACCAATCCTGGCAGCATGAGATCGCAGCGGCGGAAAGTTACTGGCTTTCCCCTCCCGCCATCCAGCGTTGTGTTTCGTCTTACCTGTCGGCGCGGTTGGCCACTGGCGCCGATCATCTGGTGGGCGAAAGGCCCCTCAAGACTCTGCGCCTCAGCCAAGAGGTCAGAGCTAAGTTGCTCGAAGATTACAAATGCCTGCCGCGCTCTGCCGAACCCGTTTCCCGCGAATGGGAGAAATGGCTCAAGGGCGGGCAACCGGCCTTGGCCGTCACGTTCGATCAGGAAACCGCGGCTGCAAACCCCCAAGCCGTTCATCTATCAGTCATGCACCCGCTGGTGCGCCAGGCAGCCCGCTTCCTGCAACTTGACGAGCCGGCCTACACTACACTCGCGGTGCCAAGCCACGAAATCCCGGCCGGTGCCTATTGCTTCGCACTCTATCGCTGGAAGACGCACGGCGTGAAGTTGGACGAGTTTCTAGTCCCGGTGGCCACCAATGCCGCAGTTGAAAATGCGCTGCTTGCGCTTCTGCAATCCGCCACAGACACCGCATGCGCCACACTCCCGCCGCACACTGAGTTCGATGCACTTGATGTCCTGCATCACCGCAAGTGGACCGCCGCGCGGGCCGACCACATTACGGCAAACCGCCAGCAGATCGAGCATCGCATCCAGAGCCTGACGGTCAGCCACGGCGCCCGCTGCAAGGCGATTGAAGACCAGATTGCTCGCGCCACGAATGACAAGATCAGGCTGATGAGACAGAGTGAACTGGCCCGGGCCAACGCTGACTTCAACCGGCGCATGGCCGAGCTTCAGCAAGCAGGCGGCAGAGGCGACATCCATGCCACCGCTGTGCTGTTCGGAACTATCACGGTCACGAAAGGGGGAAGCCAATGAGCTTTCTCGATGAAGTCCAAGCCGACAGGCAGGAACTGGCCCACGTCCTGAAAAAGAATCGCGGAATCCCAAAATTCGTTGAGGATCTTTACCCTGAGCGCGCGCACTTCATTTACCGGCTTCTCGAGAACGCCGAGGACACCCAGCACGCAGGCGGGGGCCGCCCCACACTGTCGTTCACGCTCGTGAACCAGGATACATTGCAGATACCAGGCACTGAAGGCGCCCTGATCATCAGCAACGACGGGTTGGGGTTCCGTGCGGAGCACGTGATGCCCTGTGTGCAGTTCGCAACTCAACTAAAGCGAAACAGGAAGGCTACATTGGAGTAAACGGTGCAAGACAAAGGCGAGATTGAGGAGTTTGAGTTTGGCCAAGGCGAACGTCTAACGGTTCGCCTGCACGGCCTCATCCGTAACTACCCGAAGGGACCTGGCATCATCAAGGAGTTCATCCAGAACGCCGACGATGCGGGGGCCACAGCCATCAGAATCATACTCGACGGCCGCAATCACCGTACAGAGCGGTTGACAGCGCTGGAGGCTTCGCTTTGGGCGGGCCCCGGCATGCTCGTATGCAACAACGCGGTTTTCAGCCAAAAGGACTTCGAGTACATCCAGATGATCGGCGAGAGCAGCAAGTATGATACGGCGTTGAAAACCGGGCGTTTTGGGGTGGGCTTCAACGTCGCCTACAACGTTACTGACTACCCGCTTCTCGTCTCGGCGGACAGTCTGATCTGCTTCGATCCGCACCGAAGCCATCCCCTTGCCAAGAAAGTAAGACCTGGGTGGGGCTGGAAGCTGGGCCACAAGCTCTGGGAGAATTACCCAGATCTTCTCGCCCTCTTCCACGCTGGCGGGCTACAGTTCGGCGCACTCTCCCACCCGGGGACTATTTTTCGACTCCCCCTGAGAACTGCCGAACAGGCGAGAGCAAGCAATATCTGCAGTCAGCCGTTTACTATAGACGATTTCAAAGCAATTGTCTCTGATGTGGCTAAAATAGCAGGGGATCTACTGCTATTCCTCAAACATCTCCGCTCCCTCAGTATGGAAGTGATCGAGGAACAGAGTTCCGAGCCCAAGACTGTATTGCTGGCAAACACGAGCAATGCGGAGGAGGTACAGCTTGCGCGCGACCGAGTCAACGACGTAGCATTAGGGGATTGCCGCCAAGTACTGAGTACGTTACGGTCTCATCCTGATTCGGCCCCGCACGCAACCTACGACCACAAGATAAGCATCCGGTACTCTGGGGGCGACCGGGAAGAGACATGGCGAGTCGCCAGTGGCCTGTATGTGGACCGGCGGGCAGACGTCATCAGTGCGGCTGAAGCCATACTTCAGTATGAGGGTAAGGCTTTGCCGTGGGCTGGTGCGGCTGCCAAGGTGGAGCTTGATGGTGGCCTCAAAAAGCAAATGCGAGTCGTCCCGTTGGAGGACGGCCGGCTCTTCTGTTTTCTTCCGCTGCCAAGACACGTCCACCTGCCAGTCCATCTGAACGGCTTCTTCGACCTGGACTCATCCCGCGACTTTCCTACAGATGACGAGTCATGCAAGGGCAAGGACGCCGACAGAGTTAAGTGGAACCGATGCCTCATGCGGCACAGCGTGTCACAGGCCTATGCGGCCCTCATTTCTTCCCTTGCTACGGAAGCCAGCCATATACCAATCGGATACTACGCCATCTGGCCACACTTCGAGATGATGGATGGACTCCTGAAGGAGGTTAGCAAGGCTACTTACGAATACCTTGCAAACCAAGCAGTCATCAGGATTAGGGGTGGCTGGAAGAAACTTCTGGGCGTCTGGCTTCCCCCTTTGGATAAGTGGCCTGACCTTCAGCAGCCACTAGTAGCCCAGGGATTGTGGGTTCCCCACCCCCCCATTCCGCAGCACGTAGCCGATGGGTTCAAACTCGCCCCCGTCCGCGTAGATGTACTTACGCCACGGCAGCTCCGCGACCAGCTTAGGGTAAACACTGATTTGGACGTGCCATTCCGGCAAGCACCGAAGGTCCTGCTGCGCACACGGAAATGGCTTGTCACGCTCTTGAGGTTCTGCTTGAGCGATCGTCCGACTGATGATCTCGTCGGGTTACCGCTTGCATTGGGCGACGATGGGCATCTGCATACGTTTGGGCACAGCAACGGTGGTCTGACCATCCTGGCGGGAGAGGACGAGAAGGCCATCTTTCGCAAGTTCCGCCATTGGTTCATCGACTCTCGGTATGCTGCTGAATGCGGGCTCGGCCCTGTTCCAAGAGCGAAAATTGAGCAGATGGAAGTCAATTTGGTAGTGGCTAACCTGTACAAGATCCTTGATCCTAATACAGAGAAGAAGCCCCTTCGTGAATGGCTGCCCGGTGGAGAGCAGGCTCCGAACGAATCTTGGTTGATCCGCTTATGGGACTATCTGGGGCGGAACAAGGAACAGATTGCGAGCGGCTCTTACGAGCTTTTGCGGAGCTTCCCCTTTGTACCGAACCAAAAGGGGCAGCTATGCACCGCCGGCAATGCTCTAACACCGTTGGTGGCCCAGCGTGATATGCCTGGCAAGTTGGATCAAGCATTGCAGGCGTTTGACGTACCAATGGTGGGTGGCTCGACAGGGCTGATCGAGGCGGCGCGACACCTCGCGGATGCCTTCATTAACCAGAAGATGATCTCGCACCTCGCGGGGCCAGACTTGGCGGATACGCTACATGCACAGGCTAAGGCGGGGGTAAAGCAACCAACGCAATACGACCCGATGGTTCATGATGCATTGCTGGAGTTTCTGGCCGACCCACGATGGGAAGGCAAGTATACGAAGGATCAACTGGGCAAACTCTCGGAGCTGGTCATTTTACCAACCATGGACGGCAGACTCATATCCGCAAGGGCCGAGAACCTTTTCCTGCCCAGCGGCTTTCAACCACCCCCGTTCGCTACCGGAAGGCATGTTCTGGTGAAGAGGAACGAGCGGTGGCTCCTATTGCTGCGTATGTTGAACGTACGCTCTCTGGATGCCGCCACGTTTATCCGCGAGGTACTTGTGCCGCTCTACCCGATTCTGGACGAGAAAGGGCGTTTGAATGCCTTGGCGTGGCTGCAAGACAACCTAACACATATTAAACGAGAGTTGACGGAGCTCAACTCTGAGGGCGCCTCTGCTCTTGACAAGGTAATCAAGCAGGCAAGGTGGGTTCAGTGCGAAGACGGCCAGTTGCGGCCTCCGTATTCGGTATATAACCCACACTCTAAGGTTGTCCGTCAGGTTCTTGGAGACAGTGTTCCCTATCCAGATCTAAAGGTCTACGCCGCGTCGGAAGACTGCTATCTTCGCTTTTTCAACGAACTGGAAATGCAAGGTTCACCAAGGCCTGAAGATATACTGGCCCATATTGACCATCTCCGTAACCGTGTCCTGGCGATGGGCGTGGATGTACCAAAGGCCATGTTGTCAATTCTGGCCCATCTTGTGGAGCGGTGGAACCACTATGATGCTTCGACAATTACGGACAAACAGGGCAATCGAGTGTTATTCGTTGACGCGTTGAAACGGCGGGAATGGCTGCCGGCCCAACGGGACATGAAGAGACTGGAGAACTACTATGCGGCAGCCGAACCGCCGCGGCTACTGTGTCGGGCAGATGAATTGTACCCAGTACGTCTCGGCCACTTGGTGGCCAGTCAGGCACCAATTGCAGACTTCCCCGAGCCAATGCGAGCGGTAAGAGACGCATTGGGTTTCCCCAAGACGGTCCCCATTGAAATTCTCTTGAAGCATTTTGACCGCGTACTTGAGGTGTTCGAGGCCTCTGACAAGAGCGATGCCTCATTGAAGAGCTTGCGAAAGACTATAATCGGCATCTATGAGGAGATTGGCAGGCGCTATGTGGCAAGACAAAGGCCGGAAGGCAGTGCGGACGGTAATTCTGAAGGGGATGACGGCGAGGACTCCCCCGGCCCCGAGTTCCAAGTTGATGCATTACGAACACGCTATGCGACCCGCCGCTGTCTCTGGGACGACAAGTCAAGAAGGTTTTGGGAGCCGCAGAAGACCTACCAGTGCCCAGTTCACTTTTTGCATCCCTTTCGGCAGCAAATCCTGATCAAAACGCCGCAGGCGGCGGATCAAGGTCTGGCTGCCCTTGGCCGCAGAGATGAACCATCGCTGGCAGACCTGATTTGTTGTCTCCGCGAGCATTCCGAGGCGGCTGCAGGCAAACCAGTCGCTGAGGACACCATTGCTGCCATTCTCAAGATATATGACCGAATCGGGCGATTACTGCAGGACGGTGCCTCCTCAGAGCAGCCTTGCATCGCCAGAACGCCGGTCTTGACAACCTGTAATTGCATGGTTGCGGCGGACGCGGTTTTCGAACAAGATACTTTACGGTTTGAAGGGGCGTTCCCTGACAGCCAATTCCACTTGGTACACCAGCGAGTGGATCCAGGGTTCATCAGGGCAGCGAAGATTTGCAGGCTCTCCCGTGCGGTCATAGAGCATCTAGCCCAAGAGCCAGTACCCCTTGGGGAAGGGATGCTTGTTAATGCTTGTCGTAACTATACGCTGGCTTTGAGAACGTGCGAGTTCAGCAAAGGCATACAGCGGTTAATCCAGGCAGAACACGGACGGGACTGCATTGTGGATCTTTCATGGCTCAAGAGCGTCGTTGTCAGAGCTGTCAGCGAGATACATACTACATTAACGCTACAACGACCAGATGGGCAAGTCCTGAGTGGCGCCACCGTTTCAGAAGTTTTCGTCGAGAAGAACGGAAATATTATCTACGTTGCTGACGAGGTTGCCCTACAGCACGCCATTTACCTCGCCAAGGTCATTAACCAGCGATTGGGGCAGTACGGACTTCGTGACGGCCTGAACTTGTCCCTTATCATTGGTTTGTCACCCGAGCTGGTCGACAGAGCATTGACGAAAGCCCACGTACCTCAACTGGTGGCCTTCAACGCTGACGAGGACAGTGAATCGGAGGAAGCGGTCGGGGACATCTACGAAGAAAATGGGGAGATCGTTAAAGCTAATGATGAGGAGCCAGGACAGGCAGCAGGTGCTATAACAAATTCTGTTGAGGTCGGTGCGGATACATGCACAACTGGCGCGGCCAGTTCGGTACTGCGTGCAGAGAAAGTATCGAAGCCCCCTCCTACATGTGTGTCGGGCGCCGCTTCCGGCCAGTCGGCGACCACCAAGCCGGAGGCTGCCCCAGGCACGGTCGAGAGCAAGGGATCAGTTGCAGACCAGAACGATCAAGCGCCGGCGGCGCAACCGGTCGTTCCCGAATCTGTAACTCGTGCCCGTGTCGCAGCCGAGTTCCTGGCCATGTTGAGCCGGTCGGGCAAGACAGCCGCATCTGCTACGGCTGACCACGAAGATGCGCCGGTGGGTAACCCAGACCGACGAAGGGAAAAGGTCGGCAGCGAAATTGTACAAGGCGTCGAGGAGGAGCCCAACCAGAAAGACCGGAGCCGCGTAGTGGAGCGACACGTTTGGGAACAAAAGGACGAGAACGTGCGGCAGTCACTTTTGGCATGGTATGGCGGAAAGTGCCAAGTCTGCGGCCATACGTTCCTCAAGCGTGACGGCCTGCCCTATTTCGAGGCATTCTTGATCGTACCCCACACCGCGGCGCGCTGGGCGAGTTCCCAGCCTGGGAATGCCATGTGCTTGTGTCCCACCTGCGGCGCCAAGTGGCTTCATGCCGCAGTAGACGCTACGGCGCTGCCAAGGCAGGTGCGAGATTTCAGGGCGATACGAGAGGGCGGCACATATCCATGGCAGGTTCACATTAAGCTCGCCGGCGAAGATGTGCGGATCACCTACTCCGAACGCCACATGCTTGACCTTCAGGCATACCTGCGCGAAGTCTTTACTGAAGAGGTAAAGAGCGACGAGGCACCGGTTGACACAAGCGTCCCACGCGAGACCGGCGTCGCTACTGGAACAGCTCCCCACCATGGCAACCAGTCTGTGGGGGAATTGGCGGGGTACGGCGAAGAGCTTCTTCGGCGGAAGAAGCAGGCAAAATGCAGCACAGAGAAGTTCCTCCTGCTTTTGCCGGCAGCTGATCGCGAGAAAGGCCGTCAGGCCCTCATGGCCGCCCGTTTTCTTTCGTGGTGCAGGAACTTCGGCCTCGATGAGATTCGCGCGCGGATGCTTCCGCTCTCCGTTGCCATCGCTACATGCACAGGGACGGATGGCGTACCTGCCAAGGATGAACTGGAGCGGGTCATCACAGGGCCGTAAGCGTTCTGTATCGGTCGAAGAATCGTGGACACAGCACTGCAATTTCATGCAGTTCTGTGGATGCTGATGATGTATGGCGTTTGCCGCACCGTTGGCACTTGTAACTTTTGTTTTTCTCTGCGTCCTCTGCGGCTCTGTCGTGAAAGCTCACGTCTTTCCCGGTAACGGTGCCTCCAACACACAGATCACTTGGCCGCGACCAACTCCGCCGCCCGTGTGCCGGCCTGGGCGACGACCTTGGCCGCGGTGCTCTTGAGCTGCTCGGTAAAACGTTGCACCTGCGCCATCAAACGCATCGCCTCGCGCTCCCCATTCCTTGCGTCTTCCAGGGCTGTCAGGCACGCCCGCACGCGGCCTGCCGCCAGCTCTGCTCTTGCGTGCAGCAGCGCGTCCCGCACGGCAATGTTGTTCGCTTCCACTGCCTGGCCCAGGTTGGTCAGCACGCGGTCAGTCATGAGCTTTTCGTTGAGACCGCTGAGAGCCTGTTGTGCTTCAGCCTGAATGTCCTCAGGCAGTTGCGCGAGGTCGTGCTTGAGATCCACGTACTCGGCAGCGTCAAGCCCGGTGATGTTCTCGGTGAGCGCTCTATAGCGTGCGTACTCGGTCTCGACCTTGCGCTGGGTCTCGGCAAGGGCCTCCAAGCGTTCCAGCGCGACCGCGCGCAAGGCTGGTTGACGTGCGCCATTGTCTCTGATGGCCTGCTCCGTCTCCTCCAGTTCCGCCAGGACGGTTGCGTGATCTGCAACATCCTGCTGCGCCACATCCGTGAGCGCCTCCTGGGCTTGCTCTACCTGCTGTAGCCGCCGCCTGGCTTCTGGCGGCCGCGCCGGCAGTGTGCGCACGGCGTGCCCTACCCATGAGCCGCCGTTGCCGGCCTGGAATACCTGTGTGCTGAAGCTGTAGACCAGCCACACAATCGCCAGCGCGTACAGCAGGCCCGGGATGAGGAAGAGTTCTTCCGCCGTGCTAAGCAGGCTCGGATCGGCCAGGCGCATCGTGCCGTAGCCTGCCACGAACGACACCGCGGCTGTCGTGGTCCAACTGACCTCATAGAACCGCCTAAACACAGCACCCACAAGTACGCCCAGCAGCGTAAACAAGCCGACGCCAGCAATGGGGGCCAGAGCAACCAGTTGCAGGTGGCCTGCCACTGCCAGGGAGGTACTCATCAGCAGCGCCAGGCCGACAGCCACGGCCGTGCCAGGCTTGCCCAGCTTGTCCTTGAGCGGCCGGACAGTGATGCCAAGGAGGATCATGAAGAACACCGCCGCGTAAAAGACAGTGCTCCACTGGGAGCTCAGCACAAGCGTCCGCAGGGTCTCCGAGGGGTTAAGCGGCGCGGCCAAGACAGGTGGCAGCCCGGCGATTAGCAGACCCGCCAGGGTTGCGGCGCGGCGCGTTGCCGTTTTCATCGCCTGCCTCGTGCACTCGCATGTGTGAGACTGATGCGCGTGACGATCCGGCTGCGTTCCTGCTGGTAGCCCGCCACCATGCCGGCGATCTCGACCGAAAGCTCCCGTGCTTCCTGCTCCAGTTTCTTTAGCAGCGTCAATTGCTTGCGGGAGCCACGAACGCGCCCCTGGCTCAGCAGCATGAGTGCTGCAACTATCGCTTCCGTGAATGCCTTGGTGTTCGCCACCACTCGTTGTTTCAACCTGCGCGTCCGTATACCAGGGAGAAGCCGACGCAGTGCCGCAGCCAGTTCTCTGCGGATAGCTGCCTGTGTTCCGGCGGGCAATGAGGTCGCGCCCTGACGCGCTGCTTTGCGGGTGGTCGCGCCCGTGTCTGGCTGGCGGCTCAGCGCAAGCAAGACTTGGAGGTCCCGCTCAACCGCGCGCTTGCTCGGGACCAGGCGGCACAGAGCCGGGCTGGCCAGCACAAATGCCCGTGTGGGGCGAGATTCGTTTCGTGCGAGGACGCGGGCGATCTCGTGCAAGCGTGCCAGCACCGAGGTGCTTTCCAAGTGCGTGTGCAGTGGCGGCGGGCCTGTCTTGGTGCGTGAATCGAGTGTGGGTTTCCGTAGCATGGTTGCCGATAGCGGATAGTGGCATCCTGTTTATCAATCTTTGCTGTCACTCCCAAGTCGTCGCTGGCACTCGCCACGACACGGGGACAGCGCGCTACCATGTCGGCAGGCCATACTGCTTTTTCAGGGTGTTGTAGCAGGCGAAGGCGTCCTTCCGGGCCGCCCGCGTCGCCCGTTCCTCCGCTTCGCGGGCCGCAGCCTGGACGGTCTTGCGGCTGCGCCATTGCCACACCGCTCGCGCTTTTGCGATGATGCCCACGGCGCGGCCAAGCGCCCGCTGTAGGCCATCTGGCGGTGCCGCAATGGTGGGCTGGGGCTTGCGCAGAAAGGCCGTTATGCCGAGCTCCCGCAGGTAGACCATAAGATCCTGCTCGACGGCAAGAAGCTGCTGCCACAGGTCGCCGCTGACCTCTTCAAACAGCGCCACATCATCTCCCTGCCGGTAAGCTATGTAGTGCTCAATGTCCTCATCGGTCCAGCAATAGGCACGGTACTGAACGATAACCCGCTCGGGCACCGGCGCCCGCTCACGCGCGTTTGCCTGTGCACGCCCGAGACACTGTATGCTCACCAGCACCACAGCGTATGGCCCGCGCGCCGAAACCAGCTTTCTGGCGAGCAGGTCCACCGCGCGCAAACGGACCTCAAATGTGCCCGGGAGCTCCGGCAGGTCGAGCTGGCCAAGCGAGAGGTTTTGACGCCGTAGCGCGCGCAAGCTAGTGGTGAGTGACGCCAACTGCAGCCGCGCCTCACTGTGGTATGTCCGCACGCTCTGCAACAGCAATCCGCGCCGCTTGCCCAGTTCACGCCACGTCGCATCCTTCCATCCGTAGTAGCGCGTGAGCTTCTGGATGAGCACGTCCTGCAGTCTCGCGCTGACCGGCAAGTCTCGCACGGACTGCGCCAGCGCGGCATTACACGCCGGCGCCTCCCGCACCCAGGCGCCCGGAACGCCGGTCCCCAGCGGCAGCCGGCGCAGACCAAAGAACATGTCAGGCAAGTCAGACGCGTTCAGTTGGTGCGCCACCGCAAAGAGGCCATTGGGGTTCACCGCGCCGCCCTCCACCACCTGCACCCACCGGCTCTTGAGACCCGCGTCCGCCTGCGCGCCGGCATCACCCTCTTGCTCGCTCTCCACGTACTGCGCCATGCGCCGATCAACTTCGTGCAGCTCCTGCGCGATCTTTGCGAGCGTCAACGCAGCTTGCTGCAACCAGGTCACCTGCTGCGCCACGCGATCTTCCGCCGACGCGCGCTGCTGGAAAACTGCGTCAAACCCGCTGCTCTGCGCTGCAACAGCGGTGTTGTCGCTGATCGTCCTGAACTGGTAACCAAGATCACGCAGCATGCTCTCGATACCGGCCTGCACACCCGCCCCCAACACGCCAAAGCCCATGTACTCAATGGTGCGCGTGAATCCGAGCGGCTTCGGGAAGTCAGTCTCAACGACCTGCCCTAGCGCCACCTCAAAGAGGTCCCTGGCGTGCCCCACTTCGATGCCGAACCGCTGCGCGTACCAGGCGAAATAGTCCTGCGCGTTGTCCGTACCAGCGGCGGCTGTCGTTACGGCCATGATGCCGCATGAAAGGGTACGCATGTATAAATACCTGCGTGACAGGTTGCGGCTACACGCCCTGCGATTTCCATGACGTTCCTATAGAAAGCCAGAAAGGGCGCACAAGAACCATACGGTCGGCGGTTCGCGTCTGGTTCTGGGATGCAAACATCCTGGTTCCGTGACATGCAGATCCTTACTTCCACTGGCACAGGGGTACGGCCCAAGCCCGCATTCTCATCCCCACCGCGTCGTCTCCCTCCTCGAATGACAGTGTCACCTCCAGCACAAGCTGGCATATGGCATACTGCCGTTCCTCAAGATCCGGTTTCGCCCACAGCTTGTCGAACTTCTGGTACGCCTCCCGCACCACGTCCAGCGCAATCACTCGGTCACGCCAGCCCCGAAGCTTCAGCGTCGGGCCGGAAAGTCCCGCTCGCAGAGACTTCTGTTCTTCGTCGAGCTCCGGTAGACGCCGTTTGATGCCTGCCACGTCCACGGGCGAGCGCACTTGAAATGCTTCGAACGGCACCGCGCCGCCAAGCCTGTCTCCGAGTTCCGGATGTTCAAAGGGTTCTGTCATTGTTATCACCAGGGAGTGGATAAGCGGCCAAGTATTTAAGCTTTGCGGAAGCGTTTGGCCTTCCCACCAGGAAGAGCCCAGGGGTAAGGGGGAGTGGCTGGCATGGACCCCACGTACTGAATGGCTGCCATTCCGCTACTCACGCATCAGGTCAAGGCGATTTGCGTATTCCGCTTCGCCTGTTACACTTCGACGTCTGTCCTGGAGGCTCCGATGCCTAACACATTTGGCCCTTTTCGCGGCTGCACCCGCACAGGCGGAGTAGCCATGCATACCGATGGGTTGGGCAGAATAGCGAACGTCTCTATTGCCTCCAGCAAACCACTTCTTCCAGTCTTCAGAGCGTTCATCAACTCTGACCGAGGCGACAGGGGCTACGTCTTGCTGCCTGCCTTTTTGGGGAGGACACAATGGACACCACGACATGCCTGGCTACCTTGTTTGACCAAGCACTTTCGATTGAGCAGAAAGCGAGATACTTGATTGATTATCTGGACTGGCACGCTCGCCTCGGTGGGGCTGGGAGTTTTGGGAAAGAAGTGGCCGTGAGAGCGCTCTTTGACAGTTTGCCTTCTCGGAAAGAAAAGCAGCAGCTTGCTGCTGTGCTGGCAGAATTTAATAAGCATTGCGACCAGCAGCGCCACGCGCAGCGCGCCCAGGCTAGAGCATCCATTGCCAGATTGAACGATGTACCAGTGGGCACATGGATCGTGGTCAAGAATGGCTCTCGAGAGGACGTAGTGTGTCTGATTGAAGTGCGCCGAACCCGTTTTATTTGTGAGTTCCCTGATGGTAGACGCGCAACTGCTCCGACGCAGGTCTTTGTTCGTGTCCATGATGGAGCACCTCCTGTGCGGTTGCCCAACAAGGAACGACAACAGCGCGAACTGGTGCGTGGGCTTGCGGGCAAGGATCCCATGGGGGCTACGGAAGATATCTTTGAGCAAGGGCCTGAAATATTGGCAATCCTCCTCGAGGAGCTTGGGGCCGCCATGGACCGCGTGGACAAAGCTCCTGTCGGAATGAACCGCGGAGTTAATCGCGACAGTGTTCCTTTTGGAAAGAAAGTCAACCAGATAGACCGGACATTGGTGAAACGCATACCCAAGGTAGTCGCTCTTATGGCCAGAAGTTACGACATTTGGCAGCAGATTGCACAATATCCTAACCCAAGGGTTCAAGAGAAGTGCCGTGCGACAATGGGTGGGCCGAACAACGGGCTTTGCACTGATCCTTCGTGTTCCAATGGTGGGGAAAACAGTGACACGAGAGAAACTGTCGAATAGCCACAACGTGCCTGTCGGCTAGGCTTCTTGTTTGCGCGTGGTTCGTTGCGCAGGCCGCTGAGGATTCTTGATAGGGCGGTTACGGGACGTTTGTCTTAGCCGGAAAGGCAGAACCGGCCTATGGTGTGGCGTACTATCCGACGGCCATCGGCAGCGGTGAAATGTAGGTGGATGCTGGCGGCGCGGCAGGTTGGTTACATCATGCGGGTTCAGGCAGTGGGCGGGATTCGGAATCCTCACTTAACCACGCACCTTCTTCAACTCCTCAATCGCTCGATCCAGTACCGCCCTGACTCGTTCCTTGACCAGGCGCTCAATAATTTCCAGGATTGGCTCAAGCCGGCCGACCATCTGCGCTTTCTTCACTGGCCTGCCCGGCTTCCTAGCCGGCGTCCCTGTGCGCGTGACGAACCCGGTCAGCGCTATGAGCCCGCCTCGATAACCTGCGGCCTTCGCCGCCTGGAGGGCTTCTGGCCACTTCTTCCCCGTCTTCAGTGCCTCATGGGTGGCGTTGACTATCGCGGCCCTTGTGGCCTCGTTGTAGACGTGGCGGTGCTTCGTGGCCACTCCCAGACCTTTGGGTCTGCCGCGCTTGGCTCCTGGCTTTCGGCCAGCCTTCTTGCCTTTCGTCAGGTGGAACATCCCTTTTATGCCGCCCAAGGTTCCGGTGTAGCCGGCCTCTTTCGCGGCCTTGAATGCATCCCCCCAAGGCTGGCCCGCGACACGGGCTTCGCTAACTGCCTGCAAGAAAGCTGACTTGATGGCTTCGTCGTAACCTTTGCGTGGCACTGGTTCCCCTCCTCATCAAGGCGTGGTTGGTGATTCTAACAGACGGGGGTTGACAGGGCAAGGCACGGCAGCGAAAGGGCCGGGGGCACCGGGGGGCACCGCAGTAGTCGCCCCGCGAGCATCTGCTTGAGCCCGGCCCACGCCGGCCAACCCGACAGGTGCGCCTGTTCCCGCCTTCCGCCTAATGTTGGTGACCTTGTTCGGTCGGAATGGTCGCCAGTGAATCATGGACACGCGCTGGACGCAGGTGACCGGAGTGAGTAGAGACAGGGCAGCCCGCTCAGGCACGATTTGCCTGCGCGGCATCGAAAGATACTTATACCTGAGCCCCTCTTGTACCTGGATTCAGGCTGTCCTGCGCAAGCGGGAGGAGGCGATTGGCATGATGGCAGTTCAAGTGGTAGCAGAACACGGTGGGCAGTCGGGGGTGAGAATCCCCGGTCTTGTCCCTGCTCCGCATCGGGGTCCGCTCCATGGTCTTGGTGCCGACGACATGAACGTGGGTGTTGGCGCAGTCGGCGCGCTGAGCACTTTGGATCTGCGTCGCGCGCAACCAGCCACTCGCAGGCCCTTTTGTTTCATGGTGCAAACCCGTCGTGGTCAGAACTGGGAGCCTTTCATCTGGAAACCGCTGAGCCTTGGCGACGCGCGGTCTCTGGCCGTTTTCCTGAACGAGACCGACACAGGCTGGTATCGCGCCAAGAAGATCACGCTGCCGTGATGTAAGGCCACGCAACCGGCGGCCGCATGCGACCGTCGCCTGTGCCTACGGTCGGCGCGGCGGCTGTGGGGGCGGAAAATGACCAGGCCGCACGAGCGGCAAGGGCGGTTGCCCCTGCGCCATCACCAGCGGGTTGGCCGTCGCCGGGAGAGGATTCCCGAAAACTTTTACCCGGTCACCGTCACGCGCCTTGCGTCGGCCGTGGTGACCACGGGGATGTCCGAGAGGCTGTCATCGGATAATGCAGATACTCGCCAAGCCACCCTTGCACAGCGGTCTTGGGTTCGGCTTTACCCAGAATGGGGCCGCGCTGTTCTACGTTCTACGAGGGGGTAACCACTTGGTGGCGCACAACTTAAGTGCCCTAGAGATCGGCGGTTCACTTTTCCCGTGAAGAATGAACCGCTCTTAAACCCCACTGCGGCCAGAAACCTGGTTACCCGAGCCATAGCCCCAGCTACTGTTTCTGGCGCATCTTAGCCAGACTGTCGCACGTCGCGCCATGCTCCCTCTGCCAGGGCCGTGCCTTCTGCCCAACGTTCCCAGAAAAATCTCTTTTTCTACGCAGGCCATTCCCCGTTTCTGTCCCACCCCCCCTGGTAAACTAAGGGTAGAAAGCCCAGGTTCAGGAGGCCAGGACAATGAACGAGTACGCATTCCGTTAGCGGCAGCGGCTGGATTTCGCGGCGCGCAAGCTGGCGCGTGACATTGCGGCCATGCCGCTTGGCACGCTCGGGGCCAGGTTCAAGCTTAGTGCCTGCTACAGCTGCCCCCAGGAGATAATGGCCTTGGCGCGGATGTTCCTCTCCACTGCCCCCGCCGCCTCGGACGTGGATCTAGCCAAGGCTGGCGTTTCCAGCGGCAGGATCGGCGTCGTCGCCTGCCCCAGCGCGAGCGCAGAGAGGGGCAAGGTCGCGCAAGAAATCGAGAAGCTGCACTCAGAGGGCCTCGCCCTGTCGGACATCGCCGTCGTGTCCCTGCGGGGGCAAACGCCGCCGGAATCCATCGTCAACGCCGGCCGGCTGGGGAACCACCTGGTTGTGAGGGCGGACGCCGAATCCATCGAGTCCAGCATCGTGGCGGAGACGTTTCTGCGCTACAAGGGTCTGGAACGGCCGGCGATCATCGTCACCGACCTCGGCTTGGTTAAGGACCGGCTGGGAGTCCGGATGCACATTGCCCTGACGCGGGCACTGGACTTCGTGAGAATCGTCGCGCCGAAAGAGGCACTGTCTGGCGTGGAATGGCTGCGGCCGTTCCTATGATGGACGAGGTGGTATATGGCCCGGCTCGTGGCGCAGCCGCTCCAGGAGCTTAACCATCGCCAGCGTGTCCTGCTCGCAGTACGACAACAGCGCCTTCCGCATTCGGGTGCGCTCACCAGGGGACAACAGGCCGCGCACCATCCGTCACCGGTCAGAGTGGGATTTCGTGCACGTCCCAATAATCCCCCGCGCCGCACAAAGCTACTGCGATTCCAGTATCCCTTCTCTTCGCGCCAGCGGCAACCAACTCCTGGCCCTGCCCGTGCCCAGCCGTGAACTGCGCCACGTCATCGGTGCGCTGCTGGTCTTGTTCCAGCAGTATGGTCCGCCGCTGCTGCTTAAGTCTGACAACGAGTTCAATACCGAGAACCTGGCGGTCTGCCTGGATGAGAAGCAGCGCAGCGCGCTGCGCAGGCTGGCCGCACTGCTGGTTGAACATGGCGTAGTTCAGCTCTTGTCACCGCCGGCGTGGCCACGGTATAATGGCGCCGTCGAAGCGGGGATCGGCTCGTTCAAGACGCGCGCACATCATGAGGCTGCCCGGCATGGCCACCCTGGTGAATGGAACTGCGAAGATGTCGAGGCCGCGCGCCTGCAGGCCAATGAACTGGCCCGCCCCTGGGGCCACCAGGCTGACACGCCGGAGCAGGCTTGGCAGAAGCGCCAAGCGACCAGCCCGGCTCAACGTACCGCTTTCCAGGAATCAGTGCAGCAGCTCGAACAGGAAGCCCGTCAAGAAAGGCAGAAGGACCTTCCGCCTGGAGTGCCTCTCGGTCCGAAGGACTTGGCGTCCATCCGGCGGGAGGCGATCAGCCGTGCCCTTATTAAGCACGGCCTTTTGTTGTTCCGGAGGAGGCGATTTACTCTGCCACTTAAGCGCGTCATTTGGGCAAACGTTTCGTAGGGGGCACACAAGAGCCGCTGGATGAGGCGAATATCGACGGGATGCAGATTGAATGACGCAGAGCAGTCGTGCGCTGCCTACGTAACTGCGTAATCAAAGAAAGGAAATGCTCACGATGCTTCTCAGAACTACCATAAGTGAGGACCGTCCCGGAGAATAATCATGACAGATGGTGACCCAATTCGACAGGCCGAACGTCTTCCGTCCGGTGCGGATTTCTACAAGTGCGCGCTTCAGGTGAACCCGCATCACTACAGCGAGACCTACCGAGGACAGCCACAAAGCCTGGACGCGGATGCCTATGCCGCCGCGATTCTGGCAAAGGCCATTGAACACGGCATTTCCGTTCTCGCGGTCACCGATCACAACAACGTCAGTGGCATTGACACCCTTCGCGAGAAGGCCAACGCCCAGAAGGTTCAACTATTCCCCGGATTTGAACTGTCCTCCAGCGAAGGCGTTCACGTGCTTTGCCTGTACCCGCAGGACACGCAGGAGGACCAGCTTGGACGCTATCTGGGCCAGTTCGGAATCCACAACACGGGGCCTTCCGCTGATCTGGCGAACACCACCTTCACCGACATGCTCCGTATCGTTCGCGAGCAGGGAGGGATCGCAATCGCCGCACATTCGACAAATGCCAGCGGCCTCTTCAAGGTGCTGGACGGCCAAGCCAGGATAAAGGCGTGGCGTGATCAGAACCTGATGGCGATCCAGATTCCCGGCAAGATAGACGACCTCTTGCAGGATGTTCGGCAGATCGTCCTGAACAAGAACTTGGACTATCACAGGCGGCCCGGAGCAAGCGATGGTCTCCCGATAGCCGTCCTGAACGCCAAGGACGTGGCAACTCCCGATGATCTTGCCGACCCGTCGGCAAGCTGCTGGATCAAGATGTCGGAAGTCAGTATCGAGGGACTCCGCCAAGCCTTCCTTGATCCCGACTCCAGAATCCGCCTGAACAGCGATCCGGTTCCCGAGGAGCATTCTGAACTGGTGGCCATGTCATGGGAAGGCGGCTTCCTTGACGGAACCATGATCCATTTCAATACGAACCTGAATGTTCTCGTTGGCGGCCGTGGCACTGGCAAGTCCACGATCATCGAGAGCCTGCGGTACATTCTCGGTTTGGATACTATCGGGGACGATGCACGGAAGGCCCACGAAGGCATTATCAGGTACGTCTTGAGGAGCGGCACGAAGGTTTCCCTGCTAGTCCGCTCATATCGGCCGTCGAAGCAGGAGTACCTAATCGAGCGGACGATACCCAACCCGCCGGTCGTTCGCACTGACACCGGCGAGGTATCCAATCTGCTTCCACAGGACGTGCTGCCGCGCGTCGAGGTCTACGGGCAGCATGAGATTTCCGAAGTGACGCGAAGCCCGGAGAAACTGACTCGACTGCTTGATCGCTTCGTCGAACGGGACGAGTCGGCTGATAGGCGGAAGTCAGAGCTTCGCAGGGAACTGGAGAAGAACCGCCGCACTGTCCTCGACGTGCAAGCGGAACTCACACAGATCGAGGAACGGCTTGCCGCGTTGCCCGGCCTTGAGGAAACGCTCAAGCGGTTCCAGGACTCAGGACTGGAGAATCGACTCCGGGAGCAGAGCCTCATTGTCCGAGAGGAGCGAGTCCTCAACACGGTGAGCGAACGGATTAAGCCCTTCCGTGAATGCTTGGCCAACTTACGGCGTGAACTGCCAATTGACGGTGCCTTTCTTTCACCGAAAGCCTTGGAGGAGTTGCCTGGGAAGGCAATTCTCGCAGGCGCATCCAGTGTTCTCGACCAGCTTGGCCGTGACGTTGAGCAAGCAGCACGTGTGCTGGAAGAGGCAATCCAAAAAGTGGATTCCTGCATGGTCGAAGTCCGCAAACAATGGGATGCCAGGAAGAAGGAAGTGCAGGCGGCGTACGAGAAGATTCTTCGCGAGCTTCAGAAATCGCGCGTGGACGGCGAGGAATTTATCCGTCTTCGCCGACAGATCGAGGAGCTTCGGCCCCTCCGCGAACGGAAGGCCATTTTGCAGCGCACGCAGAAGGAGCACGCGGCGCGTCGCCGTGAACTACTCACTCAATGGGAGGACATCAAGGCCGAGGAGGTGCGGGCGTTAGACCGTGCCGCAAAGCGGGTAAGCAAGAAGCTGCGTGACCGCGTTGATGTTCAAGTTACCGCCGCTGGTGACCGGGAGCCGCTTGCGGAAGTGTTGCGCAACAAGGTCGGGGGCCGGTTGTCAGAGGCCATCGTTGCTCTGAGTAACACGCCAGACTTGTCCCTTCCCGCTCTGGTTAAAGCGTGCCAAGAGGGGCCAACCGCTGTCGCCAGAGCCTTTGGCATTCCACCAGCCCAGGCGGATCGCCTGACGAAGGCTTCGCCGGACGTTCTCATGCAGATCGAGGAGTTGGAACTGCCTGCCGCCACAACCATCAAACTCAATACTGCGCCGCTCGGATCGCCCCCGGCCTGGCAGGCATTGAACGAACTGTCCACGGGGCAGAAGGCCACGGCTGTTCTGCTGCTGCTGTTGCTGGAGTCCGATTCGCCCCTGATCGTTGACCAGCCCGAAGACGACCTGGACAACCGCTTCATCACCGAGGGGGTTGTACCCCGGATGCGTGATGAGAAGCGTCGCCGTCAATTCGTCTTTTCCACGCACAACGCCAACATTCCGGTCCTTGGAGACGCGGAACTGATTCTGGGCCTCAAGGCCCAAGGCGAGGCCGAGCATGGCACGGCCAAGGTTCCGGCGGAGTACATGGGTTCAATCGACTCCAAGCAAGTGCGAGAACTCGTCGAAGAAATCCTTGAAGGCGGTCGAGAAGCATTTGAAATGCGAAGGCTCAAATACGGATTCTGAGGTGAACAATGCATCGTCAGGAAGTCATGGAAATGCTCACAAGCGGCGAGGACTCAGGCGTCGAGTTCAAGCGCGATGACGTGACAAATCACGATCTGGCCAAGGAGCTTGTTGCGTTCCTGAACCTCGACGGCGGGACCGTCTTGCTCGGTGTCGAAGATGACGGCACGATCTCGGGGACCACTCGCGAGCGGCTTGAGGAGTGGGTGAGCGAGCTTTGCCGCGTGAAGATCACTCCCCCGGTGATTCCGTTCCTTTCGTGGGCCAAGGAGATTGAGCCGGGCAAGGATATTCTCGCCGTTCGTGTGCCCCTTGGCCCCGACAAGCCGTATGCGAGGGTCCACAACGACCGCCGCACGTACTATGTGCGGGTTGGAAGCACGTGCCGCGAGGCTAGCCGCGAGGAGTTGGAGCGGATGTTCCAGGCAGGCGGACACGTTCGGTATGGCCTCAAGCCTGTGCCCGGCGCGTCGCTCGATGATCTCGACAGTCGCCGTCTGCGGGACTACTTCATCCGGGTGCTCAATGGCTCCGTGCCAGCGGATGAAGACAGCCAAGGCTGGACCACGCTGTTGCGCAACCTCGACCTGATGGTCGAATCTGCCGGACAGATGCTGCCCGCCGTTGACGGGATGTTGCTCTTCGGGAAGAACCCCAAGCGATTCCTGCCTCAGTCCGGCATCCGTGCGCTGTGCTATCCGGGCGCGACCGCCGACTATGCGGCCCAAGCGGACCAGGACTTGAAGGGGCCGCTGCTTCCGCTTCTGAGCAAACAAGGCGAGTCCGTTGTAATCACCGAATCCGGCTTGCTCGACCAGGCATTGGATTTTATCCGCCGCAACACGCAGCCCACCGCGCACTTGGAGGCTGGTCAGCGCGTGGACCGGCCCGCTTATCCCGATGTTGTCCTTCGCGAGGCAATAGTCAACGCGCTTGTTCACCGCGACTACAGCATCATCGGGACTGACATCACACTCGCCCTGTTCGCCGACCGATTGGAGATTCAAAGCCCCGGCAGGCTCCCTAATACCGTCACGCTTGAATCAATGAAGTATGGTCTTCGATACGCCCGCAATCAGACGCTCGTGAACATCATGCGGGATTACCGCTACGTTGATTTCCGAGGCATGGGCATCCGGGACAAAATCATCCCTGGAATGCGCAACCACAACGGCACCGAACCCGACCTGATCGAGGAACACGAGCGGTTCACTGTGCGCCTCTGGAAGGAAGCAAAAACATGACCCACAAGGAATGCAAACGACTGGCGGAGGTGGACGTGACACCGTGACGGACCCCATGAATCCTCAAGACGGCGCACCGGGGCAAGGAAAGGGGACAGATGCGAATTAGCCAGCTTGTCGGTAGCGGCCAGAGGTCGTTACCCGTGGCGGACATCGAACGGCATCCTGCGTTGTTTCCGTTCCGCACGGTTACGTCGTTGGGTGCCCTGCGCGCCGCGAAGCAGTTCTCCGTCCACCGGCAAGGCGTGGACATGGAAATCGTCGAACTGGCGTCTCGTGAATTCAAATGAACCGGAGCGATGAATAATGCATCTACATTCATACAGACTTCGCAATTACAGGCGACTGAAGGATGTCCACATCGAGCTAGCTGCGGATATTTCAATCTTTGTTGGATCAAACAACAGCGGGAAAACATCGGCAACGCAGGCCATTTATGCATTTTTATCGGGAACGAAGGATAAATTCTCCCTGTACGATTTTAGCTCGGCATGCTGGAAAGATTTCGATGAGTTCGACAATCGTCCTGGAGAACAAGCGGAATTGCCTTCGATTAGCCTCGATCTATGGTTCGCAGTGGCGGCGAGCGACCTGTACCTGGCAATCCCGCTGTTGCCAAGCACTGCGTGGCAAGGAACGCAAGTCGGCATTCGGATCGAGTTTGCAGCACGCAACCCCATTGAGCTTCTGGGAACATTCCGCACTGCCCGCGATGATGCTCTGACGAAAGCAGCGGCCTTGGACAGGCGGGAGAACGAAAAGTATGTGCCCTGGCCCAAGAGCCTGACTGACTATCTTAAGAACGAACTCCTAAACGAGTTTGAGTTCAAGTATTACGTCCTCGACCGTGCTCAGTTCGATGACGCCTACACACCTCGGGCAGGATATGAGGCTGTGCCGCTTGGTACGGAGCCTGGTGGCGCTGCGATCCTCAAGTCCCTCGTCAAGGTTGACAACCTAAGCGCGCAAAGGCATCTGGCCGACCCGGCAGCGAGCGCGGGACCAGGCGCAGGGCGGTCCGAAGACCTGTCGAGACGCCTCAGTAGGTTCTACAAGCGAAACCTCGATCAACGGCAAGAAGACCACAGCGCGTTGAGAGCCCTATTTGATTCAGAGATAGGCTTGAATGAACACTTGGCCGAAGTTTTCAAAACAACGCTTGATCGTCTCTCCAAACTCGGTTATCCGGGCCTCCACAATCCTCGACTGGAGATTAAGTCCGCTCTCAATCCGGCTACGATCATGAGTAGCCAGGACACTCGTGTTCATTATGTTCTGGGCAATGGTGTGGACGCGCTGCGGCTCCCCGACACGTACAACGGTCTCGGTTTCAAGAATCTTATCTACATGGTCGTAGAGATACTCGACTTTCACGCCAGATGGATCGCGGACAATGAGCAACGCGCTCCACTACACTTGATATTCATAGAAGAGCCAGAGGCACACCTGCACGCACAACTCCAACAGGTGTTCGTTCGGAACGTCCTCGGACTCGTGAAACCAAGCCAAGACGAAGGCGGAGCTTTCCAGAGTCAGATGGTAATTACGACCCACTCGCCTCACATACTCTACGAACGTGGTTTTCAGCCTATCCGATATTTCAGGCGACAGAACATTGGTGGGGAGCAGACGACCGACGTTCTGAATCTTTCTGCATTTTACAATAACAACCCAAACGAACGGGATTTTCTGCAAAAGTACTTAAAGCTAACGCATTGTGACCTCTTCTTTGCGGACGCAGCCATTCTTGTCGAGGGCAATGTCGAGCGGCTGCTTCTCCCTGTGATGATTGAGAAGGAAACCGTTTCTCTGCGGTCGGCCTGCCTGTCGATTTTGGAGGTAGGCGGAGCCTTTGCGCATAAGTTCAAGTCGCTGATCGAATTCCTCGGTCTTATTACTCTCGTGATAACCGACTTGGACAGCGTAAAGCCCGCCGCTGCCGCAGAGGAAAGTGAAGTTACCGAGTTCGAGGTCCCAAATGCCGTATCAAACCAGCCGCCTGTGAAGAAATCCGGCACTGCTTGCTTGCCAACTGAACTGGACGCCCTAACTTCAAACCAGACCCTCATTCAATGGCTACCAGGGAAACAGACCATTGCGGAGTTGCTTGCTGCGACAGAAGACCACAAGTATCAGGAGGCGGAAGGAGGCAACGGCTTCAAAGTCCGGGTGACCTATCCAGTCCCGACGGACGTGACCTGGAACGGCACAACAGCCAGCCTGTGCTGACAAACTTTGTAAGAGGCCTTTGGACTTGAAAACGCGGATTAGTGCCAGGCGGAGGATAAACGACACCTCGGCCTGAAGTTACGCGGAAACCACACGACACCCGGTGAACTGGCGTCTGGCCTGCACAAACGAGTCGGCGGGCAGTCTTTTGACAAGACGAAATTTGCTTTGGGTGTTCTGACTGAAATTCCTGAGCATTGGAAAGTACCGCGCTACATACAAGAAGGCTTGCACTGGCTTGATAGCGTGGTCAGCCCTGAATTGCTCGCACCTACACCAGAGACAGTCGAGCCTGCGATGGCTGTCGAAGCCGGAGATGCGGCAGTAGCCGCGGAGGCGGTGGAATGACCAGCCGTGCTCAGCAAACAGATACCGAAGCAGACCGGGAACTATACCGTTGCCTGAACGCATCGCCGCCCCGAAGCTTCCTGATGGTCGCCGGAGCTGGATCAGGGAAGACCACATCCTTGATCAAGGGGCTAACCGAGATTCTCAAAAAGCGCGGCGAGAAGTTGAAGCTGCGCCGACAGAAAGTCGCGTGCATCACTTACACGGAAATAGCGGCTGGAGAGATTTGGGCGGATGTGGGGAACAATCCACTCGTCCATGTCGCGACCATTCACAGCTTCCTGTGGTCGCTAGTTCGGTCATTTCAGTCGGATATTAAAGCATGGGTGGGCACCCGAATTGATGAGAAGATCGTGGAGCTAAGGGAAACAGCGGCGAATTTCGGGCCTCGCGTGCAGCAGCGCACGCGCGACAAGAATCAGGCCGACATAGTTCGCTATGAACAGCAGCGAGCGCAAATTGGCCGGGGTCGTTCGTTCACCTATGGAACAGGAAGCGACTACGTGAACGGCATCCTCGGTCACGACGACATCATAAAGATGGTGCCGCAGTTTATCGGCGAGCGCGCATTGATGCGGAGCCTTCTCGTCCAGCAATACCCTTTTGTGTTTGTCGATGAGAGTCAAGACACGATGGAGAACGTGGTGTTGGCCCTTAAGTTGGTGGATGATGAGTTGGGAGACAAGTTCTGCCTCGGATTGTTCGGCGACCCGATGCAGCGCATCTATATGACAGGGATCGGTACGATTCCGACTGGTCCCAATTGGGTGAATATCACGAAGCCAGAGAATTTTCGATGCCCTGTGTCCGTGCTGAACGTCGCTAATGCCATCCGGCGAGACGGAGATGGCCTTGTTCAGACGCGCGGCCGGATGATCGGACCGGAGGATGCTCAGGTGAGCGTACCGGGCAGCGCGCACATCTTTATCCTTCCAATCAGCGAGCGTCGAGATCACAGGATCGAACAGGTGCGGGAGTGGGCTTCAAGGACAAATGATGATCCTGCTTGGAGGACTGCTGAAGGCGTTAAGCTACTGGTGATCGTTCACCGAATGGCTGCCAAACGACTGGGCTTCGGCGATCTTTATGCGGCATTAAACGATAAGGCGCCTGAGAAGTTCAAAAACGGATTTCTCGACGGCACCGCGTGGCCGGTACGTCCCTTCAACAACTTTGTCCTGCCGTTTGCGAGCGCTAGCAAGAATGGCAACAAGTTTGAGGCGATTCAGGTTCTACGGACCCAGTCGCCACTTCTGGCTCGCGAAAACCTGAAAGGGGTCAACGTAGCTGAACGGCTTGGCGAACTGCGCCGAATCACTGAAACCCTCCGACAGATGATGGAGCCGGGGTCAGTTGCAACGAATGCCGATGTTCTCCGTCATATTCATACGACGGGATTGATCGTCCTCGACCCAAGGGTACTCTCGTATTTGAACCTGCCGGTCCCGAGTGAGGCGGAGGATGACGAAAATACTCAGGCGGATGAGGACGACGGCGCGGAGTTGGCCAAGGAAATGTCGGCCATGAGTGCGTTCCTCGCGTGTCCGGCATCGCAGTTCTGGGGTTACTACAAATATGTGAACGATGACTCCCCGTTTTCGACCCAGCAAGGCATCAAGGGAGCGGAATTTGATCGCGTGCTTGTTGTCCTTGATGACGACGAAGGGACCCACGTTCAATTCTCCTACGACAAGTATCTAGGCATCAAGCCGCTGTCAGCCAAGGAGGAGGCAAACAGACGCGAAGGCAATGAAACGACTGTCGAACGGACAAGGCGTCTCTTTTACGTGTGTTGTACACGGGCTATGAAGGATCTGATCGTTGTTCTCTTCACCGCAGATGTCGTAGCGGCTCTAAGGCAGATCACTGTACTCGGACTATTTTCGGAAGAAGCGATCCACTTGGAAGGCGAGATTGCACCTACACCGCCGTAGGTCAGGCAAATGTCAGAAGATTCATCACTTCCAAGCCAACACCCTTGATTCCGGCGCAAAAACGCCGCAAAAGTTCAATAGCCGTCTTGTTGTCCCGACCATTCTTCAAATAGGGCCGTTCGGCGAGAAAGTCGAACGGCTTTCTCTTTTCCAGGACTAGACTTACGTCCGATACACGACGGTTCAAACTCACGCAATCCAGAATCTCGCGCCGCACAGCCGAGTTTGAACCGCGCCAGATATCCACGAGGTTCTGACGGAAGTCCAGCAGGGCCAATGCGCGCAGGCGCCGCGGGGTCATAGGCGTTGGCTTCCGCGAGGGCGTCCACCACCTCGGCCGATTGGCGTGTCAGGTTGGCGCTCTTGGGCCTGGAATACCGTTTCATCTATTGCCCCGGCGAGGTAGCTCTCAGCGCCGTTCTGGAAGTATATGAATCAGCCGGTGTGAAAGTGTAATCTTCTTCGGCTCCGTTTTCTTCAACGAGTTCAATTTAAGAAGTGTTCTTTTGCCGTTTTTCGGTTTTCTTCAGGCTGGGTTGTCTTCGGGCGCGCCGCGCAGGGAGGAGCAACGTGGGCGCTTCTGTTTTGGAGTGACCCATGCCGCGAGGAAGAAGACGCAAATGCCACCATTGCGGGCAGTTGTATGAACCCGACCCGCGCAACGCTTACCACCAAGAGTACTGCACGAGAGCTGAATGCAGAGCGGCCAGCAAGAGGGCCAGTCACCGCCGCTGGCTGCGCACGACGGACGGTCGGGCCTACTTCAGAGGCCCGGCGAACGTGAGGCGCGTTAAGGATTGGCGTATGGATAATCCGGGCTATTGGCGCAGGCGGCGCAGGAGGTCTGTTGCGTTACAAGATCACTTGATTTTACAACCACTGTTGCCTCAAGGAGATACGCCGGGATTGAATTGCGCTCAATTGTCCACCCAGCCGCCTCTGCCAAGTATACTCTCCTCGACAGGGCAGGATTTTGGTCGTGGGAAGGCCCTGGCGTTGCAAGATTTCTTGTCCCTGGAAAACCCAGCGTGGCTAGGACTTATCGCCCAGTTAACCGGGGTGCCGTTACAAGAGAACATTGAGGCCTTCACGCGCCGCCTGATACTTCTGGGGCGGCAGATTCAAGGGCAAGCCGCAGGCGCGAGGAGACCAGCCAATGGGAGTAATCAAACGAGTGTTGTGCCGGGAGCGGCTGCGCCGCATTCCGCCCCACTTCAACTGGGTGGATCATCGCCTGGTGCGGGATAGCCGGCAACGGCGACTCCCCGCGTGGATACCACCGCGCCAGATCTCGACCCTACCGCCGGTGCGGGTGCAGCAACCCGGCAGCGGCAAGACGCAGACGGCAAGGTTCTGGATTTACACCGGCGACGACACTCATCCGCATGTGGTGTTTGATTACACAGTCAGCCGCAGCCGCGACGGCCCATAGAAGTTTCTGGCCGGTTTCAGCGGCTACTTGCAACGCAGTGCGATTGTCTTGCCGCACCGCGGCCATTTGAGGTCGAACAGTGGAGCCTGCAAGGGTTCAGGACGTTCTTTCATAGACGAATCGCGGAGCCGAACTATAGTTTCAGGCGAAGCCAAAAGGCGGCGGGTTCGTCTGACGTTTGCGGATGACAATGGAGCGCCGAATCCCTCATGCACATAATCCTCTCCCCGGGCCTCGAGGCGTTGGCTGACCGCCTTTTCGACTTCTGGGACGAGCAACCGCGCTCCGATCCCCTGAAGCCGGAATGTGTCGTCATCCAGAACCGCATCGCCGAAGCCTGGCTCCGGCACCGGTTCGTGCTCGACCGGCTTGACCACGCAGGGCAGCGTGTGCGCGCCAACTGGGATGTCCAGTTCCTGAATGTGTTCGTGAACGATTGGCTGCACCGCATGGAAGCAGGGGCCGAGGACGATCGCGAACCGGATTCGCACCCATATTCCACAAGCAGTCTGCAGTGGCGTCTGTACCGTCTTTTCGGCCCAGACATCGGTGGCGAAAAGCGGCTCAAGCCACTGGCCGCGTATCTGGGGGAGGGGGCGCCCCCTTGGCGCCGGTTCGGCCTCGCTTCCACGATGGCGAGCCTCTTCGACACCTATGAGGTCCATCGCCTGCGGATGCTCCTCGAATGGGAGAAGCAAGGGGACGGGCTCGCCTCTGAGAACTCCGAGAACCCGAAGACGTGGCAGTCGTTCCTGTGGCGCCGTCTTGCCGAGGAAAACGAGGGATCTTATCTCAAATCCTTCGTATCCATGGCGTCCAAGCTGCCGTCCTGCTGCATCCACGAACGCTACGAGCGCGTCACCGTTTTCGGCGTATCAACCATGCCTCCAGTCTATCTCGATTTCTTTTCCATCCTGTCCAGCGTGATCCCGGTCAGTCTGTATCTTCTCGACCCGCGGTGTAACTGCGTTGGAGCGAGAAAAGCGGGAGGGAGCAAGGGTGGGGAAGCGTTCGCCCTGGAAGGATTGCCTGAGGAAGAGACGTCCTCATGCAACCCGTTGGTCGCAGCGCTCAGCCGGGCGCACGCATCTTGCCTCGACGAGGCGTGCCGCCGCGCCGCCGAACCGCCGGTGCGAATTACCAAACCGAAGACCGGGGCCTGCTCCCTGCTTCAGGTCGTGCGGAACGATATTCTTGCCGATCTTCCGCTGGACTCGGCCGAAGAACCTAAGAAGGCACCGGCGCGCCAGGAAGGGAAAGCGGCTGACGACTCGATCCGAATCCACATCTGCCACAGTCCCCTGCGCGAACTCGAGGTCTTGCGCGACCATCTGCTGCGTTGGTTCTCCGAAGACCCCACGATGGAGCCGCGTCATGTCCAGGTGCTGGTGACGGACATGGCGACCTATCTGCCCTATATCGAGGCGGTGTTCGGGACGGAGAATCCAGCGGAGGCCCAAGCCATCCCCTATGCCGTGGCGGATCGTTTTGTCCTGGCGACCAACGGCGCCGCGCGAGCTTTCGTGTCGCTGCTGGCCCTTCCCGCGAGTCGATTCAAGGCCTCGGAAGTGATCGACCTGCTTGCGTGTGATGCCGTGCGGGAACGCTTTGGCATCGAGACGGAAGATCTGGCTTCCTTGCGCGACCTGGTGACCGCGGCCGGCATCCGCTGGGGATTGGACGCACCCCACCGGACCGAGGTGAGCGCGGCCACTTTTAAGGCTGCGACGAGCTGGCGGCACGGGCTGGACCGACTGCTGCTTGGCTATGCGCTGGGCGATCAGACCGGGAAGAGCGGGGCCGAATTGGTTTCGTCGGGGAAGCTTGGGGACATTCTTCCCGAGACATCAGCGTCCGGGGAAGATGCTGCTCTTCTGGGGGTGCTCGCGCGCTTCCTGGAACGCCTCGAATGGGCCAAAGGCTTGCTGGGAGGCCGGGACGAAAAGGCGGGGCTGCGCCAATGGAGTGAGCGACTGCTGCTGATCCTCGACGCCTTCTTTGTCAACACAAACGAGGCCTTCGCCGATCTCTATAGTATCCGCGGAGAGATCACGGGCTTGGGGAAGAAGGCGGAAATCCCCGGCCTCCGGCTTGACGGGATGCAGGTCGAGTTCGAGGCGGTCGCCACCTATTTGACCAGCAGGCTCGAAAGCGCGGAGGCGGCGGACGCCCTCCTCGGCAATGAAGTGATCTTCAGTGGTCTGCGGCTTGGCGCCGCGATGCCGCGCCGAGCTATCTGCGTGCTCGGCCTGGGGGACGGGATCTTCCCGCGTGGCGATGCGCGTCCGGCCTTCGACATGCTTGCCCATGAGGGCGCTAGGCGGAACTGTGATCCTTCGCTCCGCCTTTCCGATCGCGGCGCCTTCCTGGAGGTGTTGCTGGCCGCCAGGGACCGGCTGTATCTGAGCTATGTTGGCCGTGGCGACAGGGAAAACGAGGTGGTTCCGCCCTCGACCGTGATCAGCGAACTCAAGGGCTATCTGCGGACACGTTTCAACCTGCCGCCGCCGATCAAGGCCTGGGATGGCAAAACCGACCTGGAGTCATTCGAAACGCTGCACCACCTTCAGGCATTTCATCCGGATTATTTCGAGGGCAAGGATAACCGGCTGTTCTCCTGCTCCATGGAGAACCTGGAAGGAGCCAGAGCCCTTCTGCGGGAAAAACGGCATCCGGCACCGCGCGGCATCGGCAAGGAACAGCAATCGGATTCTTCTTCCGCCATCACTGTGGACGAACTCTGCTACTTCTTCGACAATCCAGCCAAGGCCTACTTCACGGAGACGCTCAAGGTTCGCTTTGACGAAGATACGGAGACCGTGATGGCCGATGAGGAGATGTTCGAAGCCGACCATCTCGAATTGTACAAACTGGGCCAGCCGATCATTGATGCGATGCTGTCAGGTGGCGACCGCGAGCACATGTTACCGGCGTTGGCCGAGAAGTTCAGGCAGCGCGGGATGCTGCCGCTCGGAAATCCTGGGCTGGCTGTGCTGGCTCAAAAGTGGGAGGAGCTCAACGATTTTCTCGATTGCGACATGCCCGGGCAGAGGGGCAAGTTGCACGATCTGATGAAGAAGGAAAAGCAGAGGGTATCCATCTCGCTCGATCTTGCCAGCGGCGTGAAAATCGCTGGCCGAATCGATGTTCTGGATCTCGGCGGGGAAATGGTTCAACTGGCCGCGCGCCACGCTGGCCTCAAGGCCAAGGACCAACTGCGCGCCTGGATCCGCCATCTTGTGCTGGCTGCGCAGAGAATGTCCGTCAGCACTCTTGTTGTGCCAAAGGGTCCCAAAGAAATCATGACGTACACTGCCATGGATGCAGATACGGCCAAGAGACTCCTGCTGCAATTGGCCAGCTTGGTCAAGAAGGGCAAGTCCAGGCCTTTGCCCTTTGCGCCGGAAACGTCCTGGGCATTCTTTGCCGCCAATATCGCCCCGACAAATCAGGAAGGCTTCGAGAAGGCTGTTAACGCCGCCGCCGCAAAATGGGCCGGCAGCGATGATGTTCCGGGCGAATCCAGAGACCGCTATCTGTACCGCGCTTTCGGGGAAAGCGGGCCGATGTCAGTTGCAGGCTTCGTGGAATGCGCCGGGCAAGTTTTTGAAAACCTGCCGCTGCCAGAGAGAAAGTCTGGTGGCAAGACAGACGATCCCAAGTCTGAACCCGTCAAGAAGGGTGCCGAATCGGAATCGCCGGCTGTGCCGCAGGACACATCCGCGAAACACGGACTCGTAAAGAAAGTGGTCAAGCCATCGAAGAGTCCCTACGGCCGCGTGAAGGGGGAGACCGCATGAGCGCCAACGCCCACGCCCCCAGGCCGCTCGATACCGTCATTCTGACGGAGGGCTTCCCGATGGCCGGGGTCAATCTGATCGAGGCCAGCGCAGGCACGGGCAAGACCTACTGCATCCAGACCTTGTATCTCCGCATGGTCGTGGAGCGCGGCTTTCCCGTGCAGGAGATCCTCGTCGTGACCTTCACCGACGCCGCGACGCATGAACTCCGCGATCGGTTGCGCGCCATACTCGAGAAATGCCGGCTGCATCTTGGCGAACGGCTGCCGAAGTCTGATGGGGACGCGGAACGGATCCAGGCGATCTGCGGGCTCCCTTTGCGCGCCGCCCGGGAAGAAGCCCGTCCGCTTTCAGCGGCTGACGCGGGAACTGAAAGGCGCCGCCGTGTCGAGCAGGCGCTCCTCGATTTCGACGAGGCGGCGATTCACACCATTCACGGCTTCTGCAATCGTGTCCTCCGACGCCATGCTTTCGAGTGCGGCCAGCCGTTCGATGCCGAGATGGTCGGCAAAGATGACGCGATTCTCGACGAGGCTTGCCAGGATGTTTGGCGCCAGCAGGTCTATGGAGCGCAGGCAGCCGCGCCGCCCGGCTCCTTTCCGAGAAGCGAGGTCATCACCTGCTGTATGAGCCTCTCCGACCTGCGGGCGCTCGCGGGAGTCCTTCTTAGCAAACCCGATGCCGTCCTGCGCCCGGAGCCGGAGGGGGATGCGGTCGCCACGTTGGCCCAGATGCTCCGGGATTTCGTGGCCGGCTGGAATGGCGAACAGGTCACGCAACTCCTAAGTCCTCTGAAGAGGAGCAACAAACTAAAGGTGGATGAGGAGGTTGCGAAGGAAGTCTTGGATCGCATCCGCAAGAATGGCACACTCGAAGCCGGACTCTGGAAGTCGCTCGCGGAGTTCGCTGGAAGCTCCCTGAAAAAGGGTGACGACTCCGCCATTCGGCCGATGCTGATGCAATGCAAGAAGCTTGGCGAATTGCGGCAACAGGCGCGTGGCCAGTTGGCCGGGGCCGCTGTTGAGGTCGCCATCCAGCGCAAGGCCAGGCGAAATCAGGTCACCTATGACGACTTGATCCGGAATGTGCGCGCCGCACTTGCGGACAAGCTGCGCGGCGATCCTCTCCGGAAGGTCCTTCGCGCCGAGTATCTGGCGGCCCTAATTGATGAGTTCCAGGACACGGATCCGGTCCAGTATGATATCTTCAGGGATATCTTCATCCGCGGTGGTGAGCACCCCGTCTTTCTGGTCGGCGACCCCAAGCAGGCGATCTACGCCTTTCGCAGCGGGGACATCTTCACCTACTACGCCGCCGCCGCCGCGACGCCTGAGCGGGGCCAATACACGCTGACCACCAACTATCGTGCGGAGACAAGGCTGGTCGATGCCGTCAATGCCATCTTCAAAGGGCGGTTCCGTGCGGAAGCCATCCGTTATGACGGAACTCTGGAAGCAAAGGGAAAGGCGGCACCGGAATCTCTGCTCGTTGACAAGAGGATCGATCCTCAACCGTTCCGTATCTGGTACTACGACACCTATGCAGTGTATAACCGGACTCTGGGTCCGGACTCGCAGGTATTCCGGCCGGTCTACGCTGATATTGCGCTCGAAATCCGCAGGCTTCTTGATGACCCGGAGACAACCCTGAAGGAGCGCCGGATTAAACCTTCGGACATTGCTGTTCTTGTCCAGAGGCATGTCGAGGCGGATCTGATCCATCGTGCCCTTGCCGCGTTGAACATCAAGGCGGTTCGGCAAAGCACCGGCAATGTCTTCGATTCAGATGAAGCAGCGGACTTCCACTTGCTGCTGGAGGCAATTGCCGCTCCCAACCGGCTTCCCGGGCTTCGTGCAGCCTTGGCTTCCGATCTCTTCGACCTGAGCGATGCGGAAATCTTCACGATGATGGAAGGCGGGAGCACCTGCGGCGGACTGCAGTTCCAAGACTACGTCAAGCACTTCGAGGACGCGCGGAAGCTCTGGCAGCATGGATCGTTGATCCAGGCGTTTCGGCATGTGAGCTGCGAATGCCGTATGCGGCGCCACTTGCTCGGCCTGGAAAACGGGGAACGGCGCCTGACTAACGTCCTGCAGCTCCTGGAGCTTGTCCATCAGGCGGCAAAGGAACACCACTTGGGCATGACGGGGGCCATCGAATGGCTGGCCCGCCAGAGACAGCAGGAGAGCCGGGAGGAGAGCGACGCATTCGAGGGACGGCTGGAAAGTGATGCGCTCGCCGTGCGGATCATGACTCTGTTCAAGAGCAAGGGACTGCAGTTCCCGATCGTCTTCCTCCCCACGCTTGGCCTTCGAACGCCCTCGATCAAGTCCGACCACTGCCTGCATCACGAACTCCGCGCCGACACGACTGGAGCCAAGGCTTGGGATCTGGTGCTGGATGTCGGGAAGTCCGAAGAGGACAAGGCTAGAGAGGAGATTCGCCAGGAAAACATCCGCCTCTTTTACGTTGGTGCCACACGCGCCGAACACCGGACCTATCTCATCTGGGGAAGGTTCCGGAATCCCGCGAATGATGCATGCCCGCTTTCCGATGTGCTGCGAAGCGGGGATACCTCCGCCGGGAAACAATCTGGTCTGGATGCGGAGAAGGCATCCTGCGCTTCTTGGCTCAAGGACGATGGTCCTGTCTCCTTCGAAGCGAAGCCAATTCAGCCCCGGGCCGTTCCCGCTCCGGCGGTGTCCGGCGTGGCGGACGCGCTCGAAGGTTCTTCGGTAATCGAATTAGATTCACTGCAGACCTATGACCAGCGCAATCGCCTTCCGCTCTGCGTGGATAAATCGCACGGGCATGCCAGTTACACGGGAATTGGGCCGAAACATCCCAAGAAGTCGCAGTCCCTGCGGGACTTTGACGAACCGGACGATCCCACCGAGGACACCGCGGGCGCCGATATCTTCAGCTTTCCATCCGGCGCGAAGACCGGAAAGTGCTGGCACTCAATCTTCGAGCAACTGGACTATACCCTAGTGAATGACGACGCCGTTCCAGGCGGCGCGGAGCAGGCGAGAGCGAAGATCGACGAGGTCCTCGATCTCTTCCATCTTTGCAGCGGCCGCAACGAGAAAGAGATCCGGGAAAAGAAGGACATCGTCGTGCAGATGGTCCATCATGTTCTTACCGCGCCACTCGAGGCCGGAGGCGGATCCGGGGCACAGTTCCGGCTTTGCGAGGTGCGTTGCGCCGACCGATGCGAAGAGCTGATGTTCGATTTCCCTCTGCGCCGCTGGCCGGCGGGGGAATGCTCCAAAGGCTGGCGCACAGGGAGCGTCCTGGATGTCCTGCGGAAGCACTGGGGGCAGGATCCGGAGCGGAAAGCCTTTTTGGACGCGCTGCAGAGCTGGGACAAGGAGATTCCGCAGGGCTTCATGAACGGGAGCATAGACCTCCTGTTCCGCGTCAAAGAGCGCTACTATGTCCTGGACTGGAAATCGAACCGTCGCAACGGAAAGCCCGAGGACTTCGCCCCAGACGGGCTTCGAGAAGAAATGGCCTCCAACGCCTATTTCCTGCAGTACCTGATCTACACCGTGGCCGTGCATCAGTACCTTAAAAGCGGCCTCCCCGGCTATGACTACGGCCGCAATTTCGGAGGTGTGTTCTATCTTTTCATGCGGGGAGTTGATCCCGCCGCGCCCGGCAGGGGCATCTACTTCGACCGTCCGTCATTGTCGCTGGTCGAGGACTTGTCCGCAACTCTGGGGGAGTTCCGCTGATGTTCAAGCTTCCGAACGAGTTGCTCGATCTTCACGGCAATGGGAGTCTCCGCGACATAGACATCGCCTTTGCGGATCTGGTGTGCCGCATGGAGGGCCAAGCGGAGCTGAATGTCCTGCTCGGCGCGGCGCTGGCGAGCCGCACGCTCGGCGATGGCCATATCTGCCTGGACCTGGAGAGGTTTGCTGGGAAGGATTTCCCCGATGAGTCGGCGGATGAGACCGTGCCGGCCCCGGAAGCCGGAGCAGGGACCACAGTGAAGCAGGTGCGGCTTCCCGTCCTGAAGGAATGGACCGCGTCGCTTCGTGCCGCGTCTGCCGCGGTTGCCCTGTGCAACGGCAACAGGACAGAGCGAAAACCGCTCGTGCTGGATGCAAAGGGGAGGCTGTATCTGCATCGTTACTGGGCGCATGAGCAACAAGTGGCCCGCAGACTCCTCGACTTGGCCAAGACCGTGTCTGACGCATCCGCAGAGCTGAACGCCCGGATTAAGAAACTCTTGGATGCCTCGGCCGAAGAGGGGGGCGACGAGCAGCGCCGCGCTTGTCGTCTTGGACTCACGAGGACTCTCGCCATCATCAGCGGTGGGCCCGGGACCGGCAAGACGTACACGGTGGCACGTTTGGCGGCTCTGCTCCTTGAAACGAATCCTAAGACAAGAATCCGGCTGGCGGCGCCAACAGGCAAAGCCGCCAATCGCATGGTTGAGAGCATTCGCGAGGCCAAGGCTTTCTTGCCGGTCGGGGCGGTCAGCGAGGAGGCGCGGAAAGAGATTCCCGAGAAGGCGGAGACTCTGCACCGGCTCCTGGGCGCTCCCGCTTCCGGGCGGGTGTTTCGCCGGAACCGCGACAACCCGATCGAGGCCAATGTGGTGATCGTGGACGAGGCGAGCATGATCGCCCTGCCGATGATGGCCCATCTTCTGGATGCGCTTGCCCCCGGGACGCGCCTCGTGCTTGTCGGCGACATGGGCCAACTCGCTTCGGTCGAACCCGGTTCGGTGCTCGGAGATATCTGCCGTGCGGCTGCATCCGAGGCCCCTTCGTGGAATACTCCCAACGCCGGCCACAAGTCCCCCGGCGCGAAGGCTCGGGATCCCAAACTTGGCCAGACGAAAGAGGCAGTCCTCGGCGACTGTCTCGTGGCGCTGCGATACAGCCGCCGATTCCCGCCCGAGCACGCAGTGGCGCGGCTCAGCGTTGCTGTGACAACGGCCACGGATGAAGCCGGCGCCGATCGGGCATGGAAATCGCTGGTTTCCTCGGCATCGGGCGGCATTCACCTGCGTGAAACCGATGCCTCCATGCCGCTTGTCGACGGCCAGCGCCATCCCGTCCGCGAGTTGCGCAAGCTGGTATGGGATGGCTATCGTGATCTGGTCAATGCCGAGAAGCCTGAAGAGGCATTTGCCGCGTTTTCCCGCTTCCGAATCCTCTGTTCTCATCGCAGCGGGCCGTATGGCGTCGAAGCCCTCAATCAGCTTGTCGAGAGGATCCTCTCGCTTGACTGGATTCGCGACCCGAAAGCCCATATGGCGGACCCGGAGGTCAAAGCCAAGCGTCTCCTGGATCCTAAGGGCAGCTTCTATGAGCGCCAGGCGATCATGATCACCCGGAACGACTACGAGCTGAATCTTTTCAACGGCGATATGGGCGTCATCCTCAAGAATGAAGGCGACCAGTTGGTGGGTTGTTTCGAGGGCCTGGACGACCCCATACCCGTCAGCCTCCTGCCGCCCTGTGAGACTGCGTTCGCCACTACGATCCACAAGGCGCAAGGCTCGGAGTTCGCCAACCTGCTGATCGTGCTCCCTCCCAAGCACACCCCGCTTCTTTCAAAGGAGCTCCTTTACACGGCACTCACCCGCGTGAAGCCAGATCCCAAGCGCCCGGCCGATACCGGCGTCATCCACCTCTGGTGCACGGAGAACGTGTTCAAGAGCGCGACGCTCCAAGCCACGGAGCGGGCGTCCGGACTGTGCGACGCTCTACAGTCATGATCGTGCCACCTGCGGGTTCGCCAGCGAACAGGGGCACAGGAACACATGCCGCCACCGTGGTCAAAATGACTACGACAACCTGGCTGGCAAAAGGGAGTGCACTAATCGTCCCGCATCCACTTTCTGGCGCTGAACTGGCCGTGTTCAAGACACGCCCATCGTCGAAGACCGTACCACTCCGCCGTCTCTGGTCCAACATCAGTCTGACCATTTTCACGAAGGGAACAGCACCATGCTCGTGCTTTCTCATGCCCTCGAAGCTAGCCGCCACGAGCTAGCGGCCATCCCTACGCCCATTGCGATCCCTGAGCACGGAGAACGCCCCTTGCGTCTACGTCATCAGGCACTGGCGATAGGTCAGGACTCGGGGCTGCAGGTTTTACC
>Ga0187861_10000590_pt1 | contig 41749 bp, 38 predicted proteins | sample June2016WEW_10_1_3_FD_132986 | JGI IMG/M metagenome (GOLD analysis project Ga0187861, IMG submission 132986) | Peatland microbial communities from SPRUCE experiment site at the Marcell Experimental Forest, Minnesota, USA - June2016WEW_10_100 | ecosystem: Environmental > Terrestrial > Soil >...
CGACGCGATGTACGCCTTCTCCTTCGTGTTCGCGAACTTCGGAATCGCGATGGCGGCCAGAATGCCGATGATGACCACCACGATCAGAAGCTCGATCAGCGTGAAGCCCTTGGCGTTGCGCACGGATTCTACCTCCATATTGGTGTGTCAGCAGCCGAGAACCCTGAACCCTACAGGAGCATCCGCTATACCAAGCGCTTGCAGAAGGCCACAACTACTTGTGGCGACGGAAGATAGAGTTACTCCGGTCGCTCTGAGCGACACGCCAGACCAAGCCGAAGTCTCGCGTTCTGCACGGTCCGCCGCTCCTCACAACGCGGCCAGGCCTCGCCGGACCGCTGCCGGGACGCAGCGGGCGACGCGCTGGCCAATCCGAGGCTTTGACGCCCGGCAAGCCGAAATGTTCACACGGTGTTCATGCAGTCGGCCGAAACCGAAGAAAGCCCCACCGAGCTAAGTTACGGTGGGGCTTTCGCTTGTTCAGTCGGGGCGGCGGGATTCGAACCCGCGACCTCCTGGTCCCAAACCAGGCGCGCTACCGGGCTGCGCCACACCCCGATGAAGTGGTGCGACAGAAGCTTACGAGATCGCCGCTCGCTCCGAAAGACGGGGGTGTGATGCTCTCCGCCACTTGCGGGCGGTCAATGAACCGCAGGCGCGTGCACGGGCGCGATCTCGTACTCGACCGCGCTTTGGATAGTGACGCCAAAGTCACTCAGCGCCGGACGAGACGCCTCGCACCAACGAATGACCTGAACTAACTCCCCCTCTACGTGCAGCCCCCACCACTCAGGCATCGGACGCCTTCCGCTTGGGTTGGTCTCGCCCAATTGCGGAAGGATCGTCGCAGACTCTGTTCCCCAAACACGCTGAGCCGTTGAGCAGGCATCAGGTTCCGCAAGCGGCCGCCGCGCCTGTTGATACGCCCTGCCGGAATTGTGATGGACATGCTCGGTAATGACGGTTTCCGTTGCGCGGCCGACACAGGGTGCGGCTTCCCCGCGACTCCGCATGTCAACGGCGGGCCGGAAGTGCACGAAAACGGCGGCGAGCCTGCAGGGCCGACTAGGTATGGGACCCTGGAGGGGAGCTGTGTCAGGTGGGCCTCTGGCCGGGGGTGTGCAACAATCTGTGCGAGTATGGACGTAGACAGGGTGCGAAAGCCTGATTCGACCGTCGCACCCTGTCTGCCTAACTGCCCAATCCTTCTGCGCTTCTGCCAAACGCCTCTTCGTTTCGCCGGAATCCCAAACCAGGCGCGCTACCGGGCTGCGCCACACTCCGATCAGAGTTGCGGGTTGCGAGACGCCAAGTTCCGAGTGGTTACCAGTATACAACAGGAAGGAGAAGCCGGAAACAAAGAGAAGGGCGCCGCTGAGTCGGCGGCGCCCGAGAGGTTCACCGCGCCCTCACTGCCCCGGCGGGAGGCGGAAGACCGCCAGCTGCGGCTGCAGGCCGCCCGGGAAAGCGACGCCGCCTGGCCCGGCGAACTGGACGGATACCGCGGCGGCGTTCGTCGGCGTGTCGAGCCGGAGGTAAGTCACTGTGCCGGGATAGATGACGTAGCTCGTGGTATCGGACGTAATCGAGAAGATCTGCAACGGCATCGCCAGCGGGATGTCAGTCGTCCCCCCCGACGTCGCGTAGAGCCGCGCCCACATCTGGCGGAGATTGCGAGTGACAAACCGGTTTGCCACAGGGGCGGTCGTCCGCGCGAGCCCGGGCAGGCTGTCGGTGTACAGCGCCAGCCCAAAGTCCGCGAACAGCTGCGGGAAGGGCTCACCCATCGCCTGCGCGAGGGCCGCCACGCCGTCGTCCGGCCCCTGCTCGAGCTGCCGGAGGACCCCGCTCCCCTTCTGGTCGGCCAGCCAGCGCACCAGGAGCCACGCGCCCCCACGCCACGAGAAGCCCTGATCGGCGTCGTTCTCCAGCAGAATGCTCGCCGTGTCCGGCAGCAGCGCGTACTGATACGAGTCGTACAGGAAATCCTGGACAAACGGCTGGGACGAATCGGGGAACAGCTGCGTCGGATTGGTCCGGCACGCCGTCCCCGGGCACTGCTGCTCGTAGTGGATGGAGCCCAACTCCTCTGCCGCGATGCTCATGCCTTCGTCCAGCCAGCTGCTCAGCGGCTGGCCGCCGTTCACCACGACGTGCTGCGCGAAGTTGATCAGATGCTGCAGCTCGTGCAGGAACGTCGGGGGCACGCTGCTCTCCAGGTCCGCCAAGCTATGCGCGCAGCTGAGCTGGCCGGCGGGATCGGGCAGAATCGTGTAGAAGATCTCCCCCTGGTTCGAGTTCGGGTCGACCGACGCAGGGGTGAAATCCTCCTCGTTGAAGAACCCCGCGACGTACCCCTGGGTCGTGCACACGGAGGCGGGCGTGTCCGCGTTCACGACGTTGGACATCAGGACGATGACGTGGCCGTTCCCGTCTATGTCGGTCGGCGCGCCGAACGCGGTCGTGTCGATGGGGAACAGGGTCTGGTCAAAGTACTGGCCGTAGCTCTGCAGCTGCGTCGGCGTGAAGCCGCCCGCCGGGGCCAGCGTGTCCACGTACAGCAGGATGTTGCTGCCGACATACGCCAGCTGCGCAGCCACCGTCGCCCACGTATTGCTGGTGCCGAACAGGTTCGACAGGACCTGGAAGCTCCGGACGCTGCCCTGCGCGGGCACGGTCACTCTGGCGGGGCCCTGCACGGCTCGCAAGCCGGCGACCCCCGAGGCCCTGAAGGCGCCCGACATCGCCAGCTGCCTGCCGCGTGCGCGCAGCCGCCCATCGGCGACCCGCTGCGCGGCGGTGGGTCGCGTCGGCGCCAGCGCCGCCGCCAGCCCCGCGCCGCCGCGCACGCGGGCCGATGCCTTCACCCCGCTGGCCGAGACGGCCAGCGCAAGACCGCTGTCCACGGCGTAGTCGACGAACTGGAACACCGCCTGGTCCGTCGCAAACTCCGGAACGATGAGGTAGCTCGCCCCCGCGCCCCCGAAAGTCACCGTCGTCCCGCCGTTGCTGCAGTCGACGCGCACCGTCTGCGCCACCGCCAGCCGCACGGTGTCTGCGGGCGTGCACGGATTGCTCTTGAAGTTCAAGGTCGCGCCCGGCGCCGTGCTCTCGAGCTTGTAGCACGCGGTCGCCGCGACCGCGACGAGCACGGCCGCGCCGAGCCCCCGGGTCGCACTGCGGACAGAAAGTCGCGCGGCGCCCGAACGGCGCGCCGGCGCAGGGGTCGAGGATTCCGCGGGCGTGTTCACGTTGTCTGGTACCGGTAGACGCGACGCGTGTTCCGTCGTTAAGCCGTCGGGCACCGGGGGATCGAGGGGCTAGAGCGGTCGGCTGGCCAGCGCGGCGGCCAACTGCCGGAACGCCTCGCCGCGATGGCTCACGGCGTCCTTCTCCTCCGGGGCGGCCTCGCCGAAGCTCTTGCCGAGCCCCTCGTGCAGGAACAGCGGGTCGTAGCCGAAGCCGCCGGTGCCGTGGGGCTCCTCGAGGATCCGGCCCCAGCTCCGCCCGGTGAACGATTCGGGCGCCGCCGAGACCTTCCGGACCAGGACGGCCACGCAGACGTAGCAGGCCCGGCGTCGCGCCGCGTCCGCGCCCTGGAGCCGGCGGAGCAGCTCGGCGTTGTTCGCCGCGTCCAGCTCCTTGCCGCTCAGTCGGCTGCCTTCCGCCGCGAAGCGCTTCGACCGCACGCCGGGCGCGCCGCCGAGGGAAATCACCTCGATCCCCGAATCGTCGGCCACGGTCGGCCGGCCGGTGAGCTTGGCGAAGTACTCCGCCTTGGCTCGGGCGTTGGCGAGGAAGGAATCGAACTGCTCGATCCGCTCCTCCTCGCTGCTCCAGTGCACATGGGCCTCGTCGAGCGACTCGATCTCCAAAGGAAGCCCCGCAGCGGCCAGGATGCGGCGGATCTCGCGCACCTTGTCCGCGCTCCTAGTGGCCACGAGGAGGCGGCTCACCGATCCAGAGCGGCGCGCTGCGCGGCGAAGATGCGGGCGGTGCCGGCGAGCGCCAGATCGAGCATTGCATCGAGATCGGCCCGCGAGAAGGTGCCGTGCTCGCCCGTGCCCTGCACCTCCACCAGCGCGTCCGGCTCGGCCAGCACCACGTTCGCGTCCACGTCGGCCGTGCGGTCCTCCGCGTAGGCCAGGTCCAGCCGCGCCTCGCCGTCCATCATCCCGACGCTCACCGCGGCGACGAGACGGCCGAACGGGTTCTTCACCTGCGCCGCCGCGGCGAGATGGCCGCAGGCGTCGGCCAGCGCGACCGCGGCCCCCGTGACCGCCGCGGTCCGCGTGCCGCCGTCCGCCTGGAGCACGTCGCAGTCGAGCCGGATCGTGTACTCGCCGAAGTCGAAGCCGGTGAGCGCCGCCCGCGCGCTCCGGCCGATCAGCCGCTGGATCTCCTGCGTGCGCCCGCCCGCCCCCTGCCGCTCGCGCGGCGTGCGCTCGGTCGTCGCGCGCGGCAGCATCGCGTACTCCGCCGTCACCCAGCCGAGGCCTGTCCCCTTCCGCCAGCCCGGCACGCCCGCCTCCACCGACGCCGTGCACAGCACGAGCGTCGCGCCCATGCGCACCAGGCAGGAGCCCTCGGCGTACGGGTTGGTCCCCCGCTCCAGCACCAGCGGACGGAGGTCCGCCGCGCCGCGCCCGTCAGGCCGCGCCACCGCGCACCTTGGCGATGAGCCCCGTGGTGGAGTAGCCGGGCTCGAGGGGCACGCGCACCACCCGGCCACCGCGCGCCTCCACGACGTCCGCGCCGACGATCTGCCCCGGCCCGTAACCGGCGCCCTTGACCAGCACGTCGGGCTGGAGCGCGGCGATCAGCTCTGCCGGCGTGTCCTCGTCGAACAGGACCACCGCGTCCACGCACGCGAGGCCCCCCAGGACGAACGCCCGGTCCTCCCCGCGGTTGATCGGCCGCTCCGGGCCCTTCAGGCGGCGCGCCGACGCGTCGGTGTTGAGCCCGACGACCAGGCGGTCGCCCTCGGCGCGCGCCGCGCAGAGCAGCGCGACGTGGCCCCGATGCAGGACGTCGAAAATGCCGTTGGTGAACACGACCTTCCCGCGCCCGCCCCGCCGCCAGGCCACCGCGGCCTGGCGGCTCAGCAGCTTCTCCGACGGGTCGGCGGGCCCGTGGGCGGCCACTACAGCGGCGCCCGCGCGCCGGGGTTCAGGTGGAAGTAGTAGACCCGGCGGAAGCCGGGGAGGTTCACGACGACGCTGTCGGTGTAGGTCGCGCTGATCGAGATCTCGCTCGGCGAGCGCGTGCGCTCGATCTGCCACTCCTTGGGCCCGAGCGGGATGCCGAGCGAATCGGCCTTCAAGACGAGGCGGTCGCGGATCGCCTGGTCCGTCAGCCCGGGCGCGAACGACGCCTGGCTCTTCACTTCGTCGTTCAGCTGGTAATACCGGAAGTAAACCGCGCCGAAGTTCTTGCCGATGTAGATGCCAAGCGCCACGACCGCTACGACGAAGAGGCAGCCGAGCTTCCCCTTCCCGCTCTCGTCACGCCTCGGTGTCACCACTGGGACTGCGCTCCCTCCACCACCTGCGTGACCAGTTTGGCCCACGCCAATGTGCGCCCGCTGAGTTCGGCGGGCGGTTGATACTCGCCGTCCACGGTCAGGCTCGACTGCTTCCACAGCGACTTGCCGTGCTTCTGGTCGTAGAGCTCCACGTTCAGCACGATCTGCACCCGCCGCCGCGTCACTTCGACAGTTCCCTGACCGGCCTGGTAGGAAAGCGGGATGTCCGGATCGTAGCGCACGATCTCCCCGCGCACGACCGCGTCGGCGTTGGCCTCCGACGCCTCCCGCAGCCCCAGCCGGCTCTCCACCGCGTCCCGGAGGGCGGCATTGGCCTCCTGGGTGAGCGCGGGCTCGCCCGTCTTGTTGTCGAACGGGAGGATGGCGACGGTCTTGACGTCGCTGGGCAGGCCGCCGCCGCTGAAGTGGTACAGGCACCCCGCGGCAAGCAGGAGCGCGAGCGCGCCCGCGCTACGGACGGCGCCAGATCTCAGCGGGGAACGGCTCACTGGTCTCCCGATGCTCCACCTCCACCACGAATCTCGCGCGGTGTTCGAAGTCCGACGCGTCCGCCTTGACCACGGCTCCCGCCGCGTCCCGCCTGAGCGCCAACCGGCCCACGATGCGCTCGCCCCTGAGCTCCGTGGCCACGAGCAGCGTGTCGCCCCGGCATTCCAGGAGCGTGACCAGGCCGCCCGGCGCGGTCAGCCGGAACAGCCGGCGCTCGGGCGCGTCGCCCGCCTCGACGCGGGTGCCGGCGTCCGGGGGCCGGATGATGCCGAAGAGCGCCCACAGGAGCGCGCGGGACTGCGGCACCTCGTCCGCCAACCGGTCGGGCTGCGCCCACGAGGAATCGCCCGCGAGCACCAGCGTCGCGCGCCCCAGAACCGGCACCGCGACGTCGAGCCGCAGCGAATCCGGAGGCGCCAGCCGCACCGCGCCCCGCCCGCTCGCCTCCCGGTCGCCGTCGTCGTAGCGCCAGCGGACCCGGATCAGCTGGGCCGCCGAGGGCACCGTGCGCGCCGCCACCGCGGCGAACGCCTCGGCACTCATCGGCACGTACGGGCCGGTCGGCGCGAGCGGCGCCGGAGGCCGGGCACACGCCTCGGCCATGATCGCCAGCGACACCGCAAGATAGAAACGCCGCAGGAAGGCGGCAAGGAAATGTCCGGCAGTCTCCCCGCCCGATGGTGCACCGACGAGCGCCTGCGACAGACGGACCACCACTCGGCGGCGCACGCTACCGCGTGATCCTGCGGATGCGGTCCCCCAGCACGATCGCGTCGAGCACGTCCGTCCCCTGCACGAGGTGGCCGAAGACGGTGTAGCCGCCGTCGAGGTGCGGCTGCGGCGAATGCGTGACGAAGAACTGCGAGCCGCCGGTGTCCGGTCCCGAGAGCGCCATGCCCACGGCGCCGCGATCGTAACGGCGGCGGTTGATCTCGTCGCGGATCACCCAGCCCGGGCCGCCGTTCCCGTCGCCGCGGGGGTCCCCGTCCTGGATGACGAAGTTCGGGACGACGCGATGCCAGCGGCTGCCGTCGAAGAACCGCCGGTCCACCAGCCGGAGAAGATTCTGCACGGTGAGCGGCGCGTCCCCCGCGTACAGCTGGAGAACGAGGTTGCCGTGGTCGGTCTCGATCGTCACCTGCGGCAGCGCCCCGCCCTCGAGCGCCGGGAGCTGGAGGGTGCGGACCAGGGTGCGGTAGTCCTCGGCCGAGCGGCCGGTTTGGACGGGATACACGCTGCCCCAGTACCGCCGCTCGACGTCCGCGCCGAGCTGCTCCGCAGCGGCGCGCCGCACGAGGTAGTCGCTGCTCCTCGGCACCGCGCCGAGGAACTCCCGCTCGACCAGCTCCTGCCGCGACGCGTCCGCGCGGACGAGGTGGCCCAGGGCCGTCACGACGGCGAGCCGGGCGTCGCTCGCATCGTCGCCACCGGCACGCCGGTACGCAGCTACGAGGTCCGGCACGAGCGCCGGGTCCCGCTCGCGATCGAGCACGTCGATCGCGGCCGCGCGCACCATCACGTCCGGGCTCGCCAGGCGCGAGCGCGCCAGGGCGCGCAGCGCCGTGTCTCCGCGCGGCACGATCGTCTCGAGCGAGGCGAGGGCCGATTCCACCACCCGCGGATCGCTCTCCCCCGCCAGCTCCTGCAGCGCCGCCCGCGAAGCGGCGGTCTGCACGCTCCCGAGCGCCTCGGCGAAGGCCGCGCGCAGCCGCCAGTCGGCGGCGACCCGCCAGGTCTGGGCGATTTCCAACACGCGCTCGGGCGCCACCTGCCCCAGCGCGCCAAGAGCCGCGCGCTGGACGGCGAAGCTCGTTCCCTGGCTGAACCGCTCCTCCAGCGCCGCGATCGCACGCGACCCCCCGAGCACGCCGAGCGTCTGCACCGCCTGCACGACGGCGTTGGGATCCGGGTCCACCAGCCGCGGCAGCGCGTAGCCGGCGAACGCGGAGTCGCGGTAGGTCGCGAGCGAGCGGAGCGCGGTGATTCTCACCTGCGCGTCGCCGTCGCTCAGCAGCACGCGCAGGCAGCCGACGAAGGTCTCGCGAGCGAGGCGCGCGGAGTCCGCCACGGCTGCGGTCAGGCCGCGCGCCGCATAGGAACGCGTGAGCGGATCGGAATCCGCCGCCGCCTCCAGCAGAGCGGACGCTGCGGCGCCCGCTTCCGGCAGCGCACCGAGCGCGGCGAGCCGCGCCGTCGTGTAGGTGGCGTTGCGGCGCCACTCGCCGGAGCCGGCGCGCACGTACTCGACCAGGCGCGCGGCGGGGGCGCGCTGCCGCAGCCGCCACGATTCGAGGAGCGCCCGCGACGTCGCCGGGTCGTCGGAGCGGCCGCCCGGCGGGTGGCGCTGGAGGAGCGCCTCGAGCGCGGACGCGGCCCGCTCTCCCCCGATCCTTGCAAGGGCCGTTACCATCTCGAGCTGGTCCGGATCGGCCGCGACCCGGGGGAAGGCGTCGAGGCGCCGCGCCAGCTCTTCGACCGCCAGCGTGTCATGCAGAAGCCCGATGGCGAACGCCGCTTCGGCGCGCACCGCCGTGTCGGGATCGGAGAGCAGGGCGACCACCATGGGGGCGCCGGCCGGGTCGCCGATCCTCCCGATGGCGACGGCCGCCTCGGCGCGGATCAGCGCGTCGGGGTGGCGGGCGGCACGGCGCAGCGCCGCACCGTCGAACTCCCGCCGGTCCTCCAGGGCGAGCAGCTGCGCGAGGTCGGCGACCCGCGACTCGCCCTGCGCGGCGAGCGGCGCGGCCGCACTCGCGTTGGAGCCGGATCGAGCGGGCGGCGCAACGGAAGCGGCGGTGTCCAGTCGGCGTGCGCCCGGCGCGGCCCACGCCGCCGCGCCGAGGAGCAGGGCGCCGACGCGCGCGGCGCTAGGCACCGAGCAGCTCCGCGAGGCGGGCGATCACGTCCTGGGGCAGCCGCGCCGGGCGGCCCGCGGCGTCGATGGACACCAGCGAGGTCTCGGCCGTTGCCAGCATCGCCCCGTCATCCATCCGCTCGATCCTGTAGCCGAAGGTCAGGCGGCGGGAGCCCGCCTCCGCCAACCACGCGGTCACCTCGAGCGGGTCGTCGTACCGCGCCGGCTTCGCGTAACGCAATTGCGCCCCGGACACGGCGAGCCGGACCCCACGCTCCTCCAGATCCCGGTACGTGACCCCGAGGCGGCGCATGTGTTCCGTGCGCGCCATCTCGCACCACGCCAGGTAGTGGCCGTGGTGGGCGAACCCCATCTGATCCGTTTCGCTGTAGCGGACGCGGAACTCGACCGACGATTCGAGCCGGTCGGTCACGTCTCCTCTCGCCAGATGCCGAGCGCCTTGGCCCGATCGCGCGCGGCGGGCGTGAGCAGATAGGGGCCGCCGGCCATCACCTTCTCGCCGCGGGCGGCGAGCTCGGCGACGTCGCGCTCCGTGAGGAGCGGCCGCCGTCCCGACGGCCGGACGGCGCGCGAGGCGGCGACGACGAGCCCCCGGTCGCCCGTCTTCACCTGCGCCGCGTTGGCCTCGTCGGTGTCGAGATGCAGCTCGGTGGCGTGGGTCGGTCCCAGCCGCACGAGCACGTCGTGCAGCGTGGCCCGCCGGCCCGCGGGCCCGCACTCCACTGCGACCCGGTCCCCGTCGGCCACGCCCAGCCGGCGCGCGTCCGCCGGGGCCACGTGCAGGTGGCGCTGCGCCACGATCACACCGCTCTCCAGGGTCACCTTGCCCGCCGGGCCCTCGAGCGTCACGCCGCCCGAGGAACCCTCGAGCTTCCCCGAGAGTGCGACGGGCGCGGTGATTCCGAGCGCGCGGCAGTCGGCGGGTGACAGCTCGAGCTGGGTGCGCCCGCGCGCGGGGCCGACGATCCGCACGTCCGCGATGCGCCCGCTCTTCCCGACGACGCCCACGGTCTCGCTCGCCGCGTACTGACCCGGCTGCGAGATCTGGCGCTGGGGCGTCAGTCCCTTCCCGGCGCCGAACAGCGTCGCGAAGTCCCGCTCCGATACGTGCAGGTGGCGGTTCGAGACGCCAATCGTCACTTCCCGGGTGGTGCGCGTCGTCGCCGCGCGGTCCGCACCGGCACGGGAACCAGCCGGGAGCGGTGAGGGACCGCGCGCCGCGGCGGCCTGACGCTCCGCCACCACCATCGCCGGGTAGTCGGCGCGGTGGTGCGGCGTGCCCGACGGCCGGCGGACCGGCGCGACGTCGGGGAGCAGCTGCGACGAGGCCGCGAAGGCCGGGAGCGCGCCGGGCGTCGGCACCCGCGGCTCGGGCCGGACCGGCGTGGGCAGCCACGGGCGGCCCCCCGCGGCGCCGGACGCACGCCGACCGGTCTTCGCCGCGGCCGTCGCGCCGCTCGCTCGATTCAGCTCGGACTCGAGTGCCACCGCGATCTTCTCGGAGAGACGCTGCACGTCGTCCTTGTCCATCAGGTGCCTCGACGGGTGAGTTGGCGCGCGCCGAGGAATCCCTCCACGATCGCGCGCACGTCTTCGGCGGAGAGCGGCGCGGCGGGCGCGGCCTGTTCCTTCGTGGCAGTATCCGTGCCTCCGTGCGTCCGTGCCTCCGTGCCTCCGTGCGTCTGTGCGTCCGTGCGTCCAGACCGGTACGGCCGTATCTCGTACGCCAGTCTCTTCACATTGATCAGATGGAGCGCGCTGATGTTGTCGCTCGTGCTGCTGCCGCCGAGCGTCCCCGGCCCCAGCGTCAGCGCGGGGGCGAGCCCCGTGGTGTACCCCGTGGCCCCCATCGCCGCCATCGTGTTGACCAGGATGCGGAACGCGGGCTTCTCCTCGAAGAACCGCATGATCACGTGCTCGTCGCGCGAGTGGATCACCAGCGAGTGGCCGACCCCGCCGTACTGCAGCAGCTCGATGCTGCGCTCGCAGCACTTCTCCCACCCGTCCTCGACGTAGTATGCCAGCACGGGCGAGAGCTTCTCGCGTGAGAAGAACTCGTCCGTGCCCACCGCCTGGCATTCCACCACCAGCGCCCGGGTGTCCGCCGGGACGTCGAGCCCCGCCCGCGCCGCGATCTCCGCCGCCGGCAGGCCCACGATTGCGTGGGAGATGCCGCCCGTGCGCGAGTCCTGCATCACCTGCTGCAGCGCGTCGCGCGCGTCGCCCGCCACGAAGACCGCCCCCTGACGCTTCAGCTCCCGGCGCGCCTCCGCGTCCACCGGCGCGTCGCAGATGACCGAGTTCTCCGCCGAGCAGAGGACCCCGTTGTCGAAGCTCTTCCCCGCCACGATGTCGGACGCCGCCTTCGCCACGTCGGCCGTGCGCTCGATGATCGCCGGGACGTTGCCGGGGCCCACGCCGAAGGCCGGCTTCCCCGAGCTGTAGGCCGCCCGGACCATGTCCGAGCCGCCGGTGGCGAGGATCACCGCCGTCTTCCGGTGGCGCATCAGCTCCTGCGTCCCCTCGAGCGTCGGCGCCGACATCGCCAGCACGAGATCCCGCGGCGCCCCCGCGCGCTCGGCCGCGTCGGCCATGATCCGCGCCGCCTCGTTGATGCACTTCACCGCCCGCGGGTGCGGGCTCATCACGATCGCGTTCCGCCCCTTCACGCTGATCAGCGCCTTGTAGATCGCCGTGGACGTCGGATTGGTCACCGGGATCAAAGCGGCGACCACGCCCATCGGGACCGCCAGCTCCTTCACCTTGATCTCGGGGAGGTCCCGGATGATGCCGACGGTCTTGAGGGGGAGGATGTAGCGGAGCACGTCGTCGGCGGCGAAGCGGTTCTTGAGGATCTTGTCCTCGTACCGGCCGATGCCCGTCTCGTCCACCGCGAGCCGCGCCAGCCGCTCCGCCTCGGCCGAAGCCGCGCGCCCCATCGCCTCCACCACCCGATCGGTCTCGGCCTGGGTCACGCGCGCGAAGGCCCGCTGAGCCTCATCCGCACGGCGGACGAGGTCGCGGGCCTCCTGGACGGACGCGAGATCGCGGTCCATCAGCGCCCTTCAGCCGCGCCTATGTGCTGTGCCCCAGCCGGCGGAACAGCGCCAGCAACTCTTCGCGGTTCGCGCTCGAGAGCTCGCGCCCCTTGAGCGGGAAGTCCTTCATCTGGCGGGCGCGGTGGCGGAGCTCGACGACCTTCATCTCGGAGAGCGGGACCGAGCGCCGGGCGGGACCACCGTCCTCCGCGTCGTGCTCGAGGACGTCCAGCTGCGGATCGGGGCGCGGGATCACGTGCGCCGAGACCAGCTCCCCCACGCGCGACGCGGCGGCCGAGCCCGCGTCCACCGCGGCCTTGACCGACGCCGTGTCCCCCGCGAAGAGCACGGTGACCAGCGCGGCATCCACCCGCTCGGAGCCGAGGAGCGTGACCGGCGCGGCCTTGATGCCGGCATCGGCCGCTTCGATCGCGCCGACCAACCCCCTGGTCTCGATCAGGCCGAGGGCCTGCTCGGTCCAGGACACGGTGCTACTCCGAGCTGGACTGCGGGAGGATCAGCTCCAGTTCCGCGTGCGGGCGCGGGATCACGTGCACCGAAACCAGCTCGCCGACGCGCTCGGCGGCCGCCGCGCCGGCGTCGGTGGCGGCCTTCACCGCCCCCACGTCGCCGCGCACGAACACGGTCACGTACCCGCCGCCCACCTTCTCCTTGCCGATCAGCTTGACGTTGGCGGCCTTGACCATGGCGTCCGCCGCCTCGATCGAGCCGACGAGGCCCTTGGTCTCAATGAGCCCAAGCGCTTCAAGTGGCATGGCTTCTCCCCCAGGTGGCACGGTTTTGAAAGATGCCGTGCTACGATAGGTGCTCCCGCGCGAAAAGTCAATCGTAGCAAACGCTTGCGCCCCTTCCGCGGCACCTTCATCTTGGTGCCCCGTGAGCGCCGGACCTGTCGTCGTCGTCGGGGATGCGCACCTCGGATCTGCCGCCAGCGCGGACGAGCGGGCGTTCCACGCCTTCCTCGCCACCGTCCCTTCCCTCGCCCGTCGGCTCATCATCATGGGCGATCTGTTCGACTTCTGGTTCGAGTATCGGGCGGTGATTCCGCGGCGCCCGTTCCGGACCCTCGCCAGCCTCGCCGCGCTGGTCGAGGCCGGGGTCGAGGTGCACTTCTTCGGAGGCAATCACGACCGGTGGGGTGGATCCTTCTGGGACACGGATCTCGGCATCCCCTTCCACTCGGAGGGGGCGGAGCTGGAGCTGGCGGGCCGCCGGTCCTGGGTGGTGCACGGCGACGGCCTCACCGAGACCAAGCTGGGCGGGCGGCTGATCCACCGGATCACGCGGCACCCGGTGACGGTGGGCACGTTCCGGCTGCTGCCGCCCAATCTCGGCTTCTGGCTGGCGGACCGGCTCTCAGGCGGGCTGGCGGAGGCGAACCGGTCTGAGGAGGCCATCGCTCGCGCGGCGGCGGCGCAGGAGGCGTACGCGCGCGCCCTGCTGGACCGGCGGCCGGAGTTGGGCCTGGTGATCATGGCGCATACGCATCGCCAGGCTCTCGTCGAGCATCGGCCCGGGCGGTTCTATCTCAACGCCGGGCAATGGATGGTGGACCGGCAGTATGCCTTGGTGGACGACAGGGAGATCAAGCTCGTGCGGTGGGATCGGTGAGAGGTGAGGCGGGACGCGTGAGACGGCGACAAGTGAAACGTGAGAGGTTCAGTGAGAGGTGAGAGGCGCCTTCTCACCTCTCACGCCTCTCGACCTCTCACGTCTCACTTCGCCTTCTCACGCCTCACCCCTCACCCATCACTCTGACTTCGACGTCCTTGACCCGCTCCCCCAGAAACCGCTTCCCCACTTTCACGAACTGCTGCGGCGCGTCGGACACGACGAAGTGGACGTGCCCCGTCTGCGTGGTCGGCGCGTGGAGGGTGGACGCCGCCAGCTCGCGGGCAACCGCGGCCGCCGTCTGCTCGGCGCTGTCGATCAGCGTGATGGAGGGGCCGAGCACGTCGGCGATGAGCGGCTTCAGGAGCGGGTAGTGCGTGCAGCCCAGCACCAGCGTGTCGATGCGGTGCCGCTGGAGCGGGGCGAGGTACTCCTCGGCGATCAGCCGGGACGCGGGATGGTCGAGCCACCCTTCCTCGACCAGCGGCACGAAGAGCGGGCAGGCGCGCGCCGTGATCTCCACCTTCCCGCCCACGGCGCGGATCGCGCGCTCGTAGGCGCCACTGGCGATGGTGCCGGCGGTGCCGATCACGCCGATCCGGCCGCTCCGGCTCGCCGCCACGCCGGCCCGCGCCCCGGGCTCGATCACCCCTTCGACCGTCACGGCGGCCACGCGCTGCAACTCCTCGAGCGCGTGCGCGCTGGCGGTGTTGCACGCCACCACCACCAGCTTCACCTCGCGCTCGAGGAGGAAATCCAGGATCTCGCGGCTGAACCGTCGCACGGTCGCCGGAGACTTGTTGCCATACGGCACGCGGGCCGTGTCGCCGAAGTAGATGAGCGACTCGTGGGGGAGCTGGTGCATCAGCTCCCGGACGACCGTGAGCCCGCCGATGCCCGAGTCGAAGACGCCGATGGGCCGGCGGTTCACTTGAGCGGCACACTCACGCCGACCCCCGTGCGCCCCCCGGGCAGGGTCTGGATCTTGAGGGCCGCCGGGAAGTCGTAGAGGTTCGCCGAGACGTACGCCTCGGCGCCCGCGAGCAGATGGTTGAAGACGAGCAGCACGATCCAGTCCTCGCGCTCCTGGGTGTGCGAGGCAATGAACTTCCCACGCTCCTGCGCGTAGTTGAGCTGCCACACCGTCTTCCAGACCATCGTGGCGCAGACGCCCTCCCACAGCAGGAAGATCCCGCCGGTCACGTTCCGCCCCAGCCGCGCCTGCCCCCACCCCGGGATGATGAGCGAGCGCAGGAATGCGCCGCCGGGCGTGACCGGCGGCACCGGACGCACGGAGTCGCCCCTGGTCGGCCGCGGCGCAGCGGTGTCGCGCTGCGCGGTGTCCGCCGCCGCCGGCTGCGGGGCGCGCGCCGAGGGCGAGGGCGGGTTCTGCGCGGCGAGCGGCACGGCCGCGAAAGCGAGGACGACCAGCCAGCGCGTCATCGCCCCACCAGCACGCGCAGGCGCCTGGGCTCGAGCGTCACCTCGATCTCGGGCGACTCCGGCTGGCGCAGCTCGCCGTCGAGGTGCAGCAGGAGCGGCTCCTCCGTCGACCGGATCCGGACCGACGCCGTGCGGAACATCGCCACCTCGTCGAGGGTCACGTGCGTGCCGTTGAGCACCCGCGGCACGTACCGCAGGAACTTGAGCAGACCCACCTTCCGGATGAGGCAGACGTCGAGCAGCCCGTCGGACGGATCGGCCTGCGGCGTCAGGTAGAAGCCGCCGCCCGCGCTCACGCCGATGGAGCACTCGAGCATCATCATCGGGCCGGTCTCGTTGTGCGCCTCCGAGGTCACCTCCAGCACCGGTGCGCGGAACAGGACGAACGTCTTGTACACCGCGACCAGGTAGACGGCTATTCCGCTGAGCCGAGTGATCTTGTTGGATTGCCGCACTGCCTCCGCGTCGAAGCCGATTCCCAGCGAGTTGATGTAGTACTCGCCGATGACGCGGCCGACGTCGAAGCGGCGGGGCTCCGCGTGCGCCATGCGCACGGCGGCCGTCTCGGGCGGGAGCTTGAACACGCCGAGCAGCTTGGCGAAGTCGTTGCCGGTGCCGATCGGGATGGTGCCGAGCGCGGTGCGGGTCGCGCCGTCCTCGGCGCGCGGCCCCTGGAGGAGGCCGTTCGCCGCCTCGTGCAGCGTCCCGTCGCCTCCGGCGCAGATGATCCGCTCGACGTGCGCGTGGGCGGCGTCGCGGGCGATCCCCAGCGCGTGGCCGGGGCCCGTGGTCTCCACCAGCTCGAACTTGACGCCGGCCGCGTGCATCGCGCGCTCGATGCGCGTGCGCAGCTTGCGGCCCCTCCCCCGCCCGCTGGCGGGGTTGAGGATCAGGAGGGTGGGCGGGGCGGAGGGCCCGGGTCGGTGCGGCATCGGTGGCAGCGAACCTAGCACCCGCCCGGGCCGGCGGAAAGCGGCCGGGCCGCCATGCCCGCCGCTGGACGCGGCCGTGGGCCGGGGCTACGTTGCCGCCCGATCATGACCGACGCCTTGGAGCGACTGCGCCTCGCGGTGGCCGACCGGTACGCCATCGAGCGTGAGCTCGGGGCCGGCGGGATGGCCACCGTCTATCTCGCCGAAGACCGCCGGCATCACCGCCACATCGCGCTCAAGACCCTCCGCCCCGAGCTGGCCGCCTCGATGGAGGCGCAGCGCTTCCTGGTCGAGATCGAGATCGCTGCGGCGCTGACCCACCCCCACATCCTGCCGCTGTACGACTCGGGCGAGGCCGACGGGATCGTCTACTACGTGATGCCGTACGTCGAGGGTCCGACCTTGCGCGAGCGGCTGCTCGGCGAGCGGCACCTCCCCGTGGCCGAAGCGCTGAAGATCGCGCGGGAGGTCGTGGGGGCGCTCGACTACGCGCACCGCCGCGGGCTGGTCCACCGGGACATCAAGCCCGAGAACATCATGCTGTACGAGGACGCGGCGCTGGTGACCGACTTTGGCATCGCCCTGGCACTGCATTCGGGACACGCCGGGACTCCGGAGGAGACCGGCCTCGTCATAGGGACTCCGGTGTACATGAGCCCTGAGCAGGCGATGGGCGACCCCGTGGACGTGCGCAGCGACCTCTACTCGGCGGCGTGCGTGCTCTACGAGATGCTCGCCGGCGCCCCGCCCTTCACCGGCGACTCCCCGATGGCCATCACGGCCCAGAAACTCGTGGATGCGGTGCCGCCGCTCCGGGCCCGCCGCGATGACACGCCGCCGGAACTGGACGCGGTCCTGGAGCGCGCGCTGGCCGCCAAAGCGGAAGACCGCTATTCGACCGCGGCGGAGTTCGCGGCCGCGCTGGAGCTGGCGCCGCCCGGCGAGGGCGGCGGGGCGCGGCGCGCCGGGGTCGGCGAAAGGGACCGGGGGCCCTCGATCGCGGTGCTCCCGTTCACCAACGCGGGCGGCGACCCCGACAGCGAGGTGTTCAGCGACGGGATCGCCGAGGAGCTGACCAACGCGCTCTCGAAGCTCGACGGCCTCCGGGTCGTGGCGCGCGCTTCGGCCTTCGCCTTCAAGGGGAAGCAGGAGGACGTGCGCGAGATCGGCCGGAGGCTGGGCGTGGGGACGGTCCTGGAAGGGAGCGTGCGGCGCTCGGGCAACCGCGTCCGCCTCACCGCCGAACTGGTGAACGTCCCGGACGGCTACCGCCTCTGGTCGGAGCGCTACGACCGGCAGGTGGACGACATCTTCGCCATCCAGGATGAGATCTCCAGCGCCATCGCCGACGTGCTCGAAGCCAAGCTACTCGGCGCGCCGAAGGCGTACGCGACCGAGCCGACCCCCACCGGCGATCCCAAGGCGTATCAGCACTACCTGCGGGGCCGCCACCAGTGGAACCAGCGCACCCCCGCAGCGCTCGAGGCCAGCGTCGAGGAGTTCTCCAGGGCGCTGGGCATCGATTCCAGGCACGCGCAGTCGTACGCCGGGATCGCCGACTCCTACGTCATCCTCGGCGTGTACAGCCACCGGCCGCCGGGCGAGGTGATGCCCAAGGCGAAGGCCGCCGCCGAGCAGGCGCTGGCGGTCGACGCGTCGCTGGCCGAAGCGCACACGTCGCTGGCCTGCGTCCGCGCGCTGTACGAATGGGATTGGGCGGCGGCGGACGCCGGCTTCCGGCGCGCGATCGCCCACAACCCGCAGTACGCGACGGCGCACCAGTGGTACGCGATGAACTGCCTGGTGCCGCAAGCCAAGTTCGTCTCGGCGCGCTCCGAGCTGGAGCGAGCGCTCGCGCTGGACCCGCTGTCGCTCGCCGTGCACATGAGTGTGGGGCTGTGCCACTTCTACGAACGGGAGCTGGCGTCCGCGGCCGGGGCGCTGCGGGAAACGCTCGAGCTGAACGGCGACTTCGGGACCGCGCACTACTTCCTCGGCCACGTCCACATCGCGATGGGTCGTTACGACGAGGCGATCGGCTCGCTGGAGCGCGCGGTGACGCTCCAGGGCGGCAGCGCGGAGACCGAGGCGGCCCTGGCGACGGCGCACGCGCTCGCCTACCACCGCGACGAGGCCGAGCGGCTCCTCGGCGAGCTGGAGCGGCGTTCGCGCGGGGGCTACGTCTCGCCGGCGCTCCTCGCGCAGATCCACATCGGGCTGGGCAACCCCGAAGCGGCACTGGAGCGGCTCGAGGAAGCCGCCGCGCTCCGGGCGGCTGACCTCGTCTGGCTCAAGATCCACCCGATCTACGACACGGTGCGCGGCCACCCGCGCTTCCGCGCGCTCCTCACCCAGCTCAACCTCGGCTAGGCCGTGTCCCGCGCATTCGTCAAGGAAGACGACGGCGGTCCCGAGCGCCGCTACGTGCTGCCCCGGCGCGACGACCCGGGCTACGACGCGGCCGCCGCGTCGGCGCTGCTGGAGGGGGCGGACGTCGGGGATTCCTACGGCGCGGAGCGGGCCACCGGTTACCGGTGGGGCGAGCCGAAGCTCAGGCCCCACGTCGAGCGCATCCTGCGCGAGGCGCGCGCGGAGCAGAACGACCGCCTGGCCCAGCTGGCCGTGCGGTTCCTCGAGGAGCCGCTCTAGCTCGTCGCCGCGGCCGCCTGCGGCGCCCTGCCCCGCAACGGCGTCTCGTTCCAGAGCCGGACCATCAGGATCGCGCCGACGAGCGAGAACGGCATGAGCATCCAGGTCCACACGCCCCAGCCCCACTTGTCGAGGAAGTGCCCCAGCAGGAAGCCCGTGAGGCCCGAGGCGAGGTACTGCACGCCGTCCAGCATCCCCGCGACCGTTGCCGCCCCCTTCGAGCCGCCGAAGTCCATCGAGGCCGTGCCGGTCAGCATCCCGTGCACGCCGAAGATCCAGATGCAGGTGATGCCGATCATGTAGGCGGCCAGAACCGGCGCCGCCTGCCCGAGGATCAAGAGGCACACGATCTGGGCGAGGTAGAAGACCAGCGCGACCGGCGGCCGCCGCGACTGGAACAGGCGGTCCGACATGTAGCCGGCCAGGAGGGCGCCCACGATCCCGCCGACCGTGATGCCGAACGACGCGACGGCGAACAGACCGGTCCCCGGGGTGATGTGGTGCACTTCCTTGAGGAACGGCACGAACCACAGCATCAGCCCCTGACGGACAAACCCCGTGCAGAACTCCGCCACCGCCAGCGTGATGATGATGGGGTTGGTGAAGATGCGCGTCACGAGATGGTGCCAATCAACGGGCTTGTCGCGGTCCGCATCGTGCGCCGTCGCGTCCTCGGTGTCGATGTTCGGGAAACCGGCCTCCGCCGGCGTGTTCCTTACCAGGACCGCGTCTACCACGGCCATGAAGCCGATGGCGGCAGACGGGATCAGGAAAACCCAGTACCAGGCGAAATGGGCGAGGATCCACCCGCCCACGCCGAGCGCGAGGAGGTAGCCGCTCGAGATCATCACGCCGAAGATCCCGCCGAACACGCCTCGCTCCCGCACGTGGAACCACGGCGCGTTCGCCTTCACGATGGACATCGCCCCGTACGACTGGAAGTACTGGCTCACGGCGAAGAGCAGCGACATCCCGACCACGATCTTGGTCTGCCACCCGCCCAGGAACAGGAGGCCGATCACCAGGTTCAGGGCGGCGGTGCCCACCGCGCCGATGAGGATCGCCTTCTTCCCCCCGATCCGGTCGGACAGCGGGCCGTTCACGATTACGGACAGCGCGTACGTCCAGAACCCGGCCGTCGCGATCGTGCCGAACTGCGCCTTGTCGAGATGGAAGTGGTCCATGATCGTCGACGAGGAGACGTTCAGGTTGTAGCGACCCATGTAGAAGGTCGCGTACGTCAACCCGAGCGGGAACCAGTTCAGGAACCGGCGCGTGCGGTAGGCGCGGCTGTGCCCCAGCGGGTTCGGCATCGGTCGGCTCCCTACCTGGCCTGTGAGGAGTGCATCAGGTCCCAGAGCCGGCCGAAAACCTCCTCGAGCGCGGGCCCGAGCTTCTTCGGGTCGTCGGTCTTCTCGGGCTCGTTGTCGAACACGGCGAAGGGCACGTCGAAGTCACGGACGCGGATCCGCCCCGTCTTCGTCCCGCCGGAGAGCCGCTCCCAGTCGTTCGTCTTGTAGTAGAACTCCATCTTCTCGTCGGGGAGCGAGTGGAAGAGGATGGAATCCGCCTGGGTGGCGTCGAACCGCCGGCGGTTCTTCCGGGCCGACTCCTCGTAGGAGACGTTGATGTAGACGATCCCCGCGCGGCTCAGGATCTCGTCGGCGAGGTGCCCGAACGCCTCGGCGAAACCGTTCTCGCCGCCGCGCGAGAACTCGACCAGCACCGTCTGGCGCTTCGTGAAGTCAGGATCGCGCGCGAGCCGTTTCCGGAACTCGAGGTTGATCCGGCCGATAAACAGGTTCCAGAGGTGGTCGCCCTTGAAGTAGTAGTTCTTCGTGGTGAAGAGGCGCGGCTGGCCGAGGCGCTCGAGCAGGTCGTCGATCTCGAAGGTCTCCCAGACGAAGGGGAAGTCGTCGATCTCCTCGAACGGGCCGATGTGGAAGCGCATGGCCCGGGTCCCCTCATCCGTCTTCTTGAGGAAATCGATCGTCTCGCTCTTGCCGGCCGCCGGGCGGCCGATGAGGATGATCGTTTCGAACCGCTCGCCCACGGGTCCCCTCACCGTTCGCTGCCGCGGGAGAAACTAATGCCCCGGCGTCACATCTCCCAACTTCGCGAGCAGCGACCGCAGGGTGTCGGCCTGAATCGTGGACTTGACCGTGATGAGGATGTTGCCGAGGCTCACCGTTCCGGTGGAGAACGGATAGGCCTCCGACGCGGGCATGACGCGGAGCGCCGTCACGACGGCGGGGCCCGCCCCGCGCACGGCCGCGCCCGCCCGGGTCTCGGTCAGCACGATGCGTTCGCCCGACGACGTCAGTTGCGCCACCCGCACGCGCGCGCGGGCCCCCGCCGTGGACTGGGTGATGCTCTCGATGTAGAGACCTTCGATGGCGCCGAACGTGCCGCCCAGCGCCTGGATGGCGGCGGCGCGGTCCACCGGCGCCCACCCGCCCGCGGCCAGATCGCGGTCCGGTTCGGTGGCGGTAACCGCCCGGGGGGAAGTGACGTCAGCCGCGCGCGGCGCCGCCGGCGGCGGCGGTTCGGCCGGCGCCGGTTGGGCTGACGGGGGAGCGACCTGCGCGGGCGGCTGGGCGGAGACAACCGGGCCAGGGGCGGCGCCCTGCGCTGCGGGTTGCACGGGCTGCGCCGCAGGCTGCGCGGGCCGCGGTGCGGGAACGGCCGGCGCCGGAGCCACGGCGCCCCGGCTGGGCGGCGTCGTGATTCGGGCCGCGGTCTGCACGGGTTTGGTCTGGCTCGGCACGGGCCGCTCGGCCGCGCGGTCGCGACTCGGCGGCTGCACTGGGGCCTCCGTGCTCGGTGCGGGAGCACTCGCGGACGTCGGCTGAACCGTCGGGCTGGCGCGACCGCGCCCTCCCAGCTGGCCTGCCAGGTACGCGACAAGGACCACGCCGGCGATACCGGCGCCCACAGCGAGCCGACGGATCTGGTCGGTGCCACGCCACAAGTCATCGAGTCCGGCACGGAGAGGCTGGGGTGCCACCGCTCCCGCCGCCGGCCGTGCCGCGGCGCCGTTCGGCGCTGCGGTCGAGCCCCACCCCGCCGCTGCGGGCGCCCGCACCGACTCCGCCGGAGGCGCCGACGCTGTCGCGGCCGTCGACGCTCGTGCGGCAGCTGGCCGCGGGGCGGCCATGGACCTCGATGCCCGGATCATCTCGACAGACTCCTCCGGGCTGATGAGCCATTCGAGATCGCTGTTGGAGCCTCGCGCCGACCCCTGCACCGGCATCGGCCGCGCCGGCGGCGTCGCGCCGGCCGCAGCACCGCCCCGGGCCGGGGCTGAGGAGCCCGTCTGGGCCGCGGGTGCCGAATCGTCGTCCGCCTCGGCGGCAGCCTGCGGGATCTCGAGGTCACTCTGGTCGTCGAGCGCTGCGGCCACGGGATAGGGATGGCCGCCGCCGCGTAACGCGAACGGGCGGAGCTGGCGCGGCTCGGTCATCCGCTGCCCCGGACCGGCCGGACGGCCAGGCGAGGCCGTGGCGACACCGCGCCGCTGGACGTCCCCGATCCTGCGGTCGCGCCGCCGCCCCACCCAATCGTCCGCACGGCGCGGCCCCATGCGCCGCTCCTCGTGCTCCTGCAGCCACGACGCGCTGACCGTGCGACGGCGGTCGAGGCCGGCTCGGCGCTCGAGCTGGCGACGGTCGCGGCCGGAGCGCCGATCTCCACCGCGGCGATCGGCGAGCCGCGGCGCCTCCGCGAGCCGTGGCGCCTCCGCGAGCCGTGGCGCCTCCGCGCCGGTCGGCGGCGCAGGGGTCGCGGCGGGGCGCGGCTGAGGCCTCACAGCCGCAGACACCACCGACAACTCCGGCTCCAGGACGGCAGGAGCGAACGTGCCCGACCCTTCCGTGCGCCGCACCTGGATCGTGCGCAGCCGGTCGGCGCAGGTCGAGCAGTCCGCGATGTGCCGCCCCGCGTCCTTCCGCCGCTGCGGATCGGCGAACTCCGCCTCGCGCACCACGTACGCCAGCAGCTCGCGGTACTCCAGGTGGCGCACGTGTGTGCGCCGCTCTACGAGCTGCGCGAGGCCCGCCGTCACCAGCCCGTACAACGCCTTGCCGACGTCGAACTCGGTCAGCCCCGTCACGTCCACCAGGGCACTCACGTCGCGCGTGCCGTCGAGCAGGGGGAGGATGCGCTGTTGGGGATACGTCAGCTCGCCCGCCGCGTTGGTGCCCAGCTTGACCTTGCTGCGCCGGTAGATCAGGTCGAACGAGGGGACCTTCTTCTCGATCAGGCTCCATTCGTCCACGCGGCGGGCACCCTCGAGGAGCAGTCCTTCGGCCTCGAGCGGGACGGGCAGCGGTTCGTGCGGTGGCCGCCGGTCCGACGTGAAGGTGAACGTCCCCTGCTTCCAGGTGAACAGGAAGTAGACGGACTCCTCCACCTGAAGCGAGACCCACCGCTCGAGCTCCTGGCGCTCGATGTGGCCGGAGTCCACCAAGATCTTGCCCAGCTGCTGCTTGCTGCCGCGCGCCTGCTGTTGGGTGGCCTCCGCGAGCTGTTCCCGGGTGATCCGGCCGCTCTTGACCAGCGCCTCTCCGAGGCGATCGAGGCGGTTGGCGACGGTGGCGTAGCTGACGCGGCCGGCGTCGAGGTAGATCTCGCCGTGCGTCTCCCCGTCCGCCATGGAGAGACACCCGGTCTTGCGCCCCAGCGCCAGCAGCTGGAGCACGTCGGGCAGGCCCGCCTCGGCGATGCTTCCCTGGATCGGCACTACGAACGGCCCTCGGTCCCCGATGGACTCCCGTCGCCCCCGCGGTGCTCGCGCAGCGGGCACTCCGCTGGAGTATCGCGCTTCCGTGGGCCGCGCGACAGCCCCTGGCGGCAGCACGGATCACTCACTGGCGGAGCTCCAGTTTCAGCTGCAAGTCGGTATACCGCTTCTCCTCGGAGCCCGGCGGCACGAAGATCGAGAGCGGCGGCACGAAGACGTTGAGGCGCTCAGCCACGTCGTCCGGCAGCGTAACCTCGTACTCGCCCGGCGGCACACCGCTCTTGTAGAACCCCCCGTCGGCGAACGTGACGATCCTGATCTCGGCGCCGGTATTCAGCTCCCGCAGCACCACGGGCACGTCCGCGACCGCGTCATCCCCGAGCACCACGAACCCGCCCACCTCCGCGCCGACGACCACCGGAATCTCGATGACGCCGAACGCGTTCGGCGACGGCCGAACCCGGATGACCGGAGCGGGCAGCACGAGCCGCGGATCGCCGAACGACAGCGTGTCGATGTCGACCCGCACCGGCTCCGATGCAACGAGCCCCCAGGCGGCGAACCGGCCATCCGCGTCGGTCGTGGCGGGCCAGCCGCCGACGCTCACCGGGATTCCGGGGATCCCGGGCTCGCCGGGATCACGCACGCCGTTGTTGTTGTCATCCCGGAACAGGACGCCGGAGATCCCTCCGCGCCCCAGATCCGCCACGTCACCCAGCTTGACCGACCCGGAGCGCGAATCCACGGTGACCGAGCCATTCGCGAACGTCAGCTGGCTCAAGCCCGTCTGGGAGGCGAGCCGGCTCCGCGTGCCCACTCGCGGACCTCGTGCCGCCGTCGTCAGGCCCAGCTCGATGCTGTAGCCCGTGCCGCGGAACCATCCGATCGCGGCATCCAGGCGGAACAGCTCGGTGACGCGCCGGCCCACGGCCACCCGCAGGGCCGAGAGCCCGCGCGCCGGCTCGACCGCGATCTGGCCCGACACGGTGGATCCACGCAGCCACGGCGACGGGCCGAGCAGCGTCGCGTCGGCGCCGGCATCGATCGCGAACTGCGTCGTATCGCGGCTCCCGGTCGCCAGCACGCTGTTCAGCACACCGAGCGAATACCGGATGAGGCCGACCTGCGCCGTGGCGGAGAGACGCTCGACGGTCTGGCGCAACCCCGCGCCGCTGGTCTGGGCGCCGCTCCCCTCGAAAAAGAGCGCGCCGTGCATCCACCCGGGCCGCCAGTACAGCGACGCGTCCGACCCCGCGGTCTCGCCGGGCGACGCGCTGAAGGCTGCACCCGACGGCGTAAAGCGCGTGTGCCCCACGCTGATCCGCAAGTCCGGAGACGGCTCGTAGTCCGCCGCCGCGCGCAGGTGCCCGTTCACCACCGCCTCGCCCGTGAGCGCGACGGCCGGAAGCGGAGCGGCGGACACCACGGCGTACGGCTGCCACAGGGCGCCCTGGGCCCCCCGGAAGAACACGTCGGACCCACCCTGCACCGTGACGTGGTTGGAGAGCCCGTACCGGACGTCGGCGCTCATGAGCCCATCGCACGGATCGTACTCGCAACGCCCGGCCGCGAAGGCGTATTCCAGATGTCCGTCGGGCAGCCGGCTGTCGGGCACGCGGATCGTGCGCGTCTGATGCACCGTCTCGCCCCCGGGGCCGTACAGCACCAGGTCGAACGGGTTCTGGCCGTAGCGGAGCTGGAGCGGAACGCGGAAGGCCCCGAGGGTGTTGGCGTCGGCGTAGGCCATCAACCGCCCCGCGTCGTACAGCTCCACTTCCCACCCTTGCGGCACCGTGCCGAAGATCGGCTCGACGTCGAACTCGGACGAGCGGATAAACGGCGCGTTCGTGATCACCGCGCCCTCGAGCAGACGCGAGCGCAGGCCGTTCGACTGGACGTCGCCCACGCGCGCCTGCTGGACCCACTCGTCTCCAGTCCACACGCGCGTCCACGAACCGCGGAGCTGCGAGCCGGACTCGCCGAAGTCGCTCCAGAACTGCGGGCGCAGCTCGACGCTTCCCCCCAGCAGCTCCGCGCCGAGGCCGAGGTCGAGCGCCTTCTGATCAGTCTGCCCGCCGCTGGCGTCCGTCAGCGACCAGGAGAAAACCGCGCCGTCCACCGCCCGAGGCCGCAACGGGATCTCCAGTGCGCCCGGCGTCGGCTGCGCGCGGTAGAGCATCTGGCGGCGGCGCTCGCGACGTTCGCGCTGGACGACGGGCAGGCTCGCCGATCGCCCCACCGTCGCCGAGAGATCCGCCCATTCCACGACCGTACTCACCGCCAGCAGTCGATCCAGCACGCCCGTGGCCACGAACAGGTCCCCGTCCCACCACACCACGTCCATCGTGTCGTACGGGACGCTCGCATCTCCCCGCATCAGCAGGTGGGCGCCCGGATTGAACCGGAGGGAAACGTGACCCGGCTCGAGGACCGCCACCGCCGAGTCCTTAAGCGCGAACGCCTGGACGCGGATCTCGGCCATCGCGAAGAACTGGCGGAGCGGCAGGAGCAGCGTCTCGTTGTAGGCCAGCGCCGGCATGACCGTCGACGGGCCGTTCTCGATGTCGATGCGGATGACCGCGTCCGTGTACGCGGTGTCCCGGTCGGTGCTAGCCTGCGGTCCGCCTCCGGAGCTTCGGAACGCGAACTGCGCCCGAGCGGCCGGTGCCATCAGGAGCAGGCCGGCCACCACGAGCGCCGGGGCGCGCGGGATCCGACAGAAACGGCGCGGGGCCGGAAGCCCGGGGGGCGGCGCGCTCAGGGCCAGCCTCAGCCAACGCGAACCGCCACCGAGTCGGTCACGGTCGGGGCGGGCAAGACCCGATCCGCCGGCAGGTCCGGACGCTCGGCGCGGATGCGCAGGCGGACCTTGTAGTCGCCAGCTTCGAGCGAGTCGACCTTGAAGGAAAAGCGGCGTCGCATCGGGGTGTACACCGACAATGCCGAGGACCAGTGGCGCACCGTGGCGCCGCGCGCGTTCGCGAGCTCGACGTCCGCCGTGCCCAGGTAGGCGGCGTTCCCCGTGCGGTCGAGGTGCGCCCACACCGTCAGGGAATCGCCCTCCACGTCCGCGGTGACGTCCCGCACCAGGATCCCGGTGGACACCTTGCCCTTGCGATACGTCACCGAAGTGACGAGCCGGATGACCAGGTCCACACCGGCATGCACGCCACTGTCGGCGCCCGTCGGGCGCAGCGTCGCGCCGCGGCCCGTGATGATCATCCGCGTCCAGTACTCGCCGTCGGGCAGATTCTCGGGCGGCCGCGCCAGCAGACGCACGACCTGTTGGGACCGTGGCTCGAGGCGAACCCTCTGGGGGAACGCGTGGATCCAGTCGGCCGCGGACGGGAACTCGGAGCCCGGATCATCGATGAACCGGATGTACGGCGTGCCCGCCGAGTCGGCGTCGGGGAAGCCGAACCGCAGCTCCACCGTCGCTTCCTCGGGGCTGTCACCGCTGTTGCCGATCGCGACCTGGGCCGAGCCGGACCGCTCGTCCATGAAGACTGCGGTCGGAGACACGTAGATCGCTTCGATGATGGCCGGAAGGAGTACGACTGCGACGGCCGTGAGGACGGCCGTTCGCGCCGCCGGCGGGAGATGGCGGCGCATGGTCAGCTTCCCAGATTGAAGACGGTCATCGTGATCGTCGCGGCGTAGGCGCCGCCGGCTTGACTGTGGCCGGGGAGCACCGTGCCGCCCAGCCGGATGAACAGCTGTCCGGCGGGCCCGAGCGCGCCGAGCAAGGGCGCGTGCGGGTCGAAGACGGTGCCGTGCGGGCTGAAGGCGGCGAAGGCGTCCCCCGACCCGAAGCTGATCGGCAAGGGCGCAGCACCGCCCGCGACCAGCGCCAGCGGCAGTACGAACTCCACTCGGATGCTCGCCGCGGCCGGGCCGGTGATCTCGAACCCGCCCGTGTGGAGCGGATCATTGACCGATACAGACGAAGGAATCCCCGGGAGGACCGTGCCGAAGGCCAGATCACGGACGGCGAGCGCGACCAGCGGCGGGACCACCACGACGCGCTTCGGGCCCGTCTGGGCGCGCAGCAGCGCGGCGGGAAGCGGCACCGCCGCCGACGCGGCGAGGGCGCCGCTGGCCAGAATGCCACCAATGCACAAACGACCGACCGTGCCGGCCCGGGCACCAACTCTTACCGACCACTGCACGTTGGTTGCCGCCAGACCGGCACGGTCGTCACCGGGCCCTCCTTGCTGCGAGTGTGCCCTAGTAGGACACCGTCAGCGTTACCGTCCCCGTGTACGTCCCGGTGGTCGTCGCGAGGGGCGGTGACACCGTCCCCGAGATGCCGATCACCAGGTTCCCAGAGCCGTCCGTCGTGGTGAAGAACGGCGCGTTGGGGTTGAAGGTCGTGTGCGTCGTTGGATAGGTGGTCCAGAGCAGCCCATCCGTGGTCGCGAACGTGACCGGGATTGTGTTGCCGCCGTTGCTGAGCACCGTCGGCAGCGTGAACGTGACGGTCACCGGCGTGCTGACCTGGCCGGAGAGGTTGAACCGGCCGGCGTTCGCCGAGAGACTCGTCGGTGCCTTGGGCGTCCCGGCCGTGACCGCACCGAAGTCCAGGTTGTTCACGCCCGCAGCCGTCAGGGGCGCGTATCCGGTTACGGCGGCCGTGGCCGTGATGGACGCCGTGGCCTGGGCCGCTGCGCGCCCGGTCATGCCGGCTACGGCGAGCAGCCCGACGAGGGCTGCGGCGGTTACACTTCTCACACGCGACATCAACTCCTCCTGATGGGGGGGCATCTCGAACACTTGAAAGCCTGCAAGTCGTACGCCAACCTCAAGGGTGGCGCTCCAGTTGCCAAGTCATTGTCACTACGGCTGTTGACGCATTGCGTGATGCCTGCACGAGGCCGCACCCGGTGAGCGGACGCCACCACTGTTGCGCCGGCGCAATATGCCGAGGAACGAGAGCGGGAAACGCGCTGCGCTCTCAGATCAGGTGGTGCTCGAGCGCGTAGCGGATCACGTCGGCGTTGGTCTTGACCCCCAGCTTCTCCAGCAGGCGGGCGCGGAAGGTGCTCACGGTCTTGGGATTCACGCCGAGCCGGGCCGCGATCTCCTTGAGACTCAGCCCGCCGGCCAACAGGCGCAGCACCTCGAACTCGCGGTTGGAGAGGTGCTCGTGCGGCAGCATCTTCCCCTCGCCTACGGCGTCCAGCGCGAGCCGCTCGGCGAGCGCGGCGCTGAAGTAGCGCCGGCCCTGCGCCACGCGCCGCACGGCTTCGATCAGCTCGGGTGGCGCGTAGTCCTTGGTGAGGTAGCCCAGGGCACCGGCGCGCAGAGAGCGGACCGCGTACTCTTCCTCCGGCTGGGCGCTCAGCATCAGCGCGCGCGTACCGGGACTCTCCTTCGGGAGCGCGGCCAGCACCTCGAGATAGCTCGGCCCGGGCATGCCGATGTCGAGCACCACCACGTCCGCCTTCAGCCGCTGCGCCGCCTCGAGCACTTCGTCCATCCGCCCGACCTCGCCCACCACCTCCATCTCCGGGGCGCGCTGCAGGATCCGGTTAACGCCTTCGCGCACCACGGGGTGGTCGTCGGCGATGAGGACGCGCGTCATCGGGCCGGATTCTCCCCAGCGGCCGCCGCGGTGGCGAGCGGCAGCGTCAGCCGGATCGTGGTTCCCTCTCCCGGGGCGGACTCCGCGGCGATGGTGCCGCCGCTCTCGACCACAGTGGTGTACACCGTGGCCAGCTTGAGGCCGGCGTTGCCCGACTTGTCGAACACGAACGGCTCGAAGATCCGCGCGGCGCGCTCGGGCTCGAGACCCGGCCCGTCGCCGCTGGCCAGCAGGAGCGCGGACGCGTTCTCCAGAGCGTGGTCCGGCGCCGGCGTAGCCACGATCTCGACGCGACCGCCTTCAGCGAGCGAGTGGCCCATGGTCGTGACGAGATCCAGGATGAGCAGCCGCAGGCGCGCCTGGTCCCCGCGCACCACCAGGGGCTCGCTGCCGAGACGCACGCGGAGCTTCGTGCCGGCCCGCATCGCGGCGTGCAGCTCGGGCTCCGCCTCCCGGAGTACTTCGTTGAGGTCCACGGACCCCGTGCCGATCGGCTGGGCCTTCGCGAACCGGCGCAGCTCCTCGAGCAGCTCCGCGGCCTCCTTGAAGGCCCGCGCGAGGGTGTCCAGGTCCTGCCTGACCTCGGGGTCGTCGGGCGCGTCGTCCGCCAGCAGGTACAGCGTGCTCCGCATCGCCCCGAGGTAGTTCGCCAGCTCGTGGGCGAGCGCACGCGCCGTGCGGGCCGCGGCGTCCATCCGCTGGGCGCGGATCAGGCCGTCGGTCGGTGCACCAACATTCGAGGTGGATCGTTCCCGCTCCGGCAGGTTCCCTCCAATGGCTCACCGGAGGTGTCGGTCGGGACTCGACATCCCGACGCCGCACTAAGGTCGTGGTCGCCGCGGCATCCTGCAAGACGACGCGCCCGGCGCGGCACAGCTGCCGATGCCGTTACGTGCGAAGCGCGCCGCGCGAAGCAGCGGCGATGACGAGACGGGATGTGAGGAGCAGGAGCGTGAGGAGCAGGAGTGGACGGCCCCCGGACTTCCCAGTCCAGGGGTCGAGCGTCACGAAGGCATTGTGTCCGGCCTTGGCGGCTAGCGCCCCCTGCGGCCGCCCCCGCCTCCGCCCCTGCCGCCCCTGCCGCCCCGGAAGGACGGTGCGGCCATGCGCGGCCCGGAGAAGCGCGGTGCGGAGCGGGGGCCCGAACGCGTTGCCGCGTACGGCCTGGCGCCTCCAGCGGCGCCGCGGGTCCGGTACTGCGCGGCCCGCGCGGTCGAGATGTACCTGCTGCCGATGTAGGCGCGGTTCCTGTAGCCGGTGACGCCCGCGTATCCCGGACGCACGATCACCGGGCGCCCAATGAAGGGATAGTAGAACGGGCGGTACACGAACGGGCTGTAGAACAGGCCGAAGCCGAAGCCGGCGAAGAAGAACGAGCCGCAAGACCAGGGGTCGTAGCAGCCATACCCGTAAGGGTAGCCGTACCCGTAGCCCCAGCCGTCGTCGATGTACGCCGGCTGCGTGTACGCCCGGTCGGCGGCGGCGACGCCGCCGTCCACCGTGTAGGTCGCGGCATCGTAGTCCAACTGGTTCCCGCCGGCCAACTGCTGTGCCAGGCCCAGGAGCAGCTCGTCCGGGTTCGCGCTTTGCCCCGCCGTCGGACCGTGGGCCGCCGAGTCGAGCGCCGCGTAGTCCCAGTGGTCGCCGCGCACGAAGCCCGCGAGCCGGAGCGGCTCGGCGGTGCGCGCCGCCAGCACCACCCCGGCGCCGCCGGCCTCTCCCACCAGGAACGAGCCGCGGTTTCCGCGGCCCCGCACGTCCACCGTGCGCCCGGCCCGCACGAACGCGTCCGCGCCCGGATCCAGCGGGAAGAGCACCCGCACGTTGCCCGCGGGATCGGCCGCGAGGACGAGGAGGTAGCCGTCGTCGGCCAGGCGCGCCTGCACGCGCGCCCAGCTGCCGGGCTCGATGCGATCGCTGTTGAGCCAGACCTTCACCGCGGGGTCGCCCTGCGCCGGCGCCCGCACCGTGTTCGGCGGTGCGGCGAGCAGCAGGAGCGTAAGTGGCAGAATCATCGTTGCCTCCAAGACCTGCTATTAGATACCCCGCGGCCCCAGAATGTTCACCCGGCTACTGCTGTCCCGGCGAGACAGGCCGGGATCCCGACGGGCCCGTTCCCACGATCTGGAGCACGACCTCGGAGTCGCGCGCCCACGCGTAGTGCGGCGCCCCCGGCGGCTCGGTCCACATGCTGCCCGGCGGGAAGGCCTTGAGACGCGTCGAGTCGCCGCTCGCCCCGAAGGCGAAATACATGGTGCCGGACAGCACCGTGACGATCCTCCCGTCGGGATGCGCGTGGGGCGCGAGCTTGAGGCCGGCAGGGAGGCGGATCCGCACGACGTACGTGCCCGGCTGCGACGGGTCGCCGAGCAGGAACGCCTGGACACCCCCGGCTGGATACGGCGTCCACACGAGGTGATCGGGGGTCACCTGGACAGGGGTGGGCGGCACCAGCTGGGCCGTGGCGGCGGCGGCGCCGCCGGCGAGCGCGATCGTGGCGGCGCAGAGGACTCGAGCGAAATGGCGCATAGCGGCTCCGGGCATGGTACGTGAACGGCAAGGTCGCGGGCTCAGATCTTGATGACGACCTTCCCCCGCGCATGTCCTTCCCTGAGATATCGGATGGCCGCGGGGGCCTCGCTCAGGGCGTAGGTCCGGTCGATGACCGGTGTCACCTTCTTCGCCTCGATCAGGTCCTTGAGCGCGGTCAGGTCGTCGCTCCTGACCGACGCGACGAAGAAGGCCACGTGCTGGCTCGCGAACCAGGAGGATACGAATAGCCAGAGCAAGTGAGGCAGCGGGCCCACCCAGCGACCGCCAGGTCTCACTCCGACCGCGACGAACGTCCCCTTCGGGGTCATGACGCGCCGGCAAGCCGACAACGGACGATTCCCCACGCCATCGAACAGCAGGTCGTATCGCTGCGCGCCCCGGGTGAAATCGTCCCGGGCATAGTCGATGATACCGTCCGCGCCGATCGATCTCACGAGGTCCGCGCTCTTCGCGCTGCACACACCGGTCACCACGGCGCCGAACGCCTTGGCGATTTGCACCGCGAACGTCCCCACGCCACCCGCCGCGCCGTTGACCAGGACCCTCTGCCCCGGCTGAAGGCGGCCCTTGTCGCGAAGGCCCTGCAGGGCCGTCAGCCCCGCCACCGGTATGGCCGCCGCCTGCTCGAAGGAGAGGTTGGCCGGTTTGGCGGCCAATCGGTTCTCGGCGGCGCAGGCGTACTCGGCGAAGGCGCGCCGGGCTCCGCCGAACACCGGATCGCCCGGCCGAAAGCGCGTGACGTTCCTGCCAACCGCCTCGACCTCACCGGCCAGATCAGCTCCCGGACAGGTCGGCTTGGGCTTGAGCAGGCCGGTCATCAGACGCATGAGGTACGCCCCGCCCATGAGGTGATAGTCCATCGGATTGGCGGCGGCGGCGCGAATGCGGATCAGGACTTCGTCGTCCGCGGGCGTTGGTTTCTCGACCTCCTCATACCTCAGGACGTCGGGCGAACCGTAGCTACGGTAGACAATCGCCTTCATGGGCTTCCTTGTGCACCGCGCCGCCGGGAAGGACTGGCGTGGCGGGAGCGTGTGGGAATCGAATGCTCGCCGACAGAGTAGCGGGCTTCGCCTAATAGGTACAATGCGGCCGTTTTGACTACGAAACTGGGGCTGGCATGGGCGTGTTTAGGCACACGTAGACAGGCAATCGCTAACTGAAACGCTAACTGCGCCTGCGGCCCCTCAAGCCAAGTTCTCAGCCGCCTCCAGCTCGCTCCTCTTCGGCTCCGACCACCCTACTCCACGACCCCACGCCGCACTTGTGGCGTCTCATTGTGCTGCCTTCCCGCGACCTCCCGCCGAGGGCATCGTAACACATTGTGCGACGGACGGCAAGCTCGTCGGGCCGTATGTTCGTCGTGTCACGTCGTGCCACGAACCGCTCGCGCTGGGACTGCCGATGGCCAAGACCGAGTTTCTACAGATCCGGGTCTCCCCCGAGGACAAGAAGCGGATCAAGCGGGCTGCCGAGGAAGATCATCTTGACCAATCGACCTGGGCGCGACGGGTGGTGTTGAAGGCGGTTGAGGAGTGGGAGAGGAAGGTGAACCGTAAGTGACGCTGTTGATCGCTACCGGCGTTCTCGCCACTAACTTCTTGTGTGCGGCCTTGAAGGATCCGATCTAGTGTGCACGCTGTTCGCCGCCGCGTATCTCGCCCCGCGCAAACGGCCGCCCGTCGAGGGGTCGCAGCCAGTAGTCAGAGCATTCCGTGCAGCCTGTGCCGAAAGTCAATTCCCCTTCGACATCGGGGATGATCCGGCGTTCTTTGCCGCCCGTTATCTCCGCAGCCCCATCACGTGGGGCATCTGCAGACCCGACGTCCGGGCCAAGATTCGCCCGGGAGACTACGCAGCCTTCTTCGCTGCAGATCGGGACAACCAGCAGACCACATACCTGTTTGTTGGGGCGCTATGTGTAGACCGGAAGATCTCCCATGTCAGCCTCTGGAAGGACCCCCAGCCATTCCGTGACTACCTCAATCTGCTCATCCGTCCCCACGGCCGGGGATGGGAGCACTTCGAACCAGCGCTTGCAGTGCGCTACTGGCACAAGGATTGGCTATGGCGCATCGCTGACAACACCGGCCGGCGCAAAGAGCCGGTGGTACAAGCCAGTCTATCTCATGTTGCCGGGCATCCGCTCACGTACCCGCCGATGGACAACTACATAGTCTTCTCAGTTCGATCTTCCGTGATCCCGCGCTCGCCAATCCCGGTCGCCAGTCACTCAGGAGGCGCCGGCGTCGAAACCTGGCATTCGACTCATGAGGCTATGACCATTCGCAGAGTGATCTACGACAGAACCGCGCGGGGTATCCGAACTCGCAACCGCCAGCAGCCTCATCGGCACTTTCGCCGTCCGCTCCGGGATCCACGCGAGTTCTGCAAGCTCCTCGGCCAGGTGGTGACGCTGCGATGACTGCTCCAAAGGAAGTCTCAGCGCTCATACAGCGGTTTCGAGAGCAAGGCGATTCTTACAGGTCGGCACGGTACAATGAGACGCAACTGCGGCGCGAGTTCGTTGACCCGCTCTTCAAGGCTCTGGGCTGGGACGTTGACAACGAGCAGGGCTACGCGGAAGCGTACAAGGACGTGATCCACGAGGACGCCATCAAGGTTGGCGGTCTCACGAAAGCTCCCGACTATTGCTTCCGCATAGGAGGGGTGCGGAAGTTTTTCGTGGAAGCCAAGAAGCCCTCCATCGACATCAAGGGTGATCCACATCCTGCCTTTCAGCTTCGCCGCTACGCGTGGTCTGCAAAACTACCGCTGTCTGTTCTAACGGACTTCGAGGAGCTGGCGGTGTACGATTGCCGACTGAGGCCGTCGCCGACGGACCGGGCCCCAGTCGCCCGAGTTCTCTACCTCACATACGAGGACTACGAGAAGCAATGGGCAGATCTCCTTGGCATCTTCGGGCGCGACGCAATCCTCAAAGGTGGCTTCGATAGGTTCGTCGAGTCCAAGGGTGCGAAGCGGGGCACCGCTGAAGTAGATGCCGCCTTCTTGGCGGACATCGAGGCCTGGCGGGACATGCTTGCCAAGCACCTTGCGCTGAGGAACTTCGATCTGACGGCCAACGAACTCAACTTCGCAGTCCAACAAACCATAGATCGCATCATCTTCCTACGGATCTGCGAGGACCGCGGCGTGGAACCCTACGGGCGGCTCCAGGCGTTGCTCAACGCAGAACGTGTCTACAGGCGTCTTTGCGAACTGTTCCAGCAGGCTGACGACAGGTACAACTCCGGCCTATTCCATTTCCGCACGGAGAGGGGCCGCAACCAACCTCCCGACGATCTGTCCTTGCGCCTCGTTCTTGAGGACAAGCCGTTGAAGGAGATAATCGCGAGCCTCTATTATCCAGACAGCCCGTACGAATTCTCAGTTCTTCCCGCCGACATCCTAGGGCAGGTCTATGAGCAATTCCTGGGCAGAGTCATAAGGCTCACGCCGGGTCACAGAGCAGTTGTCGAAGACAAACCAGAAGTGAAGAAGGCAGGCGGCGTCTACTACACGCCTACTTACGTTGTTGACTTCATCGTCGATCACACCCTTGCGAAGATCTTGGCAGGCAAGTCTCCTCGGCACCTCGGACGATTGCGGATCGTGGACCCTGCATGCGGATCTGGCTCGTTTCTAATAGTCGCTTACCAACGCCTGCTTGACTGGCATCGCGACTGGTATGTTGACGACGGCCCCGCCAAGCACCGGCGCGTTCTGTACCAAGGTCCGGGTGGAGCCTGGCGGCTAACAACAGCCGAGAAGCGACGGATTCTACTAAACAACGTGTTTGGCGTTGACATCGATCAGCAGGCGGTGGAGGTGACAAAGCTGTCGCTTCTTCTGAAGGTGCTCGAGGGTGAGAGCCAGGACACCATTGACTCGCAGTTGCGGCTCCTGCACGAGCGGGCGCTCCCCGACCTGGAGAGCAACGTGCTCTGTGGAAACTCGTTGGTGGAGCCCGACTTCCCCGAATCGACCCAGCTTGAGTTTCTCTCCGAGAAGAGGACGCTAGAGGAGAACGCCTTTGATTGGACGAAGGGTTTCGCCTCCATCATGGCCGAAGGTGGGTTCGACGTGATTATCGGGAATCCTCCTTGGGGCGCGTCGTTTGATGACGCAGAGCGCGACTACCTGCGAAGGAAGTACCCGCGCGCGGTAGCCAGGATGACAGATTCGTATCTCTACTTCATCGAACGATCCCTGCAGCTCACCAAACCCAGGGGCCGGGTCGGATTTGTTGTTCCGAGCACACTTCTAAACCAGGTCGATGCGCGCCCGGTGCGGGAGAGGTTACTTGAGCGCGGGCTCTCAGTCCTAGTCAATGTTGGCCGTGGGGTTTTCGGACCCAAGGTCCTCAATACCTCGACAGTATTTGTCACCGATGGTACCGGCGCTCGCCGTCAGTTGCTTCTGGGAGACGTATCGGCCCTGCATCCGAGCGAGCGACCGCCCGCAATGTCGCAGCTGGAGCCGACGGAGTGGGTCAGCTGGCGGTCAACGGTCGAGGCTGACACACATCGCACGTTCTTCACCGGCTCTCGCGCGGCGTCCGCTCTTCTGCAGAGACTCCAGTCTTCGTTTCCCGCCTTGGAGGAACTCATTGACGGCGAGATTCAGCGGGGTGTGACACCGGATGTGGTTGCCGCCCACGTGCTGACACGCTCAGAGGCCAAGCGCTCTGGCATCGAAAGAGCCCTGCTGAAACCGGGAATCAGTGGCTCGAAGATTCGGCGCTACAGTACCTGCGGGAGCGATCAGTTCGTCTTGTATACCAGCAGGGACATCGACATTAGGAAGTTCCCAAAGGCTGAGAAACACCTCGCGAAGTATCGCGTAGAGAACACTTGTCCCGAGGTTCGTGAACGTCGCCATCCATGGTGGATGCTGCATCGGCCTCGAAACCCCTCGATCTTCAAGTCCCCGAAGATCATCGGGCTTACGACTACAAAGACCATCGAGCTTGTGTACGACCACGATGGAGATCTGTACGTCACTGACGCGATGTATGTCTTCAGGCCAAGATCTGGCGTCGATCCTCTTGTGCTGATGGCGGTGATGCAGTCAAAGGCGTTTCTGTTCCTCTATCGTGCTGCCAACGAGGGCGAGTCGCGCGTAATCCCTCAGGTCAAGGCTTCCAAGCTGGCCTCGTTGCCGGTCCCCGCATTGAGCTCGAAAGACCTTCGGGTGCGGGAAGTTCGCGAGTTGGTGAACCGCCTGTTGGAGCTGAATGAGCAGCTGAGCCGCACTAGGCTTGAGCATGAGAAGACCGCATTTGTCCGGCAGATTGAGGCCGTCGAAGCTGGCGTGGACGCGTTGGCCAACGAGATGTACGGCCTCGACAAGACGGACGTGCAGATGATCGAGAGTGCCGTTTAGGCCAAGTGGGTGACCTGCGAAGGCGCCTAGCTGAGAGGCAGATCATCTTGACCAATCGACATGGGCGCGGCGGGGGGTGTTGAAGGCGGTTGAGGCTTGGGAGAGGACGGCAAACCGGAAGTGACCCTGCCGACTTCATTGGAGGGCGCAGGATGGATCGCATCACGACAGCACTTCTCGCAGAGTTTTCACATGACAATGGCATTGAGGCTCTCGAGGAGGAGCATCGCTTCGAGCGTTTCGCCGCGTACCTGGCGGTAGCCCCCCACCTCCTCGACACGCCGGACACCGGCGACTTGGCCACTGGAGCCGGTGGCGATACAGGAATTGACGCCATCGCGATCATCGTCAATGGCTCGCTGGTCACGGACGCTGAGTTTGTGCCAGAGCTCGTCGAAGCGAACGGCTATCTCGACGTGGTCTTCGTCTTTGTGCAGGCCGAGCGATCCGCCGCTTTTGAGGCTGCCAAGATTGGGACTTTCGGTTTTGGCGTAACAGACTTCTTCAGGGAGCCGCCGACCCTGCCACGAAATGCGGCAGTGCAAGAAGCTGCGGCGACCATGAACGCGATATATGCGCTGAGTCCTCGGTTCGTCCGTGGCAACCCGATATGCCGGCTATGCTATGTGACGACCGGGAAGTGGCTTGAAGATGCGAACCTCGTGGCAAGACGAAGGGCCGTTGTCGACGATCTGTCTGCCACACGCCTCTTTCGGGAAGTCACGTTTGCCTGCCTCGGTGCCGACGAGGTACAGAAGCTCTACAATCAGTCGAAGAACGCTATCGCGAGGGACTTCACGTTCGCGGACAAAACGGTCCTACCGGACATGCCGAATGTTTCGGAGGCTTACATCGGACTTCTGCCGGCGCCCGCGTTCCTGGCCCTGCTGCAGGACGACAGCGGCAACCTCATTAAGACGATCTTCGACGACAACGTCCGCGACTGGCAGGACTACAACACCGTCAATACGGAGATCAGGCGCACACTCGAAGCGCCGGATCTGCGCGCGAGGTTCGCGCTGATGAACAATGGAGTCACTGTCATAGCAAAGACGCTTCGCGCGACAGGAAACAGGTTTCACATCGAGGACTATCAGATCGTGAACGGCTGCCAGACCAGTCATGTTCTCTTTGACCAGCGAAGTGTGATCGACGGGTCGGTTATGGTCCCACTGCGCCTTATCGCCACTCAAGATGAGGACGTCATCGCTGCGATCGTCAAGGCTACTAACAGACAGACCCAGGTGAAGGAGGAACAACTCCTAGCCCTCAACGATTTCCAGAAGAAGCTCGAGGCGTTCTTCGCCACCTTCGACCCAGCTCGTCGACTGTACTATGAGCGCAGGTCGCGGCAGTATGACACAGTGGCGGGGGTCGAGAAGACGCGCATTATCACCCTCACCAACCTCATTCGCGCATACGCATCGGTTGTGCTTGAAGAGCCGCATCGCACGACGCGTAACTTCCGTGCTCTAAGAGAAAAGGTCGGTGCCGAGATCTTCCACGCCGAGCATCGCCTGGAACCATACTACCTGGCCGCTTCCGCCTTGTACCGACTGGAGTATCTGTTCCGGAACGGCTCGATCGATGCAAAGTTCAAACCAGCCCGGTATCACATACTCTTGGCCGCCCGTCTGCTCGCGTCAGGCCAACGACCTCCACGGCCCAATTCCCGTGATGCCGCCCGCTGGGCGGATGACCTGAGCGCGCTCTTCTGGGATCCGGTGAGGGCCGAGGAGCTACTTCACCGAGCGGTTCAGGTGATTGAGGGGGCGGCTGCTGGCAACCTCCATCGCGACAACATACGCACGCAGCCCTTCAGCCAGCTGGTGGTTGAGGCATGTCGCGGAATCAACCCTGCTACATAGCGAGGGGTTGGTGGCTCAGCGCGCCTGTCGCTACTTGATGCGCCCTTTCCCGCGAAGCATACCCTCCACGGTTGACCGATCGTCGTACAGATCCTCCAGGACGCGTTGGGCATAGTGGAGGGCCGACACTACCTCACCCTGCTCGACAAGGCGCCACTCGTCGTGTACGACCTCATTGCCAAGAACGCGAATGTCCTCGTGAGCCTTCTGTGATCTTGCCTTCGTGATCACGCCGTCGGCAGCTGCCTCGTCGATCTTGTTCTCCAGTGATCCGGCCACATACCCGTTCGCTTTGAGCGTCTTTTCGAGAACGGAGCGCAGCAAGGCGCTCGCACCGCGCCAGGCGTCCGCCGACGCGCAGAGCTCGGCCTCGCGGTACTCTCGGACTATCGACTCCGGCACTCCAGTCGGCAGAGCCGCAGTCTGGAGTGACCGAGGGAAGAACCACTCAAGGCTGGCCGGCAAGCCCCCGTTGTCGTGGAACTTCGCCAGGCCGGCTCTGCCGCATCCGGCGCACCGCAGCATTCTGTAATGCACGCGCGCGTAAGGTGAATTCGCGAACGTGTGAGGGGCTTGGACCAAAACAAAACCGAATTCACCGCGAGCGTCGCTGTAGTCCCAGTTGGAGAGCGCGCCACCGCAGTCCGGACACGGGGCTCGTACCGAGTAGCCATTTGCTGTGGGCACCATTTGTAGTCTTACTCCTCCTACTACGCGAAGACGCCGCTGCGACGCGACTGCACTTTAGCACCAGGTGATACCGAGCTGGCTGGCGCGTCTTAGGAATCCGGGTCGATCTCGCTGCCGAACACGAGTCCCGCCAGCCCACCGATCACCGCCCCGGGTGCGCCAGCGACGGCGGCCCCAGTTACTACGCCGACCGCTGCAGCGCCCACGGTGTTCGACGTTCTGACCTGACGTCGCCGTTCCCGCGACAACGGTGCCTTCGATCTTCCGTGCCAGCCTCGCGCCGCGCGTGTCGTGGCGGTGCCCTTTGATCTGTTGCAGGAGATGTGAGCCGCATACAGGTTCACAAGGCTATCTGTCCCACCACGCGCTCTGGCGTTTGAGTGCTCGACCTCCCAGGCGCCGCGAGCACCAAACCTCCCATAGTTGGTGTACGCAAGCATCTTGTGGCAAAGGTGGCACTTGCCGGAAGTCCGATCGTAGATCCATCGCAGGTCGTCGTCGGTGTAGCGCATTGAATCCGCCAAACTTCCGGAGGTAGCACCCCTTGTGCTGGGGCAGGATCAGTCTCGGGTCAGCCCCCACCCTTGGTGGCGCCGAGCGCTTGGCGAGCACCCGTGGTCCTGCTGAAATTGAACACCTTCATCAACTCAACGACGTTGATGGATGGCAGGTAGTAGGTACCGTGAAGCCCCCTGCTCGACAGATTGCTGAGCGCCTCACGTGCATATGGCACGAGGATGCTTACGGCGTTGACACCGACGAATCGCTCCACGGGCAGTGCCGTCTTGCCTCGATACGAGAAGTCGCCGAAGAGACTAACGGCAAGAGTCTCTGGCGCGGCGAGGGAGGGACCGATCTCCACGCTGAGTTTCACCTGCACCTGACTCTTGGCGACTCTGCGCCAGTCCCACGAAACCCTAATGGGGCGCTTCCGCGCGGTGACCTTGCCTCGTGGCGGAGGAGATTGCGACTGCTTGTAGAAATGGACCGCGTCCAACCTGAACCCCGACTTGGGCGGTCTGCTCGTTGGCTTCATCCCAGCGCCTCATCGGTGTCGCCCGCCAACTCAGCGTGTCGGGTCTTCACCCGCAACAAGTGGCGGGCTGTTGGCGCCTGTCGATACCAGTCGTCGTGCAGGTGCGCCGCCTCTCGTGCCGAGCGAAGTTGCGGCGCAGAGTAACGGGCCGCGACCGTGTCCCCGTCGATGAAGCCGGCAACGCCGGACCGCTCCATCTCCTTCTCAAGGACATGCTCTTGGGTCAGGAGTTCGGAAACATCGACTCCAAGAGCGGCTGCAAGGCGGCCAACGGTCCGAACGGTCGGATTGGCGTCCGCGTTCTCAATGTCCGAAATGTTGGCTTGGTCAATGCCAGAGCGTTCGCCGAGCTCGCGCTGGCTGAGATGCTTGGCGCGCCGAAGGAGGTTCACACGGTGGGCAAGTCGAACAAGTGCATCCTCACCCGCCCATTGAACCTGACGGGGCTTTGTCAGCTTGCGTTGCCCGGGGACACCACGGATGGTCTCAATCATCGTTAACTCTATCGCTTTCTCGTGAACCAATCTTGGCGGCGTTCTTCCGCCTGCCGCTTGGTAGTCTCTTCCAGTTGATCTTCCTTCTTGATCTCCGCAGCCGCCGCGACGAAGTACCTGCGACCCGTAGCCCGATTCCTCCAGGCGAAACCCAAGACTCGAACCTGCCTCTGCTTCAGCTTGAGTTCGAAGACCTTGCCCGCCACCGGGCAGAGAAGGCCAGACCGGAGTGATTCCCCCCATCCTCGCATTGTGAACAGATCGAACTTCGCGTACACCGCGCCCGCCTGTTCCGGATCCCGCGCCTCCAAGTCCTGGAGGAACTCCTTGACGGGTTTCCGGCCGCGGGTGTCCTCGTAGAAGCAGCACTCCCAGCCTGAGGTCGAATTCGCCACTCGTGGTCTTTCAAGGCTCGGCGCCTCCACTCTCGCAGTACTGGCCGCCAAACCGGCTTATGGTCTATATACCATGGCTCGCGTGGAGAGTTCATGCAAGGGGGGGCCAGCCGAGATCAATTGGGCCGGCTCATTGTAAGTCCCAGACGGCGGCACCGGTGCCGCCAGCCGCGTGTCTGTTCAGACTTACAGGACTTGGAATCCCGTGCATCTAATCCCTAAGTCATTCTATACCAATCACTTCGCCAGAGGCTTTCCAGCGAAAGAGTAGCCTTGTTAGCGGCGGCCCCAGATTGCACGAAATCGGCGGCCAAAAGTGCACACTCGGTCCCGATCCCGCCGGGGGCTGAGATCCTCACCCGGTAGCAGCCCCGCGGCCCGTCTGCAGATTCGCGGC
>Ga0187861_10000596_pt1 | contig 41529 bp, 30 predicted proteins | sample June2016WEW_10_1_3_FD_132986 | JGI IMG/M metagenome (GOLD analysis project Ga0187861, IMG submission 132986) | Peatland microbial communities from SPRUCE experiment site at the Marcell Experimental Forest, Minnesota, USA - June2016WEW_10_100 | ecosystem: Environmental > Terrestrial > Soil >...
GATGAAATCAAAGTGATATCATATAGATATCTTACTAGGAGGATCATCGATGTTTCGAGAACGCGAGATCAAGGGTATTTCAGGTTGGTTGATTTCAGTGGCGCTGTTGGTCGTGCTGATCCTATCGATTTGGTCGCTGAATTCTGCCGTCGCAGACCTCGATGTGATCAGGATCCTTGGATCATTGTTGGTGCTGATCCTCACGATCGGCGCCTTTTTCGGATTGACCGTGGTCAACCCGAACGAGGCAAGGGTTGTACAGCTGTTTGGCAGATACAAAGGCTCGCTAAAAGGGCAGGGATTCTGGTGGATTAATCCACTGACCCTGCGCCGAAAGGTGTCTCTGCGCATACGCAACTTCGAGAGCAGCAAGCTGAAAGTGAACGACCACGACGGCAATCCGATCGAGATCGCCGCGGTGGTTGTCTGGCGCGTAATCGAGACCGCGGAGGCAATCTTCGAAGTGGATGACTACGAACACTTCGTTCACGTGCAAAGCGAGGCGGCGGTGCGCAACCTGGCTACTTCTTATCCCTATGACGCTCATGTCGAGGGGCAACCTTCACTGCGCATGTCCGCGGGGGAGATTGCTCACCGGCTCCGCGAAGAAATCCAGGAAAGGCTTGCCAAAGCGGGAGTGGAGGTGATCGAGGCGCGGATCAGCCACCTTGCCTACGCTCCGGAAATTGCCAGCGCGATGCTGCGGCGGCAGCAGGCCAGCGCGATCATCGCCGCACGCCAGAAGATCGTGGAAGGCGCCGTGAGCATGGTGGAGATGGCTCTGGATCAATTGAGCGCTAAACAGATTGTTCAGCTTGACGAAGAGCGCAAGGCCGCCATGGTGAGCAACCTGCTCGTGGTTCTTTGCAGCGATCGCGACGCGCAGCCGGTTGTGAACACCGGCACTCTTTATCAATAGGCTTGGTGAGAGCCGTTATAGGAATCAGGTATGGCGCAACGCAAGACATTCTTGCTTCGGCTCGATCCGGCGACGCACGAAGCCCTGCAGCGCTGGGCCGGCGCGGAGGTGCGCAGCCTGAACGCGCAGATCGAGTTCCTGCTGCGCAATGCGCTGCGACAGGCGGGACGCCTGCGTGCGGAAGATCTGTCGACTTTCGACCGTGACGACACGAAGCAACACGGAGTTACCGAGGAGTGAGGATCATGAAGTCCAGCATCCTGCTTCAGCAACCTCGCATTGGTTGGATCCCACCGGATGGACTGGATCACTCGAGGCCGCGGGCGGTGCGTCTGACCGTCCGTGGCAAGGCCCTGGTGGCGCTCGCATTGGCTTTGCTGAGCGCCGGCATTGTCGCCGGAGTTCTTCTCGAAACGGTTGCAGTCCGGGAGGCCCGGGAGTCGCGTCTTCTCCTGAGGGAGACTGTCCCCACCAGCGGCGTGGTCACGCGGCTCTGGCGCGGCAAAGGAGAGAACAGGCAGCCTTGGATAACTTACCGGTTCCAGATTTGGCGCCAAACGTACGACAACGACGCGAAGATCCCTCTAGGGATCTGGCAAAACCTGCGGATTGGATCGACTGTGCCGGTTCACTTCGTCCCTTCGCATCCGGATCTCAGTTATGCGTATGATTATGTGAAGATGCCTTTGCCTTCCTGGGTTCCGCTCGTGGTGGGTTTCAGTCTCGCGTTTTGTGGCTCCTTTGCGTTTCTGCCGCTCCTGAGGCAACGCCATCTGCTGTCCGAAGGCCGCCCCACGCCTGGCACGGTCACAAAACATGGGAGACTCCAAAGAGGATCGCACGGTGAGAAGCTGGGGGTGAAACTATATTACGATTTTTACCTTCTGAGTGGAGCTCTCGCCCACGGCAAGGTCGGCCCGATCAAAAATCCGCCTCCGATAGGCAGCGCTGTTTCAGTGCTTTACGATGCAGAGAATCCGCAAATCAGCGCGCCGTACCCATTTCCATCGCCTCTGGTCAGGCTGGTGGTTCAGCGCTCCTTCTCGCGCCCCGCATGAGAGGTCGCGGAAACTTTCGGGGATCCTCTATCGACAGGTGATCCCGGAATCAATGCGCCACGGCGCCGCCGGCACGATGGCGCTTGGCTTTTTGCATCAACAGAGTCAGTCCGGTACACATGAGAAACAGAATTGCCAGCACGCGGAATGCTTCGACAAAGCTGAGGAGGGAGGCCTGACGCTGAACCATGTGGTAGATCTCGGCGAGGGCCTGCTTGTTGGCGGTGGTCGGATCCACGCCGCCGCGCAGTGACATCTGGTTGGAAACCTGTCCAACCATCTGCTGGAACTGCATGCTGTAGGGAGTTACGTGTTCCGCGAGGACCGATTGATGAAACTGAGAGCGGCGCGCCAGCCACGTGGTCACAAAAGAAATGCCCATGCTCGATCCAATGTTGCGCGTAACGCTGAAGAGGCTGGTGGCATATCCCGTGTCCTGCTGGGAGATCGAATCCATGGTCAACGTCGTGAGCGGCACAAAGACAAATGCCATGCCGAGACCCTGTGTGATCTGGTGCAGGAAAATGTCCCACGTTCCCGATTGCAGTGTCATGGTCGAGAATCCGAACAACGCGATGCTCGTCGCAATGAAGCCGATCGTGAGCATCCAGCGCCCATCCCAGCCTCTGCCCAGCATATACCCAACCACGGGCATCAGCAGAGCGGTCCCGATGCCGCGCGGGCTGGTCCATAAACCCGCCGTCTGAGCGCTCCAGCCCAGCAGAGTCTGCATGAACAATGGCAGGAGCACGAGGCTGCCGTAGAGCACGAATCCGAGAACCCAGGCCAGACTCACGCCGGCCGCAAAGTTACGATTCCGCAACAATCGAAAGCGGACAATCGGGTCAGGAGTGCGCAGTTCCCGAATCACGAACACTCCAAGGAACACAATGGCCAACACCAGCAGGCTGATGATGAAGCGCGAGGAAAACCAGTCGTCTTCCTGCCCTTTGTCGAGCATGACCTGCAAAGCACCCATGCCGATGGCGAGCATTCCCAGCCCGATCGCATCCACTTTGAGCGCTCCCCGCCTGATATAGTGTGGATCGTGAATGAAGAGCGAAATCATGATCAGGCTGAAGAGGCCTACGGGAAGATTGATATAAAACACCCATCGCCACGAAAACGAATCCGTAATCCAGCCGCCCAGGGTAGGTCCAAGGATTGGCGCGGCGACAATACCCAATCCCCAGAAGGCCATGGCCTTTCCCCGTTCTCTACCGGGGAACTCCTCAAGGAGCACCGCTTGTGATAGAGGCTGGAGACCGCCTCCGGTCGTCCCTTGAAGCACGCGGAAAAGGATGAGCAAGGGAAGGTTGGGGGCGAGTCCGCACAGCATGCTGGATACAGTGAAACCGGTCACGACTACCAGCAGGAGCCTTTTTCGGCCAATGACATTTGCCAGCCACCCGGTGATGGGCAAGATGATCGCGTTCGCAACAATGTAGGAAGTCAACACCCACGTGGCTTCGTCCACGGTGGCTGAGAGACTGCCCGCGATATGGGGTAGGCTGACGTTGACCACCGACGTGTCCAGCACTTCCATGATGGCACTGGACAACACGGCGATCGCCACCAGCCAACGGGCTAGTCCGGGACGTGCTTCATCCGACAGATTCACTCTTCACCCGCCACAAAAGGATGGAAAGTCTATAACTAATCTGTCTCTTGGACAAGAAGGGGAACGAAGATATCTAGTTTCTTTCGCCAAACGGGGCAGCGGGGTCGGTTGGCCGAGCCCCAGATGGGCGGAAAATGGGAAGCAGCCCTCTCGATCGAAGCAAGTGCTAAATATCTGTACACCTATCTATCCGGTTGAATTCAAGTGGGTTAGAAGTCTGCTGCTAAGAATCTTTACATCTCGCCAGTTTCCGCAACTGAGCGCATGCTTCTGATAATTCCCTTAATTCCAATTGGTTAGCGAAATACTGAGAACTGGCATGGGACATGCTTATAGGGAAAGACGAGAGTGATCGAGGACGAAGGAACCGAAGATGGACACAAACAGACGCATAAAGGAGATAAATCAGATGAGCACACAGCCAAGAGTGTTGATCGTCGACGACGAGCCGTCTTTGCGCAGGCAATTGATGGTGGGTCTTGCCCAGCACGGATATGAAGTGGATGAATGCGAGGAAGGGCTTTCCGCCCTTACGAAGATCAAGGCAGCCGAATCCAAACAGGACCCGTTTCGCTGCGTCATTCTGGACGTCAGGCTTCCCGACATCGATGGACTCAAGATCCTCTCTGTCATCAAGGCTGCGTATGCCGATCTTCCCGTGGTTGTCATCACCGGTTACGGCACGGAGGACACGGTCAACACAGTCCAGAATAATGGCGGAAGCGCCTATCTCGACAAACCTTTCGAGATGGAAACGCTGGTAGCGGAAATCAACCGTGTCGGGACGAGAACCGAGAAGAGACCCAAGGCCCGAACGGCGTCTGAACCTCTTGTTCTTACCAGCGCATTGGTTTTCATCCGAGGCGAGAAGGACGCGGACCTGGCCGAGATTTATGAGACGCTGTGCTTCGGTGATCGTGTCTGCTATTGCGACCCCGTGTTAGGTGAATGGGATCTGGTTCTGCTCCTTCAGGCCGCAAACCGCAAGAGCATCGATCAGATTGTGCAACGCCATCTCGGGTCCCTGAAGGGCGTGGAGGCGTTCGAGGTCCATTACTGCGAGAAGCCGCAGATTTCCAAAGACCTCGAAGGATTCATCCATGATTACGAGAAAATGCAGGCCACGGAGAAGGAAAATGAGGGTGTAACGGATGGGCGCAACATGCGCATGCTCACCTCCTACGCGATCCTCGACGTGGATGCCTCGAAGCTTGCGAACGTCTACATGAAGCTTTACTTCACCGACAATGTCATCCATTGCGACGTGGCCGACGGCGGCAAGAAGATCGTCCTGCTCATGCAGGGAATCTCAGCGCAGGAAGTTCAATCGACCATAAAGAGCACGATTCGCTTGATGCCCGGAGTGCTCCGCATCAAACAGCTCAACGTACTGAACTTCTCAACCAAGTAAATCCGTGACAGGAAGGTTATGAGTCTAACGCAAATTGAATCCGGCCGGCCTGCTCCGGCCGCATTTACCCGGATGCTGTGGAGGCATCATGGCGAGCCTGGCATGCTGATCCCGCTTCTGCAAGCGGCTCAGGACAGCTACGGCTACATTCCGCCGCTCTCCATTGAGCAGATCTCGGAAGCCACCGGAATCCCGGCGGCTGAGATTTATGGTGTTATCACGTTTTACAAACAGTTTCGCTTGAAGCCCCTTGGCCGGCACCTTATCCGTCTCTGCAAAGGCACGGCTTGTCATGTAGTAGGTGCGGAGATGGTGGGCCAGGTTCTCGGGGATGAACTTCGGGTTGCCCCTGACGAGACCACTGAAGACGGCCTGTTCACTTACACCGTGGTTGCGTGCCTGGGATGCTGCAGTCTGGCGCCTGCGATGATGATCGACGATCAGACCTTTGGACGCCTGACTCCCCCAAAAATGCGCAAGCTGATTCGCCAATACCGCCGGGAGGCCGCCAAGGCGGCCGGCAAGCCCCCCGATCATGTGGTGTCGTCCACGGCGGCTGTCTCGCAGGGATAATCGGAGGGTTTTATGCAGGAAGTGTTGGTTGGATTGGGTTCATGCGGCCTGGCCGCGGGAGGCTCGAAGGTCTATCAGCGTTTTTCGGAACTTTTGGCGCTCGGGAAAAACGATGCGGTGCTCAAGCAGACGGGCTGCATTGGCATGTGCTACGCCGAGGTTCTGGTAGAGGTTCGCGACGCGAAGGACAGGAGCACGCTCTACTGCAATATCACGCCCGACAAGGTTGGCCGGATCGTCGAGGAGCACGTCAAAGAGGGCCGCGTGATCTCCGAGTGGATTGCCGACACGAATGAATCGATCGCGAAACAAAAGCGCATCGTACTCCGGAATTGCGGTGTAATCGATCCCGGGAACCTCGATGAATATCTGGCGCGCGAAGGATATCAGGCGCTCGAAAAGGCACTTACGGAAATGACTGCGGCTCAGGTGGTCGAAGTCATCGCGGCGTCTGGCCTCAGGGGCCGCGGGGGCGCGGGGTTTCCGACGGGGACCAAGTGGCGCCTTGCGGCGGCTTCTAGAGACGCGCACAAGTACATCATCTGCAACGGCGACGAAGGGGATCCGGGCGCGTTCATGGACCGCAGCGTTTTGGAAGGGGATCCTCACGCGGTGCTCGAGGGCATGGCGATCGCTGCCTACGCCATCGGCGCCGATGCCGGCTATATCTACGTGCGAGCCGAGTATCCCGAAGCGGTCAAGAGACTTCGTCATGCCATTGCCCAGGCAACGGCGCGGGGGTTTCTCGGAAGCAACATTCTGGGAAAAGGGTTCCATTTTCACATCACTCTCAAAGAAGGAGCCGGCGCATTTGTGTGCGGCGAGGAAACCGCTCTTATTGCCTCGATTGAAGGCAGGCGCGGCATGCCGAAAGTTCGTCCTCCTTTCCCAGCGGAATCGGGCCTCTGGGGACACCCCACGTGCATCAACAACGTGGAGACTCTCGCCAACGTTTCCTGGGTCCTGCTTCACGGCGCGGAGGCGTTCAAGGTCCATGGCACGGCAGGCTCCAAGGGAACCAAGGTATTTGCCCTGGCCGGCAAGGTCCTGCGAGGCGGGCTGGTAGAAGTTCCCATGGGGATGACGATCAACGAGGTGATCTACGACATCGGTGGGGGCACGCTCACCGGCGGGCCATTCAAGGCCGTGCAGATGGGCGGCCCTTCCGGCGGCTGCATCCCGGCGTCCCTTGGAAACACCCCGATCGACTACGAGCAGATCACGGCGACGGGTGCCATCATGGGTTCCGGAGGGATGGTGGTGATGGATGAAACCACCTGCATGGTGGACGTCGCCCGCTTTTTTCTCTCCTTCACTCAAAACGAATCGTGTGGCAAATGCACTTTCTGCCGTGTGGGAACGAAGCGGATGCTCGAGATCCTCGAGCGTATCTGCCAGGGAAAAGGAAGGGAGGAGGATATTGCACTGCTTTCCGAGCTTGGAGAGCAGATTAAGTCGAGCTCGCTTTGCGGCCTGGGCCAGAGCGCTCCCAATCCCGTGCTCACGACGCTGCGCTACTTTCTGCCCGAATATCATGCCCACATCAGGGACAAGAAATGCCCCGCTAAATCGTGTTTGCCTCTCGTCGAGTTCGCCATTCGGGCCGATGCGTGCTCTGGCTGCGGATTATGCCTCGCGGCGTGCGACACAGGAGCGATTTCCGGCGAAAAGAAAAAGCCACATTTGATTGACGTGTCCAAGTGCATACGTTGTGCCAAGTGCATCACGGTCTGCAACCAGGGCGCGATTGAAAAAAGGTAACGTAATGGCTATTCAGGTTGAAAAAGATCGAACGCAGCTGTCTGTCGAGCTGATCGTCAATGGGGAAAAGATATCGGCGAAGCCCGGTCAAACGATTCTCGACATCGTCCGGGAGCGGAAACTCGACGACATTCCCACGCTTTGCTACGATCCCAAGCTCGAGCCCTACGGTTCCTGCTTTCTTTGCGTGGTGGAGGTCAAGGGCGCGCCACGGCTTCTGCCATCTTGCGTGACCCGTGTGCGCGACGGCATGGAAGTGACGACACGCAGCGAACGGATCGTGCACGCGCGCAAGACCGCTCTCGAGCTTCTTCTGTCCGATCATTACGCTGACTGCGTCTGCCCTGGGCAGCGAGCTTGTCCCGCCGGCGTGGACATTCAGGGTTATTTGAGTCTCGCCCGGCTGGGCCACTACCAAGAGGCGCTTGATCTGATCCGCACCCGCAATCCCTTGCCGGTGGTTTGCGGCCGTGTATGCGTGCGCAAGTGCGAAGTCAAGTGTCTGCGCAATCAGGTGGACGAGCCGGTTGGGATCAACTTTGTGAAGCGTTACCTCGCGGAGAATGCGCAGGCGTCGACAGATGAGCCCAACGTGCCTCCGGCGAGCGGAAAACGCGTGGCCGTCGTGGGCGGCGGGCCCGCCGGGCTTACGAGTGCGTACTATCTCGCGGGCAGGGGCCACGGGGTCACGATTTTCGAAACGCTGCCCAAGCTGGGAGGCATGCTTCGATACGGCATCCCCGAGTATCGCCTTCCTCGGACCGAGCTGGACGGCGAAATCCAAAAGATTCTAGACTTGGGCATCCAAATAGAGATGAACCGAACACTTGGCAAGAATTTTTCGGTCAAGAGCCTTCTGGAGAAGGACAAATTTGATGCAGTATTTATCGCCCTCGGAGCACCTCGCGGCAAGAAAATGGGCCTGCAGGGTGAGGACGAAACGGAAGGCGTCCGGCCCGCGCTCGACTTTCTTCGCGATGTTGAACTCCACGGCGCCCCGGCTCTTCACGGCAAGGTCGTGGTCGTCGGTGGCGGAAACTCCGCGATCGACGCGGCCCGCACCGCGATACGATGCGGCGCCGCCGAGGTGACGATTCTGTACCGCCGCACTCGCGTGGAAATGCCTGCTCACCATGAAGAAGTGGATGCTGCCGAAAAAGAAGGCGTGAAGCTGGAACTTCTCGTCGCTCCTGGCGAACTCATTGTGGAAAACGGCCATTTGAAAGCCATTCGTTGCCAACGCATGGAACTTGGCGAACCCGACGCGAGTGGCAGGCGCAAGCCCGTTCCGATTCAAGGGGCGATAACCGAATACGATTCCGACTACCTCTTTGCCGCCATCGGCCAGGATACCGACCTGGCTATGCTTCGGGATGAGCCCGATGCCGTGCGCCCCAAAGTGAACCGCTGGGCGACGCTCGAAGCCGACTCTGCCACCATGATGACCAACATCAAGGGGGTGTTCGCGGGTGGCGACGTAGTTCTCGGTCCTTCGGCGGTCATCGATGCGATTGCGCACGGCCGGAATGCGGCGGAAGCGATTGATGGGTTTCTGAAATCAGGAGACGTCAAGAAGCCTCAGACGGTCTTTTTCAGCCGCCGCGATGCGTTCGGCGCCCTGCCGGACTGGCAGTTCGAGCAGGTGGAACGGACCCAGCGCAGCGTGATGCCGGAGCGCGACGCCGCGCAGCGAACACAGGATTTCTGTCAGGTCGAGACCGGGCTGTCTGAACCTTCGGTGAAAGCCGAGGCATTTCGCTGTATGGAATGCGGCTGCAAGTCCGTGTTTGGATGCGACCTCAAGAGATACGCGGCCGAATATAAAATCGACATTTCGCGGCTTGCAGGAGAAGTGCGCCGGCATCGTGTCGATCGCAGCCATTCGCTTATCACTCTCGACCCGAACAAGTGCGTTCTGTGCGGCCGATGCGTGCGCACGTGCGCCGACATTGTGGGGCTCGCTGTCTTGGGATTCGTGGGCCGCGGCTTCGCGACTACCGTAAGGCCGGCTTTGGGCAAACCGATGGCGGACAGTGCCTGCATTGCTTGCGGCGCCTGCGTGGAGAGTTGCCCGACCGGCGCTCTCGAAGCCAGGTTGCCTTACGGGCGCCAGGGGCCGTGGAAAGCGCGCAAGGTTCCTTCGGTCTGCAACTTCTGCTCCGTCGGCTGCGAAATGGACCTCAACGTGGTCGCCGACGGACTCCTCTGGGCCACTGCCCCGGAGACACTTATTCCCGACCGCGGCGAACTCTGCGTGAAAGGCCGTTTTGGGACCGGGTTCATGCAGGGTCCGGAAAGGCTGCGTAAGCCCCTTGTCAGGAAAAACGGAAAGCTGGTGGAGGTTGAGTGGGATGAAGCCATCAAAACCGCGGCTCATGTGCTGCGACAACACCAGACCAAGCATCCGCCCCACTCCCTGGCAGTCATGGCTGCGCCGCGCATGACTCTCGAAGAGGCGTGGCTGGTACGCCACCTGGCCGCAGAGGTTCTGGAAACAACAGAGGTCGGCAGCTTCGGCCAGAATCGGCGCGGCGGGCCGCGCCACGACCTCGACGCGATTTTCGGAGAAACCGCGTCGACATGCGTTCAGGACGATCTCAGCAAGGCGGAGGTGATCCTGCTTGCTGGGGCCGATCCGAGCACGAGCCATCCCGTTCTGGGTATGGCAATTCGACGTGCCGCCAAGAGAGGAGCCGAGATTATCTCGATCAACTCGAGCCAGGTCGACCTGCTGCGCACGAGCGATCTGTGGCTCGATGCCCGCCGGGGCACCTCGGGAGTGGTGTTCGCGAGTATTCTGAAACATCTCCTACAGAAGGGTGCTCCTGACGGTTCCGGCACGAAACGCGACGGATGCGATGCACTCCAATCCTCCGTTGCCATGGCCACCATGGCGGAGGGGGCGCTCGTCGCCGGGATCGATCCCGCAAAAATCGAAGCCTGTGCGGAGAAGCTGGCAAGTACCCGCAAGGTCGTGGCTATCTATGACCTCGACGATACTCTGGAAAGGTCCACTGATGACCTTAAAGCCCTTGCCCAGATTCTGATTCTCACCGGCCACATCGGGAAGGAAGGAGAGGGGCTGTTATTGCTGCAATCGGACTGCAACGGCGAGGGCGCGCGCCTGGCCGGAATTGCCAATCCGCTTCACCTCGAGCGGCTGCGCGGCGCGGTCGTGATGTTCGAGAATCCTTTCGGCGATTATCTCGCTTCCAAGGAACTCGCGAATGTAGCGCCACTGGTCGTGATCGACCACTTCCTTACCGACACGGCTCGACTGGCCGCCGTGGTCCTACCGGCTGCGAGCCTCGCGGAAACCAACGGTTTCGTGGTGAGTTTCGACGGCAAGCTGCGCGCCGTACATGAGGCCACACGCCCGGTCGCCGGTTTGACGACCGCCGAGGTTCTTGGCCGGTTGGCCCAAGCGCTTGGTAAGCCGGCTCGCTCTATCGATCCTGCCGGCATTCGACAGGAGATGAGTTCTTTGTTGGGAATTCTCGATCCGGCGACGGAACCGGCATGCATCACCGGCTCGATCCGACCCGGCAAGCCTCAGGCTGCGCCAGCCTTCGCGGCGGTGCGCCTCGATTCTACAGCCTCCGTGCCGAACGTCTACCCCTACGCTTCGCTGGACGCGGTCCTCGAAAAGAAGCTCGCGGAGTTGAGCCTTATGAGATAATGCTCCGCGCGCAGCGCCGAGGGCACCCGGCGCCGGGAACAGGACGCAAATGAACCGGCTATTCATCGAAGAGGAGCTGTTCGAGAGGCTGGGCTGGATCATCCGGATACGTTGGGCCTTTCTCGCCGGCCTCATACTTGCCGTCCTGACCAGCCGGGCTATCCACATCGACCTCCCCTATTCCAAAATCCTGAGTGTTGGGGCGATCATCCTCGCCTACAACACGGCGTTGTTCATCCATCATGTGCTGGCGGTCAGGAGAGGAACCCCCGATCCGCGAATCGCGCAGGTCGAAGCGAACTTCCAGATCTGTGCGGACTATGTTTCCCTTACGGCTTTGCTACATTTCTCCGGCGGCGTGGAGAATCCATTTGTATTTCTCTACCTGCTGCACGTGATCGTCGGCAGCATCATCCTCAGGCGTCCGCAGGTTCTGGCCGACGGCCTGTTCGCGTTTCTGCTTTTCCTGACGGTTGCGATTCTCGAATACAACAGAACCATCCCGCACTACACCATCAAAGAACTCGTAGGATCTCCCGGATACCACAATGTCTGGTACATCCTGTTCGTCAGCACGACGCTTCTTGTCACGTTGATCTGCACGATTTACCTGAGTTCACCGATCGTGCAGAGCTTGCGCACGCGCGAGTATGAACTCATCCAGGCGAGGAGCATGCTCCAGAAGAAATCGCGCGACCTGGAGATTGCCAACCGCGAGCTTAGAGAGAAACAGCAACAGCTCGTGCAATCCGAGAAACTCGCCTCCCTGGGTAGGATATCCGCCGGCATGGCGCATGAAATCAATAATCCTATCCAGTTCATTCAGGGGAATATGCGGGTGTTGAGCGAGGCAATGGAGAGCATCCTTCCGATTCTCGACCGCTACGTCAAGGATGATTCCGGATTCCGGATTGCACGCCTCGAGTATCCTTTTTTCCGCCAGCACATAGGAACTTTGATCAAAGACATGGCCAACGGCACGGTCAGGATCGCGGACATCGTCAGGGACCTCAAGAAGTTTGCGCGTGCCGAAGAAGGTAATTTCGACGAGGCGGTAGATGTGAACGAGGCCGTCCGTTCGAGCCTCAGGCTTGTCCACAACAAAATCAAGCGCCACAACGTCATCCCTGTGCTCGATCCCGATCTCCCCAAGATCAAAGGCAATACCAACAAAATCGAGCAGGTCATGGTGGCGAATTTGATTAACGCGGCGGAAGCGCTCGGCGAACGCCAGGACGGAATTATCAAGGTGGAAACTGCGGCGGACCCCGCCGGTGCGAGCGTGAGCATCTGCATTTCGGACAATGGGCCGGGCATGTCCGATGACGTAAAAAAGAAACTCTTTGATCCCTTTTTTACCACCAAGCAGCGAACCGGCGGTATGGGGCTGGGGCTTTCGGTCGCTTATGGCATAATCAAGGATCACCAGGGTTGGGTTGATGTAGATACAAGGCTGGGAGAGGGGACGAGCCTGCGATACCACTTTCCCGTGGTAAGGAGTGAAGGATGAATCGGGTATTGGTGATCGACGATGACGAGGCTGTCCTCAATTACTTCCGGATTTTGCTCGCCCAGACGCAATGTTACGAGACTCAGATCCTGAGCGACAGCTCAAAGGCATTCGAGACCATTGACGCGGGCAAGTTTGATGCGATCCTGCTCGATATGGACATGCCCGTGGTTCACGGCCGCGAAGTGCTGCAGTACGTCAGGGAGAAGCATCCCGGCATCGAAGTGATTGTGATTACCGGAGTGGAAGATGTGCAGCTTGCGGTCGAATGCATGAAGATGGGGGCGTACGACTACCTCTGCAAGCCGATCGACGAAAATCGGCTTCTTCACACGCTCGAGCGCGCCATGGAGAGGTCACGGCTGCATGTCGAGATTTCAAAGCTCCGCGACCGTGCGAGCCTCGAGGGCCTGCGCCATAAAGAAGCTTTCAAGGCAATTCTGACGCAAAACCGCGCTTTTCTCAGGGTTCTTCAGCGGGTCGATCAGATTGCCGAGAGCGAAAATTACGTCTTGATCTGGGGCGAAAGCGGCACGGGCAAGGAACTCGTCGCAAGGGCCATCCACCAGATCAGCCGCCGCCGGGACCGACCCTTTGTAGCCGTGAACGCCGGCGCATTCGCCTCCGAGTTGTTTTCGTCCGAATTCTTCGGCCACGAGAGAGGTGCATTCACCGGCGCCATCAGGAGCACGACAGGATTCTTCCAGGAGGCCGACGGCGGCACTCTCTTTCTCGACGAGATTGGCGAACTGGAGCTGCCCGTGCAATCGAAGCTCCTGCGTGTGCTTCAGGAGGGGGAGTACTTCCGCGTCGGATCGACCGAGAAACGAGGCTCCGATGTCCGCATCATCGCGGCTACGAACAAGGATCTGACGGAGGAGATTGAGAAAGGACGTTTCCGGCGGGACCTGTACTATCGCTTGAACATCTGTTCCGTTTATCTGCCGCCGCTCCGCGACCGCGAGGGCGATGTCGAGATCCTCGCGGATTTCTTTCTCGAAAAACATAACCGCCTCAATGCGAAGGCCATATCCGTCATCGAACAGGATGTGCTGGACCTTCTCGATCTCTACGACTATCCCGGAAACGTGCGCGAGCTGGAGAACATTATCGCCGAGGTCGTGGTGGTGGAAAGCGGCCGAACCGTCACGCGCCGCTCCCTTCCGCGCTATTTCCTCAACGCGGTCACGAAGTCGCGGGCATCCCTGGTCCCTGTCTCAGAGAGGAAAACTCTGGCTGAGATGGAAGCCGAGCACATCCGGCACGTGCTGGAGCTTGCGGACGGGAATCGAACGGCAACAGCGGAGATCTTAGGCATCTCGCGCGTGTCCCTGCTTTCCAAGATCAAGCGCTACGCCATCGACATTCTGCCCTCCTCGGGCGTCGCGGCCCAAGGCGGCGAGAAGAACTGAACAAGGAGAGGAAACATGGCAAAGCATCTCATTCTGGTGCCGTGGATTCTGCTTGTGGCCGTTGCGTCGCCACGGGCGCAGACGCCCCAGAACGTTACCTCGACAGTCGCCACCTCGGCGAATTGCCCTGAACTCGCACAGGCTCTCAACTCCCTTCTGCGCAACGACGTCCGCTTGCGCGACTGGGCGGCATTGGCTCGCTATCGCGAGGCCAATATTGCCTTGCCGGCGCCAGCGAAGGAGGAGGCACGCGTGGTGTTCATGGGCGACTCAATCACGGATTTCTGGCAGCAGCCCCGCTTTGGCGACTTCTTTTCCGGCAAGCCGTATGTTGATCGCGGCATCAGCGGACAGACCACGCCGCAGATGCTGATTCGCTTTCGTCCCGATGTCGTGAATCTCAAGCCGAAAGCCGTCGTAATTCTGGCCGGCACGAACGACATTGCGGGCAATACCGGACCGGCCACGAACGAGGAGATTCAAGGAAACCTGGCGTCCATGTGCGAGATCGCCCAGGCGAACGGCATAAAGGTCGTGCTGGCGAGCGTGCTTCCCGTCAGCGCGTATCATCAGGCACCGGGTAGTTCATCCCTGCCGCAAACAGCAGCACGGCCAATGGCGCGGATCCAGGCGCTCAACGATTGGATCAAGAAGTACGCGGGCGATCACGGGCACGTCTGGCTTGACTATTTTTCGGCAATGGTGGGCGCAAGCGGATTGCTCCGGGAGGAATTGAGCGAAGACGACCTCCATCCAAACTCCAAGGGCTATGCCATCATGGCGCCGCTGGCCGAAGATGCCATCAAGCGCGCGCTCAAATAAGCGCGCCGCTGGAAACCTTGCTCCGCTTAGAGATGGCGCCTGGCTGCCAGCTTCAATTCCCGATCGGCCACGAGATCGGAGAGTTCACGGAACATGTCCGGGCTGATTTGTTCTGCGTAAGGAAGAATACACTTCCGGGTCTCAGTGAGGTACCTTGTCACGAATTCCTCTTCGTGCACGAACCCCAAGTACACGAGGTTGCTGATGCGATCCGCAAGTTTGAGAATACGGGCCCTTGAACTGCCCGTCTTCATGATTCGAGTCAAGTACTCCGATTTGAGCTCCTTCCTGCCGTCCACGATCCGAATAGTCATCTCCATGACCAGGTCATAGACGGCCGGGCCGTCCGCATCGATGCGCACGATCTCCTCCCGGCTGACGCCCGGCATGCCCAGGGCATCTTCGAACAGATCGTGAATCAGAGAGGCTTTGAGAAGAACAGGATCGATGAACTTGTAATCGAGCAAGATCCCCATAGTGCTGATCTGATGGCGGAACATGTTGCTGCCGGCACGGCGCCTGACGCCGATGAGGGCCATGGCTTTGACGATGTAGGGAGCGAGCGTCATACTGCTCAAGCGCCTTTCGAGATCTTCCATTCTTTCTCCTGCTAGGCTGCGAGCTGACGCAGTACGTTTAACGTCGCATCGAGCTCGGCTTCATTGTTGTATATATGCGTGGACTGGCGATTCCCGCGGATACGGATTCCCTTTAGCCACAAGGCATCCTGCATGGCGGTGCCGCTCACGCCTTCGATTTGGAAGTTGGTGATGCCCGCGCACATAGCCGGATGTAACGGAGTGTTGATTTTCACTCTGGGTATCTTCTGGAGGCCGGAGCGCAGATAATCACCCAGCTTGCCGCGGATTACGGTGAGGGGCTGGTAACCGGAGATCCAGTCGTCCCCTTTGTAATCCCAATCGGCGATTTCCGCAGCCACTTTGTGCATGTGCTGTGCGACAGTCTCGTAGACGACTGCCGGTTGAGCGCCGAGCGTTCCCGTGTTGAAGAAGGCTTTGTTCTCTGGCAGCAGAAACATCTTGCGAACCTTTTTCCAGTAGGCAGGGTCGCCCGGTTTGGGATATTCAAGAGTGAGTGCGCTTGTTCTTTCATAGTTCCACTGCGCCAGGCCTGGCAGGGCGGGCAAGGCTGGCGCCAACGACAACGACCTGAGAAAATCGCGGCGTGATACCATCATCTCGTCTCCTTGAAAGGTTGGGCAAGCCGGATATGGAAAGCCTTTATTTCACAAAACCGGCGCCCGTTCAACGAGTCTTTGCGTCCTGAAACGTGACTGGTAACGGGCTGTTCGGGAAGGAGCTACCTCCGCCGCTGAAGATTGAGCGCCGCCGGCGTGACCGCGAGCCCTCCCAGCGAAGTCACGCGCAATTCCGGCGGCATCATTTTGCCGACCGCCAGTACAGCGTCGATAGTATCATCGAGCGGGATGGGATTTACGTAACCTCCCATGACCAGATCCGCGCATACAAATGCGCTCGATGCGGCCACAGCATTGCGCGTGTGGCATGGGATCTCGACTATTCCCTGCACGAGGTCGCACACGGAACCCATCGTGTTTTGAAAGGAGATGGCGGCAGCATCTGCCGCCTGTGCCGGTGAACCGCCGGCGGCTTCCACTACAGCCGCTGCGGACATGGCGCCGGCAGCGCCGATTTCCACCTGGCATCCCGCAACTTCGGCAGCGAAGGTCGCTCGTGCAGCGACCACAATACCGATAGCCCCCGCGGCAAGCGCCGCCAGCACGGCTGCATCCCTGTTGAGCGAGCGTTCGTCCCGGAGGGTCGCCAAAACGGCCGGCAGTACACCCGAGGAGCCGCCCGTGGGTGCCGCGCAGACGATTCCCATCCCACTGTTGACATGCATGACCGCCAAGGCCCGAGCCGCGGCGCGCGTGTGCAATCCGCCGACGGCCAGTTTCCCTTCGGCCTCGGCGCGGAAGATGGCACCGGCAGTGGGAGTCAGCAGCTGCATGCCCGGCGCACGATCGCTGAGTCCTTCCTGAACTGCCGCGTACATCAGGCCCACGCGCCGCGCCATTTCTGCGCACACTTCTTCCTCGGTCACGCCCAGCAGGCCCGCCTCGTGGGCGAGCGCGAGGCGCCCGAGAGAGCAGCCGCGCCCGGCGGCCAACGACACCATGGACTCAGCACTTCCAAACAACGGCGAACCTTGCTTGACTAACGCCACTGGAGGAACATTCCACATGCGTGAGACTCCGGGCACGGCGAGGATCGCGGCACGCGCCTCCAGGGAAAGGGCCATTCGGCGTTTGGCATGTAGAAGCGCAAGCCTGTTCCGTACCTGCAAACCGGGCTCTCCCAGCAAGTTTTCCTCTGCCGCAAGGAATGTGCGCACATGCGGCAGGGCGCTTTCCGTCAACTCAATCATGACTTCGTGGCACTGACCCGTGACCAGCACTTCCCACCCGTCGATCCTCGTTATTTCGATTGCGCCACCGCCGATAGAGCGGGCGCGCAGCTGGAGCGTTTGCCCGTCCGGTGCACACAAATGAATGTCGGCATTGTTAGGATGGTCAGAATTTAGAAGCGGGCGCACCTCAAATTGCAGATCGATGCCGCTTGACGCGGCGGCTTCTAAGGAATGAAAAAACATGGGGTCCGTGAGAGGCAAGCCCAGGAGGCCCGTGGCAAATCCGAGATCGACACCTTGCTGCCGATAAACCTGGCCGTAGGATCCGTTGGGATCAAATGCGACCCTGATCGATCCGTGAGGGGAATCGAAGAGGGCGGCGACAACCTTCCCGATATGGTAGGAAGCGGCTGTGTGAGAACTGGACGGACCGCGCATCACGGGGCCGAGCACGTCGTCAAGAATGCTGATGTTGGGGCATCCTGCAGGCTGGCGCATATCCATCGGCCCCCTCGCGTTTCAATCGGAGATATTCCCTTATTATATCTTGCTTGCCGTCATCATATCTTACTGTTCAAAAAGGGACTGTCCCCGATTGAATTCAATCAATTCTTCAATCGCTGAAGCAGGTGCCGACATTGCGGGCGGCCCGCAGGAGGGGTAGATCAAGCGGAATGAGACGCTGCTTGCCCGCCGCATCTTCCAGCGGAATATGCGTTACGGCCCCGTCCTTCATGACTACCAGGCGGCCGCGTTGCCCAGCCATCAGCAGCTCAACGGCAGCGTCCCCAAATTCGGTGGCGAGCACGCGATCGGTCGCCACGGGCGAACCGCCGCGCTGCACGTGGCCGAGGCTCACCGTGCGGGTCTCGATGGCGGTGGCCGCTTCAATGTCGAAAGCGATTTTCTGGCCGATGCCGCCGAGGCGAATTGGGTCCGGGCTTGTCGGATCGATGAACTTGACAACCTGGTCTCCGTCCCGGGGCCGGGCACCTTCCGACACGCAAATGATGCTGAAGCGTTTACCCCGTCTTGAGCGGGCAACCACAAACTCGCAGACCTTTCCAAGATCATAGGGGATCTCAGGAATGAGGATCACATCGGTCCCACTGGCGATGCCGGAATGCAAGGCGATCCAACCCGCGTTTCGGCCCATGACCTCCAGCACCATGACCCGATGGTGGCTCGCTGCGGTGGTATGCACACGGTCCAGTGCTTCCGTCGCCACGGCGACCGCGGTCGCGAAACCGAAAGTGATATCCGTGCCATAAAGATCGTTGTCGATCGTTTTAGGGACGCCGATGCAGTTTATTCCCTGGCGCACAAAATGCGAGGTTCCGGTCATGGTACCGTCGCCGCCGATCACGACGATGGCATCGAGCTGGTTGTGGGTAATATGCTCGAGACAACGGTCGGTAACATCGCGGACCTCGGTCGTGCCGTTGATTTTTACCGGATACCTGCGTGGTTCTACCCGATTGTTCGTGCCAAGAATGGTACCGCCCAGTGTGAGAATGTTGCTGACAGACTCGTTTGTGAGCGGATGCATCCGGTTTTGTATGAGGCCCAGGAAACCGTCCTCGATGCCCACCACTTCGAGCCCATAGCGGTTCATGGCTGTCTTGGCCACAGCACGAATTACTGCGTTTAAGCCCGGACAATCTCCCCCGGCGGTCAGCAAGCCTATGCGACTTATTCCGCTCATGGATCTTCCTCCGATCGAATACCTCAATCTGTACTCTAATCGACAAATCAAGTGGCAGAGGATAGGATTACAAGAATGGTGAGTGACGGCTACTAGCCAGACAGGAACGTGATCGCTTTTCGTGCCCAATCCGGATCTTCCAGCATCCCCCGGCCGATACCGACCAGATCTGCTTGTCCAGTGCGAATGATACGATCCGCGTACGCCGCTTCCCGGATGCCTCCCGTGACCATTACCGGTACATGCACTCTGCCCTTGATGGCTTCAGCATAGGGTACAAAGTAACCCGGGTCCTTGCCTGTCCCGCGGGAACCCTGCAAGCCGCCGGAAATGTCGATCAGATCGATGCCCGCGTTCGCGAGAAGCGTGGCAGCCTGGCCGGCGTCCTCGCTCTCCAGGCCGCCCGGAGTTTCATCGTGGGCGCCTAGCCTGATGAAGATCGGGAACCGAGTTCCTACACGCCGACGAACTTCCGCGAGGACTTCCAGGTGCATTCGCAACCGGTTCTCCAGCGTGCCTCCGTATTCGTCTTCACGCCGGTTTGTGAGTGGCGACAGAAACTCCGAAAGCAGAAAACCATGAGCGCCATGGATCTCAACCGCATCAAAGCCCGCAGCGTGTGCCCGCCCCGCAGCAGCACCGAAGGCGGCCACGATTTCCTGGATTTGGGGCTTTGTGAGCGCTTCCGGCACCCGGCCCCCCGGATCATATGGATGTTGTATCGCAGAAGGGGCGACCGGCCTGACGGTGGCCAGAACCTCAGGTGAGACACGCGAACCGGCATGGGAAATCTGTAACGTCGCGGCTGCTCCCTCCTTGCGAATCGCGGCTGCAAGTCGTCGGAGGCCCTGGATCATCTCATCGGAGTACGCTCCGATTTGAGTCAGCGTGTGCCTGCCGCCGGGATGAACAAAGGAATGTTCCACGATGACCAGCCCGCAGCCGGCGGCGGCGCGCAATCTGTGATATTCGATGATTTTGTCCGTGACGCGGCCGTCCGCAGCCGCCTGCCCTGACCACATGGGCGGCATCACGATGCGGTTGCGCAGGGTCAATCCTGAAAATGAGAGTGGTGTCAGAAGATTCGCCATGTCGCTCACTCTGATTAGAATAGTTTGCAGACAGCTAACTGGAACCCGCAATGACGCTGGTAAAGAGGAGGATATCCTACACCCGGCGGCCGGCGTCCGAACAGCCGAATTTTTGCGCAGGAGGGGATCTGAAGGCCGTAACTCCTGGCGCTACTGCTTTCCGAATCGAAAAAGCCCCGAGGCAAGCCATGCGCCAGGCCTGTGTGGACGGAGAAGATTAGCTCTCAAGAGGCCCAAGAGCAATTTACTTTTTGGGGTTCAGTTCCAGCCTGCCATAGTCGCCGCTGTCCATGGTCCAGGCGCCCATCAAGCTGTTTCCGAGCAGCTTGTCATTAATGACATCCAGCTTCACCTTCACCACATTTTTGGTGCCGCCGCTGGTCGTCGTAAATTGGAAACTGAAGGTGTCTTCATCTTCAAAGCTCAAGTTTTCGACCGCCGCCTCCTTCGCTCCCAGCATGGTAATCGTTCCGGAGAACGAGTCACCGGCCTTCTTCAGGATCAGAGTCACATGATCCTTGGCATCGGAATTTGGCAATTCCGTGTCTCCCGTCCATGTGCCGCTGACGTCAAGAGGTTTGAATTGGGTCTGCCCATAGAGAGCCGTACTGGCAAAAGCTAATAGGAGCACTGAGAAGATCACGAGCGTTGTTTTTGTCATATCCACCTCCATCCTGTTAACATTCCCCATGTCCTAATAAGGATACGCTTCTGCTTGAGAAATGATACAAAAGGAACGCAGCTTAAGGAAATCCTAATTTGTTGCTACGCCACAACTTGCGTCCGCCGGCACAGCGGGAAAATCCTCGACTGCGCTTTTTTGAACAAAAACTCTTTATTGGCGGACGATTTGTGCGAAAATCTTCCATTTTGTAAGGAGGACATTCTTCTGCCGGACGGAACGATGCGCCGAAGTGTCTTTATGACACGTCGGCACATGCAACCTGGCAGAATATCCGATATGCGCGAGCCAGGCATCCCGAGGCACGTCCCTCCGGGAGCGCCAAGCCTGGACGTAGAGGTCAATCGGCCCGCCACTGGAGGATTGAGCAGCCTTGAAAATCAGGCTCTGTCTAGAGGCAGACGCCACTGGAAATGAGGACTCCCGAAATACTATGCACAAAGGACTTGATAAGGAAACTCTCGATCTGACCTTGCAGGCCATTGTCGATTTCACCGCGGCGCGCCTGCCTGAAGGAAAACTGCTTCAACTGGATGCGACCCATGAATTTCCCGCCGAAGCCGTGCATGACATGTGCGGATCCGAACTGGGCATCCAACTTCTCTTCATTCCGGAGGAATTTGAGGGAATGGGAGGAGGGGCTTTCGACGTGTACCGGATCTGCGAGGAAATGGCGAGCATCGATCTGGGACTCGCGACCGGGGTGCTTGCTACCTTCCTCGGGAGCGATCCGATCATTTTCGGGGGAACTCACGAGCAGAAGGAAAAATGGTTGACGCGCATTGCCCGTGAAGGCCTCCTCATGGCCTATGGTGCAACGGAGCCTGAGGCCGGGAGTGATTTGGCGGCCTTGCGCACGACCGCGACCCCGATTTGCGAAGACGGGAAGGTCACCGGCTACAAGATCAACGGCAACAAGCAATGGATCAGCAACGGCGGAGTGGCCGATCTTTACAGCATCCTTGCACTCACTCCCGGGGGCCCGAGCTGGTTTGTCGTCGAACGGGGCGCGCCGGGCCTCGGTCACGGCAAGCCCGAAGATAAGCACGGCATTCGAGCCAGCAACACTGCCACGGTTTCACTCGAGGACGTTTATGTGGACGCGGACCGCCTGCTAGGCAACCAGGAAGGAATGGGGCTGATCCAGGCGCAACTCGTTTTCGGTTACACGCGCCTCATGGTCGCGGCATTCGGCCTCGGCGCCGGGTGGTCCGCATTGGACCGTGCCATACCTTATTCGATGGGCCGAATCCAGGGTGGCGCTCCACTGTCCGAAAAGCAGGGATATACCCACAAGCTCATCGTGCCGCACGTAATACGCCTCGAAGCCTCCCGATCCTACATTGAAGAAACCGCGGAGCGCATCGACAACACAGGAGGCAATCTCAATACGGAAGGCGCCATTTCCAAATACATGGCCACCGAGGCGGGGAATCTGGCTGCCGATGCCAGCATTCAGGCACTGGGCGGCTACGGCTACACTAGGGAATACGTCGTCGAGAAAATCAAGCGCGATGCGCGCATCACCACGATTTATGAAGGTACGTCGGAGATCATGGAGATGACCATCTGCCGCGATCGCTGGCAACTGCATCTGAAGACGCACGGGCAGTACTACCACGACATGGCGCGTACTGTCGAGGAACTGCAGGCCCGGCACTCGCAGATCGGCGCAGCCATTGCCGGCCTCTGCCTGCACGCGCTCGCCGAGCTGCTGGAGATGGCGCGCGTTCACCGGCTGACGCGGCATCAGCATATCCTCTTCCGCCTGGGCGAACTGATTGCCTACGCCGAGTGCGCCGGCAGCCTGGCGCGGCGCGCGGCGCGCGCGGCGGAGGGTGCCTTGAACGAAAAGGCCAATGCGCGCTTCAACCCGAAGGCCTTGGCGGCGATGAGCCGGTGCTTTGCCCGGGAAGCTTCGATCAGGCTGGCGGCGGAGGGCATGCGCTGGATCGTCGGCGCTGCTGTTCTGAAGGAAAAAGAGGTTCAGGATCTCGAAACCAAGTTAGGCTTAGCTGGGCTTCACCGTGCCCAGAGCGGTCTCGTGCAGGACTTGGACGAGGTCGCCGACGCAATCTATGGACGCGCCTCCGCGTCTGGAGGGAGTGTAAAGTAATGAGAGTTTCAGCCCGAAGGGCCGTTGCCATTGTTGGTGTAGGAGCGGTTCTGCCGGATGCGCCCAACGCGCCGCGGTTCTGGCAGAATATCAAAAACGGAGTGTACAGCATTACAGAGGTGCGTCCGGAGCGCTGGGACCCGCGGCTTTATTATGATGCCGACCCGAAGGTCCCCGACAAGACCTACTCCAAAATTGGCGGCTGGGTGCGGGATTGGGAATGGGATCCATTGAAGTGGCGCATGCCCATTCCACCAAAAGTCAGCCAGGCAATGGATCTGACTCAGAAATGGGCGATCGTCGCTGTGCGGGAAGCGCTGGCTGATTTCGGTTATCCCGATCGCCCGCTCGATGCGGAACGAACCGCCGTCATTCTCGGCAACGCAATGGCGGGCGACACGCACCTGTACTCGGCGGCCCGCATCCTTTTTTCGGACTACGCCGAAGAATTGCGGCGCACTCCCGGCTTCAGCACACTACCCACCAACGCGCGCGAGGCCATCGTCGAACAGTTGCGCGCGGCCGTTAGCAAACGCCTCCCCGAAATCACCGAAGACACCATGCCGGGAGAACTCGCCAACATCATCGCCGGGCGCATCGCGGCTCTCTATGATTTCAAGGGACCGAACTTCGTCGCGGATGCCGCCTGCGCCTCTACCATGGCTGCCCTCAGCTCTGCCATCGGCGGCCTGGTGGAGCATGACTATGACGCGGTGCTGACGGGTGGGATTGACGCCAATATGAGCCCGTCGACCTTCGTGAAGTTCTGTAAGATCGGAGCCCTTTCTCCTACCGGGTCCCGGCCATTTGACCGCGGCGCCGACGGTTTCGTGATGGGAGAAGGAGGCGTGGTCTTCCTGCTTAAGCGGCTTGGCGATGCGGAACGCGACGGCGACCGTGTCTATGCCGTAATTCGCGGCCTGGGTGGGTCGAGCGACGGCAAGGGCAAAGGCATCACCGCGCCCAATCCGATCGGCCAGAAACTTGCCCTGCGCCGCGCGTGGCAAAATGCCGGAATTGTTCCCATGCCCGGGAACCTGATGGAGGGGCACGGCACCTCGACCGTGGTCGGCGACCTCGCCGAGATTCAGAGTCTGCTTGACGTATTTGCGGAGTTCGGTCTGCCCAGCGGATCGATTGCTCTCGGTTCAGTAAAGTCGAACATCGGTCACCTCAAGGGCGCTGCTGGCGCTGCCGGAATCCTCAAGGCCGCGTTCGCGCTGCACGAAAAATTTTTGCCGCCGAGCGTCAATTTCCAGCGGTCCAATCCTGATGTCGATCTTTCCCATTCCCCGTTCTACGTGAATACGCAGCTCAGACCCTGGGATGTGGAGCCTGGCGCCTCGCGGCACGCCGGTGTGAGCGCTTTCGGATTTGGCGGGACCAACTTCCATGTCGTGTTGGAGGAATTCACCCCCGGCCGCTACGAGGATGAGAGCAAACTCACGATGTCGTACCCTGCCGTGGAGTACAGCCTGGGCAAGATCGAGGCCAAAACGCCCCTGCGCGGTGCCCTGGTGATCGGCGCGGAATCGGAGGCTGCGGTGATGGGCCGCTTGCGCGCCGCTTTGAAAGAGGCCGAGAGCGGCGTGGCCCCTTCGCCTGCGGTTCCCGCCGAGTCGGACCTGCGGGCGCCGGTCCGCCTGGCGATCGATTATGCGGACGCGGCCGACCTTGCCGACAAATGCGGCAAGGCGCTCAAGGCTTTTGATGAGAATCAGGCGGGCAGGTGGAAAGCGTTGCGCGCCAAAGGGATCTTTCTCGGCCGAGGTCCTTCCCCCAAGATAGCATTTCTGTTTGCCGGACAGGGCTCGCAATACGTGAACATGCTTCAGTCGCTGCGCGCGAGCGAAAGCATCGTCGCCGAGACCTTTGCCACCGCGGATGAGGTCATGCTGCCGCTCATCGGCAAGCCGCTGAGTGAATGCGTTTTTCTCGATAAAAACGACGAAGCAGCATTGGTGCTTGCCGAGCAGAACCTCAAACAGACGGCGGTGACTCAGCCCGCCGTGCTGGCTGCCGAGACTGCGCTCGCACGCCTGCTTGGCGCCTATGGCATTGCTCCGGATATGGTCATGGGGCACAGCCTGGGAGAGTACGGCGCTCTTGTCGCTGCCGGCGCGATTTCCTTTGAAGAGGCGCTGCGCGCCGTCAGCGCGCGCGGAAATGAAATGACCAAGTGCGCGCTGGATGACAACGGCATCATGGCTGCGGTTTTTGGCCCGACCGATGAGATCCAGAGAATTCTGTCCACTATCGAAGGGTATGTCGTCATCGCCAACATCAACAGCACGAAAGAAGCCGTGATCGGCGGATCGACGGAGTCGGTCCAGAAGGCTATGGAGGCAGTTCGCGCCGCCGGCTACCGCGCCCAGCAGCTGCAGGTCAGCCACGCGTTTCACACCAATATCGTGGCGCCGGCCAGTGACTCGCTAGCCCAAGTGCTGCGTGGCATGAGGCTGCAGCCGCCTGGAATCCCGATCATCGCCAACGTGACCGGGTCGTTCTACCCGATGGGACCCGGGGTAGTGCCAGAGATGATTCAGTTGCTGGGGAAGCAAGTCGCCTCTCCTGTTCAATTCGTGAAGGGTTTGAACACACTGTACGAGGCAGGCGCCCGGATCTTTGTCGAGGTAGGTCCAAAGCGCGTCCTCTATGGTTTCGTGGAAGATGTTCTCGGCGAGCGCGACGGTGTCATTCCTCTCTTTACGAATCACCCGAGAATCGGAGAGGCGGCCTCGGTCAACTTGGCCCTTTGCGGTCTCTATGCTGCGGGTCTGGGTGTCGGTGCAGCCAGCAGCGCTTCGGTGCGACAGGCGCCGATAGAGATTGTGTCGAGCAGTCCGGCGCCGGTGCAGACGCCGAAGAGGGAAGCTTCCGTCGCGGCACCGCCGATCGCGCCGAAGCCGATGGAACAACGCGTCCCGGTAATCCCGCAAGCGGGCGGCTTGCTGGGCTCGGAACGCTATGTGGAACTTGGTCATCTCTTTGCCGAGTTTCTCGAGCGCGGCTTCCAGGTCTATTCCAGCGCGCGTCCCGTACGCAGTCCGGCGCGGATCTGCGTGACCGGAGCGGCGCTTGGTCTGCCGGGCGTGGATCAGGTTTTTGATGATGCGAACATCGACCGCATCCTGCGCGGCGGCCAATTCATCGACCCGGTTCCGGAACAGTTGCGCCATGCCATGGTGGAGAAAAACATCACACGCCTCGTCAAGACTGAAGCGGGCGAAGGCAGATTCGAGACCATCGAGAGCCTCGATGACGTCATCAAGCTGGCTGCCAGGGCAAGAGATTTTGACCTCATTCGGGATTTCGGGTTTCCCGAAGACCGCCTCGCGGCCCTGGATCATGTCACCAAACTGGCGATCGCAGCGGGCATCGATGTGCTTCGTGATGCCGGCATTCCGCTCGTGATGCGCTATAAGACGACGACCAAAGGGACAATGCTCCCCGACCGCTGGGGGCTCCCGGAGGAGATGAGGGACGATACCGGCGTGCTCTTTACCTCGGCGTTCCCGGGCTATGACTCATTCGAAGAGATTATTTCCGGATTTTATCACGATCGAATACGGCGTGAGCGTCTCGAAGAACTGGTTACCCTTCGTGCCAGCGCGGTCCACCTTGGAGGAAACGGCCTCGTTGATAAACTCGACCAGCGCATCGCAGCGCTTCGGAAAGAGATTGAGCAGAAACCTTACCGGTTCGACCGCCGCTTCCTGTTCAGAGTCCTCTCCATGGGACATTCCCAATTTGCCGAGTACATCGGCGCGCGCGGCCCCAACACGGCCACGAACGCCGCCTGCGCCAGCGGCACACAAGCGGTGGCTATCGCCTCCGATTGGATTCAGACGGGACGGTGCCGCCGCGTCATCATCATTTCCGCCGACGACATCACCTCGGACAACCTGATGGGCTGGTTTGGTTCCGGATTTCTTGCCTCCGGCGCGGCGGCCACTGACGAGATCGTGGAGGAGGCGGCCACTCCTTTCGACCGCCGGCGCCACGGCCTGATCATCGGCATGGGCGCGTCCGCGATGGTGATAGAAACGCTGGAGTCTGCGCGCGAGCGTGGACTGCAACCCATCTGCGAACTCCTCGGCTCCGTGGTTGCCAACAGTGCGTACCACGGCACACGCCTCGATGTAGGCCACATCTGCCAGATCATGGAAAAACTGATCTCGGAGGCGGAGGCGCAATGGGGCATCAACCGGTTTGAGATCGCCCCGCAGACGGTCTTCGTGTCGCACGAAACCTATACGCCGGCGCGCGGCGGCAGCGCCTCGGCCGAGGTGTTCGCTTTGCGCTACGTCTTTAAGGAAGCCGCCGACAAAATCGTCGTGGCCAATACGAAAGGCGCCACGGGGCACCCGATGGCGGTCGGCGTGGAGGACGTTGTCGGCGTCAAAATCCTGGAAACCGGAATCGTTCCCCCGGTGCCAAACTTTAAAGAAGTGGATCCTGAGCTTGGCATGCTGAATCTGTCGAAGGGCGGCCACTATCCCGTGCAGTATGCGCTCCGGCTTGGCGCGGGTTTCGGTTCACAGATCTGCATGACCCTGTCGCGATGGATACCGACCCCGGACGGAGAGCACCGGCGCCCCGACGCCCTGGGGTTCGCCTATCGCATCACGGATGAAAACGCTTGGCGAAACTGGATCAAGCGCATCAGCGGTTATGAAGAACCCGAGGTGGAAGTCGCCCGACGCACGCTGCGGGTCAAGGATCAGGGGCCTGCTGCGGGTATTGGCACAGTTCAGACCCGCGTGAACGGGTTGGCGGCGCCGGCAGCGCCAGCCGTCGAGGTTCAACAGCCGCTTCCTTCGTCTCCGGCTGTCCAGCTTGCCGCTGTCCCGGCCATCCAGATCCCCGCTCCGCCCCTGCCGTCAGAGACAGGTCCCGTTGTGTCCGGCCCGGCGGTCGATCCCGTACAGGTGCAGGTGATGCGCATCATTTCGGAAAAGACAGGTTATCCCGCCGACATGCTTGATCTGGATCTCGATCTGGAAGCTGACCTTGGTATCGACACTGTCAAACAGGCTGAGATGTTTGCCGCTATCCGCGCGGCCTACGACATCCCGCGCGACGACGCGCTGAAGCTGCGCGACTTTCCAACCCTTGCCCATGCCATCAAGTTTGTCTATGACCGGCGGCCGGATCTGAAGGTTCCTATAGCTGCGCCGTCTCCATCTGGTCCTGCGATTCCATCATTAGCCTCTCCGGATCGGCAGACTACGGCCCCCGCGGGTGCGGCGCCGGCGCCGGATTCCGTGAAGGATAAAGTGATGGCAATCATCGCGGAGAAGACTGGCTATCCGCCCGACATGCTGGACCCTGATCTGGATCTGGAGGCGGACCTTGGCATCGACACGGTCAAACAGGCCGAGATGTTTGCCGCGATTCGCGCGGCGTACGACATTCCGCGCGATGACTCGCTCAAACTGCGTGATTTTCCGACTCTGCAACACACGATCCAATTTGTGTACGATCGACGGCCCGACTTGCTGCCCATCGGGCTCCCACTTCCGTCGTCGTCGGCCACGCCCGAGACGGTTGCCGCGCCAGTGGGAGTTGAGCATGGACAGACGGATGATCCGGTCAGGGACAAAGTTCTGGAGATTATCGCCGCAAAAACCGGCTACCCCCCGGACATGCTCGATCTTGACCTGGATCTGGAAGCCGATCTTGGCATTGATACCGTCAAACAAGCCGAAATGTTCGCGGCCATCCGCGCTGCTTATGATATCCCGCGCGACGACTCTCTTAAACTGCGTGATTTTCCGACGCTGCAACACACGATCCAATTTGTGTACGATCGACGGCCCGACCTTAAGCAGAATCCCGCGCTCGCTGCGCCGGAGCCAGTGCCGCCCGTGACGCAGTCTGTTCCAACAATCGCCGCCAAGAGCGTCATGGCGGGAAGCATGGACGCCGCCGCAGCGATGCCCCGCAGGATTCCGGTTCCACGGCCGCGTCCTTCGCTGGCCATGTGCAAGCCGACAGGCGTCGAACTGAATGCCGGCTGCCGCGTGATTGTAATGTCAGATCGTGGAGGCATCGGGAAAGCGCTGGCAGCGAAATTGGAGAAGCTGGGCGCTGAGGTGTTGCTGGTGAGTGACGCGCCCGAGGCGGAGGTGCTGATCCGGCGCATCGAGGAATGGAGGGCCCAAGGATCGATCCAGGGCATCTATTGGCTGCCGGCCTTGGACCATGAGGGCGATGCCGCGACCATGGATATTGACGCCTGGCGCGAGTCGACCCGCGTCCGGGTAAAGCTACTATACGCCGCCATGCGCGCTCTCTATGACCAGGTGGGCGCGCGAGGGACATTCCTGGTTTCCGCGACCAGGCTCGGCGGGATGCACGGCTATGACGATGCCGGAGCGGTCTCCGCGGCCGGAGGATGCGTCACCGGCTTCACCAAGGCATTCAAGCGCGAAAAGGGCGATGCGCTCGTCAAGGTCGTCGACTTCGAGCCCAGCAGGAAATCCACGGCATTGGCCGACATCCTGATCGAGGAAACGAAATGGGATCCGGGAGCCGTGGAGATTGGTTACAAGCACGGCGAGCGCTGGACCATCGGCTTGGAAGAAAGAGCGCCAAGCGCGACTGATTCCGGCATCGCGCTTGGAAAGGACACCGTATTCCTCATCACGGGCGCCGCCGGCAGTATCGTTTCAGCGATTACCGCGGACCTGGCAGCGGCTTCGGGCGGGATTTTCCACCTGCTCGATCTTGCGCCGCGACCCGACCCGGCAAACCCGGACCTGCAGCGCCTTGCTGCCGACAAGGAGGGCCTGAAGCGAGACATTTTTGAAAGGCTCAAGATGCGCGGCGAACGCGCCACGCCGGCTCTAGTAGAAAAGGAAATGGCGGTTCTGGAGCGCGCGCATGCGGCTCTTGCGGCGATCGAAGCGGTGAAGAGAGCTGGGGGCATCGTACACTACTACAGCGTCAACCTCCTCGATACGGCCGGCGTCGCGGCGGTCATGAAGCAGATCGCTAACGCCAACGGCCGCATCGATGTGCTCCTGCACGCAGCCGGTCTGGAAATCAGCCATCTTCTTCCTGATAAAAAGCCGGCCGAGTTTGATCTTGTTTTCGATGTCAAGAGCGACGGCTGGTTCAACGTGCTCTCAAACCTTGGAGACATGCCGCTCGGAGCCGCTGTCGTTTTCAGCTCGATTGCCGGCCGTTTCGGCAATGGCGGGCAGACGGATTACAGTGCCGCCAACGACCTGCTCTGCAAGAGTATTTCGAACTTCCATGCCACGCGTCCTCGCACCCGCGGCATAGCCATCGATTGGACCGCATGGAGCGGCATCGGCATGGCCGCGCGTGGTTCGATACCAGCTGTGATGAAACAGGCTGGCATCGACATGCTGGCGCCGGAAGCCGGGATTCCGTATGTTCGCAAAGAGCTTATCACGGGCGGGCAGGGCGAAGTGGTCGTCGCCCAGAATCTGGGAATCATGCTAAAGGAGTTTGATGAGCAGGGCGGGCTGGATCCAGCTAGAGGAGGTAGGATGGACGCCGCTCTCGGAGTCATGACCGGGAAAGTTCTCGGCATGGGCCTTTATAGCGGGCTGACGGTCGAAACCACTCTGGATCCGGCCCGGCAACCATTCCTTTACGATCACCAAATCAACGGCACTCCGGTGCTTCCCGGCGTCATGGGAATCGAAGCGATGGCGGAAGCCGCCCGGCTTGTCTTTCCCGAACGGAACATCGGCGCGATCGAGGATGTGAACTTCCATTCTCCTTTCAAATTCTATCGTTCTCAGCCCCGCACCGTGACGCTGCGAGCCGATTTTTCAGCAGAAGGAGAAGATATCATTGCCAATTGCCGGTTGATCGGCGCCCGCATCCTTCACGGGCAGAGCGATCCGGAGGTCACAACCCACTTTACGGCGCGCGTCCGTCTTGTAGCCGACCCGTTGCAACCGCAGAAAGCCGGAGCCATTGCCAGTCCCCCGAACGGCCACAAAGTAAGCGCAGCCGACATTTATCGCCTCTACTTCCACGGCCCCGCCTATCAAGTGATGGAAAGTTCATGGCGACAGGGCGACAAGGTCGTCGGACTCTTTGCTTCCCACCTGCCGCCTAATCATGATCCTGCCAGCGCGCCCACGCTGGTTTCGCCGCGGCTCATCGAGCTTTGCTTCCAGACTGCCGGTATGTGGGAGCTGGCGACCAAGGCACGCATGGGGTTGCCCTACCGGGTCGGGACCCTCAGCATACTCAAGCAGCCGGACATGAAATCGGCGCGGCTGCAGTCGGTGGTTATTCCGAAGGCCGGCGGGGATTTTGATGCCCACGTGGTGGACGACAAGGGGGACGTGTATTTGACATTGCACGGATATCGAACAATGGAGATGCCGGATCAAGTCGAGGACTCTCTTCTGGAGCCGCTTCGGAACGCCTTCAACTGACAGGTGATTGTGACATCTCTAAATTGAGCGCGTCTCCTGCCGGGGTTTGATCGCTCCCGTGCGAAATTGATGGATACGATGCCAGTGTTCTATCTCACGCAAGGTCATGTGCAGGTGCCCGGTGGTATCTCCTGGCTTGCCGAGAGTGAGCGTGTCCGCGCCGCCGATCTACGTTTTCCCAAACGGCGCAGCGACTGGCTCCTTGGCCGCTGGACTGCAAAGCGGGCAATTCGCGCGTACCTGATTCAGGCGGGAATGTCGCCGCCGGGATTCGAAAATCTCGAAATTCGGAGTGCGCCGGACGGCGCTCCGGAAGCATTCGACTCCGGCGTGCCCGCGCCTGTATCCATCGCCCTCAGCCATAGCGCAGGAAAGGGATTCTGTGTCGTGGGCCCTCCGGGGCAGGCGCTGGGCTGCGACATCGAGCTGATTCAGGCGCGCAATCCGGAGTTTATCGAAGATTATCTGACGGACGAGGAACAATCCCTTGTGACGAGTGCGCCTTCTGATGTGAGACCTCTTTGGGCTACTTTGATTTGGAGTGCCAAGGAGAGCGTGCTGAAATGCCTGCGTGAAGGCTTGCGGCGCGACACCCGAACCGTCCAGGTACAGGTTGCTCGTGAGCACGTGCCCGGATGGACCCCGTTCACCGTGGAATGTCTCGATCCGGTCACGCGCTTTTATGGCTGGTGGCGGGAAGAAGGTCTGTTTGTGCAGACAATCGCGGCCGGAATACTGGCAGGAGAGCCGCTCGAACTGCTACTCTAGCGGAAAACCTGGAGAAACCGAAACACCAGCAGGGCAAACAGGATGATCAGATAAATGCGCAGGAAGTAGAGAGCAAAACGCACCATGGGTGTCATCTTGATTCTTGGCATCCTACACCTCTTCTAGCCCGCACTTCTCACCAGAAAGCCGGTGAGAAATGCGGGCTAAACCTTGACGGTTGTGACCGCACCCGTCATCAAATCGTGATAGCGAATCACGCCCAACAGATGATCTTCCGAATCCACCACTGGGATCATCCGCAGGTGGTACTTGGCAAAGATCTCGGCGACGTCCTCCTGGATATCGTCTACCTCGGCCGTGATGGCAGGCGACGCCATGATCTCTGCCAAGCTGAGGTTGTCCGCAGCGAGTACAAGCTCGCGAAGATCGACCACGCCGAGGAGTGTTTTTGACTCGTTCGTGATGACATAGCAATACGAGATAGCATCCGGATCGAGCCCTGACGTGCGGATGATGCGCAAAACGTCGCCGACGTTCGAACTTGGCGGAAAGGCAAGATAACTCGAATCCATCAGGCTGCCTGCCTTCGCTTCCTGCTCGGACAAAATGGTGCGGATGCGCGCTGCGTTCTCCGGCGGCACCAGTTCGAGCATCGCGGTCATATGGTCGTGGGGCAGTACTGCGAGCAACTTGGACAGCTGGGCAACAGACATCTCCCCAAGGATCTGGCCGGCGCGTTCCCTGCGCAGTGAAGAGATCAGCTGCCGCTGAGCGCGCGGTTCTGCCTCGATCAGTGTTTCCGCTGCCTTCTCGGAGTCGAGCGCCGAAAAGAGTGCCTGCTGTTCCTGTCCGCTCAGTTCTTCAAGAGCATCGGCAAGGTCCTCGCTTGGGAGCTCTTTGAGCTGGCTGCGGGTCACCGACAGGGAAACTTTGTCGGTCTTAACGGCATCTTCAACGGAAAGTGGCTGCACGTACTTCCATGAGATCAGTTCTTCCTTGACCCAACGGATGCCGCGAAGGCCCATGCGCCGCAGAAATCCGTTGAAGGAAGAGTCTACATGAATCACTAACAGCTGGCCCTTGGCCTCGAGTAGATGAATGTCATTCACTACCTCCGTGCGCCGGCCGTCCATGTCCAGGATCGTGCGCCCCAGGAGATGATTGCCCAGCAGGATCCAGCCGGGCTGGTCGACAAATGGTGGATAGGCATCTCCCTCTTCGGGTGGCTGCACAAATATGGCATCATCTTCGATCTTGATCACGCGCGCCCACGGGATGAATTGCGTCGGCTTTCCCCATCCGAACTCGAGGTAGATGCCAACGGCTTCGGGATAGGGTTCTTTGATGACAAACACCAGATCGGTCAACTTTCCGATCTTGTTGTTGATCTTGCCGACGCAGATCGGGCGCTTCATGAGTTCGGAGTAGTACATGAAGCGGAAACTGGCGAGGCCCGGCGGGAGATCCAGACTCCGGGATACCGAGTTGTTCGAGATCGTAGACATTGTGGACCTCCTACCTGACAGTTCTCAGCCAGTTGGGAAAGAGCGTGCTGACCGCAAATAGCGTGGACATGACCGTGACGAAGATGACGATGGTCCAATTGACAACATTCTGCGCGCGGGTATTCACCTGATCGCCCATGAATGATTCGGAGTTCAGGATTAGAATCAGGAAAACGAGCGCCGACGGCAACAGGGTAACCGCAACCACCTGGACAAACATGGTGATGGTGATCAGCGGAGCTCCGGGGATCAGGACGACCGCCCCGGCGCTGAGGAGCATAAGCAAGTAAAGTCCGTAAAACCATGGAGCTTCCTTGATCTTCTTGTTGAGCGAATGGGCCCATCCGAAGACCTCACCGACCGCCCATGAGGTTGAGAGCGAAATGCAGAGCGCGCCAAGAAAGCCGGCGTCAAAAAGGCCGATTGCAAACAGCGTGCGAGCAGACGCTCCCTGGCTGTGTGGAAGCAGGGGCACCAGCGCCTGCGCGGTCTGCTTTGCGTCCTCCACGGTAATCGGCGGACGGTGATAGTGAAAGGCCGCGCCGGTCGCAATGATGATAAACGCCGCGACGATGCACGTCACCAGTGAGCCGATGAAGGTATCCACCTTCCCGAAGCCGATGTCGTGCAAATCCAGGCCCTTGTCCACGACCGAACTCTGCTGAAAGAAGATCTGCCAGGGAGTGATCGTGGTGCCGATGTTTGCCAGCATAATGAAGAGCAGCTCGCTGGTGAATCCGCCCGCAAATGTGGGGAGCAACAAACCCCTGGCGACCTCGCTCCACGCGGGCGCCGTCGGCGTCTTCATGGCCCAGAAGGCGGCTGGAATGTACACCAGGTTAAAGGCGCAAAACACCAGCGTCATCTTTTCAAAGGTCCAATAGCGTCCGGACACCACCACGATGAACAAAAGGGTAGTGATGACCATGTATGTCAGCCATGGAGGCACGCCAAAAAGGCTCATGGCCGCGGTCATGCCTATGTACTCCGTCACGAGCGTCAGCCAGTTAACGACGGCCAGATCGATCAGCGAAAACCAGCCCCAAAAGGGACCGAATCCTTCGAAGATCGCCTCGGCGTGCCCACGTTTGGTTACGGCGCCGAGTCTTACCGTCATCTCCTGAACATAGAAGGCCATCGGAACAAGAATGAAGAAAATCCAGAGCAGGCTGAAACCGTATTTGGAGCCGGTGACAGCGTAGGTCGAAATGCCGCCGGCATCGTTGTCCGCGACCATCGTGATGAGCCCCGGCCCGAGGACTGCAAGGAAGATGAGGGTGCGCCGTTCCAGGCGATTCAGGATGTGAAAAGTCTTGCTGATCCAGTACATGGACCGCCCCCGCTCCCGGTCATTGGACCATTTTCCTTCTGCCGCATCCGAGAAATGAGCACTACGCGGTCTGGGCCGCGATTCAATAAACTCGCAGAGGGAGAGAAGGGCGGGAGAGGAGGAAAGCCACGTGTGCTTTGATCCGCTTCTGCCTCAGGCCGAGCGGCCTGACGAAGGCGGGGACGCTTTTCGTCCACGGGTCAGGCTGGTCGGCGCATCTCCCCGCTGCCTGGGTGACTGCCATCATCCGACATGAGAGACAACTCCTTGCGACGCAAACCGCGTCGAACCAGGAAACCAAACCAAGGGAATGGATATAACAGTTCCACCCTCGAAGTGTCAATCGGAAGGAGCGGCAAAATGAAGTCAAAATCGTAGGTGCGGAGATGCACAGGAATTTCATCAGGACTGGTGCCGACCTTGCAACAAAAATTGCAGATGCAGGTTATATCAGGTAGCAGTCGACAGAACGAACCATCGAGGGACCGGGTCGCAATGGCGGCTGCGGCGATGAGCTTGGAGATCACGGGAAATTGGAAGGGAGTTACTAACATGAAGAGATACTTGAAGTCGCTGCTGGCGCTGGGAGCCGCACTCCTATTGGCCGCAACCGTTGCGGTTGCCGCTAATGCGCAAAACGCCAAACCTGGCCAGAATGGTGCTCGGAAGCGGGTGCTGCGTTCGATGATCCGTCCAGGAGCGGCCTTGCGTGGCCTGGACCTTTCTCAACAGCAAAAGGATCAGGTTAAGGCGATTCTCACCAGTCACAAGGATGCCATCAAAGCGGCCGTCACGGATGGCATTAAAGCCAAGCTGGTCATGAACAGGGCGCTTGCGTCCGGCGCCTCAGATCAGGATCTGAAGGCGGCTTTCGACAACGCTACCAACGCGCAGTGGAACGCTTTGCAGTTGAGGAGCCAGATGATCGCTGAGATCAAGCCGATCCTGACCCCCGATCAGCAGGCGCGCCTCCAGCAGCGACTCCAGAAGGTGGATGCTCGCATTCAGAACCTGCTGGAAAAAAAGATCGGATAAGGATCCCGCCGTTTAATCGTTTTCGAGTCACAGGCCGGGGCGTTCCCGGCCTGTGACGAATTCCTGATTTGCACCTGCCTGCACTCTCGCTGTTGCTATATTCTTGTTTTGCATCGAACCTCCTGCCGCTGAAATGCGTATTCAGAGGGATAGGGAGGCGAACGTTATGAGACTGCCACATCACACTGTGTATTTGCTCTTTTGTGCCTTGCTGATACCTCTGGCCGGTTGTGACTTTGCCTACCCGGCTGCGGAGGGCAAGTTTGAGCGTACATTACAGGTCAGCGGATCGGTGGACCTTGATGTGACCACCGGATCTGGAGGAATAGACGTGCGGGCAGGCGGTTCCTCGATTGTGCAGGTCTACGGACAGATCCGTGCCGGCAACGACTGGAAGAGCAACGCGGAAGAGAAAGTCCGTTATCTTGTGGCGAATCCTCCGCTTGAGCAAACAGCCAACATTATTCGGATTGGGCGTATTGAAAACGAGGCATATAGGAACAATGTCTCCATCAGCTATGAAATCGTGGTTCCTGAACACACGACAGTGCGTTTGAGGACCGGGTCCGGCAGCGAGCGGATTGCGAGCGTTCATGGGCCCGTGGATGCCACTACCGGTTCAGGATCAATCACCATGTCAGGCATCGGTGACGATGTGAAGGCCCATACCGGTTCGGGCAGTATCCAGATTGACGGCGCAACGGGACGGGTCGAGGTGAGCACCGGCAGCGGCTCCATTCGAGCCGAACGCATTTCGGGACCGATCGCCGCAAGAACGGGGAGCGGGAGCATGGTTTTGGACCAAGTGCCGGGTGGAAATGGAGATCTTGATGTTGAAGCGAGCACCGGTTCGGGAAGAATCGAACTCTCCGGTGTGCACGGATCGCTGCACGCGAGCACAGGCAGCGGAGGGATTACGGCCAGCGGCTTTCCGGCGGGTGACTGGAAGCTCTCCGCGTCTTCGGGCAGTATCACGACGCACCTGGATGCCGGTGCCGCGTTTGACCTCTACGCGCACGCCAATTCCGGCAACATAACCGTAGACTATCCTGTCACTGTGACCGGAACGCTCAACAAACACGAACTCCGCGGCAAGGTGCACGGTGGCGGCAGCTTGATCGAAGTGCACAGTGGTTCCGGCTCCATTGCAATTCGTTAGGACCGTAGCCCATTTGACGCGCCTTGGATCCCCATGGTAGCTTGAAATCAACAAGGATGGCAATCGGGGCACCCAATGGATCGAGAGACTGCGGAACAATGGATGCGTGAGGCGCTGGAAGAAGCGGGTAAAGCTGAATGCGCAGGTGAAATTCCGGTTGGAGCCTTGGTACTCATCAATGGCAAGATTGTCGGCCGCGGGCACAACCATTGCATACAGACCCACGATCCATCAGCGCACGCCGAGATTCTGGCGCTGCGCCAGGCGGCGCGCTTCATGAAAAACTATCGATTGCCTGGATCCATCCTTATCGTGACCGTGGAACCTTGCGTGATGTGCGCCGGCGCGCTGGTGCAGGCTCGTGTCGAGGAAGTGATTTATGGCGCCGCCGATACTAAAGCGGGTGCGCTCGACTCGCACTTCCACATCGGTTCATCCCTGCAGCTCAATCATAGATTTGCAGTAACCTCGGGCATTCTGGAAACGGAATGCAGCGCTCGGCTGAGTGCGTTTTTCGCCTCCCGCCGCTACGTCGCATCGGACTAGCATCGCCAGCAAGCCCTTCCTATAAGGGCTAACCGAAGCCGCCTTCGCGCTTATGGGAGCCCAAGTCCCAACCTTACGGCAGGGCCCTGCTGAGAGATTCCGCCAGGCGTGGGATGCGAGAAGCGACTGGACCCGTCGGATCGGTTTCTGCAAGCGACTGCTGCCGGCTCACCGCCCTTGCGACGGAAGGATCCGTTGGGAGGGATCCGCTGAGACGAATGCTGACCTGCGCGCCCACGCTTTCCTCCAGGAATCTGGAAACGACTTGCTGCAAGCGTGCGGCCACCACCATGCCCGAATGCTCAGGGTGGCTGGGGTCTGCCTGATTGACCACCAGGCGGAAGTTCCTGCAAGCGAATCGAAGCGACAGGATCTTTATCAGCGCATAAGCATCCATCAGGGAAGTAGGCTCGGGGGTGACGACGACCACGACTTCATCCGCGATGCGCGCGAAAAACAGCACCACATCGCCGATCCCGGCGCCGACATCGAAGAGGATCGCGTCATAGCGTGACTCCAGTCTTTGGAGAAGTGATTCCATGTTCGTCGTCAGATCCGGGGTCAGCAGGGTCGACTCGAGCAGTCCTGACCCAGCTGGCAGCAAATCGAACCCGAGACGCGTGTGTACGATCGCTTCTTCCTCGGTCATCCTGCCGGCCAGTACGTCCTGAATCGATCCCTCCGCGTTCAATCCAAGGATGATGTCCATGTTGGCAAGACCGAGATCGGCATCGAGTACGAGGGTGCGCTTTCCGCAAGTGGCGAGGGCTGCAGCGAGATTCGCCGTGATGACAGTCTTGCCGACACCTCCTTTCCCGCTGATAACGGCGAAGCGTCGCGCAGGCTTTTCATTGGGCATGGGAATCCTCCTCGAGTTGCCGCGCAATGAGCGCGCTGTGCTCCGCGGTGGATACCCGCGTGTGGACGAGCGCCGGGTGCGATAGCCGCATCCTGCCGGCGCGCTTGGCGTGATAGAGCTGCGCGTCAGCGCGCGCCATAAGGACTTTGGCGGTGATGGTCACTCCAGGTTCGGTCCAGACGAGGCCTGCGCTGGTTGTCACTGAGGGGATGGGATCCCCAGTTGAGATCGCCAGCGGATTCATACCCCCGTGGATACGTGTCGCCGCGGTCAATGCATCTTCAGGTGTGCATTCCGGCAGGATCACCGCAAACTCGTCGCCTCCTGCGCGCGCTGCGGTATCCATGCTCCGGAGCGATCTTTTCAGCTGTGCCGCAACTGCCCTCAAGACGCGATCTCCTGCATCGTGACCGTGGCCGTCGTTGATCAGTTTGAACCGGTCGACATCGATCACGAGCAGGCCGCAGGTGCGGCCTGTGCGGGCGCTCCGGTCCAACTCCGTGGCGAGTGCCGCATGAAAAAACGTGGGATTGACCAGTCCGGTAAGCCCGTCGTGCATGGACAGATCACAGAGCGCGTCGATCAGCACCTGAATCTGCAGTCTTGGCTCCAGATCGAGGTTGGTGGGATCGTGCAGGCCTGCCTGTCCCAGGATGCGGATGGCCGCGGTCAAATCCAAACCTTCCCACAAAACCGAATCTTTTCCCACGTTCGAGACTTTCTCAGGGCATCGCTGCCGGGCGTCCGCGCCTCGAGCAGCCGTAAGCTCACATTTGCCGCCCCCTACACTCTTTCGGCAGGACTTTTCACGAACAGAACCACTTTTTCGGATCTCGGACTGGCTCCTGGGGATCTGTTATCCCGTGACAGACCCTGGATGCTTGAGGTAGACCACGGTGGCACCTCGATCCGGGGCGTCCTTAAAAGCAGCCACCGCCGGATTCCGGCTGAGGAGTTTTCGCACGATTTCACGCTGAACGCCGATGCCGCGCCCGTGGATGATGCGGACCTCATTGTAGCCTCGAAGGACTGCCTGGTAGAGGTATTCCTCCACCAGGCTTTTGATCTCAGGCGGCGGGAAGGTGTGCAGGTCGATCCAGTCTTCAATGGGCACTTCAACCGGTTTGTCCGTCAATCCACCTCCCTCACGCTGGCATCACCGGACGATTGTGCCGATCCGGCGAAGGTCGATTGATCTTATCTTGTCGATCAGGTCATAGATCGGAATCGTCGGATCCCATGACCAGTACACGATCATAGGCGTGCCGATCACATCCTCGATCGGCACAAAGCCCCAGTACCGGCTGTCGAGGCTGTTGTCCCGGTTGTCTCCCATGGCAAACACGTAATCCCGTTTGACCTCGTACGATTGTGATTCGACCCCATCAATCAGGACGGTTCCTCCCTGGAGCTCTGCCGTATGCCCTTCGCGCCGGATGAACACCTCCCACGCAGGAAAGTTGGCGGCGTTCAGCTTGAGCTTCATGCCTTTGCGAGGCACGACGATGGGCCCATAATTGTCCTCGTTGAAGTTCGAACCGCGCGGGAAGATATAGCGATTTATCACGCCTGGAGCTATCGTGGCCGCGCGAATGTGCTTGGAATGAGGTGGATCCGGAAAGACCGTGCCGTTGACATAGACGACTCGATTCTGGATCTGGATCTCATCGCCCGGCATGCCGATGCAGCGCTTCAAGTACCACATCTGCGTCGGCTTCTCCACTTGGTCGCGCGGGCCCGGCCAGTCAAATACGATGACATCGCCACGCGCCACGCCGCGAAATCCAGGCACACGCACGTGAGGTATGCGAATGGAGGTGAGGGGGATCGTGTATGGTGTCGAGCCCCCATAGAGGAACCGGTTCACGAACACACGGTCGCCGATAAGCACGGCGTCTTCCATCGAACCCGTGGGCACCTCGAATGAGGCCATCACAAAGCTGTTTATGATCAGTACGGCGCCGAAGATGAATGCCAGTTCCTTGATGAAATTCAGGATCGAAGATCCGGTTTTCCCGGGGGGCGCGGCCTTTTGGATGGACTTGGTTTTTTTCACCGTGGGCACCCTTTCTGCAACTCCCTGCCTTTGGGGATTGAAATATGGTATCCGGACATTAGACAATGAAAGAGAATACCATGGCGCCGCGGCATTCCGGCCAGCATTTCGCGGAATGCGGCGCATTTGAAGAAATAGGATTTTTCTGATCCCCAGCCGGTGAATTGCCGATGGGAAGTTGGAGGATCTTTCGTCGGAATTTCACTGCCTTGTCCAGGAAAGAGAAAGAAATGAAGCAGACCCTATTGATCGTATGCATGATTTTGGCGATTGCAGTGTCGGGCGCAGCCCAGCAAAAGCCTCCGGCGAAGAGTGTAAGCCCGCCGCCTCAGACCGCAACCGCGCCGCCTCAGACCGCAACCCCGCAGAAGGATGCTCTTCCCAAGGTCCCCGATGATTTTGTAATTGGCCTGGAAGACATTCTCTCGGTGAATGTGTGGAAGGAACCGGATCATTCGGTGGCGCAAGCCGTAGTTCGGCCCGATGGCATGATCACGTTGCCGATGATTGGCGACATCAAGGCGGACGGGCTTACTCCGAAGCAATTGGAGGAGGCGATCACAACCAAGCTTGAAGAGGTTCTCACTGCTCCGGCTGTGACCGTGACCGTTCTCAGAATCGAGAGCTTGAAGGTAACCATTGTCGGCAACGTTGGCAAGCCCGGAGTGTACCCCTTAACGGCGCCTATGACGGTGCTGGAACTGATTGCCAAAGCCGGTGGCCTGATTCCAGATCTTGCGCACGGGAAGAGTATCAAGATCATAAGAAAAAAAGAGGGCAGGGTGCGCTTCTTCAACTACGATGAGGTCATCCATGGCCGAACTCTGAGTATGAACATCCTTCTGGATAGCGGCGATATGGTTATCGTGCCCTGAGGATTTCCGGGCACGCGCGAAAGGAAATTTGATCCTGGCGTATAGCTCACGCCAAGTATTGCCCGGGTTCTTTTTGACCAAGGCCACTCCGGAATCTGAATGATCCCCGGACCTTTGGCGGCAATGGGGTCAGACCCTCAGTGCCAGGTCCAAAGACACGTCCAGCGCAGGGGCGCTGTGCGTGATCCACCCTAGCGAGAGCAGGTCAACTCCCGCCGCCGCGATGGCCGCGGCATTCTCCGGGGTGATGCCTCC
>Ga0187861_10000603_pt1 | contig 41273 bp, 46 predicted proteins | sample June2016WEW_10_1_3_FD_132986 | JGI IMG/M metagenome (GOLD analysis project Ga0187861, IMG submission 132986) | Peatland microbial communities from SPRUCE experiment site at the Marcell Experimental Forest, Minnesota, USA - June2016WEW_10_100 | ecosystem: Environmental > Terrestrial > Soil >...
CGGCGACGAGGTCTTCGAGATCGGGCCGGAGCATGTCACCTTCACCGAGAAACTTCCCGCGGATATCTTCTCTGCTCCCATGACGGATGCCATGGTCTACGTAGACGTGGCCCTCACTCCCGATCTCGAAGCGGAAGGTTATGCCCGCGAAGTGATCCGGCGGATCCAGGAGATGCGCAAGCAGCTCGACCTCGCGGTGGAGGACATGATCAACGCAGAGGTGGCAGTGAGTGACAAGCGGGTGCTTGCCCTGCTCCACAGCGATGCGACGATCGCCATGATTGGGGACGAAGTACGGGCGAAGTTCTTCGGATTCTCAAAAGACGGGACGCAGCCCGATACTGCACGCTTTGCTTCCGTCAAGGAGTGGGACGTCGAGGATGTGGGGATGACGATCGGGATCGGAAAAGCGATATAAGGCACCTTTTTTGGTACGAATAATCGGCTCGTACCCGCTGAAATATTTTCAATCGCGATCGCAGGGTGTTAGTAATGTTGCCAACTGTTGGATAATTATCCAACAATTGGATATTTATCTAACAATGTTTTGTTTTCTCCGACGTGGACGCCAAGTCTGATCAACCAGACCCTGTGTGAAAAATTCCGGGCAGGGGCTGAGGGGGTGAATGAAAATTTTTTCGCGATGTCAGGGAATATTGATGGGGGCTGATGCCCCCAAACCCTCAGATGGATAGGCGTCGCTACTCACGACGGGGCACCTCCCGGCGGGTCAGTGACTGAATCAACAAACGATTTGGGAGTATTCCACTACACCGCGTCCCCTGCAGAACGGCAGACTCCCTATTATTTGGAGGATCGGCTGATGCGAGAGATAAAAAAATGGGATGAGATTAAAAGCCTGTTCAGGGTTTTATATCGCTATTCTCTCCATCTTTCCCGCATCCTGTGGATTGCAATAACGGCAAGGATACAGCAGCATACCGGGAGGAATATGGGGAGCGGCGAATAGGTGGTACGCGGCCCGTTTGATGCAGGGGATGTACCTGAAGGGGAGGCCGCCGCAGCCTGCGGGAATGCCGCTGATGGGGGAGAGGCGGCCGAACCGCTGAAGCAGAGGGTCTGGCTCTGGGGCGCAATTGAGTAAACCTTCCCTGCATCGTCCTCGACTCTCGTGGGACTGATGGTCAGGACCACGCTCCCCGCTTTCAGCCCCTGTACCGACAGCGTGGCGACCGGGACGTCCTTGTCATTCGCATTCACCTTCCTGTCCAGGTCGACCACCCTGACCCAGACCTGCTGTGCCGGAAGTGGTGACACGTCGTGAAGTGCTGCCCAGGCAGGGAATGCGATGCTGACAATCTGGGCTGCCTGGGGATCGCTGATGGCGAAGGTCACATTCAGTCCCGAGAGCCCCGTGGGGATATCGGTGAGGGTGACCGGGACGGAGAGGGGCGATGATACCGGTGCACAGCCGGACCCCCCGTTTGCCGTAAACACTGCGCCACTTACAGGTACAGTAAAAAGGAGGAGGAGTATGCCGGCAATGATCCAGTTTTTTTGCATGCATTGCTTCATGGTATCCATTGTGCGTATTTTTTTACAGGGGTCATACTTGCACTCTTATTTCATTATAGAGCGTCACAACATCGTTAAACCCGATATCGCCACTCCCGTCAAAGTCATAGTAACTGACCAGACCATATGTGCCGGCGGTGATGTCGTCCAGATTCGTGAACATCACGACAACATCGTTCATCGTAACGAAGCCGTTGCCGTCAAGGTCTTCGTATAACCCGTCATGATTAGGATCCTTTGGAGCACCGAAGAACCCGCCAAGGGGCTGGGGGCGGGGGAATGGCAATCGGTCCGTCATGACCGTGAAATTTTCCGGAATGTACTTGACCATATAAGACCCACCTATACGGTCCTGAATTGATGGTATGATCAGTTGTTCTGCACACTGCGAACCATAACTAAACGTTGTGATACCCGGTTGCGTGTTTAATATGCTGAACGAACCGAGAGTGATATTAGTGGTGCCGGATGTGCCCGTCAGGTCAACTGCCGCAAATCTCACATAGCCGTGAGTCTGTACAGAGTTTGCTAATCCTGCCCACGGGGGCGTGGTAAAGCTGGTTATCTGGCCATTTGCCGTGTTATTCTGGCAGATCTGGTATTCTATTCCCGATATTCCATACGGCGCAGCGCTTAGTATAATGTTGTAAGTGGTCGAGGTCCCGTTTATCACAACTGGTGATTGCGGCACGATACTGACGGTAATCGGAACTGGAACCAAACCAGTTTGCCAGACATCGTTCGCCGGACCGGTTGGGGCAGACCCTCCCAGTATCAGCATATTTTCCGCTGGCTGGCCCGTTGTCCCGGAAGTGGGTGTCACCACGTTAGTAGTGTATACAACCGTCGCAAAGTCTCGTCTCGCAGTCCAGGTCTGCTGCTGAGCTGAAATTGCCTGTGTCCATATGGTGCCATTCGCCGAAACCCAGACATCGTTCACCCGTCCCGTAGGACCACTCTGTCCCCCCATCACCCACATCATGTTATTGAACACAGCCGCACCGAACATATCTCGGGCCGGCCAGCTGGCACTTGCATTCGCCTCCGTCCATGTAGTGCCATCATACGAATACCATACATCGTTCACAAGGGTAGTGGTGGTATACCCGGTATCTCCTCCGAGCACCCATATCCTGTGATCAAATACAACTGCCTGCTGGTATTTTCTTGCGTTCCAGCTGATACCCTGGACCTGCGTCCATGTCAAGCCATCATCCGAATACCATACATCGTTCGTAGGCGCGCCATCGCTATCTCCCCCGAGCACCCACATCTTGTTGTTGAATACAACCACACTAAGATCTGCTCTCGGAGACCATAGGGCATCCGATAGCGGTTCCTGCGTCCATATAATGCCATCACTCGAATACCAGATATCGTTCATCTCGCCCCCCGCGCCGGTTCCCCCCATCACCCACATCTTGTTCTTGAACACAACCACACCGAAGTCATTTCGGGCCGGCCAGGCACTTGCATTCGCCTCCGTCCACGAACTGCCCATATCCAAAGAATTCCAGACATCGCTCGTCCGTCCCGTAGAACCTAATCCCCCCATCACCCACGTCTTGTTATTGAACACAAGTGCCTGGTGTCCTATGCGCACCGGCCAGGTGGCATGCGGTGTTACCTGTGTCCACGTTGCGCCTGGAACACTCGCGTCTACCATGCCGGTACAGACGAGCAGGAGAATAACCCCGAACATTACCCGGTACCATGCCCGGGATGGTTTCCACCGATCCTTCTCCCTTCCACCGATTGTTACCGAACCATAACCAAAATCTTTCATCACCCTACGCCCCCCAGCGTCTCCATTATCCGGCCCGGTAATATCCGGAGAAATCCGGATAAGATATGGGGCAATATACCCGTAGCTTCATTTAAAGATTGTTATTTACCGCGTCATTATACTTTGAGAGCGATCCGGCGGATCCAAGGTATGCATAGGCCGCTCGATAATGCACGTTTTGCGATGACGTCCTATTACCTGTTTAAGGCAGCGATAGAGAATTCAATGAGCTGGGTTAGATTAGAGGCATCGTGATTGTGCCCTGCTCCCTTTTTTTTAGGGGCGATTCCTTCTCTTGAAGGGCACAAGGAGGCTGGAGAAGAACCCCTGGCCCTTCGATCAGCTGGAGTCACAAAGAGGGGGTATCAATTTCCTAAAACACGGTTTATCCAAAAACGGGGTGTATGAATTATGTCACACTCCCCCCAGCACCATCCTCAGGAACTCCTTCCCCTCGGGACTCGTGAACAGGGGCAGATCCGTCTCGGTCGTGACCGCACTCCGCTCAGCGATCACGGTCTTATTCGTGATCGGGTTGAATCCTTCCTTCTCCGTGATTTTCTTATATACGAGTGTACCCCTGCGTTGCCATGCAGGTGTAGTTGCAAGGTTGAAGCCCCGCACGTGCATCATCTCGTGAAGGTCCTTGGACTGCAGACCTTTGAGCTGTTCTGCAGCCTTCTTCGCATCCATCCCATCCTCGATCAGGGCCTGCTGGCAGTAGGCATTGATATGGTTACGCCACGCCTCGGCCTGCCGGTTTGTCAGGTACTCGATGGCGAACTCCGGGGTTGCCGGGATGATCCGGGCATCGAACGCGACGAGTGTCGTCCCTCCAAGGGCGACGGTAAAGGAACTTGCCGTATACGATGCTGCCACCGAATCGAGCTTCTCTACCCGGCCATTGAACGGGAGCTTTGTGAGGTAGAGGCTGATCTCGTCCGAGAACGTGAACGCGAGGTCCGGGTTGAGCCCGCTGTCGGCAACAAGCGACGTGCAGGCAGTTACCATCGCCTTGTGGAAAAATTCGTCGAACGGCTTTTGAAGCCCGAGACAATCGGCAAGACGGTGGAATGCCCGGCCGTCAAGTCGTACGAAAACGGGGGGAATGGCAGTGATCGTTGAAAATATTTCCCGGTTCTCCATACGAGTACCATACGGGAGTACAGAAAATATGTGGGATTCTCCCGCTGTTCTCTTGCGCTTTGTTCCCTACTCTTCTTCGGTGCTTGCACCCGTGAAGGCGCCCGGCAGGTGGCGGATCAGGACAATATCGTCAATTGCGCTGATGATGCGGTAGGGAATCTTGAGGCCCTTGAAGTTCTTGAGCTCGAAGAGCTGGTCGTTGACCTTGCTGACGACTAAGGCCTCGATCTTCTTCTGGTCCACGTCGATCACTACGTCTTCGACTTCGCCGATAAACATTCCCTTATCAGTATAGATCTGCAGACCGAACAATTCTGTAATCTGGGCTTCCATCGTTATCAGATGAAAGTATATACTTAAGAGTTAAAAAGATAATCCTTTCATATGGACGGATCTATTCGGATCGGGCGCATATTTGGGATTCCGATCCTGATCCACTACACGTTCCTCCTGGTGATCCCCCTTTTTGCCTGGATCATCGGCAGCCAGATCAATCTTACAATCGATATGCTCAGGGAGATCTACCAGGTCCCGATCGATACCACCCTCGCCACTGCGGGATACATGCCGTATGTCCTCGGGACGATCGTCGCCCTCGGCCTCTTCTTCGGGGTCCTCGTACACGAACTCGCCCATTCGCTTGTTGCCCGGGCGAAGGGGATAGCGATCAACAGCATCACGCTCATGATCTTCGGCGGCATCGCCACGATGGAGGAGGGAGTCCCCGACCCGAAGGCCGAGCTCCCGATGGCGCTTGTCGGGCCCATCGCAAGCCTTATCTTCGGGATCCTCTGCAGTGCGCTGGTGTATGTCGTTCCATCAGTCACTGCCAGCCCGGGAATGACCGGGGTGTTCATCTTCATTGCAGGTTATCTTGGCGTGCTCAACATCATCCTGTGCGCCTTCAACCTCGTCCCGGCGTTCCCCATGGACGGGGGCAGGGTGCTCCGGGCATGGCTTGCCGGACGGATGCCTCTGCACCGGGCAACCCAGATCGCTGCGGACATCGGCAAGGGATTTGCTATCCTCTTCGGCATCATCGGGCTCTTTGCCTTCTCCCCGTTTTTGATCCTGATCGCACTCTTCATCTATATCGGGGCGAACATGGAGTCGACCTCCGTGAAATACAGCCACTTCCTGCAGGATGTCACGGTAGGCAGTATGATGAGCAGCCCGGTGACGACCGTTGGCCCTACGGTTCCCGTCAGCGAGGTGATCGGTATGATGTACTCAAGCAAGCACCTCGGCTTCCCGGTGATCGAGCGGGATACGCTGGTGGGCATGGTCACGCTCGCCGACGTGAACAGGACCTCGCCTATCGACCGGGAGGCAATGCAGGTAAGGGACATCATGACCCGTGACCTCATCACGCTTCCTCCTGACGCCCCGGTCATCGATGCCCTCCGGATCATGTCGGCCCATGACATCGGCAGGATCCCGGTCATCACTAACGGCAAAATCGTTGGGATCGTGACCCGGACCGATATCCTGAAAGTGACTCAACTCAGGCAGATATAAAAACAGTTCAGAATGCCAGCAGGGAATCGATGCCGGAACTCCCCGTCACCTTCCGGTAGTCTTCGAGACCCCGGAACGGCCGCTTCGCGATGACGGCTGCAACCTTCTTCTTCCCTACGCCCGGCAGCCACTTGATCGCTGAGGCCGGGATCGTATTGATCGCGACAGGGGCCGGCAGTGCCGTAACCGAACGCATCCCCCAGTCCACGACAACCGCATCCGTGACCGAATGAAGCGGCAATCGGAGGGGCAGCCCCGCGAGGATCGGGTACGAACCCATCTGCCTGCCGAACGAGAGATCCCCGGAGACCTCGATCCGTACATCCCGGAGCACGGTGCCAATCGGGAATACCCGCTGGAGCATCGGGAGATCGATCCGGTTCCTGACATAGTCCTTGAACTTCCTGAACCGTCGCTCATATTTCCCGAGAGTGTTATCCGTATAGGCTGGCGTGCCTTCAAACGGCATCACCTGCCGGATGTTCACGCGACGGACCGAGAGTCCTGCATCGCGGACCCGCACGAGGAACTGCTCGTTGAGCTCGTACGTCTTCTCTGTTTCTCCCGCAAGCCCGCAGACGAAGTTGAGGCCCGGGAGCAGCTCGGGCACATTGTCCCGGCGTTTTCCCCCTTCCTCATTCACGATTTCTATTGCCCGGAATACGTCATCGGGTTGTGCCTTGAGGTTGTTCGCTGTGACCACGGCAGGGTCAGCCGTTTCCATCCCGAACGCAGCGACATCTCCCGAAGTGTGGTGCCGGATGATCGCCTGGAGGGCTTCCCGGGCCGCATTCTCGTGCCGGGCGATGGTGGCGGGATTCGTGTTGTCGATATGCAGTGTCTTCAGATCCGGGGCAGAGGACCGGATAGCGAAGAACAAAGCCTCTATTTTCTCCGGTACCGGTGCAGGATACTCACCCGGACCGGCCCCGTAGGCGAGGATATCCGGCTGGCGCCCAACCCGGAAGTGGAGGGCCCCATGCGCATGGAGAGCTGACACCTCCTCTGCAATTGCGGCGATACTCCGGTATTTCGGCATGCCATAGAACGGCTCCGTACAGAACGAACAGCCGCCCGATGCACCGTGGGCACAGCCCCGGGCGGTCTCCAGTTCGCACATCACGTACGGGTAGTCCGGGTGCCGCTCTATGATCCCGCTGCCCGACATGCTCCACGGGTCAGTCCGGGCATAGTCCAGCACCCCGGCCGGTTCATTGCCGGTGAGAAAATTATCGAGCGCGATTGCAGGTTCGCCGGTGAGAAAGGCATCGAATCCGCTGATAACCTGCCGGATCGCCTTCTGCCCGCCTTCTCCTGCATAGCCAAACCCGATGGGGCCTCCGATCAGTTTCTTCGGCCCCCTCACCATGTGGCCGATCTGCTGGATCTCGGTGAGCGTGGCCGGGGTACCGCCAAGATACTTCCCGGGTACGGTGGCCCCCGCGATCATGACCAGCAGGGCTGCTGTGTTCAGCACGTTTGCCCGCAGCGGGTCTTTCCTCAGCTGGTCGATTGTAAGATACCTGACCGGATACCCATGGGCGATGAGTGCACCGGCGACCGTGCGGATGTAAGGAGAAATATACGGGGGTACGCCAAGACATGCCGGTTCGTCCACGTACCCGTCGAGGATGAACGCGGTCGTGCTCATGGAGAATGCCCGATCATGGCGAGGAGTTTCTTTGCAATATGGAGCTTGCCGCGTTTCAGCGGGTCGACATCCTCATCGTCAAGATCGAAACCGGCCAGCGTGATGGAGGACGCCCCCAGTTCATCGGCCGCGAATACGGCCCGGTCCCCGTCCGTGAACCCTCCGAAGTTGTGGACATGGGGGAGAGGGGACGCCTGCGTTGTGGCAACAACGGGGCCGGTGAACTGCGGGACCCAGTACTTCAGAAGCGGGATGTTGTCCCCATGTGCGTGGATGACGATGATGGTTCCCTCCCGGTTCATCTCAAGGAACCGGTCGGTCGCCCCATCGAGATCCGTGAAGATCGCGTCCGGGCGGATGCCGTTGTCCTCGAGCACGTCGGCAGCCGCATCAGCGGCAAACACGACGCCCCTGATCTTCCCGAGTTCCTTCTCAAGGCACGGGGCGTTCCCGCACACGGTGACTTCGTTGCCGTCTGTCAGGGTTACCAGAGAGAGAAGGTTGTCACGGGTCATGAGCAAGGCGAGCAGTCGGGCTGCCTCTTCATCCGCCCCGCGGTCGAACCCGAAGTACGCGAGAATCCTGCAGTAGCAGGGCTCCCACCGGCTATATTCCATTCTTCCTACCCTCGTTCTCAAGCCCGACGAGATTCTTGAACTTCTGCAGCACGGGTTCGATCACGATCTCGAGGAGCTGGGCCTTGTTCTCGACCTTGCCGAAATAGTGGAGGGGAAGGGTTGCAGCGGCCATGTTCGGATGGCCCCCCGCATCCCCCATATCCCCGAACGCTTCGGAAAGGGCATTGCCGATATGGAGCCGGATGTCGCGGTTGCGGGCCGAGATCACGATCGCGTTGTCCGTGATGCCATAGACGAGCGCCGTGTTCACGCCTTCGAGCGTGATCAGGAGGTCGGCCGCCTGCGGGAGGGAGTCGCGGTTCATCACGTACCCCACGTTCGCGAAGAGGTACCCGCTCTGGATCTTCCGCTCGTGGATCGCCTTCCCGATGATGTCGAGTGTCTCCTGCGACATGGACGGCGACATGATCTTATCGAGCAGGTCGGCATCCGTCAGAGGGAGGAGGAAGCCCGCGTAGTTGAGGTCCTGCGGCGTCACGTTGCGCTTGAATTCCTTGGTATCGGTCCGGATACCGTAGAGGAGGGCAGTTGCGACCCTCTTGTCGACTGGTACGTCCAGCTCCTGCAGGTACTGGGTCATGATGCTTGCCGTAGCCCCGACCCCGGGCCGGATATCGATGAACATGCTCTGGGTCGCCATGTGCTTCCCCTCCTTGTGGTGGTCGATGATGATGTTGATCTTGGTCTGGGGCGGGATGTCGTTGTTGGCGCCGGGGCCCGAGCAGTCGACAAGGGCAAGGTACGTGCACTTCGCGAGGGCATCGGCAGTGAGGTGCTCCATCTTGATATCGAGGAGGTTGACGAACGTCCGGTTCTCCTGGTGGCCGATGTTGCCTTCATAAAAGATCCGGGTGGCAAGGGTCTTCGGATTTGCATGTTTTGCGATCTCGGCAAGCGCCATGGCAGACGAGATCGCGTCGGGATCCGGGTTCTTGTGCGTGATGATGCCGAGCGTCCCCTCCCAGCCGGCGAGCAGCGTGAAGAGCCGCTGCGAGATCCTGCTCGAGTGCTGCTTTTTGATCTGGAGGATCGCATACCGTGCTACTACTTCCTGAGAGTAGAGAACAACTTCGGCCCCGGCAGCCGTGAGTTTCTCGCCGTTCACCGGGTCAATTGCCCGGACGACGATCTGGGTGGAGGGATAGCGCTTCCGGATCGTAAGGACTGCGGCAAGATTTGCGTCCCCATCGCCGGTCATGACGAAGGCAATCTCAAACGGTGGAAGGCCGGCGAGCAGGTCCGGGGAGGTGATATCACGCTGGTATGCATCGTATTTCTGGTCGCGGAGATGCCGTACCCGGGTCTCGTCCTTGTCAATGACCACCACGCGCTCGTTCTCTTTTGCCAGCTCGAGAATGATATTGTACCCATTCGTGCCGCACCCGAAAATACTGTATTTTGTCGGTCCCGGCTGTTCAAAAGCGGCTTCTGGTGGCATATTACAGAAGATGTACCACTCCAGTGTATTAAGGAATTCCAATTGCAGGATCGTGCGGGAGCGCCAAAACATTTATTCGGCAATATCGACCACATTATTAGGTCTAACAGGCTTGGGTCTGTAGCTTAGTTCGGCATAGCGGCGGACTCTTAATCCGCAGGTCAAGGGTTCAAATCCCTTCAGGCCCGTTTTTCTTTTATTTTTCTATCACGGCGTTCGCATCCTTTTGATCGATCCATGTGGTAACAGGTTGTATACTAACCGCGGGGTATATCTTCTAGGGAAAAAAAGAACAGTCATGAGGTTGTTACTTTGAAGTTCAACGGAAGCAAAACGGAAAAGAACCTGCTCGCTGCGTTTGCCGGTGAGTCACAGGCACGGAACCGGTACACATTTTTTGCCAGTGCAGCACGAAAGGAAGGGTACGAGCAGATCGCGGCGATCTTCCAGCAGACTGCCGATGAGGAGAAGGAACACGGGAAACTCTTCTTCAAACAGCTCAAAGGCGGCGATGTGGAGATCAGTGCGGCCTATCCTGCCGGTGCGATCAAGACCACGAAAGAGAACCTCGCGGCAGCAGTTGCGGGGGAGCAGATGGAGTGGGGCACGCTCTACCCGGCATTTGCAGCCACAGCAAAGAAAGAGGGATTCGGGGAGATCGCCTATCTCTTCAAGATGGTTGGGGAAGTGGAGGCCCACCATGAGGCGCGGTACGCGAAACTGCATGAGAACCTGATGAACGGAACCATTTTCAAAACCGAGATGCCCTCGAAATGGTACTGCCGGAACTGCGGGTTTGTCCACGATGGTAAGATGGCACCCGCGAAGTGCCCGGTCTGCGATCACCCGCGGGCATACTTCGAGCTGGTGGCAGAGAACTACTGATTTTTTTTATTTTAACTCATTTTTTCGATTCTGAAAAAGACGGATAGTTGAGGATGGGGCGGTGTTCTCTTTAAAAAATCTTCACGTCCACATTTTTTCATGCTCCTTCGTTGCATTTCAAAGATTACCTGATGGAAATCTTCTGCACATCATACCCGTTTTTAGACAGGTATGCGGTCCCCCCAACTGCCCCCGGGCAGAGCGATTGTGTCGTATTACGTTTTACTGGATATCATGGAAGGAAAAATCCCTCCGGATAGCCCAAAACACGGGTGGCGTTTTGCGCGGAGCGATATCACGACCGGTGAGATGCCCAATCAGGCCGTTACACAAATTTGCCGATAATGTTCTGTAGTTGGCGGGCTACTCAATCCAGCCCATCTGCACCCACCGATCATAGTCTTCGGTGCGGAAGTCGCGGTTCTCGATGACGATATCCCTGAAAAACTCCCGGTTGCCGGCTATCTCTTCTTCCTGGTTCGGATCAGAGAAACCATTACGTATCGCACCGGCCAGTTTTTTCCCGAGCTCCCGGGCAGAGGCCTCCGCCGCATCAACGGTTTCCGTATTCCCGCCCGTGGCAACACCGAGCCCCCCAATGGAGATCACGCCAAGGTAATTCTGGACATGGTTCAGGTACGTGACCACGTCATCACCGCCGGACGTGTGCGTGGTTGCAACCGAGCAGCCGAATTTGCCGGCCAGCAGCTGGTAGTGGATCGCGTCTGCGAGCCGGTCAAAGAAGACTTTCATCTGGCCGGAGATGTTGTCGATATATACCGGAGAGGCGAAGATGATGCCGTCGGCCTCCCTCATACGGGCAATGATGGCCGGGACATCGTCCTCGAACACGCAGATCCCGTTGAACGAGCAGCCCTCGCAGGCCGAGCAGGGCGTGACCCGGTAATCGCAGAGGTCGATCATCTCGGTCTCTGCGCCGGCTTCGGCGGCTCCTTCGAGAACGAAGTTTGCCAGTATTCGCGTTGTGCTCCGGACGGTCCGGGGGCTCCCGTGGATGGCGAGGATCTTCATCAGTCAGTATGCTCCTGTTTACAGGTTTGGAGCCGGATGTTAATATGGGTGAAGGAAAACAGGCATTAAAAAAATCTGCGGAGGACTGTCTTGAGGCATCCTCTGCGGGTTACTTTCTGATGACACGCTCGATCTTGTCGCCGACAAAGGCCCCGATGATAAAGATGATCACGGAGATGACGATCTCAATCAGGATACCGAACGCGCCAAGGAATGCGAGACCGGAACTGATATACTCGGGAAGCAGCACCATCGAAAGAAGCACCAGGACGACGCTTATGATGACACCGGTGATAGCACCATTCCGAAGAAGCCCCCGGTAATCCTCCGTTCCCTTGTGAAAAAAGCCAAATGCAATACCGATAGCAAAAATAACAAGTGCAAGCCACATCATGCAAATTCCCCCGCTATAGCGCACAATCTCTCCGCTGACCCCAAATACATTCCGGAGAGGTTGGGCATTTCTGTCTGCCGTTTTTAGCAAATTTCCATGTCTCAAAAAAACAGGTTCCGGAGCCGGCACGATCGGAATTTCAGCTGAACCTGTACCCGCTCAGCATGAGCCCCACGAGCCCGAGTAGAACCAACACGATAACAGCGACCATGATCTTCAGGTACGGGATCCCTCCGGCGGCTTTCCTTGAGGTTTCGCGCCGTGTATCCACAGTCACCCCGCCGGTTACACGTACACCGCCACCCCGGTTGTAGTTCATGCCCACCGCAGGCCGGGGTTTGCTGTTCCAGCTCCCGATGCCAGTACAGTTATGATTGGGCGGGAGCCGGCAGTCAGCGCAGTACTTTCCCCCACAGTGCTGGCAGGTGAACGGCAGTGCAGTCTCATTGCCGCAGTGATCGCAAGCCGTCATCAATTCTCCTATGATGTTCTACGGATAAATGGTTCTGCCTCCAGCTATATGGAATAGGATCCCTTATGCCATACCACACCGGATAATTATGCATGGGGCAGTACGTACAGGGAGATGTCCTTCTTGCATCGGTCGCGCTGGATGACCGGACCTTACCCAAGACCCGGCCGGTCGTGGTAATCCGGACGGAAGAGTCCGGCAGGATCCACATCTGCCCGGTCAGCAGCAAGCCGCCGTCTGATGCACCTAGCCTGCCGCTCTCCATTGACGATTTTGCCACCGGGGGGCTCGATCTCTTTGGCGAAAGCTACGTGATGACATCACGGGTACTCACCCTTTCGGGAAGGGACGTGATCGGGAAAAAAGGCCGGCTCACTGCCGGGTCGCTCGCGGAAATTACCGCACGGGTGCCGGCAGCCATGCCTCCCGGTACAGCAACAGTCAAACGGTCCAACAGATCCCGGAACGTGCGCTGAAACAGCGAATCGTTTCAGGATTTTTTTATTTTTTCCTGGAGCCGGATATGGTGCATCAGCATCCTTATTATATCCGGTGATAAGGTTGTTGGGATGGACATTGCACAGGCAATCCGGGAGATGGAGGCACAGGTTGGCAGGATCTCGCCCGTCCAGAAATTCCTCCTGGGCACGGACGGTTCGGTCACCCAGCTCCTCGAATCAATCACCGGAAAAAAAGTCGTTATCAGGACGCTGGTCCAGGATATCGTCCCTGCCGACTGCACAACCGCTGATCACCTTCGCATTGCCGAAGGCGACCCGGTCAACTTCCGGATCGTGGAGATCACAACGGAAGAGAACGGGGAAGTGTTGATCTACGCGATATCCCACACGCCCATCCGGCGCCTCTCGCCGGAATTCAGGGACGACCTGATGAAGGCCGACATTCCCATTGGAAAAATTATCAAACAGCACAATATCGAGGCCCGACGGGAGATCCTCACCGCCCGGGTCCTTCCCGCAACGGAAGAGGCCGGTAAATTATTCTCTATCTGCAGGAACGAGCCGCTCCTCTCCCGGCAGTACCAGATTATCCACGGCGGTAAGCCGCTCATCTTCATCGAGGAGCGATTCCCCTACAACCGGTTCCTCGATACCCGGAGGGTGGTCGTGAACACCCCGTCACGGGTCCACATCTCGCTCATCGACATGCATGGCGGTTCGGGACGGGTTGACGGCGGCATCGGCATCACCCTTGACGAACCCGGCATCCTGCTGGAAGCAGAGCTCTCCCCGGTCCTTTCTGTAACCGGCTGCGACCTGGCAACACAGGAACGGATCGGGCAGGTGGCGGCAGGCGTACTGCGGGAACTCGGTCTTGGAGGGAACGTGGCGATCACGGTCAGGAACCAATACCCGTCCCATGTCGGTCTCGGGAGCGGGTCCCAGATCTCGCTTGCCGTGGCACGGGCGATCGCAGAACTTCATGACCGGCAGCTCACTACACGCGAGCTTGCCCGGCTCACGGGCCGGGGCGGGACCTCCGGCATCGGCACCGCGGCATTCGATCACGGGGGGTTCATCATCGATGGCGGGCACCGGCTCGGAACCGGGAAAGAGAAATCGGATTTCCGCCCGTCATCCGCATCGCGGGGGGTCAGTCCCCCGCCGGTGATCGTCCGCCATGACATGCCGGCCGACTGGCGCATCCTGCTTGCCATCCCCGACCTTCCTACCGGTGCCAGCGGGGGCTATGAAGCCGATATCTTCCGAGAGTCATGCCCGGTCCCGCTCGACGATGTCCGGGCCATCACTCATGAGGTGATGATGCGGATGCTCCCGGGAATTGTCGAGCACGACCTCGACCTCTTTGGCTCCTCCATCAATACCCTCCAAAGCCTCGGGTTCAAGAAAGTCGAGATCAGCCGCCAGCCGAATGTCGTAACAAGCCTTCTTTCCACCGTGCGTACGGCCGGAGCTGCCGGTGCAGGCATGAGCTCGTTCGGCCCCGCGATCTTTGCCATAGGAGATACAGGTATGCAGGACCTTGAGCGAGCGGCACGGTCGTTCATGCAGGAGCAGGCCGTCGGGGGAACGACCCTGGTCACTTCAGCCCGCAACAGCGGGGCGGTCGTCAGGGTAATATAACCAACCGCTGCCCACCCGGTACAGGACGCAAAAGAGAGTGAAGACGGGTTGCTGACTGGTTCCCGATCTTGAGGAGCATCTCTTCGAGCGAGGAATAGCGGGACTCGATCTTCTCGACCGTGCCGCGAGCTTCCGTGATAGCTGCCGTTGACTCCTTGAAATCCTTCTTGTCCGCAGCTTCGGTGATAAAGAATCCCTCTCCCCGCCGGCCAACCCGATGAACCTCCTGACCCGTCTTGCCGTGGGGACGGCCGGGTTGGGGGCAGTGGGTTGTACTTGTGACACCGGCCGTCATTGCCGTGCTCGGGTACGTGACCCGGAACGTGCGCTGAAAGGATCAGCAGGATGAGTCACACGGGATAGCAATGAAAAGAGGTATTTTTGGCAGTTCAGAGCGTGTGCGTCATCATTGGCTGGTCAAGCACCTTGTAGGTCCTGCCCGCGCTGGTCACGAACACCTCGACACGGTCACTGCCCCTCGTCCCCTGGATGATAATTTCGTCTCCGCGCCGGGGCTGTCTCTGTCCGTCATTCATGTACTTCTCGACGACCGTCCCATCCGACAGGGTCGCTTTCATCAGGATGTTCACGACATTGCCTTCACCCTTGCCGCCGTTGTAGATCAGGTGCAGCGTGTAATCGGGGCGCTCCTTGGACAACTGGAGGTCGACATATTGCTCGGCCGGCAGTGTTTCCACCGGGACCGGTGTCGCCACAACCGTTGAGATGAACGTGGTGGGAACCGCTGTCGGAAGCGTGGCGGTTTCCACGGGTTTGATCTCTGTCTGGGTCGGGCTTGTGCAGCCGGCAGAGAGCGCACACAGCACCAGCCCCGCCAGAACTGCAGGAATCAGGGCATATTTCATGCAGAGTGCTTGAATGTATTCATATTACTGATTTGTGCTCCGATGACCAAGCGGTCGAACATGCTTCTCCGGACCCAGCAGTTTCGTGCAAAACATGAATCCGAAAGGAAAATTTGGGAAAAATACCAGTAATGAACAGTTAAATTAAAAAGGACACCCGGATTAAGTTTACATATCAGGAGTAAAACGAATGTTCTGTCCTAAATGTGGAAAAGAGACTGATGCCTCCGGAAAATTCTGCCAGTGGTGCGGGGCCGACATAGAGTCCATCCAGTCGAGACCCGTCGCCACTCCTGAAGAGGACGAGGGGCCCGAAGTCGGGGTTTATGCAGGTCTGGGCAGGCGGTTTATTGCGTTCATCGTTGATTTCATTCTGATCCTCATCGGGGGAAGTATCGTCATTACATTCTTCTCCTTGACAAACGGGTTGAAATATGCCTATTATATGTCTGCCAGCGGTGTCAGCTACCATGATCTGACCGAGGCGGGAACCCTTGATGCGGCACTGGGACCGATCGTGGCAGCACTTGGCATGCTGTTCGTTATCATCCCGTGGCTTTATTATGCAGGCTTTGAGTCTTCCCGCAGCCAGGCAACGCCCGGCAAGGTGCTCATGCACCTCGTGGTGACGGATCTCGAGGGCAACAAGACATCCTTCGCAAGGACGACACTCCGCTTCTTCGGGAAATATATCTCTACCCTGATTATTTTCATCGGGTTCATCATGATCGGTTTCACGAAAAAGCACCAGGGGCTCCACGACAAGATCGCGGGATGCCTTGTGCTCCTGCAGGACTGAACATTCCGATCCTTTTTTCATAGTTTTTTCGTCAGGCCCGTCTTCCGGCGTCGGGTTATTCATCATCAACCGGATATAACGCTCCAGGCCCGGTGACGGGGTATGATTATTTATACCGTATCTTCAGGAAGAGGAGCACGAGGATCAGGACAACCGTGCTCACGTTTGCGGCTATGATGGGCAGGGAGTCGACCCAGAATCCATAGATGATCCAGAGAAGGATACCGATGCCGAACAGCACGAGCATCGCAAGCGAGAGATCCCGCGTCTCCCGCATCTTCCATGCTTTGATCAGCTGGGGGACGAACGAGATGGTGGTGAGGGCGCCTGCAATGTAGCCGACGATTACGATGGTGTCCATGATGTGTCTTCCCTAGTATTCTTCGCAAGACAATTTATACCGGTCGCGTTTTTCGGGCGGAAGAGATGGGGAAGCATTTCTTCCGAATGGAGTGTACCTCAAACCTGAAGTGGTTCGGGTGAGAACTGGTCTGCAACGACAAGCCATCTCTTCTCTTCTTTTACCAGGAAGAACATGCCCCTGCCCTTCATGGTCTGTATCTGCCCGCCCATTGAGAAGGTGATGGAGAACAGGTACGTGGCAACGGCGCATTTTCCCGCAGTGTAGCGCTGAACCCGGTGATCGCGTTTCTCCCATTCGCGGATCGTTGCCGCTTCTACAAAACCCCGCCACGGCATCGGTGTGAAGGTATCTCCTGAATGCCGGCTCATTCCATGATGCTGTCCAATAGCAGTTCATGGCTTTTATTGACTCTTCAATATCACGGGTTCGTGCAGCGTCGTCCATAATACGTTTCCGGAACAAAAGACGAGATGTACAGGTAAAATGGAGCGGGATACACGGCGCGAAAGTGAGGGCACATAATTACTCGTAATAAGGCCAGCTACCTGCGTGCAGTTGCCTTGAAGAACGTATAACAGAATATCCCGTCCGCTTCGGCAGTGCGGTAGAGTGCGGCGATCCCCCGTTCCCACTCATCCCGGCTCATCAGCCCCTGCTTCAGCACCTCCGGGCCAACCCCTTCGACCATCGCTGTGAATGTCAGTTTCGTAAACCCTTCGACCATCGCCGGGCGGGAGGCATCCGCGTACACCATCCGCGGCGAGACCTGCACGTCCGTGTATCCCGCGCCCGTGACGAGCGGATAGAGCTCCCTGCCGATCAGGGCATTGCCACCTATCTGCTGCTGGAGGGTTACGAGGCATTGAACTGCCCGGTGGGCATCTTCGCTCTCAGGGTGGAAGAAGGTCGAGCCATGATCGCCTTCGATTACGGTAAGAGTACCCCCCTCTTTCAGGAGCGGACGGAGTTGTTTGAGCGCCCGCTGTGGTTCTGCAAGATGTTCCAGCACGAAGCAGACAAAGATGTGATCGAAACTTCCCGGTTCGAAGGGGAGCCGGAAGATGTCCCCCTGCCGGAATGTCACATTCGTAATCCCTTCCTGCCGGATCTTCTCTTCCGCCCGCTTCAGGGACTCTTCAGATATATCGACCGATGTGATCAATGCACCCGGACTGTTCTTCGCAAGGATCACGGTCTGGGCGCCGATGCCGCAGCCGGCCTCAAGCACCCGCGAGCCCGTGGGATACCGGGTGTCATCGTGGAGAAGGTTCGTAAGTGTCTGTGCCTGGTCGGAGAGCCGCTCCGATTCACGTGCTGAATAGCCATGAACATACGTGTGATGTGCCATCCGAATCCTCACAAGGCCTGCGGTTGCCGGCGGGGCCCATCCGGGATATTGTACATTTTTGTTTGTTGTTGTACAAATATGTACTGTAATAACAACAGATTTGACGGAGGCTTGGGAACAGAGAGAACGCAGGAGCCACAGAACAAGCAACGCGGAACCGGGATAAACGGCTCAATGACCAATAACCGGAAAACCAGATGAAAAGAAAAGGCCAGGGCCGAGATTTGAACCCGGGTCGAGGGATCCACAGCCCCTTAGGATAACCAGACTACCCTACCCTGGCAGATGTCCTTGTTACATTTGCACCGGAATCTGATTAATCTATCCGTGTACTGCTGCCGCCAGAATAGGTACGGAGGGGCGGAAATGTGACGCTGGTTCGGGCCCTGACCGAGGCGTGATTATTAATAGGGTCAGGCGTCCATTACATATCAGGTGGCTCTGAATACTCTTCCCTGACGATGAGGCGCACCGCGTCCTATGGCACGGGCACGAGGGAGTATGGGGTTTTTACCCGGTACCAGAGCTTGGACGATAGAGGGGTTTTTAGGATATGGCGGAGAACCCGAAGATCAGGACACCGATTGTCTGCGTCATGGGGCATGTGGATCATGGCAAGACCTCGCTCCTTGACCGGATCCGGGGATCATCGGTCGTCAGTTCCGAAGTCGGGGCGATCACCCAGCATATCGGCGCCACCATCGTTCCTATCGAAGCGATACTAACGATGAGCGGTACGATGGATAAGGTGCCGATCAATATTCCCGGCCTTCTTTTTATTGACACACCGGGACACCACGCTTTCACCACTCTGCGGGCCAGGGGCGGTGCGCTTGCAGACATGGCGATCCTTGTTGTGGATATCAACCAGGGGTTCCAGCCCCAGACTATTGAGGCGCTGCAGATCCTGCGAAACTGCCGTACACCGTTCGTTATCGCCGCGACGAAGATCGACCGCATCCACGGCTGGCGTGTCAACGAGAACGAGTCGTTCCTCTCCTCTTTTGCAAAGCAGAATGAGAGGGTCAAGAGTGATGTCGAAAACAAGACCTATGAGATCGTGGGCAAACTCTCCGAGCTGGACTTCTCCGCGGACCGGTTCGACCGGGTCTCTGACTTCCAGCGCAACCTCGCGATTGTGCCGGTGAGTGCCCATACCGGTGAGGGCATACCTGACCTCCTTCTCGTCATGATCGGCCTCGCCCAACGGTACATGGGCGATGCGCTCAAACTCTCGGTGGAGGGCCCGGGTGCCGGGACCGTCCTTGAGGTCAAGGAGGAGCGGGGCCTCGGGATCACCCTCGATGTGATTCTCTACAACGGCACTCTCGCGATCGGTGACGAGATCGCCGTCGCGACACAGGGTGATGTTGTGGTGACAAAAGTGCGGTCCCTGCTGAAACCCCGGCCCATGAAGGAGATTCTCGTGGAGGACCGGTTCGAACGGGTGAAATCCGTTGCCGCGGCCTCAGGGATCAAGGTCACCGCACCCAATCTCGAAGGCGTGATCGCGGGATCGCCGTTTTTTGTCATCCGCGGCAACCGCGATGAGGTCGAAGCACGAATCCGGAAGGAGATGACCGAGATCCATGTGAACCTTGCCGAAGAAGGGATCGTGATCAAGGCGGACACGATCGGGGCGCTTGAAGCACTCTGCAAGGAACTCGAAAGCAAGGGGATCGGGGTCATGCGGGCGGAGGTCGGGCCGGTCAGCCGTCACGACCTGATCGAGACGGAAACCATCAAGAACCCGGCGTTCCGGGTCCTGCTCTCGTTCAACACACCGATCCTCCCGGATGCAGCGGAGATGATCAGGAATCCCCTGTACACTCAGGTAAAGGTGTTCGAAGGACGCGTCATCTACCAGTTGATCGACCAGTATGTCGAATGGAAAGACGAGCAGAAACGACTGCAGGAGAAGCAGCGGTTCGAGCACGTAATTATGCCGGCGAAGATCCGCCTTCTCCCCGACTGCGTGTTCCGCCAGAGCAACCCGGCCGTCGTAGGTGTCCGAGTGCTTGGAGGGAAACTGCGCAGCGATGTCAACCTGATCAAGCTGGACGGGAAAAAGATCGGACACCTCAAGAGCATGCAGCTCCGGCAGGAAACGATCCGCGAGGCCGATGCCGGCCTCGAAGTTGCCATCTCCATCGAGGGAGCAACGGTTGGCAGGCAGGTGAGCGTTGGCGATGACCTGTTCGTGGATATCCCTGAACGCCATGTCAAGGTGCTCGAGAAGGAGATGATCAAGACCCTGAACACGAGCACACAGGAAATCCTAGCAGAATTTACCGCGATGCGGCGCAAAGGCGATCCCTTCTGGGGTAAATAGGCGTTATACTGCCTGCGGAGAACGCGAGGGTTTAATAGCGTACCAGTATAATAAAATGGGTACTTCTCATGTGTAGGCGAATCCGCCAGAAGCCGGAGACGTGAAAAGAAACCCGGAGGATCGGGTTTTTTGGATAAAACAATAAGGAGAATCAGTTATGGTTGAGTTTAAAGTCGTTGTATCAGACCCCAAGACCGGTCGTGCCTACAATGTTGACGCCAGTGGCGGTGCAGCAGGTGCGATCGTGGGCAAACGTATCGGTGACGAACTTGAAGCAGGATCCCTCGGGCTCGCGGGATACAAGATCCTGATCACCGGTGCCTCGGACCGGACCGGGATCACGGCAAAGAAGGGCCTCCCGGGTGCAGGGCGCAAGAAGCTCCTCCTTGCAGGCGGTATCGGGTTCCATCCGACGATGGATGGGGAGCGCCGCAGAAAGATGATCCGTTCAAACGAGATCACTCAGGATTTCGTGCAGATCAATGCACGTGTTACCGCATATGGTGAGAAAACGCTCGATGAGCTCTTCCCGAAAGTTGAAGGCGAGAAGAAGGCAGAAGAAAAATCAGCACCCAAAGCACGGGTCGGCAAGAAATAACATAATCTCTTTTTGATCTTCTTTGCCGGTTTACACGCGGAATTTTTTAAAAAAGTATCACGGGTATTGGACGCTGACAATACCGTATGCCGAACCGTTTTTGGCGAACTTAACGGCTTTCCCATCTTTCCAGATCTGCACGGTCAGGTCATGGCTCGTGGAGTGGTCCTGCTTCTGGAATTTTGCCACGATCGTATTGTTTGCGTCTTCAATAGCGTACAAGCGATCGCCGGAATTTTGTGTCTTTTCCACCGAACTGTTCGTCCCATAGGTTCCGGAGTAACTTCCGAGGTAATTTACCTCAACGAACACACCTGTGGCCGGAACCGATACCGGGGTGGTCGCTTTCACTGTAATGGATGTCACTCCCTTGTTCGACAGCACGGTGGCCTGCGGGGCGACGCTGCTGCTCCCGGAAGATGTGGCCCCCGATGTCTGTCCTGAACCCCCGCCTAGGAAAAAAAACAGTGCGATAATCACTACAGCGATCACGCCGACAACCGCCGCGATGGTGACCCACGGCGTATCTCCAAGATCTCTACTCCTGTGTCTCATGTCTGGTCTCCGGATATACTCTATGATAGATAATGAATAAATTAAGGAAATACTTTGTGTATTGATCCGTTCCTCCCGGGCCCAAACACGGGGTAACCAGAAAAACCGGGCTTCCTACGCTTTCCGTATGGACTTCATGAGTGGACCCTGCAGGTCCTCAAACGGGACATGGTATTTTTTTGCGAGAATGACCAGCGCTGCCGGTGGGAGGAGATGAGTATCGAACCCGTCTTTGATGACGAGATTCATTTCTGCGACAATTTGCGTCTCCTCGACGTTACGGGCCTGTGCAATACGGCCGATAAGTTCCTGCGTCGGGTCGTTGCGCTCAAAGATCGCGGAGGTCGGCTTGAAGCCAATGGGAATGGTCACTTCCGCACTATTAAACAGGGGGGAATATATCCCATTCTCCTGCCGGATCAGGCCGTCTTCTTCCGCCCGGCGCAGGAGCTGGTTGGCCTGCTCGGTGCTCATCCATTTCCGGTCAAGGGCGTAGTAATAGACCAACTCATTTTTGCGCATGCCGGTCTTCCGGGTATGCCTGAAGGGGGCAGCGATCGTTGTCCGGAGGGTCACTTCTGGGCACCCAGGAGAATATTTTTCATATCAAGTGCATCCAGCCCTTCCCCGCGGCCTTCTTTTGCAATATCGATATCTGTCCGCGAGACCTGGTCACTCAGCCGGAGGTAAAAAATATCATTGGCAATGGGAACTTTCCCGCCGCCGCGCAGGGCAAGCGCAAGTACGGACACGCGGAGATCGACCGCTTCCGTGATGACGCCGGGACGGAGGACATCCGGCATGATCTCGCCAAACGTGGCACGGTCAATCGCAATCTCCACCTTGGTCTTGACCTTGACCAGCTCTTTCCCGGTGGTCTTTGTCGATTCCTCGTTGTTCAGGTGTGCGATATAATTGAGGGTCTCGTTAAACGGCATGCCCATCGCAAACGAGAGATCCACCCGCTGGGGGAAACGATAATAGATCCTTCGCATGACTAGAGCATTGTACATCTGAAAGAAAAAAGATTGCTGAATAAAAGGGTGCCGGGTATCGCACGAACCTAAAAAACCCTGATAGGGAAAAAGGGATATTGTACTATTTTTATTCGAGTAACAGCGCGTTGATTATGCCGTCTTGGCCAGGGCGGCTGGTAATCCGGGCATGCCCGATCTCGGTCTTGATGACTGCGCCCTTGGTGAGCAGGTTCCGCCGGACATAGTTCGGATTTGCCGTGTTCTTCTCCACGGTCTCGATCTTGACTTTTTTGGTCTCGCCGTTCTTCGGGTTGGTCACGTTCGCAACGCTCGCACGCAGCGCACGGACCTTGTCGTTCCCGCCGTACGTCCGGATAATCCTCATCCGGTCCTCACCGATATGGGTGTCTGCCGGTGCAAGTCCGATCTCTGCTCTCCTCTTCATCTGTGCCGGGCGGCGCCTGCCGCCGGTTACCTTCCGTACTGATTCTCCCTGCCACTGCATGGTGTCACTCTCTCAAATCGTATTCTCCGGAAATTCTTCCCGACGATGGTGCTGTATATATTCCTTTCAGAATTATTTATAGTACTTCTTTGTTTTTCTCTGCCCGTCACCATACTGGTTCAGGCAAGTATGGTGTCAAGGAGCGCTTTCACCCCGTCACCGGTCTTCAGGTTCGTCCGGAACACCGGCATGCCGGGATTGTAGCGGCGGATGTCCGACTCCATCCGGTCCAGGTTCGCCCCCACAAGCGGCGCCAGGTCGACCTTGTTGATCACGCCGATCGTGCAGTCGCGGAACATCATAGGATGCTTGTTCACTACATCGTCCCCTTCCGTGGAACTCACGACTACAATACGCTTCTCCGCCCCGAGCCGGAAATCCGTAGGGCAGACCATGTTGCCCACGTTTTCGATGAACAGGATGTCGATGTTATCGAGCGGGAGGTGATCGATCGCATGCTCCACAAGATGGGCATCGAGGTGGCATTCCTTGCCCGTGTTGGCGTTGTACGCGGGAACACCGAGGGCTACGATCCGTTTGAAGTCGTCGTCACCATATACGTCGCCGGCGATTGCACCGGCCTTGAGCCCCTTCTTCTCAAGCAGAGGAACGATGCGTTCGATCAAGGCAGTCTTCCCCGACCCTATTGCGCCCAGCAGGTCAAACGCCCGCACCCCATGCGCCTTCAGGTGATTTGCGTTGTGATCGGCAAGAGCGTTGTTGGCGTCGTAGACATCCTTCTCCAGCCTGACGTCTATATGATGCATAGTACAAGGTGAGAGCGTGCAGTGTTTATACCTTGACCCACAAACATTCCGGCAATGGCAGCTGGCGAGTGCATATTATATCCCTGTTACTTTAATGTGGCGTATTCCCGTACCTTTGGGCGGAGGGTCCCGCGCAGCCTCGCTATCAAGGGACCGGTACTGATGGATCTGGAACGCGCTCTCAAACGTTCCGGCATCACGTACCGCGTGGAAGACCATCACCACCCGGCCCACTGGACCCGGCGAGAAGGCCGGATTATTGCTGAATGGACGGAGAGCAAGGAAGTCCTGATAAGGAAAGTCGCACAGAAGCTGGAAGTACGGAAATGAGCGGCATGTACGACCTGCACACCCACACGATCCTCTCGGACGGCGAGATGCTCCCTATCGAGCTTGTCCGCCGGATGGCGGTCATTGGGTATACAACCGTCGCAATCACCGATCATGTGGATCTCTCCAACGCAGAACCCGTTCTCACTACCCTTGCACTCTTGAGGGAATCTGCCGGTCTCTATGGCGTACGGCTGCTCTGTGGCGTGGAGATCACCCACGTGCCCCCGTCCCAGATCGCGTCGCTTGCAAAAACGGCAAAATCGGCGGGAGCTGATATTGTCATTGTCCACGGTGAGACACCGGTCGAGCCTGTTGCAGAGGGCACTAACCATGCTGCCTGCACGTGCAGGCAGGTCAATGTCCTGGCCCACCCCGGCGTCATTTCTCTTAAGGATGCGCAGGCAGCGGCAAAGAACGGAATTGCTCTCGAGATCACGTCACGTGGGGGTCACAACCGGACCAATGGTCACGTCGCACGGGTTGCACGGGAGGCCGGGTGCCAGCTGGTCGTGGACTCCGACGCTCACGCTCCCCACGATATCCTTGATGAGCGCGCGAAATTTATCGTGGCCAAAGGGGCCGGACTGACCGAAGCAGAGTGCAAACAGGTGCTATCTTTAAATATCGACCAATTTTTGGAATTGTGAAATCTCTATTTATACTTTCACGCAATATTTAAATACCGTGCCGTCGCACATATATAGATTACTAAAATATTTCAGCATTATTGTATCCCTGAGGTTATTCGTGAAAGTTGTTGGTCGAGCGATGAGCACCGTTGGCAGCCGGATGCTCATTATCCAGTGCGATGCCGCCCAGCTCCCCGCTCTCTACAGCGAGGTGAACGACCGGCGCATGAAGCCGGTTGGCAAGATACTGGATCTCTTCGGGAACGTGAAGGCCCCCTATGCCGCCGTTCTCTGCCGGGAGAAATGCACTGTCCAGCCCAATGAAAAACTCTTCACAAAGTAACAGTTCCCATGGATACGCCTGTCCGGCAATCAGAATAAAGAAATCCCAATCTCAAATCAGGTGAATGTGGATGCAGGAAGTTGAAAAATTAAAAGTCCTCCAGTCTGAGCGCGAAGCGCTCAAATCCCGTACGAAACAGAAAGAGCAGGAGAAAAAAGCCGAGAACCACACCGAGACCGTCTGTCCGGAGTGTGGTGGCAGGCAGCTCGTCCATGACTACGAGCGGGCAGAACTGGTCTGCCAGAGCTGCGGGCTGGTCATCGATGATGACTTTATCGACCGCGGCCCGGAGTGGCGTGCCTTTGACCATGACCAGCGGATGAAGAGGTCCCGTGTCGGCGCCCCGATGACCTTCACGATCCACGACAAGGGGCTCTCGACCATGATCGACTGGCGCAACCGTGACTCGTACGGCAGGGCAATCTCGTCCAAGAACCGGGCACAGCTTTACCGTCTCCGCAAGTGGCAGCGCCGGATCCGTGTCAGCAATGCAACGGAGCGCAACCTTGCATTCGCCCTCTCGGAACTGGACCGCATGGCCTCCGCACTGGGCCTCCCGAGAAACGTCCGTGAGACTGCAGCCGTTGTCTACCGTGATGCGGTCGACAAGAACCTGATCCGCGGGCGGAGCATCGAAGGTGTTGCAGCAGCGGCACTCTATGCCGCATGCCGGCAGTGCAGCGTACCCCGGACCCTCGACGAGATCGCAGAAGTATCCCGTGTGTCGAGGAAAGAGATCGGCAGGACCTACCGGTTCATCTCCCGCGAACTGGGCTTGAAGCTCCTCCCGACCTCCCCCATCGATTACGTACCTCGGTTCTGCTCGGGTCTCACCCTCAAGGGCGAGGTGCAGAGCCGGGCCGTGGAGATTCTCCGACAGGCAGGCGAGCGTGAACTAACGAGCGGACGGGGTCCAACGGGCGTCGCAGCAGCTGCAATCTACATCTCCTCTATCCTAGGAGGCGAACGGCGCACCCAGCGCGAAGTGGCGGAAGTTGCCGGTGTGACTGAGGTCACCATCCGGAACCGGTACAAGGAACTGGCGGAAAAACTGGATATCGAGATTATTCTCTAAATCCCTTTTTGGTTCTCGTTTTCTTCCGCAGGACACCAACAACTATATTCCTGCGGCTCAAAACCTATAAACCACACCAGCAGCGGGCTCGTAGATCAGGGGTAGATCGCTACGTTCGCAACGTAGAGGCCGCGGGTTCAAATCCCGCCGGGTCCATATCCGTTTTTTAAATGAGGAAATTACCTGATCGTCACTTCTTCTCCAGCATTGCCTGAACCTCGCTCTCCAGTGTCGATTTCAGGCGTTCAACCGCCTCATTGAGATCATTGGTGGTTGTCACCGTAAATGAGTTGTCGCTTTTGGGATCGTGATAGTTGACGATGTATTCGATCTGTCCATCCTTTGTTTTCTTGGGTTCGATGATCAGTTTTGCCATGAAAACTCCATCCCGGATCGATTGCCCGGAGTATGTTCTTGTATCTCTTTCGGTTTACAAAATGGTTTTGCATCCCGGTAAAACCGGCCCCCGCCTTGAAGGAAAACGTGAACGGATTACCAAAAAACCCCGTGTGATCAGTAACAACTATATGGAATCGGCAGAAAAATAATATGCCGCAAGCATACATGCAGCGGGCTCGTAGATCAGGGGTAGATCGTCACGTTTGCAACGTGAAGGCCACGGGTTCAAATCCCGTCGAGTCCATACTCGTTTTCCAAAACTTCCCTAAAAAAAGACCGTTAGGTCTCGCCGGGTTCGAAAGGCAGAGCCACGGATCCGGCAGGGAACAGATATTATTAGATAACAACTGACGGATAGTATCCACTAGAAAGGTACGAGGGGGGACACGGATGGATCTGTCTGCTGGTAAAACGGAAACTCTCACCGATGCCCTTGAGGGGTTGTCCGAATGGGTGCTCATTATGAGACATGACGGGATCGTTGAATGGTCAAACCGCGCATTCAATGAATTCATGGGTACGCGAGAATCCAGCGCTACTCCCTGGGAAATATGGCAGATATTTCCTACAGACGCAGATGAGATCATGGAAGACCTCCACGAGGTAATCGAATCCGGGGAATTACGGTCCGGCATTGTCCGGTCTGTTCAGGGACAGACCGGGGAGAGAAAAGTGATCCGGTTCACTGCCCTTCCACGGAGGGATGCGGACCAGCCCATTTCCAGCATTTATTTATGCGGTCTGGATATTACCGACTCGGTTGAGATGGAACAATTAAAAAAGCTCGCTTTTACCCAAATCGAGAAAAATATCGAGCAGTTTGCCGTCCTGGGTGACCACCTGCGGAACCCGCTCACCGCGATCATCGGCCTTTGCGACCTTCTGGACGACAGGACTGCTGCTGCCAAGATCCAGACCCGGGCAATGGAGATCGACGCTATGATTACCCGGATTGACCGGGGATGGATTGATTCTGAAAAAGTCCGGAATATCATCAAAAAATACTACGATATCGGTGCAACCGGAACCCACGAGCTGGTTGCACGGGCTATCCACCAGGAATACATCGAACAGGAGAAAAAAGCCGGTGCTACACCGGAATCAAACCCTTCCGTGCGTCCCTGGGATGAGCTGCCCCATCGGTTAAAAGAGTCAAACCTCCGGCAGGTCGAGGATATCTGGAAGACCCTCCATATGATCCATTGTGCTATCGGGCTGTCGACAAGCGGCCGTGAGCCGGTCTTTGTATTTACCGATAGCGAGGCCGAGTTCCTTGCAGAAAAGGAGCACAGGCAGTGGGTGAATGAGCGTCTGAAAAAAGGATGGACTTACGGCAAGAACCGTGATGATCAGCAGAAAATCCACGACTGCATTATCCCGTGGGAACAACTACCGGAGGCGCAACGACAGAAGGACCGGAACGCCGTCCAAGCCCTGCCGGGAGTCCTTGCAAAGGTGTACCTGAAAATTGTCCGTTTGGACAAGAGCAACAATAATAATCTTATAGCCCACAATAAAAATCCATAGCGGGGCAGGAAATTCATACGATCCTGATATGATATATGTCTGATGAATCGTCTCGGAAAAACCAAGGCCATTACGATGTTTTCATCAGCTATGCCCAAGAAGACAAACCAGTTGCCGATGCGGTTTGCGTAAAGATTGAGTCCAAGAATATCCGCTGCTGGATAGCCCCCCGGGATATCCCCCCTGGAAAAAATTTCCCGGAAGCAATCGTCGAAGGAATAGAAGAAAGTAAATTGGTTGCGCTCATCTTTTCCTCCTTCGCAAATAAATCTCCCCATGTCACCAGGGAGCTGACGAATGCGGTGAACAAGGGCCTGGTTATCATCCCGTTCCGGATTGAGGATGTGATCCCCTCAAAATCCATGGAATACCTGATAAGCGTACCTCACTGGCTCGATGCCATCACCCCGCCGCTTGATACGCATATCGAGATCCTGGCAAATACGGTCGAAAATATCATATTATCCGAGAATATGTCGCCGGCCCCCCCGGTTCAGGCCCCATCGCCTCCCGCAGGGGGGTCGATAAAGGACCTCATCGAGAATACTCTCAAGGGATCGAAGTACCTGGGCACGTTCACCCTTCCCGAGCTCTTCAGGTTTTCCGAGACCGGCAGCGTCAGCGGGATAGCCATAGCAAAAGAGGGCGGCCGGGAGCTGTACCTCTCGTTTATCGACGGCGAAGCCGAAGGTGCGATCTATGTCGACAAGAAGGGGGAACTTTATGGAGACAAGGCAGTGATGATGATAACCGGCCACGAAAAATTCGTCCTTTATGGCATAAAGCCGGATAATGTCGAAGCCGTTGTCGTGGGGTGCAGGATCCTTGAGAAGATCCACCTGAGGAAGAACGTCACTACTGTGATCCCCGAGATCGGCAAAAAAAGCCAGGGCATCGGGCACCTCCGGATGATCATCCTCAGGGACAGGGTGCCGCAGAAAGGTAGCCTCGTATCTATCCGGAGAGCCGGCAAAATTGACGGCAGCGATGTCACAACCGAGGACGGCAGTGTCGGGTTCCGGGTGATGTATGGTGACTATGACTGCATAGTCCAGGACCGGAACCAGAGGATCACCTCCAACCATATAAAGTTCAGTGAAGCAACCCCGGAAATTATCCTGGATCTCCGAAACCCCGGTTCACGACGTTTTACATAATCGGGAAAGATCCTGTTATGATCCGCCTCCCCCGTAGTTCGATGACCCTTCAGGTTTTTTTCTGAGATCGCGGCGCCGGGTGTTTTTCATAACTCTCCGTCAGGCCCGTGGGAAAACTACTAATATCTCGCAATCCCAGTTAGCATTTAAAAAGAGTCCTCTAAGAGCATAAAACCCTGATCCTTTTATGTCTGATGAATCGTCTCGGAAAAACCCAGGTCATCACGATGTGTTCATCAGCTATGCCCAGCATGACAAACCCATTGCTGACGCGGTCTGCGCAAAACTTGAATTCCGGAATATCCGCTGCTGGATAGCCCCACGCGATATCCCCCCCGGGAAAAGTTTCCCGGAAGCGATCATCGAAGGTATTGAAGAGGGAAAAGTGGTTGTGCTCATCTTTTCCTCCTTTGCAAATAAATCCTCCCATGTTACCAGAGAGCTGACGAATGCGGTGAACAAGGGCCGGATCATCATCCCATTCCGGATTGAAGATGTGCCCCCCTCCAAATCCATGGAGTACCTGATCAGCGTCCCGCACTGGCTTGATGCCGTCTCCCCTCCCATGGAGCAACACATCGATCTTCTGGTCAAAACCGTTGAAGCCATCATAAACCAAGACCGGAAACCGGCTGCCGGTCTGAACGCGGCATCTCTCCGAGAGAGTCCGCAGATGACAGAATCTTCCACACCGGTTCCTCCGATTCTGTCCACACCTGTCCCGGCCTCCGAACCTGAAACGATTCATCCGGAACCCGGGCTGGAACATCTCCCAAAACCAGGAAGTTACTCCACGGTGTTTCCTGCAAGACATAAAAAGGGACTTGCCGTTGCAGCGATCACGGTGGTGGCAGTTATTCTCCTTGTCATTGGAATGCAGATGGGAATGTTCAACCTTGGATTTATTTCGAACATCTCGAATCCGAACAATCTTACACCATCGGCTAGCGTCAATTACCGGAGTTCGGATGCTGCGGTGAATACCGTTGTACTCACGGTTGAACCTACCCAGACGCTGGCAAAGGATACCGAACTCTACGTGGACGCGAGAAAGGATGACAGCAATGCAATGGTGACCGTTCAGTTCAACGGAGGACCGGGGATGGGCCTCGAGAAGGATAACCGGGTGATCCTGACGAGGTCGGATGGAACGGTCACCGAGGGAAAACTCAATTTCAACCAGCAGTTGTCGGAAGTCACGCTGCAGGGTACACGCGGCACCGACCGGGTTCAGGTCCAGGTCATGCTTTATTCGGGTGAGACAAAGACCATCGTGGATAAACTGTTGCCCTACCGAACATACCATTAGGCTTTTTTTAAAAATACATGGATTTAATCCACCCAGTCGAGCAGCTGCCGGGATTTGTCCTCAGCCCCCCGGGCAATGTTCTTCTGTTTCACTTTCTTGACCGCTTCTGTTGCAGGGGAAGGTTGCTGGTCGAACTTCCCGTAGTCCATATAGTCGCGGGTGATCCAGTCATCACCGCCAGCCGTGTTCTCCCCGACCGGAGAAGGAGCGGGATCAGCACCGATCGCGGATGAATGCGATTCGTCCCGGATAACCAGATCCTGCATCCGGACAGGAGGCTGTTGCAGAGAAGGGGACGGCTCAGCGGAAAGTATGGGAGGAGTGTTCCGGAGAACGGGTGGTGGTGGGGAGATGGTGACCGGTGCCTGCCGGATATTGTTTTGCAAAAGGAGGAAGTCTACAAAATCCTCTACTTCCTTGTGCTGTTCCGGTGTCAGACGCTCCATCCTGCTCTCAAGTGATTCCATCAGTATCTCCCCTGGCAGAAATTCCAGGTAAAATGTCTCTTTCGCCTTGTATTTAAGAGAACTGCGGGGCAGGGGGTCCACGACGGGTGAAAAATTATTCCCACGTATGCTGGTACCCTCGCTTCTGCAGGGGCTGGCCGTCCACAGTGACGGATATTTCCGGGACTACCATGCCGATTTCTGTGGAGGGGACACCGGCAACCGGGAACTTTCTTGGTGGGATTGTGAAGATCAATTCGTAGTCCCCCCCGCCATACAGGGCGAGCTCACGGGCCTGTGCTGCGGGAATACCTGTAGGGAGGGGGAGTCTTGACGAGTCCAGAGTAAAACCGCAACCGTTCACGCTCATCAGGTCATAGAGCGAAAGCGCGATCCCGTCGCTGTCATCCATCATCGCACTCGCTCCCGCCTTTCCGAGGATCTGCCCTTCCTCAACACGGGGTTGCGGCTCGAACAGGGCCTTCTTGTACTGGTGATAGCCGTCCAGCCATGCCTGCGCCTGTCCCGGGGTTCCGGTGATGCAGACAAGATCGCCCGGCCGAGCCCCGGTTCTCCGGACAAGGTTTTGTCTGTCGACAAGGCCGAGCCCCGTCGTTACGACGGTGAGTTCGCCGTGACGATCAATGTCTCCCCCGATGATCTCCGCACCATAGCGCGTGCAGCAGTCCTTTGCCCCCTGCATGACGCCGGCAAGGCTCTTCCAGTCATCGAGCCCGACCGCAATGAGCAGGTATTTCGGTACCGCCCCCATGCTCGCGATGTCGGAAAGGGTGACCGCAGCGCTCATCCACCCGGCCTGCCAGTCCGTCATACCGGGGACAAAATCCGTGGTCCGGTGGAGCATGTCGGTCGTCGCGACCATTACCTGTTCCCCGCACGGGAATACTGCGCAGTCGTCGAGGCAGTTCTCCCGCCCGACGATGCCCATTACCACGTTCAGGAGCTCCCGGTCATCCACCTTTGCGCACCTCCTTACCCCGTTCGCTCTTGTACTCCTTGAAGATGTGCTCGATCATTTCCGACTTCTTCTCGCGTTCGGCTTGTGCCTGCTGGTCGTTCCAGCGTGCAAGGGCAGCATCCAGAGTCTCTTTCCCGCAGAGTCCCTGCTTTCCCCGCACCTGGACCCCTGCATCCTTGTCTGAGAGCAGGGAAACACCTGCTCCCCTGAAGCCGGGGAGGATCAGCGGATCGCTCTCGGAGAGGTTCTTCTCTCCGACTATGACTGCCTTTACCCGGAGTTCCGATAAGTCCTTGATCACGCTCCTCCCCCACCCGTCCGTCCGGCTTACGTAAATGATATCGCCCTCATCGACTCCCACATCGTCAACGAGCCGTCGGAGCCCTTCCTTTGTCAGGGTCTCCATCACTTTCACCGGCACCACCTCTCCGTCCATGGAGAGCTCGGCAAACTTCTTGATCCGGGCAAGGCGTTTTGCCAAGTTCCGGTTGTACCGCTCCTCCATGTGCAGGCGCTTCTTGAGGCTCTGGATGACCGCATCCTTCTTGACCACTTCCGTATCCTTCGCCAGCTCCGCATCCCTCGTGGTGTGGACGTTCCGCAACCGTGCAGAGAGACGGCGGATCTCGTAGTCCTTCCCCTTGACCTCTTCTTGAAGCTCGGCCACGTAGGTCCGCAGGCGTTTCACCATCCCATCCAGCATCCGGACCCGTTCGTCATGTTTCTCGTCAACTGCAACCGGGGGGGTTTGTGTCACTGGCACGGGAGCCACCGAGTTCATCTCCCCGATCACCTGGTCGAGTGACTGCCCGCGGATCACCCGGGCCCGCACCTCGTCGAGGTCGTGGCCTGGCGGGATGCGTTTCAGTAAGTTCTGGAAGCGGTGGCGGTACTGGCGGTACGCATCGAGAGCCGCGGAAAGGGCGTCCCGTTCGTGGTCATTTGCGTAGGCAAACGGCGCGGCAAGCTCCATCTTGGTCTCCACGCTCGTATCCTGCTTTGGCGTGAAGGCAATTGCCGAGAAGGCCCGGCGGATCTTCTCCACCGTGAAGGGCATCTCCTCGACATCGGAGGCGATGATTAACGGCTTTCCCACTTTGTAGAGCGATTCGATCACATCCGACATGTTCATCTGCCGGGAACTCGCGAGGTGGAGCAGGTTGCCGTCAAGGTCGAGTGCGGCAACTGCCATGGTGGTGCCGGGATCGATCCCTACGATCAGGTACCGCGGTTTTGCGGAGAGCGGGCGGAACCGGATCCGCTCGAGACGCTTGCCGCTGATGCGGACTTGGACATCGGCCCCGCGATACGTGGAGACCGGTACCTGGTCCCGGGTGGCAAAGACGCGGAACGCAACCCTGCTGCACCCGCCGAATGCCCGGGTCTCCTTCTTCCCGTATCTCAAGCCCGCAGCTACGAGCGCCTGTTCGATCTCCCTGCCCTTGAGCTGGACAGCACCGTGCATCTTCCGGACATACCGGTTCTGGCTCCACCCGCCCTTGCCCGGCGAGCGGTGCCGGCTGACCACGACCTCGCTCTCGTTCTCGAACGCGATCACTTCCGCGCCGGCACCCAGCGTTGCGACCTGTGCTGTGGTCCGGGCTTCCGCAAAGGGATCGAACTTGTTGAAACTGATGTTGAACCGTGCCGCGACCTTCCCGAGGGTCTCTTTGCGTTCGCCCCCCGTCACCTGCACGAGACGGGTCTGGGGGGGCAGACCCTGCAGGAAGAAGAAGAGTTCGTGCTGGTCAGCCGCGATCTCCTGCAGGCTGTCAACCGCTAGGATATCCGGCTGTTCATTAGCGAGCTGGCGGAAGAGGCGGAACATCGACACTTCGCTCTCGCTCTCGATTCGTGAGCCGTCCATCCGGACAAGGGCGTACATCGGCCGCCGGGATCGTGATCGGACGGAGCCTTTGATGATATCGATGCCAAAGACCTTCAGGTGATCACGCATTGCAACGCAACCTCCCGGTCGCGCCTGAGTTTGTATTTCCTCTTGAAAAATGCCAGGATGTTGTCGATGTCCCTCCCGACGATCGCATCTGCGTTCGGGTGGCTGGTCTCGACCCACTGGGGCCAGTCGATGAGGATGCACTTCCCGTCCTCGACCATGATGTTGTATTCCGAGAGATCTGAATGGATGATGCCAGCCTTGTACGTCGTGCGGACGTTTTCGAGGATCTCATCGAGGACTTCTGCGGGAGAGTCGAGACGGCAGCGGTTGAGAATGGCGCCATTGATGAAGGACATCACCACCGTATGCCGGTTCTGGGCAATGGGGAGCGGGACACTCACCTTCGGGTGAAGCGCTTTGAGGGCCTGGAACTCGCGCTCCGCGGATCTCCGCGATGCAAGAAGCCACGGGCAGTGCCCCTCCTCCATGTACTCACGGTTGAGCCGGGCCGAGGAGAAGGAGCGCCCACCCACCCGGTGGAACTTGATCGCCACGGGGCCAAGTCCCAGGGCCTCGTACACGACGGACTCCTTTCCTTCACCGATGAGGGTGCCCAGTGCCGAAATTGTTCCTTTCTGCGTGAGGGTAGCAAGCGCAAGCGTATCGTATCCCCCGAAGACAAGGGTATAGCCATCATACGGAACCGGGTTGAACCGGACCATCCCCCACGCGATGAGCCGCGAGAGGCGGTAATTGATTTCCGATTCGGACAATTTTGTGGTCGTCTTCAAGTGCTCCAGCGGCACCCACGAGTATCGCTTCATCCCCCGTTCGAGAGCAAGGAGGATGGATTTTTCATACTTGTTTAAGGTGCGGATATGTTCCGCGGCGACGACCATAATCGTTAGAGTGGTTATGTGCGAGACTATAAAATCACATCTTCTGTTTCAAGCAGAGGGCCATCAGGACCGAAGCTTGAGAGGAAGATCATAGGATCTTCCGTGTCATGCCACCCGGCTGGCATAACCTTAAACATCTTTCATCATCCAGAATTGATTGGATAAAGAAAGATGCAATGCAGCAAGTGCAGGAAGGAATCGATCGTTTACCAGCCCTATTCCGGGCAGCACCTCTGCCGGGACCATTTCATTAATGATCTTGAGGCAAAAGTGAAGCGGGCGATCCGGGTGCACCAGTGGATGCGGCCGGGCGATCATATCGGCGTTCCTTTAGACGGAAATTCCTCGGGCAAGGCCCTGCTCTTCTTTTTAGATAAGCTGACCGGAAATCGAAGGGACATCCGGGTTTCTGCAATTCCTGCCTGCGAGGGGATTGCAGGGTACCAAGAAATGGCAAGGGATTCCGGGATTACGAAGATCGCCATTGCCACTATGCTGGAAGACGCAGCTGCATCAGCTCTTGCAGATGTCCTGCAGGGAAATGTTGAGAGGCATATTCCCTACAGCGACGATTGTGCCAGCACTCTGCCTCTGATAACCCCGCTCAGTCATATCCCGGCAGAAGAGATTGCGGTTTATGCCCGGGTTCATGGGATAACGGAGGAGAAGTTGCCCTGCCCGCAGGAAAATGACCCGTTATATACTGAGGTGAAGGCTATGCTGATCGACTATTCCAAACGCCACCCCGCGGCACCCCATGCCGTACTGAACCTCAGTGAATCGCTGGCACTCACCTGCAGGAAGTCTGACGAGGTGCTCCCGCATGGCGCATAAACGGGGACGGATCTGGAGAGCGGTCAGGAATTCCCCCGGGATCCAGATATCGATCTACTTCATCGCCTTTGCTTCGCTCATTGGCCTTTATACCTATACCTTTCACATGTTCTACCCGGTTCTTGAGAACAATACACTATCCTGGTCTCATGCCCTGTTATTCGTCGTGGAATCAATGACTACGGTAGGATATACTGATCTTCCTCCCTTTGTCAATGATTTGACGGTACTTCTTGCCATCCAGATCATGATTTCCGGTGTCATCATGATCTTCATTGTCGTTCCCCTGCTCCTCGCCCCGTTCCTTTCGACCCTTCTCGCCCCTGCACCCCCAAAAAAGACTCCCCACAAACTCAGCGGGCATATCATCGTCTTCGGGTACGATGAGCTGATCCGGTCGGTTATCGACAGCCTGACCATCTCCGACCATGACATCGTGATCATCGAGCAGGACAAGACTGCTGCCCTGGAAATTGCCACCCAGTACCGGCGGAGGGCCTACGTGGTGTGGGGCGATTATACCGATCCTTCCACTTGGGATGCGGCACATATCTCTGAAGCCAGTTTTATCGTCATCTCCATGGATGAGCGCCTGACGGCCAACATCATCCTTGGGATCCGCAAGATGGCAACGGGGAGGATCATCTCCGTTGTGGACAAGATCTCCTTCGACCGGTACCTGCGCTATGCCGGCGCGGATTATGTCCTCTCACCCAAGCACTCGACCGGAAGGATCCTCGCACGCCACGCGGTCCTCAATCCCGGTGGAGATACGGTCGCGGAGATTCCGGGAATGGACCGGATCACGATCAATTTTAACCATACGCCGGATCGTGAGATCCGCCTCATCAATACCCCGGTCGTGGCCGGATGCACTGCCGAAGGGAAGAACCTCCGGGAACTCCAGTTATTCAACAAGTACGGGATCATTATACTGTTCCTCTGGAAATCGGGCACATTCGTTGCACAGCCCGAAGAGGATGTGATCGTTGACGACACTACATCGCTTTTCCTTTTCGGCAGGGCCGATGCCATTGTCAGGGCCATCACTACTGAGTTCGATGTGGGAGGGAGACGGGACGCCCGGGCCATTATCGCCGGTTTCGGGGATGTCGGTAAGTCCGCATACCAGGAACTCCAGTCTTCCGGGACAGCCTGCACGGTGATCGATTCCCGGCAGCAGGACATCACTGACCAGGTGATAGGAAATGCCGAGGATGAGCAGGTCCTCAAGGCCACACATATCGAGTCCGCCCAGTACTGCATCGTCGCTCTCAACGATGATGACGTGAATATTTTCACCGCTCTCATGGCACGCAATATCAACCCGGGATCAGGATCCTGGCGAGGGCCAATGAACCAGCATCCGTGGACAAGCTCTATCGCGCCGGCGCGGATTATGTCGCCCTTCTTCCCATGATCGGCGGACAATCCATCGGGCGTATCGTGCTTGCGGACACCGTGACCATCCTGCTCGACCTTCCAAATGGGAATATCGTGGTGATGAAACAGGTCAATAAGAGTGATTCCCGGACGGTCGGGTGGTTTGCCGGAAAGACCGGCGTACGGATAATTGGCATGGAAAGCGTGATCCGCTCGATAGTCGCACCAGACCCGCATGAGGTGCTCCAGCAGGGAGACAATGTGATCGCCGTCGGGAACACCGATCAGTTAAAGTCGTTTATCCGACTACTATAACGGAGTGAAGAGCATGTCATCAGATCTCGGGTGCAGCATGGGCAGGGTGGAGCAGATGATCCGGTACGCATACTGGAATACCGGGTGCAAGGGGATCGTGATCGGGTTAAGCGGAGGTATCGATTCCGCGGTGGCAGCCACGTTCTGCTGCCGTGCGGTTGGCCCGGACAAGGTGCTCGGCCTTTCCCTGCCATCGTCGGTCAGCGACCCGGCTGACGCCCGGGATGCCGCAGATCTCTGCGCCAGGCTCGGTATGAGCCACCGTATCGTGAGCATCGATCCCATGCTTGCCGGTTTTAAGACCATCCCGGATTTCACGGAGTCCCCGTACCTGCTGGGCAACCTGATGGCCCGTATCCGCATGACCGTCCTCTATTACCACGCGAACCGGGATCACCGCCTTGTCTGCGGCACATCGAACAGGAGTGAGTACATGCTGGGTTACTGCACGAAATACGGTGACAATGCGGCAGATTTCCAGCCGATCCTCCATCTCTATAAAACTGAAGTATACATTGTGGCAAAGGAACTCGACATACCGGACCCGATCCTGAACAAAGTACCGTCTGCAGGGTTGTGGGAGGGGCAGAGCGACGAGGGGGAGATTGGTCTTTCCTATGCAGATATTGATACATCGCTCAAAGCCCTTGAACACCAGCAATGGCAGGCAGGGACACCGACAGAAGAGAAAGTGCTTGCCCTTGTGAAAAAGAGCGGGCACAAGCGGCAGCCGTCACCTAATCTATTAGCAGTATGTCCAGAATAGAGGAATAGTGTTCCGGATTGTTCAGGAAGGCCAGTGCCTCTGCGTTTCCTATAAGGCTGTACAGGGGCCCCCTTAAGATACGGTGATCCCCGTTTCCAGATTTCGGCCTGACCAACCTGACCGGGGGGATATCCGGGTACCGGAGATTTTTCCTCAGTTCCCCGGTAGATAATTCGAAATAAGCTGCCCCGTGGTGCGACTCGTACTCCCCATATTCACTCTCAAATGCGGTCGAGACGATGTTTGCCATCGCGAGCGTCTCATCCCGAGTAGGGTTGATGGAGATATGACCATACTCAGGTGGTATGATGACAATATCCCCGGCATGTGCACTGATCATAACGATATCGCGAAGATCCCGTGACTGGAGGAGGTAATGCGCTTTTCCCTCAAGCACCTCGTAAATCTCCGGGTAGCCTACCCGTGCCGGGTTCTTCGGGTGGTAATGGCCCTTGGTCTTCACCCACTCCCCGCAGAGATCGTGGGGGGGGATCACCGTGAGGTCATACCTCAGGTTATGGGCATGCAACCAGCGCCAGTCGGCATCTGACTTTGCCAGATCGCGGTACATGAAATAGAGCGGCTCGCTGCATGTACATGACGATTCGGCAAGGACAGGGCGCATCTCCTCGATTGTCCGGACTGCAGGGGGAGGCAGCTCCCCGTCCCATCCAAGCATCATTTATTCTTTCTTATTACAACTAAATAATACCCGGCGCCTCCCGCGATAAGGGCGATGAGTACTACCGTAAGAAGGAGCCACAAGCCCCGGGGGGTTCCGCGCACATCGGGATGCCGTGGCCGTCTATTCAGAATCGGAAGGAGGTATCCGGTTCTTTGTGCAGTAGTATTACCTGATCATAGAAGGGGCAAAAATGCGGGGAGCAGAAGATAAGAAAAGAATCGTTTCAGAAATTCCGGATCTCTTCCATGTCCTCAATATCCATCAGGCCTTTCATCGCCTGGGTCTGCACCCACCGGTCGCCTTCCCGTATCGCCGCCATCGGATTCGTCCCGCCGACTGCGGCAATCGCAATATACTGGGGATTTACCGGGACACCGAGCAGGGATACGTTGGGAATGCCCACTTCAAGGATCCCCGAGTAGCTGCTGCTCGAAAGCTCGTCGAGCACCTGCCCCACAAGGGGTTCTGCTTCCATGTGGAATTCTCGAATGTTGGCAAGGATGTGACCGCTGCCCTGGCGCATCACGTTCGTCACCGAGGTTGTCTTCTGGGATATCAGTACCTGAAGCGGATCAATGGTGGTATGCTCGTAGAGGATGATATGGGTGAACCGGATGGGTATCCGGTTCTCGATCTCGACAACCCCGCCGCCGATCGGGTTGACCGGGATCCCGCGCCGGATCAGGAGACCGTCGAATGTAATGCTGCACATGGTACAGATTCCCGTGCACCCTTTCGGAACGGTGAAGTCCGTTATTTTCTGGCCGGATGCAAAGAATTTGACCAGCCCGCTGACACTGACCCCGGTTTTATTCGCATCCTTGAGGATGGATATAGCAAATTCCAGGTCCTCATTTTTAATAAGAGAAAGGTTGTACACGATTTTACCCGTGCCCTCAACGGGATCAAACGTGACCTGGATGGCATAATCCTCGATATTGTGATTGACAAATTTCAGAGGAGGCATCATTACACTAATCTCGGACATTACAATAGAAAAATTGTTCTATAAGACCATGGCAATTTATGTATGATGGAACAAGACATGCGGGAAAAAGCCAAGAATGCGATGAGACTCATTCTTGAAGCGGCTCGTTTTGAAGTGGAGGAGGTTGATGACCCACTGGACCTTTCAGCAGTACGTGACAGCACCTGTCTCCTTGTACTCTGTTCAAACGACCGGGACATGATTGCCCAGTTCGATAAGACGAATTACAGTCTCATGATCGACGATCAGGAGATGAACTGCAAGAAGCTTCTTTTTACCCTCGAAAAGGACATCGCTACGGAGAACTGTATCCAGTGGGGGGTTGATGAGTTCGTGCGGTACACCGGCGAGGCCGTGCTTGCAGACATCCTCGGCCGCGAACTGGCACTCGATCTTACGCCCACCAAAGCAAGAAAGGTCGCTGTTGCAGCAGCCACTGCCGAGAAGGAAGAACCATCAGGGATCACCATCCCCCATTTCCCCATAAAACTCTCCGAACAGGCAGCCATCCGGGCAAGCGGCGTTCAGGGAGTTGCAAAGCTCCGTTTCATACCCTATTTCCTCTTCCATTACCAGAGCACGGGTGAGCAGGTGTACAAGGATCGCCGCATCCCATTCGATGCTGACGGGTGGGGAGCGATCAATGCAATCAACGGTATCAAGATCGATCTTGACGGGAAACTCGTGGAGGAGAAGGAGATCCCCGGTGGTGCAGAAGTCTGCGATCCCCATATCAGGAAGGATGAGGCAACAGAGCGGATCGTGAGCGAACTGATCGACCGGCTCACCCAGAAGGTCCGGATCAAGCAGGAAAAAGGCGACGCGATCTTCTACGAGGAGAAGATCCTCAAGCCCGACAAGAAGAATATCACGGTCGACACAAAGCAGGTCTACATTCCCGTATGGCAGATCAGGGGCAAGAAGATCGTGGAAGTGAACGCATTTACCGGCGAGCTGCTCTCAGAACCAATGGATGAAGGCGTCGAAGTCTTCTAAAAGAGAATGAGCATCAGTATCTCTTTTTTCCGCAGGATATCCGGTTCCCTCATGCCGCTTTTTTCTTACCTTCTTTTTGTCGGTGCCGACAATAACCGCGGGTCGATCCCGGGGGGTGCGGGTTTCGTATGATCGTCATTCTGGGCGGGGGTCCGGCCGGCCGGCTGGCAGGGGTCCGGCTGGCGTCTGCCGGTAAGGAGGTAACACTGATAGAAAGGGGTGGGATCGGCGGGCAGTGCCTCCATTTCGGCTGCATGCCGGTCTGTGCCCTCAACGATGTTGCCCGTCACGTCCAGGCTGCCGGAACCTTCCGGAACCTCGGGATTGTCGACTCGGTCCCGGAAGTGAACTTCCCGGCACTCCTCCGCGAGATGCAGAAGGTGCAGGAGACCATTGCATCTGTGCTCGACAAGGAGACCCGGGATGCCGGCGCAGAGATCGTCTACGGCAGGGAAGGCAGGTTCGACGGAAAACAGGTCATTCTTGGCGATGAAAAGCTGGAGGCCGATGCCGTCATCCTTTCCACCGGTTCCCGCCCCGCTATCCCGACAATCCCCGGGATTTCCACAAGAGGCGTGTATACCCCGCACACCCTCCGTAA
>Ga0187861_10000604_pt1 | contig 41245 bp, 31 predicted proteins | sample June2016WEW_10_1_3_FD_132986 | JGI IMG/M metagenome (GOLD analysis project Ga0187861, IMG submission 132986) | Peatland microbial communities from SPRUCE experiment site at the Marcell Experimental Forest, Minnesota, USA - June2016WEW_10_100 | ecosystem: Environmental > Terrestrial > Soil >...
GTGGGCCCTGGGGCTATCGGCATCAGTTCAATATCGCCGACAGCGGTTACGGGTCGCGCGGACCCCGCGTGTGGAACGATCGCGCGGGCGAAGTGGGCCGGACGCTGAACGTAAAGGATTTCGATCTGGACCGGATCTTCGGCAAGGAAGGCGTTCAGATCCTCCACACGTCGGGCCTGATCGGCGCGCTGTCGCCCGAAACGGGGAAGTTTTGCCTGGAACTCGCGCGGGCGGCGAAGAAACACGGCACCAGGATTTCGTTTGACCTGAACTACCGCGCGTCGTTCTGGAAGGGCCGCGAGAAGGAACTCGCCGCCATCTTCGCCGAGATCGCGAGCGTGTCGGACATTCTGGTCGGCAACGAGGAAGACTTCCAGCTTTGCCTCGGCATCGAAGGACCCGAAGCGGGCGGCAAGGGCCTCACGTCAAAGATTGACGGCTTCAAGGGGATGATCCAACGCGTGAAGAAAGCGTATCCGAACGCTTCGACGTTCGCGACGACGCTGCGCGAAGTCGTCGATACGAACCACCACCTGTGGGGCGCGATCATGGCGGCGGGCAAGGACTGGCACGTCGTCGAACCGCGCGACATCACGGTCCTGGACCGCATCGGCGGTGGCGACGGGTTCGTCGGCGGCATGCTCTACGCAATCCTCAAGGGATGGGAACCCGAGAAGTGGGTCCAGTTCGGCTGGGCCAGCGGCGCGCTGGCGACGACGCTGCTGACCGACTATGCGCAGCCCGCCGACGAAGATCAGATTTGGAGCATCTGGAAGGGCAACGCCCGCGTGCAGCGGTAAGAGAGCCACTCGGCGGCGATTCGGGAAAAAAGGGTCAGTAGTTGAGAAGCCGTTGGCCCCTTGGAATCAAACAGAAGGTGTCGGAAACAAATGCAGTGAAGATCAAGATCGGCGGTCACCGCTGGACTATTTGTGCGTTGATGTTCTTTGCCACGACGATCAACTATCTCGATAGAAATATTCTCGGTGTCCTTGCGCCGACGCTGCAAAAAGAAATTGGCTGGAGTTCCATCGAGTACGGCTACATCACAATGTTTTTTCAGGGTGCCTATGCTCTGGGAATGGTCTTCTTCGGTTGGTTCATTGATAAGTATGGCACGAAGATCGGATATTCTCTCTCGATGGCAGCGTGGAGCCTTGCCGCGATGGGGCACGGGCTGGCCCACACGGTGTTTGGTTTCGGAGTGGCCCGTTTCTTCCTCGGACTGAGCGAATCGGGCAACTTCCCGGCAGCCATTAAAACGACGGCTGAGTGGTTTCCGAAAAAAGAACGGGCGCTGGCCACCGGTATTTTTAATTCCGGCACAAACATCGGGGCAGTGCTTACCCCCGCCGTTGTTCCCTGGCTGACTCTCACATATGGCTGGCAGGCGGCATTCATTGCTACCGGTGCCACCGGATTCATTTGGCTCGTCTTCTGGATCAACTACTACCAAAAGCCTGAGGCCGCCAAGAAACTCTCAAAAGAAGAAATGGCGTATATCCTGAGCGACACACAGGAACCTGTCACAGAGAAAATTCCCTGGTTGAAACTTCTCAAATACCGTCAAACTTGGGCATTCGTTGTCGGGAAACTCCTGTCGGATCCGATCTGGTGGTTCTACCTGTTTTGGCTGGGCCTGTTTCTGAATAACAACTTCGGGCTGACTCTCAGTCAACTGGGGCTGCCGCTCATCGTGATCTATTCCATGACAACCGTCGGAGGGATTGCGGGTGGCTGGATCTCAGGGGCAATGATCAATCGCGGGGTTGCTGTCAACAAAGCGCGCAAAATAACAATGCTCATTTGCGCAGTGCTTGCTCTTCCTGTCATCACTGCGCCCCATATTACCAACTTGTGGCTGGCAGTTGCTGTCATTGGTTTGGCACTCTCGGCTCATCAAGGGTGGTCACCGAATATTTTCACAACTGTTTCGGACATGTTTCCGAAAAAGGCGGTGGGCTCTGTTGTCGGTCTCGGCTCATCGATCGGTTCAATCGGCGGCATGGCATTTTTGGCCTCTTCCGGATATATTGTGCAAGCGACGGGCAGCTACACAGTGCTGTTTGTCTTCTGCGGCTCGGCATATTTGATGGCCGTGGGCATCATGCATCTCTTGACAGCCAACGCAAAGCCGGTAGATCTATGACAACAACTGCCCTGTGGGATAACTATGAGCGCAGTTGGTCGGCTTGTAAATGGCGGGGGCAAAGTGTACTGTAAGATGCTGGCGTAAGACAGACCGTTGAGGGAACGAACCATGGCTACCTATTTTGCACGCGGCGGGGTGAATGACAAGATCAGCACGGCTGAGAAACGGGACGCTCTGTCGCAAGCCCTGAAAGTTCTCGGCCGGCCCCTGCGCAAAGTGTTGATACTTCCGCCCGATCACACGCGTCTCAATTCCAATGCCGGAGAGTTGACCCACCTCCTTTACGAGATGCTGGCGCCGAAGGTTGAGGTGGACATCATGCCGACGCTCGGCACGCATACGCCGATGTCGCCGGAAAAACTCCGCATGATGTTCGGCGACAAGATTCCGCTGGACCGGTTCAAAGTGCACGACTGGCGCAAGGGCATCCGGCGCGTTGGCGACATTCCCGGCAAACTGATCCGTGAGTGGTCGGGAGGCGTTGTGGACTACGACGTGCACGTCGAGGTCAGCAACCGGTTGTTCGCCGGGTACGACCTCATTCTGTCGGTCGGCCAATTGGTCCCGCACGAAGTGGTCGGTATCGCCAATTACACCAAGAACCTCCTCACCGGCGCGGGCGGCCCGGACACGATCAACAAATCGCATTTTCTCGGCGCGGCGTACGGTATGGAACGGATGATGGGCCGGATCGACACGCCGGTCCGCCGCTTGTTCAACTACGGCGTCGAAAAGTTCCTGCACGACCTACCCATCGTTTACGTGCTTACGGTCATGCAGAAGGAAAAGGCCGGCAACGACATGATCATGCGCGGGTTGTACGTCGGCGACGACGTGGAGACCTTCACGCTCGGCGCGAAGCTTTCGCAAAAAGTGAACCTCGACCTGCTCGACAAGCCGCTGAAAAAGGTGCTGGTCTATCTCGATCCGCACGAATTCAAGAGCACCTGGCTCGGCAACAAAGCGATTTACCGCACCCGGATGGCGATGGCCAACGGCGGGGAACTGATCATTCTCGCGCCGGGCCTGAAAGAATTTGGCGAAGACGCTGAGATCGACCGGCTCATTCGCAAGTACGGTTACCGGGGCACGCCGGCCACATTGGCGGCGGTCAAAGCCAACGCGGAGCTGCAGAACAACCTCAGCGCCGCCGCGCACTTTATCCACGGCTCCAGCGAAGACCGGTTCAAGATCACCTACTGCCCCGGCCGCGACCTCAGCGCCGATGTGATTCGCTCGGTCGGATTTGAAGCGGCCAACCTCGACGCGGTCATCAAGCGTTACCAGCCGGAAACGCTGAAGGACGGTTTCAACCGCATGCCGGACGGCGAGGAGATTTTCTACGTCAGCAATCCCGCGCTCGGCCTCTGGGCGTTGCGCAGTCAGTTCGAGGCGGCAGCGTAACGATCGTCGGCCGTCCTGCGCGGATCACTCCCAAAGATCAGGGGTGTTTTTCCGAGATGGCTTCCAGCGCAAGGTACAACGCGTGGGTCCCGCTCCTGCCGTGACCCTGCGCTTGGACGGCGCGGTAGAGTTCGTGCACGAGTTTCAGTCCCGGCAAGGCGAGGTTCATGCGAGCCGCTTCGGCAAGGGCGATCTCCATGTCCTTGACGAAATGGTCCACCATGAATCCCGGCGCGAAGTTGCGCTGGAGAATGCGCGGCGCGAGGTTGTCGAGCGTCCAGCAACCCGCCGACCCACCGCGAATCGACTGCAGCATGGTGTCGAGATTCAGCCCGGCTCGGTGACCGTACAATAGACTTTCACAAACGCCGATGATCGTACCTGTGATGACAATCTGGTTGCACAACTTGGTATGCTGGCCCGCGCCCGCGCCGCCCTGGTGAACGATGGTCTTGCCGAGAGCTTCGAACAATGGTCGCACGCGCTCGACGGCACCGGCGTCGCCGCCGACCATGATGGAAAGCGTGGCGTTGCGCGCGCCGACATCGCCGCCGGAAACTGGCGCGTCGATGGCGTCGACACCCTTCGCTTTTGCCGCCGCGTAGATCTCTTTCGACAGGCTCGGCTCGGTGGTGGACATGTCAATGGCGACGCTCCCAGACTTCACCCCGGCGAGCACGCCGTCGTCGCCGAAGTACACGTCACGCACATCGCGCGGGTAACCGACCATGGTGAAGATGACCTGCGATTGGGCGGACACGGCTTTCGGCGAATCGGCCCACTGGGCGCCTTTGTCGAGCAACGGTTGCGCCTTGGTCTTCGTGCGATTGTGGACGGTGACGGGGTAACCTTTGCCGAGGAGATGTCCGCACATCGAAAGGCCCATGACGCCCGTGCCAATCCAGCCAAGTCGGGTCGTGGAGGGCGAAACCGGCGTTGTCGCAGCGGTCGACATAAGCGCAAAAGCTAGGCGAACGCGCACGAAGTTGTCAAACGCATTTGCCCCAGGGCATTGCTTTTGGCGACACCGTCCACTACACTGGCCGCGATGAAAGCGGTCACGACCGGGCAAATCCGCCAACTCGACCAACTTACCATCGCGGCCGGCACTCCCGGGGAAGAACTGATGGAGCGCGCCGGCTATGCCGTCGCGCGCGCCGCCGTCGGGGTTCTCAAGCGGCGCGACTCACGCTCGGTGCTGCTGTTCGCCGGGAAGGGGAACAACGGCGGCGATGCGATTGTGGCGGCGCGGCATCTGGCGGCGGCCGGTTGTCAGCCCGCGCTGGTGTTGCTCTGCCGACGGCAGGACTTGCAGGGCGATCCCCTGTTGCATTTCCGGAAACTCGTCAGCGGGATTCACATCTTCGAATTGCCGACACTCGACGAACTCTCCGAGATCGTGGCGGAAGCCGAACCGGCCGTAGTCGTCGACGGCCTGTTGGGCACGGGTCTGAAGGACGAAGTGCGCGAGCCGTACACGACGGCCATCAAGGTCATCAACGGCTTGCATCTGCCCGTCGTCGCCATCGATGTCCCGTCGGGACTGGACGGCGATACGGGCGACATCCATGGGGTTTGCGTTCGCGCGAACACCACCGTCACGATGGGCCTGCCGAAACTCGGTCTGCTGGAACCGGCCGCTACCGACTTCGTCGGGGCCATCGAGGTGATTGACATCGGATTCCCGCGTCAGTTGGTGGATGAGCTTCAAACGGACGTCGAGTTGCTGACGGCGCCAGACATCGCGCCGCTGTTGCCGCCGCGCCATCGCTCCGCGCACAAGGGCGAGTTCGGTCATGTGCTGATCATCGCGGGCTCGGAAGGTTACACGGGTGCGCCCGTGCTGACGGCGCACGCGGCCGCGCGCGCGGGAGCCGGATTGGTCACCGTCGCCGTGCCGCGGAGTATTTATCCCATCGTCGCCTCGATTTGTCCGCCGGAGGTGATGCCGCGCCCCATTGATTTCGAGCAGCTTAACCCGGCCTACTTCGCCGGGTTCGACGCCGTCGCGATTGGCCCCGGGCTTGGCCAGCAGGCCAAGACGCAAAAGATGGTCTGGAAGGTCGTGTGCGGTTGCCCGCTGCCGATGGTCGTGGATGCCGATGCCTTGAACGCGCTGGCGCAAGGCGTGACGGTGTTGAAGAAACTGGGGAAGCCGCTGGCGCTCACGCCGCATCCGGGCGAAATGGCGCGGCTCATCGGCAAGACCGCCACGGAAGTGCAAGCCGACCGTTGGGACATTGCCCGCAGTTTCGCCCGGGACTGCGGCGTGGTTACGGTGTTGAAGGGCGCGGGTACGGTGGTCACCGACGGGTCAGGCCCGTTGTGGATCAACTCGACGGGCAATCCGGGCATGGCCAAAGGCGGCATGGGCGACGCGCTCACGGGCATCATCGGCGCGTTCATGGCGGGGGGTATGACGCCACTCGATGCCGCGCGCGCGGGCGTGTTTCTCCACGGGCTGGCCGGCGACATTGCCCGCGAGGACCTCGGCGAGCACGCCATGCTGACGACGGATCTAATCCAACGTCTGGGTGCGGCTCTCCACACGCTTGGATGATGGCTGGCAACGCCGCATGAAATGGCTGCGCGATATCCGCACAAAACTGCGCCCGGAGGAGGTGATCGCCTTGATCTTTTGGGCCGCTTTTGCCGTCTCGGCCACGCCGCGCCGCCGTCCGCGACACGGTAGAAGCTGGACTAACCGCAGGGCCGGTGGCATATTCAGTGTCATCACTGTTGCCGGCGTAGCTCAATTGGCAGAGCAGCTGATTTGTAATCAGCAGGTTATCAGTTCAAGTCTGATCGCCGGCTCCAGGCTCCTTCCGCTCGCGTTGTCTTTCCTGCGGTCCCCCACACAATGCGCTTGAGTTCGCTCGCCGAACGTGGTCTAAAGATGGGTCGGAAGCGAGAGTGGCACAGCTCGGGCTTGCGGTTGCTGAAGGCAGGCAGTGACTTTGCCGTGCTGGTGCCGAGAGAACAAGAAATCCAACAGGTTCGACGCCGTTCGGGAAGCGGCGGAGTACCGAAGGAGAAGGTTCATGCACACCACTCAGAAACATTCCTTGTGGACGGTTACAGGAGTTGCGTCGTTGATGTTTGTCTTAAGTTTCGTTTTCGTGAAGCCTGCCATCGCGGCGGGACTTGCTGATCTGACCGTTACGAGCGTCTCGGCTGCATCCAGTGCTTCACTTGGCTCCACGATCAAAGTGGTTCACGTGACGATGAACATTTCGAGTAACGCCTGTGGCTCGTCATCGACCAAGTTTTTCCTGTGCACAAACAACGTTGCCTACACCAGCGGCCTTCGTAACACCCAAGCCGTCCCTGGGCTTTTAGGGGGAAGATCCGTCCAAATGACGAACCTGACGTTTATCATTCCGTCAAATGCCACATTGGGCGCAAACTATATCATCGTCGTTTGCGGCTTCGGCATCACGGATTCCAACTGGTCGAACAACACGAACAACACGACGACAATCAACATCACACACTAGCGGGCGACACACCCGGCTGGAGAAGAGAACTGGCGAACAAATGTCAAGGATGACAGTGTGTGCGGCAATTGGGCTGGCGTTGTTTGATTGCCTCGCTCAAGGTCAGATCGTGCTCGACGGGTCGCTGGGCACGAGTGGGGCGATTGCCGGGCCCAATTTTAGCGTTCCCGCCAGTTTGGGGAAAACCGTCCGCAACAACCTGTTTCACAGTTTCAGCCAGTTCAATCTCGCCACGGGCGAGATCGCCACGTTTTCCGGGCCGAACAACATTCATAATGTCTTGGTGCGCGTCACGGGCGGCCAAGCGTCGTCCATCGACGGAACGATTCAATGCACGATTCCGGGAGCGAACTTCTTTCTGATCAATCCGTTCGGGATCATGTTCGGGCCGAACGCGCACGTCAACGTGAGTGGTTCGTTCGTCGCCACCACCGCCGACCATGTCGGGCTCGCGGGCGGCGGACGTTTCGACGCCCGCAACCCGGCCAACGATCTGCTGACGACGGCGGCTCCCGATGCCTTTGGTTTTCTTGGACCGACCGCTGCGCCAATCTCCATCAATGGTACGGCGTTGGTTATGTCCGAAGGAAAAGTGTTAAGCCTTATCGGCGGCGACATTGAGATCACTGGCAGCCAGATCTCCATACCGGGGGGGAGGCTGACGTTGATCAGCACCGCGTCCGCGGGCGAACTGGAACTGCCGGCCGATGATCTGCTTTTCAATCCCAGCACGACAGGCTTTGGACAACTCGGAACAATACGCATCTCCGATTTTTCGGTGGTGGATGTTTCCGGCTCGCAAGGCGGGCGAGTGACGATGATTGCAAACGACGTCATTGTGGAAGGAGGCAGTGTGATCGGCGCAGAAACGACGGGTTCTGGCGACGGCCTAGGAGTCAGCATTCTGGCGCGGGAATTGATAGAGATTGACGGGAGTTCGATCAGCTCTCTTGCGTCGGATATGGGCGCAGGGGGAATCATTGAACTTACAGCACCCACTGTGCGCCTGGATGGCGGTGACAGCGGGGCAGCTCTAAGTACAGATACCCTTGGCGGCACCGGTCGCGCGGGCGACATTGTCATAGCGGCCAACAACCTCGAAATCACCGACAACACCCAAGTATCAGTCGCATCCAACGGCCCAGGCGATGGCGGAAATATTCAGATTGTCGTGTCTTCTCTCCAACTGGATGGCAACGGCAGTTTTGCGGGTATTAGTGCCAACACGTTTGCGGGGGGCAAGGCGGGCACCGTTTCCATCACAGCGGACTCCATTGACATGAGGAACGCCGCCAACATATCGTCTTCCGCATTATTCCTTGGTTCATCGGCCGGGGGCGATATTCTCATCAAAACACGCGCTTTGACCATTGGCAATGATGCCAGCATTAGCGCTTCGACCGCTACCGACGGAATGGGGGGCAACATTCAGATCACAGCCTCGTCCATTTCCCTGGATGGCTTGAATAGCGTAGGGACGGATCCAGTCGGCATCGTGGCGGAAAGTCAGGCGGGCAGCACGGGCCGCGGCGGCGATATTCACATCACGACCGATACGCTTGCAGTTCGCAATGGCGCGGTCATTTCCGCGTCCTCGGAGAGCGACGGCGATGGCGGGAACGTCGAGATCCAAGCCGGCAGCGTTGTCGTTGAAAACGCCGGCCTGATCGGCAGCAGTGCGATGAGCGCCGGCAAAGGTGGCAGCGTCATCTTGACCGTGGACGGCACGCTGTTGGTCCGTGACAACGGCAACCTGGGCGTTCTCGCTTCGCAAGGCGACGCCGGCGATATCAGCGTGACTGCGGGTTCGGCAATTCGTGTTCTCGACGGCCAAATCACCGCGCAAGCCGTCGGCGACGGCGGCAACATTACGCTCTCGTCCCCGTCGGTCGTGTATCTGCTTGATAGTAAGATCAACGCTGAGGCCGACCACGGTCACGGCGGCAACATCACCATCGACCCGCAGTTCGTCATTCTCAACGGCAGCCAGATCAGCGCGAACGCCCAAATCGGCAACGGCGGCAACATCACCATTGTTTCCAAGTTTTTCCTCCAATCCGCCAGCAGTGTCACCGCCACCGCCCCGTTTGGCGTGCCAGGCACGGTGTCAATCACCGCGCCCGACGTCAATCTGAGCGGCAGCCTCGCGCCTCTTAACGCAGAGTTGCTGGACGCGGAGTCGCAACTGCGTCCACAATGCGCCGTGCGCCTGCCGCTGGGCCTGAGCAGCTTTGTCGTCGCGGGGCGCGGCGGCGTGCCCGTCGAGCCTGACGGGCTTCTACCCGCGTTCGGCGTGGAAAACATTGCCGATGAAGAGTAGTGCGCGCCGTCTGGTCGTCCTCGGATTGGCGCTTGTCTCAATCACTCGCGCGCGCGCACAGGAATTCGTCGCGCCGCCGCTGCGACTCGCCCCGCCAGGACGCACACTGGGCGCCTCCAGCCGCATCTTTGTTCGCGAGTTCCGCTTCGAGGGCAACACCAGGTTCAGTGGACGCGAATTGGCCAAGGTCGTGGCGCCATATACGGGCCGCGAATTGAGCGCGGAGGAACTGGAGGACGCTCGACGCGACGTCACGCTGTATTATGTGACCCACGGTTACATCAACTCCGGCGCGGTGTTGCCCGAGCAGGACGCGCAGGACGGCACGGTCGTGTTGCGGATCATCGAAGGCCAGTTGACGGGCATCACCTTGACCGGCAATCGCTGGCTGCGCAGCAGCTACGTCACCGACCGGCTGCAGAAACGCGTAGGTTCGCCACTGAACGTCGACCGACTCCGGGACGGCTTGCAGCTTTTGCGCGACAATCCAAATGTTGAGCAGGTCAACGCCGAGTTGCGACCCGGCGCGTTGCCCGGCGAGAGCTATCTCAACCTCCGGCTGCGCGAGCAACAGCCGTTTCGCATCGGCGTACAGGTGGATAATGAGCGTCCGCCAAGCGTCGGTTCCGAGGAAGTCCTGTTGCTGGCCACGGACCGCAACCTCACGGGTCACAGTGATCCGCTGGACCTGACTTACGGCATCGCCGAAGGCGGATCGGACCGGTGGAAAGCGTCGGGCTCGGATAACATCGGCGGCTCGTACTCGATTCCGTTCACGGGCCATGACACAACCTTTCGCATCTATGGCAATCGCAACGATTTTGCGATCATCGAAGCGGCGTTCGTCACCAATAACGTTGACGTTACCAGTGAGTCCTATCGGGCCGGCGCCAGCTTGCGCCAACCGCTTTACCAGACCGCTCATCAAGAGTTGGCCATCGCATTGACGTTTGAGAGGCGATCCAGTGAAACCTTTATCGACGGCAAGCCTGCGGACATCTCGCCTGGCTCCATTAACGGCCGGGAGGAAATCTCGGCGTTACGTTTCTCCCAGGAATGGATGGGTCGCGACCAAGACCAAGTGCTGGCGCTACGTTCGACAATGAGTTGGGGCGTCCACGCGTTCAACATTACCGACAACGGCACAAACCGTGACGCCCGGTTTTTCTCCTGGCAGGGCCAGACTCAGTATGTGCGGCGGCTGTTGAACACCCCCAATCAACTCATCGTCCGGTTGCAAGGCCAGTGGACGGATGACAAATTGCTATCGTTGGAGCAGTTCTCGTTGGGCGGGGCGGAGAGCGTGCGCGGCTATCGCGAGAACGAACTGTTGCTGGATCGCGGCTTGGAGGGCACCGTGGAGTTCCGCCTTCCCGTGCTGCTAAACGGGGCGGGTGAGTCCCTCGTGCAGTTCGCGCCGTTCTTCGATTTCGGTGGCGGCAGCGACGTCGGCGAGCCCACGCCCCATCCCACCACCATTTCCAGCGCTGGCATCGGGCTGCTGCTGACGCCGAACAAACACGTGAACGCGCAACTCTACTGGGGGCACCCCTTCGCCAACCTGAACGATGTCCACAACGATCCGCAGGATTTGGGGCTGCACTTCAAGGTGAGCGTCGAGACGTTCTAGTGCTGCGGGACGGGGGGCGGGCTGGCGAGCTTCATTTCATGAAGCGCCGCCTCCTTCAAACCCACTTGCATGAAGAACACCGCACGCTGCTCGTGAAGGCCTTTGTTCTGCGGCTGGTTCTCGATCTCGTCGGACAACGCCTCGAGCGAATCGTACCAAATGCCTTCGTCGGCGTAGACGAATGCCACTTCCGCCGGCGACGATTTCCCGAGCCGATCCTTCAGGGTTGCGGGTGGATCAACCCGTTTGATCACGCCGCTGGCCACCACGTCGCGCGAGCGATTGTCCGGGTCGACGATCATCGCCACCGTCCAGCGGTACTCGACATTCGGCTTGAGCCGCGCACCGTAGTCGGAAAGGCGCAGACGCTGGATGCCATCGCTCGGTGCGTTTTGGAGTTTGATTTCCAGAATTGGCTCGATCCCCTTGGCTTCCATGATCGTCAATTCAAATCGCATCTTGGCAGCCTTCGATTGGTACCAGAAGAGACTCGGCTGCTCCCTGGTCGTCAATCCAACGTGCTCGGGAGCGAGCACGGTCAACGTGAGAATCACGTCATCCGGACCGCGTGAACGGCCGTCCACACGGACCATGGGGGCGCCGGGGATGGGCGGACGATACCGCGGAGCTTTCGCCATTTGGGCCGACGCAGAATAAGTCACGAGGCAGAGTGACATAATAAGAAGCAAGCTGGGTATGCGGTAACTCATAACCTCAAGATTACGGGTAATCGTAACTTCCCCAAGTCCCTGCTGCAAGCGTATTCTCGGTGGTAACTACAGCCAGTTGCCAATGATCAAGTACGGCGCCCAGTAGCAGGGGTGCTCGTAACGCGGGTCGTGAAGCACTTTCATCTGTGCCCGTTGCAACGCCGAGGCTTTGGATGTGTTCGGATCCTGCCGCAACTGCGCATAAAACTCTGACATCAATATCGCCGTCGATTGGTCGTGCACAAACCACAACGTCGCCAAGGCGCTCCGCGCGCCGGCCTTCACCGCCACGCCCGCCAACCCCAGCGCCGCGCGGTCGTCCCCCGCCGCCGTCTGGCAGGCGCTCAGCGTGAGCAACTCGATGGGCCTGCCGCGGAACTGGCCCGGGCGCAGCAACGCTTCGAGTTGGTCAAGGGTCAGCTTCCCATCATGCGTAACAATAAAACTGCGGCTCGCTTCACGGTCAAAATAGCCATGCGTGGCAAAATGCACCAGTTGAAATTGTGTCTTTTCGAAATCACGCGTCACGGCGGACACCACGAAATCGCGGTCCAATAGTTTCTGGCCGCCAAATTGCGCCTGCACGCCGGACAATTCTTCGGCCACATAGGGCAGTGGCGGATAGTTTTCCACGGCTTCCGAAAGTCCGGCGACCAGCGCCGTCACGTGAGCGCGCGCGATTGGCCGGGGAGCCAGCAACGTCAACCCCGGCGTCACCGCCACCGCGTACTGCTCGATCAGAAAACGATCGCCGTCCTGCAGCGCCGCCATCGGAATCGTCCGTAATGCGCCGTCGGGGACAAACACGAGCGTCTGCACGTGGTTGAGGGCCAGCGTGTCCTTGATCGGCGTCACGAGCCACCGATACAACCGACGCGCCTGCGTGAGATACTGGTTCGTCGTGCGTTTCTCGAGGTTCAACCGGAATTGGCGGACTTCCTCCGTGAGCGCGGCGGCGGTCACGGGCAGCTTGAACCGTTGCATCCCGCTGGCGAAACTCACCAGCAACTCGGTGCGGTCGGGTAGGGGAATGATGTAAACCACCGCCGTGTCAGTGGCGATCTGCTCCACCCGCGCCGTCCGGGCACGCCACGGATCGACGCATTCGTCACGGAAGTAATCCTCCAACTCCGCCGACTTCATCTGCTCGATCGTGTCGCGCGCTTCCAGCAGCGGTTGCTGTGCGGCGTTCGCGTCCTTCATCCCGTCGGCGCGCTGCAAGAGCAGGTCTGCCAACTCGTAGTACACCGGGCCAACTGACTCGCGAAACGGCGCACGGGTGCCGCCGTAACTGAACGCAAGATCGTTGTGGATCTGCTGGAGCGTTTGCACTGAGCGGCGGTAGGCGGCAATGGCGCCATCGCGGTCGCCTTGCGCCTTGAGCAGGCGTCCGATCTGCCATTGCCAGCGGTAGAGCGCATCCGGCAGCGCGAGTTCCTGCGCGATAAAGGCGGCCCGGCGTGTCGCCTCCAGCGCTTCGGCGGTTTGGCCCGTGGCCTCACGAACCTGGCCGAGATACCCCAACGCGTACGTTTGTGCCCGTTTATCACCCAGTTTCGCGGACACGGCCAGCGCGGCTTCGTCTGACTTTGCCGCGTTGGCAAGGAACGATTCTCTCGCATCGGCGTGGCGTCGGCTCAACTGCCAATCCGTCTGCCCGCAACGGATGAACAGCATGGCTTGCTCATGCGACGGGGCCAGTTCCCAGACTTGCTGCAACGCGTCCTCGTTGAGCTGGCGCGCCTCGGTTGCCTGGCCGTCGCGTGCGGCGGTGGCCGCGGCGTTGGCGAGCGCTTTGGCTGCGAGCGTCCGATTGGTGGACTGCTGCGCAAGTGTGGCGCATTCACGAAACATGTCGATGGCCTCAACGGTCTTGCCCTGGTCGGCCAGAAAGCTGCCGAGGTTGTTGAGAACCAGCGCAATCAGCTTCGCATCACGTTCGGCGCGGGCGAGGTCGAGGCTTTCCCGCAGAAGCTGCTCGGCCGAATCCTTCTCGTGGCCGCAGGTGTAGGCGGTGCCAAGGCCGCTCTTGGCAAGGACGAGGGCCTTGCGGTCGTGGGACTGTTCTGCCAGACGCCCGGCGCGCTCCCAGGTTTCCACGGCAAGGCGCTGCTGGCCGATCGTTTGGTACGCTGCGGCGAGTTTGAGTAGTACCGTGGTCTGACCCTTGAGGTTCCTTTGGCCTTCGTAAATTTGCGCCGCCTGCTGCCATTGGCGGACCGCTTCATCGAACGCGCCGCGTTCGTAAGCGATGTCGCCATTGGCGAGCAATTGCTCCGGCGAAGTCGCCGCCAGCACGAGCGACGGTGAAAGGAGAACGGAGACCAGGACCAGACGTTGGCAGAGTTCGACCACGAATCTGGAGAGGCAACTTCGAGCGGGCACAAGAAGTTTTCTAACACAGCGCCGTGTGGGAGAAAAGATTTCATTCAGGACAACTGCCTGCTGAGTACAGGAAAATCGTTGAACGGGTGTCGGGATGGGGCTAAATTTGGCAGACAATGACTGAGGCTCAGCGGTCGCAACAGGTAATGCATCGCGTTCTGGTGGTTGACGACGACTACGATCTGGCGCAGTTGTTGCGCGAGGTGTTGACGTACGAGAACTGCGAGGCCGAAATCGCCGGCAACGGCATGGAGGCGATGGATTGCCTGCGCACGGGCGATTACGAGGCCGTGATCTGCGACTTGATGATGCCGCGCGTGGACGGCGAGGCGTTTTACAACGAGGCCGTGCAGGATTTTCCGCATCTCGCCAATCGGTTTCTTTTTGTAACCGGACAGGCTTCGCGCAAAGCCGGCTTCAGCGACTTCGTGTCGCGGACCGGCAACCATGTCATTGAGAAACCGTTTGATATCCAGGCGCTTCGCTTGGCCGTGCGCGATCTCTTTCAGCAGTGACACGTTGGCACCCCGCCGACATTTTTGTTCAGCCATGCCCTGATTTGTGTTCAGCAAGCCCGACATTCTTGTGCGACTCCCGGAGCAACCAGCTTGATTTTACGCGACTTAGCGGGTTGGCAAGCGCGCTGCTTGCAAGACAGGCGTCGGGCTGGGGGATGCCCGGCAATGCAGGAGGTGCCCCCGCCGTGACGCGGTTGCGGAACGATCTGCAACCGGCGCACGGACAGTGGGACCGCGCTGAGCAGCCAGCGTTGAACGATCGACGCGCGCGACCCAGAAAGCGGTTCGAGCGATATACGCGGGGGCCGGGTTTCCCGAATGTGGAAACTCGGCCAACGTGTTTTTAGGATGTGACCCCCCCCGAGTCCGCTGCTATAATTCCACCTGCGATGGCGATTCAGAAGACCGTGAAACGTCTTCCACAATCCGCTCCGGGCGATGCTCAGAGGCTTGGCTCCGCACGCCGGTAGACGGCTAACTCGTAGTCGCCGGTGAGAAAGCCCATGTTCAACTTCGTGCCGAGAAAGCCGTGGTGTTTGGGGACAAATCGCTGTCCTGTGGGAACCCATTCGCCGCCCACCGCCGCGGTGACCGGGGCGAAGTACCTAGGAGCGATGACCAACACGGTCAGTTGACGCCTCTCGTTCTCCAAGCGCATGGGCAGGTACAGCGGAAGATAGAGTTTATGAACCACCGTTTTGGCCGCGTAATACGTTGCCCAATCGCCGCACATATTATCCGTGTTGGTGACCGACTCGTTGACCAGCCTGATGACGTTGTTGTAGTCACGGTCTGGCCAATTATAGACGGCTGCCGCGCCATGCAGCAGCACCCCCAACACGATGCTGGCGCCAAGTGCCACAGCACTAGTGCGACGCAGGGCCGCAGATAACGGCACTTCAGACAGCGTGGCGCACACGCACACGCAAAGCGGTGCGTAGATCATCCAGCCGTAGTAGGTCGGGAACCTGCCAGAGAATACAAGTGCGGCGGAAACACAGATGGAATACAGAAGCCCAAAAACCAACGGCGAGCGCCGATGGAGAAGGCCTCTTCTGGCCAGGAAGACGAACAGCAGCAAGGCCAGAGCGAAGATCGGCCAGAAACTGAAGTCCTTGGGCAACCGGTTCGAGTGATAATAATGGCCTTTGACCAACGCCTCAAAGAGTCCGATTGTTGTAACCGGGCGGATGGCTCCGAGAAACTTCTTCAGGACGCCGTGCACCGCATAGAACAACGCGAGGCCAACGGTACCGGCTGCCGCGCCAGTTACGGCCACCAAGAACTTGCCGCTGGGCCTCCGGCCCAGGAACAATAGCATCATCACTGCGCCAACAGCGACCAGTGGTAGCAGTTGGAGGCCCGCCCAAGGCGCGATAAATGACAGAGTGAACATGCTTGCCATTTTTTGCCATGACTTCTTAACGGTATGTGCATAGAACATCCCCGCCACGATGAGCATCCCCAGACAGTCATAGCGCCCGCTGCTGTAGCTGAAGATCATGCTGTAACCACAAACGAGCAGTACCAGCAAGATCAACCGGCTTCGTGCCGTCTGCACGAGGTTGAGTCGAACGGTTGCCCGCCAGACCAGCAGCAGGGCGGCAACCATGTAAACGTAGTTGATCGACCGTACGGCACCGAGCGAAAAGCCGAAAAGATTGATCCAGAGGAAAAGCAGGGCACTGTGCAACGGAACATTGCCAGCCCAAAACTCGCCGGAAGTCTGGGTCGACCAAGCGGTCGAGGTGAAGCCGTTGCCGAAATAGAGATTTGCGGCCGGGTCGGTATGCTGCACTTCGTCAATCCAGACAATCGGATACCGGTTCGCCGTCAAAAGGTTGAACACAAGGAACGCCAAAAAGAAAAACATCACCCACCACTTCTCCCATCGTGGACAAGGCGCCGTCGCACTCTGCGGAGGCTCACGCGCATTCACGTTGGTCAGACTTTGGACGCGGACTGGTTTCTACCAACGACGGGTGGAGTTGTCAATCGAATTGCCCGAGGCCCAATCAAAGGGCGGTGGCCTTTGCGGTCGGAGACAGCGGCTTCGGGATGCGAAATGACTAGGATTTTTCCGGCGTGACCACTCCCGGCTCGTCGCTATAATCCTCCCGCGATGGCGAACACGAAATCCCAGCAGCAATCCAACGGGCTGACTCCGATGATGCAACAGTATCGGCGCGTCAAACACCAGATCCCGCCCGATGCGCTGTTGCTGTTTCGTCTCGGCGATTTCTATGAGATGTTTTTTGACGATGCGAAGGCCGCTTCGCAATTGCTCAACCTTGCCCTGACAAGCCGCAACGGCATACCGATGTGCGGCATTCCGCATCACGCCGCGGAAGCCTACATCGGCAGGCTCCTCAAGCACGGCCGCAAAGTCGCCATTTGTGACCAACTCGAAGACGCCAAACCCGGTAAACTTGTCGACCGCGACGTCACACAAATCCTCAGCCCCGGCACGCACTTCGACGCGCACCTGCTTCACGCCGAACGAAACAATTTCCTCGCGGCCATCTGCGGTGGCGGCCGGTTCGGGCTGGCGCTGGTCGACCTGACCACGGGCGATTTCAAAGTCACCGAGCTTTCCTCCGCCGAACAATTGCAGAACGAACTCACGCGCGTGCGTCCGGCGGAAATTATCGTGCCCGTCGAATGGTTTGACGAAGCGAAGTCCCTGCTGTCGCCTCTGGCGCTGCCGATCACGCCGCATGACGGCTGGACGTTCGAGCGCGACACGGCCTTCTTCACGTTGCGCGACCATTTCAAGACGCAATCACTCGATGGGTTCGGCGCCGCCGAACTGGGCGTCGGTATCGGCGCGGCGGGCGCGGCGCTTCATTACCTGCACCAATCGCTCCGCCGCAACACGTCGCACATTCATCGGCTCACCGTGTACAGCGTCAGCGATTTCATGATTCTGGACGCCGTCACGCAACGCAATCTCGAGCTGCTCGAATCGCCCCGCGCCGACCGCAAACACAGCCTTATCGGTTGTCTGGACCGGACCCTCACGCCGATGGGCGCGCGGTTGCTCCGCGAATGGCTGACGCATCCACTCAAGAACGTCGGGCCGATCCACGGACGGCAGGGCGTCATCGCGACCTTCTGCGACGCGCCGCTCGTGCTGGCCGATTTCCGCGAGCAACTTCATGGCGTCCGCGACATGGAGCGGACATTGGCGCGGCTCAGCGTCGGCGCGGGCAACGCGCGCGACCTCGTTGTGCTGAAGGAATCGCTCGCCGCCGTGCCGAGGTTGAAGAAGACGCTGGAGCCTGTGTCGGGCGGACAAGGCCTCGTGAACGAATTGGCCGCGCGGATTACCGAACTTCCCGACGTCGTGGATCTTATCGCGCGCGCGATTGCCGATGCGCCGCCGCTGGCGTTGAAGGAGGGCGGCCTGATCAAGGCGGGCTACCACGCGGAGTTGGACGAGTTGCGGCGCGCTTCGACCGACGGCAAGGCGTGGATCGCCACATTGCAGCAGAAGGAAATCGAGCGGACGCGGATTGCGTCGTTGAAAGTGCGGTACAATTCCGTGTTCGGTTACTACATCGAGGTGACGAAAGCCAACCTCGACAAGGTGCCCGGCGATTACATCCGCAAGCAGACGATTGCCAACGGCGAACGGTTCGTCACGCCTGAGTTGAAGGAGATGGAACACAAGATTCTGGGCGCGGACGAACGGGCCCACGCGCTCGAATACGAAATCTTCCAGCAGATACGGGCCGGGGCGGTCGGGAAATCGGCGCAGATCCAGGAATCGGCGTCCGCCATCGCCGCGCTCGACGTGCTGGCGGGTTTGGCGGAACTGGCACGCCATCAGAACTACTGTCGCCCCGTGGTCGACGACGGCGACCGCATCGAGATTGTGGACGGACGGCATCCCGTGTTGGAACAAACGCTGGTCGAGGAGCGCTTCGTCCCCAACGACACGCTGCTCGACAACCAGGAGCAGCAACTGCTCATCATCACGGGCCCGAACATGGCGGGCAAGAGCACGTACATCCGGCAGGTCGCGCTGCTCGTGCTGATGGCGCAGATCGGCTCGTACATTCCCGCATCGAGGGCAACGGTCGGATTGGTGGACCGCATCTTCACGCGGGTCGGCGCGAACGACGATCTCGCGCGCGGCCAAAGCACGTTTATGGTCGAGATGAACGAGACGGCGAACATCCTCAACAACGCCACGCCGAAAAGTCTCATCGTGCTCGATGAAATCGGCCGCGGCACGAGCACTTTCGACGGGTTGAGCATTGCGTGGGCGGTGGCCGAGCATTTGCACAACAGCGTCGGCGCGAAAACGCTGTTCGCCACGCATTATCACGAACTGACCGAACTCGCCGCCACGATGCCGCGCGTGAAGAACTACAACGTCGCCGTCCGCGAATGGCACGACCAGGTGATTTTCCTCCACAAGATTCTCCCCGGCGGCAGCGACAAGAGCTACGGCATCCAGGTCGCCCGCCTCGCGGGCTTGCCGAAGGAAGTCCTCGCCCGCGCCAAGGAAGTCCTCAACAACCTCGAAGAAGCCGAGCTTTCCGCGGACGGAAAGCCGAAATTGGCGGAGACCAAGAAGAAGTCAGGAGCCAGGAGTCAGGAGTCAGAAACGAAGGAAGCGCCGCAGATGTATTTGTTTGGCGGGAAGAAGAAAGAGTAGACGCGATGCCTGTCGTTTAGGTATCGCGCCGCCATGCATAACAGGGCCGAGGACGGCGCGATACCCCGAAACGACGCGGGGCATCGCGCCCTACAAAAGAAAGGGGACCCAACTCTTCGGCAGCAGGAACTTGCTGTACACAAATCCCGCTAATGCGCCGCCGGGCATGGGGCCGATCCAATAGACGTAGTGGGCATCCCAGAAACTGACCACAGGCGCGGGGCCGAACACGCGGGCGGGATTGATTGGGCCAGCCGGCGGCTCACATTTCCATTTTGCTGAATCTATTCTGGCAGTTCGCTGCGTCACACTGTCGACAGAGTTGAATCCAAGACGCGCGGTCGGTTCATCGGGCCGCAGCGGGACAAGTCGCAGAAGACCAGCGAAGGATTGAGGAGAGCCGAGATATGAAACAGGTGGCCATGAAACGATGGTGGATCGGGCGATGCCTGGCGTTCGCGGTCGTTGCCACGCCGTGCGTGGCCGCGGAGGGGGCCGCGGGCGACATGGCGGATTCGATGCAAGTGTTTGCGTGGTGGCTCGCGGGAATCCTGACGCTGGAGATCATGATGTGGGTTGCGGCTGCGTTCTGGGAAGCCTGCCGTAACGCCGCGGGATCGTCGCGCAAGAATCACGCCCTGACCGGCGAAGCCGCCGTGTTGCCAGAAGCGGCGCGAACGTCGGAACGTATGCCACCTTCCCGTGCAATGCCGTCCGTAACAGAGCCGGCGGGCCGTGTCTGAATTCGGCAGGCGACGTGTCAGGTTTTCGGCAGCAGGAACTTGCTGTACACAAATCCCGCTAATGCGCCGCCGAGCATGGGGCCGATCCAGTACACGTAGTGCGCGTCCCAGAAACTGACCGCGAGCGCGGGGCCGAACACGCGGGCGGGATTGATTGCGCCCCCCGTCAGCGGGCCGGCAAACAGGATGCCGATCGCGATGGTCAGGCCGATGGCGAGACCGCCGATCTTGGGGGCGCGGGAATCGATGGCCGTGCCGTACACCACGAACACGAGGAAGAAGGTGGTAATGGCTTCGATAACGATGCCCGCCATTGCACTGGTGCCGCCACTGAGTTGCGGCGTGCCGGCGATGACGATTGCTCTGTTGAACAACCCGAGACAGACAAACGCCGCCACGGTCGCGCCAGCGAGTTGCGAGACCCAGTAGCGGAGCGCGCCACCGAGGTCGATCTTGCCGCCGACCAGCGCGCCGAGCGTGACGGCCGGGTTGAGATGACCGCCCGAGATATGGCCGGTGGCGGATATCATGACCGCGATGGTCAATCCATGGGCGAGCGCGACACCCAGCAGCCCGGGATTGGCGTTGATGGCGCCGATGCCGATGAAAATGAGGGCGAACGTGCCGACAGCTTCCGCGATGCATTGCGACAATTTGTTCATAGCCAACCTCCTGTGAATGGCCCAAGTTTGAGGCGCAAGTAACAGAAGAGGAGGGGAGGCGTCAAGGTTATTGTCGTGCGAGGCGGCGCTATGTTATAGTGCGGCGCGTCGGGAACGGCAAATCATGGCCATCGAGAACCGCATCATCAAGGTGCTGAAACGCAATCGGGCGCTGGTGGCGTTCGATGAAGAGCGGATTTGCAAGGCGGTGTTGTGGGCGGCGGGTTCCATTGGCGGGTTTCAGCAGGATTATCTGCCCGGCATCAACGACAAGATTTTTGAGGCGTACGATACGGATGAGGGTATTGCGGAGTTCCTGGCCGACGCCGTGGTGCTGTGCCTGAACTCGAACCCGCATCACCTGATCGCGAATTTCCCCCCGACCATCGAGGCGATCCAGGATGGCGTGTTGCACGCGCTGCGCAGTTACGGCTTCCAGAACACGGCGGACGCGTACGAGTGCTACCGCTGGGGCCGGCACTGGTTGCGCGAAGGCGCGATCAACGAGGCGCAGTTCGTGGGCAACGGGTTCCCGAGAAAGCGGATGGAAAAAACGCTGGAGTGGAACCGCCAGCATGGGTGCGACACGGTCGCGGGCCTGAACGAAGTGGTGCGCCGCGGGAAACTGAAGGGGCTGGTTGATGAATCGCTCGCGCAGTACGAGGCGTCGCTGGATGAAGCGGCGCGCAAAGTGATCGCGCGGATGAACGCGGGCGACAACATCCGCATGATGTGGGTCAGCGGGCCGAGTTCGTCGGGCAAGACGACGACGACGGTGAAGTTGACCGAGCGGCTGCAGAAGCACGGGCTGAAGTTCCTGATGTTGAACCTCGACGATTATTTCTGGGCGCTCATCGAGCATCCGTCCGACTGGATCAACGACCGCAATTTCGAAACGCCCGAGGCGCTGGACATCCAGTTGCTCAACCGCCATCTCAAGGAGTTGCTGGACGGCAAGACGATTGAGAAACCCGTGTATAGTTTCAAGGAAGGGCGGCGCGTTTCCGCGAAGCCGGTCAAGCTGGAGAAGGGACAGATTCTGCTGCTGGATTGCCTGCACGGTTTTTATCCGCCGATCACGGAGGGGATTGATGCGTCCACACAGTTCCGCCTGTACATTGAGACGCTCAACGTGCTGTACGAAGGCGACGGCACCACCCATCGCCTGACGAAGCTCACGGACGTGCGGCTGATCCGCCGGATGTTGCGCGACGTGCAGCACCGCAACCACAGTCCGCTCTCGACGATGCTGCACTGGCACTACGTGCGCGCGGGCGAATTGTTCAGCATCATCCCGCTGATGGGGCTGGCGGACCACGTCGTCAATGGCGGGCTGCCGTTCGATCTGGCGGCGCTGAAGCCGTTTTTCACCGGACCGGAAGGCTACCTGCCCAAGCCGGAGACGTTCGAGCCGTATCGGGGTTTTCTGGACGCGCGGATCCGTTACGACCGCGTGAAACGGTTGTTGGAGTCCGTGGAAGGTCTCACGCGCGAGCAAGTGGACTCGTATGACCTGATCCCCGGCGACTCGGTCATCCGCGAATTCATCGGCAAGAGCAACGTCAAAATCCCTCACAACGAGTGAACCCTATGAGAACATTCCTTTTTTTGTTGGCGGGCATCCTGATGGCGCAGTTGTCATCGCTCGGCGCACCGATGCCGAAGGTCGGGGACACCGCGCCGGACTTTTCCGTCGCGGCCAGTGATGGGAAGACCGTGCACCTAAAGGATACCGTGGGGAAGGGCAACATCATCCTGTACTTCTACCCGAAGGACGATACCCCCGGTTGCACGAAGGAAGCCTGCGGCATCCGCGACACGTTCGATGAGTTCAAGGGATTGGACGCGACGGTCTTCGGCGTGAGCTTCGACTCGGTCGAGTCGCACAAGAACTTCATTGCGAAATACAAGCTGCCGTTCGTGCTGCTGGCGGATACCGACAAAGCCGTCGCCAAGCTGTACGGCGTGGCCGACGACACCAGCAAGTTCGCCAGCCGCGTCACGTTCGTCATCAACAAGGCCGGCAAGATCGCCTACGTGAACTCGAAAGTGAACCCCGCGACGCATGCGGATGAGCTGCGCAAGGTCCTGAACGGCCTGACCCACTAGGCCGCAAGGCTAGGGGTGCGTTTTGGCCCACAGGGCGTATTGCTCCAGCGCGCGCTGGGGATCGCCTCTGTACCAAGCATAACCAAAGCGCCGCTCTCTCGAGGTTTCATCCAGGTTGTCGTGAATGGTTTTGTCCCGGTCCCCAAAGATCGGTCGGTCGGTACCGATTTGGTAATAGCGGGCCCAAACGGGGCCGTCCCCCGGGGACGGAACGAGGCGGCGTTCGCCATCATCAGCGCGCTGAAAGGCCACATCGGACATCCTCGTCTTTTCGAACCATGCGGCCGCGGCGCGCACGGCGGCAACGATCTGTGGGCTGGGGTTTGGCTGTTGCATCAAGAACATCATGATCCCCGCGCTCTCGCTGGAGACCTCTGAAGGCATTTCATAATTGCGACCGGATGCGGGCTGGAGCGTGAGCGGATCGTGTTGCTGGCACCAGACCGTACGGTGGCCGTCCACGACAATTTGGGTGGCAAGGATACACTCGATCCCGCGTTTGACGCTGGCGGCCGCATGCGCGCGGGTGGAAGCGGGCACGAAGTCAAATTCGTTCGTGGCCTCGGAAACGTCGCGCAACAAGCTGAGAACATTGATCATGGCGTCGTCATTGTAGGTGATCGTGTCGTGGTAGCCGCCTTGGAGCGGCCAGACCTGGGGCCAGCCGCCGTTTGGGTATTGCGCAGCGAGAATGTAGTCGATCCCGCGGAGAAAGGCGGTGCGATACGATGCACCCTGTTTGGTCCCGACAGCGGTTATGACTTTCGCGAGAAAACGCAGTTCGGTGGAGGTGGCGTCATTATCGAACGTGCCCACGTAGTTCCAGTGGACGTTGCGCGGCGTGTCAAAGTCACTCCCGCCAAGGAAGCGCGAACGATTATTGGGGGCGAAGCCTTCGCCCGGCGCGCGCGGGTGCTGTGACATGTTCAGATTCTTGCTCCATCCTCCCGCCGGAGTCTGGAACGAGACGATGATATCGGCGATGCGTCGTCCCTCAGCCTCGCCGTACCACGCCGCAGGTTTACCCAGGGGCATTGAGCTTGCCGAGCGGCCCGGCGGCGGAAGAGTCGACTCCTTCAGGCGGTGCGTGCGCAATTCGTTTTGCAGAAAGACCTGGTCGGCGTGCAACTGTCGATCCGAACGGCTGAGATATGAGTCCCAGGCTGGTTGTTGCGCCGTCGGCAGCGCGGCGATACGCGCGCTCGTGAGCGATTGCGCGGGCGAATTCGTGCCGATGATCGCGGCGGACGCTAGCGGCGAGAAGCCGAGGGCTGCCAGAAGCAGGGGAACAACAGACAGAGTTGTCGCTCGTTTCTTCATGGACTGTTCGCGTAAAGACCGCCGAAATCCGACGGTGACGCGACCGTAGCAGAGGCGTGATTGACAGTCAATCCGACTGCTCATCGGCATCGGCGACGGGTTGGTGTCGCATTTGTTTACTCGCATCGAATTCCTTGGTATCGTCGATTTCAAGAGGAGCTTCAGTGAAACGACATGAACCAGCGCGACAAGCTGATTAACGGTCTGCGGCAGGCATGGCGCGATGAGTTGGCGAGCGCTCGGAATTATCGCGCGTTGGCCGAACGCGAGGCCGATTCCGGGAAGAAGGCAATTCTGCTGCGTTTGGCGGAGGCGGAGGACAAGCATGCGGTGAATTGGGCGGCTCGATTGCGCGAGCTGGGCGTGGAGCCGGGCGAATACCGCGAGACATTCATTGAACGGGCGCGGCGCTGGACATTGATACAGGGCGGGACCGACACGGCGGTGATCAAACTGGAAGCGTTGGAGAACGGCGCGGACGCGATGTACGACGACCTGGCGAAGATCGCGCCGAATGAGGAAGTGCGGAAGCAGTTGGTGGAGGCGCAAGTCGAGGAGCGCTCGCATAGCCGCGTGTTGAGCGAGTTCACAGAAGCGAGAGTCTCACCGGCCCAACGCAAGCTGCAGAAGATTCTCGGGTCCGAAAAATGGCACGTGACGGGGGCCGGCTGGATCGGGCAGGCGATTTACGGGGTGAACGACGGGCTGGGGGCGGCGTTCGGCGTGGTCAGCGGCGTGGCGGGCGCGACGAACGTGAACGGCAAGTTCGTGTTGTTGAGCGGGATCGCGGTGGCCATCGCGTCGGCATTATCGATGGGTAGCGGCGCGTATCTGGCGACGAAATCGGAGTGCGAGGTGTACGAGGCGGAGATGGAACGCGAGCGGATGGAGATCGAGCAGGACCCCGAACAGGAGCGCGAGGAAATGGAGTTGTTTTATCAATTGAAGGGGTTCTCGCCGGATGAAGCGAAGATGATGGCCACACGGTTGGCGGAACAGCCCGAACAACTGCTCAAGACGCTCGCGCATGAGGAGTTGGGGTTGTCGGAGAAAGCGTTTCCGAAGCCGTGGCGGGCGGCGGTGAGCGCGACCTTGAGCACGGCGGCGGGCGCGTTCGTGCCGGTGCTGCCATTTATATTTTTGTCGGGAACACCGGCGCTGGTGTGGTCGTTTGTCATCAGCACCATGGCGCATTTCGCAGTGGGCGCATCGAAAGTGATCGTCACGGGGCGCTCGTGGTTGAAGAGCGGGGCGGAGATGACGGTGGTCGGGGTCGGGGAAGCACTGGTCACGTACATGGTCGGACTGCTGATCGCGCCGGTGTTGCACTAGGCGCGGCAAGCGGTAGTGGTACAGCGATTCGAACAACAACTGTCGCGGGACAAGAAACTGGCCCGTTGGCGCGGGAGAGAATGCGTGAATTGGAGAATAATCAGACGTGACCCCAATTGGTTCCAGAATGGCAATTACAGAAACAAGAGATGTGACCCCGGTCGCTCCGAGGTTCAACCGAAGAAGAAGCAACGAAGGCTGGGAAAGCCAGTAAGGAAACTTTTGTCTTGATCGGAACCTTTAATGGGTGACCCCAATTGGTTCATGTCGTTAAACTTCAGAATGGCAATTACAGAAACAAGAGATGTGACCCCGGTCGTGTTACAATTTATATTATAAGACCGGTGGCATTGAGAAGCTCGAAGGAGCCAACCAATAGGGGGCGCGACGCCGGCTACGACAATAAATAGTTCCCGGATGCAGCTTCTCGCGAATTGCGGCTGGCGACGAAGGCCAGCGTCTTCGGTTATCCTCCTTCGCTGAAACTTCCGCCTTCGCCAGGGCTACGGCGGACGAGACGGCGGACGGTCAAGGTCACGGATTCCTATACAGGGGGGGGCGGTAGAGCGATCCACCCACAGCATCCCGTTGAGAAACGTCGACGGCACGCCGCGTGAGGGCACGCGGCCTACAACTCGGAAACGGCCCACGCTCAACGAGCGCGGCTACACGCGGTGCGGGCGGGATGTCGGCGATTGCCGCGGGAGTACGGCGTTCCACCGTCGCTCCACGAGCTATGGCGGACAGGGCGGCGTGTCGTCGGACTCCGCTATCGGGAATTGATATTTTTGCTGGACGCGGAGTTGCGGCGGTGGTAGAGTGACTGCCAGTTGTTTGACATAGGAAGGATGGTTCGGGCCTGCACACCGCAAACGGCAACGGAACAGAGCGGACGACTCGGTTGGCACGGGACTTTCTAAAAAAGGGTGTTTTTTACCAAACGAACCCAACTGAAAAATGTGGAAGTATTTTGGAATGAACAGGTTGAGAAAAAAAGCGAGTTGGGTTCGTTTTGCAAAAACGAGGCAAAAAACGGGAGAAAAGTACCAAAATACCGCTCCGGAAGGGTGGTTTTAGACCAGAACGAACCCGAAACGAAGCCAAATTGCGGCACGATGGGGCGGCGGCGACCGAGTTGGAAATGAGCGTATTCGAAGCCGGGGGCGTCCGCCAATACTCGGCAAGCTTGTGGCTTGCCTTATCGCCTGAATAATCTATCTTTTTGGGACGTCTTATGATGTCGATGAGCCCAATTAAAGGAGGATGCAGATGAAGCTGGGAAGAACAGTCGGATGCGTGTGTACGGCCCTCATGCTGGCAGGTTGCTATACGCCGGAGGGCAACCCGGATCGTACGGCGTCGGGGGCCTTGGCGGGCGCGGCGATCGGCGCCGGCTCGGGGGCGATTATTGGCGGCCGCCACGCGGGCGAAGGGGCGCTGATCGGCGGCGCCATTGGCGCATTGACGGGCGGCATCATCGGCAACTCCATGGACCAGCAGGCGCGCGAGCGGGTGCGTGAGCAGGCCCCCGAAACGTGGCAACGCGTCCAGCAGGGCCAGCCGTTGGGGTTGGCAGACATCAAGGCGCTGGCCAAGGCGGAAGTCAGCGACGAGGTCATCCTCAGTCAAATCCGCAATTCCCGCGTCGTCTACCATCTCACGACGGCGGAAATCATCGACCTCAAAGATTCGGGCGTCAGCCAGAAGGTGATCGACTTCATGATCAACACGCCCAGTTTGTACCCACCGCCGCCTCCCCGCGTGCGGTATTACTACTACTGACCGAATGCAGATTCCGCATAAGTGCCGCCCGGCGCTGTGGAGCGTGGCGTCATGATTTCGCCGGCTCCTTATTTCGTAAAATAATCGTTTCCATTCCCGCAATTTCTGTTCTAAGCTACTGGTGCTTGGAGAGAGACGCACACCGAGCGCCTTTGGGGCAGGAGGAAGCGTGGCATGAATAAGGCAGACTTGCTTGCAAAAACAAAAACTGAATTACTGAAAACCGCTCAACGGCTTGGGTTGCGGGGCGTATCCACGCTCAAGAAGGGGGAGTTGGCCGAGAGGATCCACGAGGCCCAACGCCGATCCAAAGGAGCTGCGGTCAGGAAGCCCATGGGTGTCAGCGTGGCTGCGGAGGTGGATTCCGACCTCATCAAACGGCGCGCTGTCCGCAAACGCGCCGGAATGGATGAGGCCGATGCCGTCGCGACAGGCAAGTCACGGCGAACGCGGTCGGCACGTCGACCAAGAGCTGCGCAAGCGCCCCAGCGTGCACGGACCGAGGTGGATGCCGTAACGGCGCCGTCCGATGAGCTTTCCGCCCACAAGTTCGACGTCTCGCCAAGCCGACTGCCGCCGAGACAGTCTTTTCAAGAGGAGCACTTGGGCGAATTGCCTGAAGCCTATGGCACAGGACGGCTATTCCTCGCCGCCCGCGATCCACACTGGCTCTACGCGTACTGGGATTTGAACTGGCAACAGATGGCCGATTACCGCGGTCAGGCGTCGGATGGTCGCTTGCTCTTGCGCCTGTTCGAGAAGAACCACGGCGATCCGATTCAGACGTTGACGATCGGGCACGACTCGCGCAACTGGTACATCCCCGTGAACAAAGCGGCCACGACGTATAGCGCTGAACTTGGTTTCTGGCGGCACGACGGCCACTTCCACGTCGTCAGCCGTTCGCGCGAGGCGACCACGCCGTCCGATGCGGTTTCGGCTGATACGACGGCGAGGTTTGTCACGATCCCGATCGATATTTCGTTTCGCGAACTGTTCCAGATCATTCGCGGCCACATGCGCACGGGCGAGGCCCTGGCGGATGCGCTGCACCGGCTGCAACTGGCGGGCTTCCACTTCCCCTTCAAACTCGGGTTGGAGCTTGGCCCATGGACTCCTGATCAGGCAGCCGAATTGGAGCGCATCCTCGGCGGCGATCTATTCCGCCGCATCCAGATGGGATCCTTCGAGATTACCGAGTGGCTGCGCAGGCGGATGCAGGAGGAACTCAGCTCCGGCATGTTCAGCGGATTCAGCCCGGCAGGCGCCAGCTGGTCGGGAGCGCCGCAAAAGGGTTTCTGGTTTGCCGTCAACGCCGAGTTGATCATCTACGGCGCGACCGAGCCGACGGCGAAGGTTACGATTGATGGCAAACCCATTAAACTGCGCAGCGACGGCACGTTTTCGTTCCACCATTCGTTCCCCGACGGCCAATACAAACTTCCCGTGGTGGCCGTCTCAGCGGCCGGCGACGACAAGCGCGACGTGCAACTGACCTTCGAACGCCAAAGCCGCGCGACGGGCGAGGTGGGCAAGGTCAAACAGCCGGCGCGGCTCAAGTCGCCTGCGGCAGCATAATGCGCATCATGGCGCGTCATCCCGAAGGGAGCGAAGACTCCCGGCCCGAACTGGAACGCAGAAAGGAGTTTTGCCGGTGCCTCAAGGTTACGTAGCGCTCATTCTGCACGCGCATCTGCCGTTCGTGCGGCATCCCGAGCACGAGGACTTTCTCGAAGAAGACTGGTTCTACGAGGCGATCACCGAGACGTACATCCCGCTCATCAAGGTGATGGAAGGCCTCGTGCGCGACAACGTGGATTTTCGTCTCACGATGTCGCTGACGCCGCCCTTGTGTTCGATGCTTCTCGACCCGTTGCTGCAGGAGCGGTACGTCGGCCATATCACGCGCCTCATCGAACTCACCGAAAAGGAGATCGACCGCACGAAATGGGACCGTGCGTTCCACGATCTCGCCTGGTTCTATCACCACCGCTTTCAGGAGGCCCGCGCCACGTTTTGCGACGGCTATGGGCGCAACCTCGTCGGCGCGTTCCGCAAGTTTCAGGAGATGGGCAAGCTGGAGATCATGACCTGCGGCGCGACGCACGGGTTCCTGCCGCTGATGACGGAGCATCCCGAATCGATTCGCGCGCAAATCATGATCGCCCGCGATCACTACCGCCAATGTTTTGGTTGTGATCCGCGCGGCATCTGGTTGCCCGAATGCGCCTACGTCCCCGGTCTCGAGAAGTTTGTCCAGGAGGCCGAAATCCGCTGGTTCATCATGGACACGCATGGCCTCATGTTCGGCCATCCGCGTCCGCGCTACGGCATCTACGCGCCCGTGTTCACGACGTCGGGTGTTGCCGCGTTCGGTCGCGACGTCGAATCGTCGAAGCAGGTGTGGAGTTCCGAGGAAGGCTACCCCGGCGACCCTGACTACCGAGATTTCTACCGCGACGTGGGCTTCGATCTCGACTACGACTACATCAAACCGTTCATCCACCCCGACGGCATCCGCTGTTTCACGGGCGTGAAGTACTACCGCATCACGGGCAAGACGCCGCACAAGGAGCCGTACAACCGCCATTGGGCGATGGAGAAGGCCGCGAGCCATGCGGGCAACTTCATGTTCAACCGCGAAAAACAGGTCGAGCACCTCCGGGGCGTGATGCGCCGCCCGCCGCTGATCATCTCGCCGTACGACGCGGAACTGTACGGCCATTGGTGGTTCGAAGGTCCCGATTTCATCAACTTTTTCATGCGCAAAGTCGCGTTCGACCAAAAGGCGTTCAAGCTGGCCACGCCCTCCGAGTATCTACGCGATTTCCCGACGCAACAGATTATCGAGCCGAGCGCCTCCAGCTGGGGCAACAAGGGTTACTGGGAAGTCTGGCTGGAGGGTTCCAACGCGTGGATTTATCCGCACCTGCACGTCGCCGCGCAGCGCATGACCGAGTTGGCGCGCAACTACAAAAACGGCGATCCCCTCGCGCAACGGGCGCTTAAACAGGCTGCCCGCGAACTGCTTCTGGCGCAGTCCAGCGATTGGGCGTTCATCATGAAGACAGGGACAATGGTGCCCTACGCCGTGAAACGAACCAAGGACCATATCTTGCGGTTCACGCGCCTCTACGAACAGATCAAGGAACATCGCATCGACGAACCCTGGCTCGGGTCGATCGAATGGCGTGACAACATCTTCCCGGACGTCAACTACCACTACTACGCGTAGGGCGGATGATGGCCGTACGCTCTTTGTCAGCCCAGTGCAGCGAGCACGCCTGTCCGAATCAGCTCCAGCCGTGCCGCGTCACGAATCTTCTGGCCATCGGGGTTTTGGAGGAAGAATACGTCAGCAGCTATGCTTTCCTCCGTCACGACGATGGCGTGGGCGATGTCCACTGGTGCACGTCGAAATCGCTTCCAAAAGGTCGTGCAACAGACCGACACGGTCGGGCTCCTGAATCTCCAGCGTTGGGCCGGTCAGGCGGAGCAGCGTGGCGTGTTGTTTCGGCGTTACTCCCAGAGCCGTTCCGGGTACTCGCAGCGGGCGACCAGTTCACGAATGCCCGCCGTGACCCGAGGTCTGTCCTCTTGGTAGGTAACGCCAAACCAGGACGCCGTCGTGGGCAGCACTTTCACGCGGGCCGTGCCCGAGGCCACGAGTTCATTGACCGTTGTCGGAATGTAGCATTCGCTTTTCAATTCGTGTCCGCTGCGCTGCAGGAATTCTTCGAAACGCTTACGCAATTGCGGAAACAAGGCCGGCGTGAAGCCCCAGAAATTCATCGACACGAGTTCATCACCGCTGAGAGCGCGGCCTTCCGCCTGCGCGCCGCGACCTTGTTTTTCGATTTTGGTCAACTCAGTGACAGCCTGGAGATGGCCGTCCGCATCGCATTCGCAGACGCCGCGCGACACGCTGCCGTGTTCGGACAGGGTGTTGCGTAGCGTGTAGCCGACCATCGCATAATCACCGCCGCCCGCGCGCAGGAAATCGGCCATCACCTGAAACGATGCGCGTCCATAAAAATCGTCGGCATTGATGGCGGCGAAGGGTTCGCGAACAGCTTCCTCGGCAAGGAGGATAGCGTGGGTCGTGCCCCACGGCTTGGTGCGCCCCGCGGGAACGGCGAATCCCGGCGGCAGTTTATCAAGTTCTTGGAAAACGTATTCGACGGCAATGCGTTTCTCGAACTTGCGGCCAATGGCCTCATGAAAGGGCGCCTCGATGTCGTGGCGGATGACGAACACCAGCCGCGCAAAACCTGTCCGCAACGCGTCATAAATCGAGTAGTCAATGATTGTCTCGCCGCCGGGGCCGACCGCGTCGAGCTGCTTCAGCCCGCCGTATCGGCTGCCCATGCCTGCGGCCATGACCAGAAGTGTTGGTTGCATCCGCCGCTTTCCTTAACGGTGAGGTGGCAGTTTCGTCAAGGACGACCTTCACGGCGCGGTCGTCGCGCCAACAACGCGGTTGACTTTGCGGGTCGATTCTTTCACCTTGGCGGCGGACTTCCCGAGACCGGACCGACACTGAATGAGAATCCGGAAGCTATTTTGTATCCACGCCATTTCAACGGCAATCGTTTGCCTCCTGCTGGGTGGCCTCGGGTGCAACCCGCGCGACACCGCGACCGGCAAGGTCGAGATTTCCTATTGGGAAAAGTTGACGGGATTCGAGGGGGACGCGGTGCAGGCGGTCATCGATGACTTCAACCGTTCGCAGGATCGCATCTTCGTCAAGAGGCTCACGGTCGGCGAGATCGAGCGCAAATTCATGCTGGCGACTGCCGGCGGCGACCCACCCGACGTGGTGGGACTGTGGACCAGCTCCATCCCCGAGTTTTCGGAGAAGGGCGCGTTGACGCCGCTGAACGGGTTGCTTGAACGCGCGGGCGTGAAACGGGAGGATTACATCCCCGTATTCTGGGACTTGTGCTCGCACCACGGATTCATGTGGGCCTTGCCGAGCACGCCCCGGTCCAACGCGCTGCATTGGAACAAGAAGCTGTTTCGCGAGGCGGGGTTGGATCCGGAGAGACCACCCCGCAGCCTGGACGAACTCGACGCGATGTCCGAGAAGCTTACGATTGTGGACGTCGACCGCAGGGACAAGACGGTGCGCGTGCGTTTCCCGGAACTGACCGATGAAGAGAAACGCACGAAACACTTCAAACTGGTGCAGGCCGGCCATCTGCCCCAGGAACCGGGTTGGTGGATGCCGTTGTGGGGTTACTGGTTCGGGGGGAGATTGTGGGATGGCGATCGTCACGTCACCGCGACCGATCCCGGCAATGTCGCCGCATTCGAATGGTTGCGCCAGCACGCGGAGAAATACGGCGTGGAGAACCTGCAATCGTTCGGCGCATCGTTCGGCAATTTCACCTCCCCGCAAAGCCCGTTCCTTTCCGGCAAGGTTGCCATGGTGTTGCAGGGCGTGTGGATGTATAATTTCATCGAGAAGTATGCGCCGCAACTGGAGTGGGGGGCGGCGCCGTTTCCCGCCAGGGATCCGCGGCAATTCCCGCTGATGACAATCGTCGAAGCCGATGTGTTGGTGATTCCCAAGGGGGCGCGGCATGTGAGAGAAGCTTTCGAATTCATCCGCTACGTCAACACGCAAGGACCCATGGAAAAGCTTTGCCTCGGTCAACGCAAGTTCAGCCCGTTGGCCAAAGTCAGCGACGGATTCGTCAGGAACCACCCAAACCCCTGCATCCAGACGTTCATCGACTTGGCGAAGAGTCCGCACGCACAGGTTGTGCCGCGGTTGTCGGTATGGGGCGAGTACAACGACGAGATGCAGGTGGCGGTCGACCGCGTGCTCTCGCTGCAAGCCACGCCCGAGCAAGCACTCGAACAGGTGCAGGAGCGGATGCAATGGAAACTCGACCGCGTAATGCGTCGCTGGGACGCGGTCAAGGACGAGCGCCTGAAGGAGTGGGGCAATTATGACGCGCGGTGAGAAACGCAATCTGTGGGTCGGCCTGGCATTCATCAGTCCGTGGATCGTCGGTTTTCTGGCGTTCACGGTCTATCCCGTGGGCGCTTCCATTTACTACTCGTTTTGCGACTACGATGTGCTGTCGACGCCGGTATGGGTCGGCACGCTGAACTATCGTGACATGGTCACCGACAGCGTGTTCTGGAAATCGTTGTACAACACGTTGTACTACGCGTTGCTCTCGGTGCCGTTGTGTTTGGTGGTCGCGTTGCTGGTAGCGGTCATGCTCAACCAGCCGGTGAAAGGGCGTTCCACATTTCGCGCCATCTACTTCCTGCCGTCGTTGATCCCCGTGGTGGCCGCTACGATCGTCTGGCTCTGGCTTCTCAACGGCAACTTTGGCGTGCTCAATTATCTGTTGCATTGGTTCGGCATCCAGGGACCGCAATGGCTGACGAACGAGAAGTGGACCAAGCCGTCGCTGGTTCTGATGGCGGTCTGGGGTTGCGGCAACACGATGGTCATCTATCTCGCCGCGCTGCAGGACGTGCCCCGCTCGCTGTACGAGTCCGCCGAAATCGACGGCGCGAATCCTTGGGTGAAATTCCGCCACATCACCGTGCCGATGATTTCGCCCGTCATCTATTTCAATCTCATCATGGGCATCATCGGTTCGCTGCAAGTGTTTGCCCAAGCCTACATTTTGCTCGGAGGTGGCGGGCCGAACCGTTCGGCGCTGTTTTACGCTGTTTACCTCTACCAGAACGCGTTCGACTATCGCCAGATGGGCTACGCGTGCGCGATGGCCTGGATGCTGTTTGTCATCATCCTGTTTCTCACATGGGTCGCGACCCGTTCGACACGCCGGCTCATCTTCTACGGGGGAGAATAACTCATGCGCTTCCTGCCACGACTGCTCGTCTACGCGCTGCTTGTGCTCGGCGCGGTCACGTGTCTGATTCCGCTGCTGTGGATGATTTCCACGGGGTTGAAACCGATTGACCAGACGATGTCCATGCCGCCGACATGGATCCCGTACCGGCTGTACGTCGAAAGAAATGGCGTCCTCACGGAGATCCAACCAGCCGATGCCAGCCGGTATCCGGACGCCAGGATTGTAAGGAAATTTGCGCCGCGCTGGGGCAATTTTGCCGCCGCTCTCAAGTCCATGAAGTATTTCCCGCTCTATTTGAAGAATACGCTGATCTTGTGCCTCCTGACGGTTGTCGGCACGGTCGTTTCAAGTTCCCTCGCGGCATACGGTTTCGCGCGCGTCGATTGGCGTGGGCGCGACAAGGTGTTCCTAGTGGCCCTAGCGACGATGATGGTGCCGTTTCCCGTGGTGATGGTGCCGGTGTACTGCCTGTTTCGCTGGCTGGGCTGGATCGGCACGCTGAAACCGCTGTGGGTCGGCTCGTTTTTCGCCGGCGCGTTCAATGTGTTCCTGCTGCGGCAGTTTTTCATGACGATTCCCAAGGACCTGTCCGAGGCCGCGCGCATCGACGGTTGCAGCGAGTTCCGCATTTTCTGGCAGATCATCCTGCCGCTGTGCCGTCCCGCGCTGATGGTCGTGGCGCTGTTTCAGTTCATGAGCACCTGGAACGACTTCCTCGGCCCGTTGATCTATCTGACGAAGCAGGAGGATTACACGCTCGCCCTCGGCCTGCAGTTGTTCCAGAGCCAGCGCGGGGGCACGGAATGGCATTACTTGATGGCCGCGAGCACACTCGTCGCTCTGCCGATCATCGTCTTGTTCTTCTTTACCCAAAAGACCTTCATCGAAGGCATCTCGACCACCGGCATCAAGGGCTAAAGACCCTGCTGCGGCCGGCACTCTCCCCAAACCTCGTCGCATTCCTCGACAGAATTGTACGCGCCCGAATTCATGGCTGTTCGCTGCGTGGCCAAAAACGTCACCCAGTGCTCGCCGGCATCCACAAAAGTCGCGTGACAGGAGGATCATAGAAACGTGTGCAAACCCGGCACGCAGGTTGCAGATTGATAACGATGAGAAGTCCTGAGAATGAGCGACAAACAACCAGATCGTGGGCGGCTCGGAACTGAAGAAACCCCACACGGTCGCGCGCGCGATAGCCGCACCTGCGGCATCTACGTCGCCCCTGACAACCTTGGCGACAGAACCTGCAACCCGACCGAAACTCGCGCCCGCCGTGTCCCTTCACCCCGAGCCGTCCGCGTCCCTTTCCCCAGAATCGAACCGATGACAGCCAAAGGAGCCAGTCAATGAGCGTGACGGATCAACCGATGACCAGGAATGACGAATTGCGTGCCGAGGTTCGCGAAAGCTCCCTGGAGGAAGCGCGCCCCGCGATGCCGCCGATCCGTCAGGCGCTGCAAAGCGTCGCGAAGAATCCGTCCGATGTTCCACAGTTGGTGGCACTCTTCGATAACGTGCAGGCCCTGGCGGGCAACCCGAGTTTGACGCGGCTCCCGACCATCGCACGGGTGGTGGGCGCCTTCGAGCACTTGCTCAAACAACTGGTGGACAAGCCCGATTCCATCAACCAATCGGTCCAGCGCACGATGGCACAAACGGTCGATCTCCTGTGCGACTTGTTCGAAAGAGAAGCACGCGACGTAGATTTGGTCACCGTCCGGGTGCTCGCCGTCGACGACCAGCAGATTGCGTTGCGCTCCGTCATGAACGCGCTCGACAAGGCCGGCCTCAAGTCGCAGGCGTTGTCGGACCCCACTGCGGCGCTCAGCCTCTCGCAGGACTGGCAGTTCGACCTCATCGTGCTCGACATCGTGATGCCCGGCCTGACGGGGCTGGAGCTGTGCGCGAAGTTGCGGGCGTTACCGAACTACCAGAAAACGCCGATTCTGTTCGTCACCAGTGCTTCGGACTTCGAACATCGCACCGAGATCTGCCGCAACGGAGGTAACGATCTCATTGCCAAACCATTTCTCGCGACAGAACTCGGGCTCAAAGCCCTCACGCTCATCGTCAAATCCAAAACGCCTGCGTTCTAGCAACCGTCCGCGATGTTCTTTTGATTCAGCGCCTACGACTGTAGTAGGATGTTGCGAATGGAGCACCTGCCATGAGTTCCCTGTTGGGCCGCGAACTGCCGCGTGCCACCCGAGTCGCCGTGTTGTGCCTGATGGCGGCGATTCCCGTCGGGTATGTGCTGCGGAGTTACTCGCCGGAAACGAGGTTCAGCCGTCTCGTGGATTTTGGGTCGTATTTCTTCGACCGAGCACTACCAGAAGTGAAGGCGTGTACGCCCGCGCTGACGTCGGAATACGGGTATGACGGACAATTCTATTGTCAGGTCGCCACCGATCCATTGCTGTGGAATACGCAGGCGCTGCTGAGAGCCCTCGATGCGCCGGCGTATCGGGCGACACGGATATTTATGCCTTGGCTGGCGTATGTTGGCGGCGGGGGCCATCCCTGCGCAATCATTCAGGCCTATGCCCTTTTGAGCCTCTGCTTCTGGCTGCTGCTGTTGTTCGGGATGGTTCATTTCCTGCGGGCACGGACGGTGCAGGATTTCCTCTGCATATTCGCGGCGGTCATGACCTCCGGTGCGTTATTCTCCGTGCAGCACTCGCTCGTGGATTTGCCGGCAGCGACGCTGGCATTTTACGCGGCGAGTCTGAGTGGAGGCGGCGCCGTGATGGCGGCAGTGATGATGTTGCTGACCAAGGAGACATATTTTCTGGCATTGCCGGCAGTGTGCTGGCCAACGCGAAAGAACCTGCGGAAAGTGGCGGTCCGGCTCGCCGTAATCCTGCTTCCCGGTGCCGCGTGGTATTTGTACGCCCACTTGAAGTTGGGCTTCATTCGAAACGACTTGCCGAACACGAGTTGCCCATTGGCGGGCTTGATCGACTACGTTACCCGAACTTGGCCGAAATGGGTTCAGCGGCCAACGAATCTCTACGAGATCGTGAGGCTCCTGGCGCCGTTCAGCCTGCTCGCGCAGACGGGCTATCTGCTGTGGCGACGGGACAGTCGGTCGGCGCACTGGCGAATGGGCGTCGGCTTTGCCTTCTCGTATCTGCTGCTCAGTCCGGACGTGTTCGTCGCACAGCTCTCTTTCACCCGCGACGTGATTCCGCTGACGGTTGCGTTCAACATCGCAATGATGAAGGAGAGAAACTGGCAGTTTGCGTCATGGTTTCTTGTGGGCAACATCGGCCTGTGGTGGGCACTATGGAAAACGGTGGAACGCCTGTTTTAGCCGGCGGGTGAGAGAGCCTGCCGCACGGCTTGCTGCACTTCCCCGACCGAGATCGCCGCAAAACACCGCCGCCAGTAGCGGTCGCGCGATTCCCAACGCTTTCGTGGGGCGGACTTCGCGACGATGACCGCCTTCTCCGTCAGCGGTCGCCAGCGCGTGGGGCCATACATCGGTTCGGTGCGACCGAAAATCACGACCACGGGGCAACCCACGGCCGCCGCGAGATGGCTCGGTCCAGTGTCCCTCGTGACTAGCACCCGCGCGTGCTTGAGAAGCCAACCCAGCTCGGCGAGGTCCGTCTGGCCGGCCAGGCTCAGAATCCGGGTCGCTCCGGAAGGAATGGAATCAGCCGGGTGGGCGCCAATGACAACCGGCAGCAGCCCCAATTCCTTCTGAAGCCTGTCCGCCAAGCGCAGGAAATATTCGACCGGCCAACGCGCCACAGGCGAATGCGCCGATGGGTTCAGTACCGCGAACGGTGTTGATTCCAGCGGCCATGGCAGTTTCGCGCGTAGCGAATCGCGCGCAGACCCGGGAAGATGCACGTTGGGCGAAAGTTCCGCGGGACGCGATACACCGAGGACCTGCAGCAGATCGAAGTTGTAGCCCGCCTCGTGTTGACGCCCTTCGAACCGTCGGTCAACCAGTGAGTGGGTGAGATAGCGGTTCAGAAAGCGCGCGCGATAACCCACTCGCACCCGCACGCCCCCGCGGTAGGCGGCGGTATAGCAAGCCTTATCGGGGTGGAGATGAACGACGATATCGGCGCCCAATTTCTCAATCTCCTCGGGTGACGAGACAAAACCGGTCAATGCGGGGTGATGCTCCAACAGCGGGCGCATTCGTTCCGCGGCGTAAAAGTGGAGTTCTCCCCGCGGAAACTTCTGGCGAATGGGGGCGATGCAGGATGTGGAGACGATCACGTCGCCGACGCGGTCGGGGCGAGCGATGAGCAACCGCGGTGCGTCAGGCAGCGCCAATTTCGTGGAAGAGGTCATCGAGATAATCATCCCAGCCGCGGAACGTACGGTCGCGCGCTTCGGCGAACAAACGACGGTAGATCGTCTCATCGGTGAGCAACTCGCGCATTCCACCGGCCAACGACTCAGCGTCCGTGCCGGTGATCGCCAGGCAACCGCCGCCGTGCGCGGCTTCGCCGATGGCGCCGTCCGCGCCGCAAACGCAGGGGCGTCCGTGCCACAGGCTTTCGAGGATCGGCAGGCCGAACCCTTCGCGCAACGACGGATACACGGTGAACGAGCAGTGGTCGTACGCTTGGTGAAGCGCCTGGTCGCTGACGTGTCGCCTCCATTTCACCGGACGACCGCGTGCTACCAGCCGATCCACTCCGGCGAGGACTGTATCGCCCCAGTCGGCCGTCGTGCGGCCCACAAGAATCAACTCGAAATCCAGCCCTGTCCCCCAAAGCTTCTCCGCCGCTTCCAGCAACTGGAGATGGTTCTTCCGTCGCTCCAACGTCGCGACGTAGAGGACGCGACGCGCGCTGAAGTTGGGCTGCGGCACAGGCCGCGGCTGCCCGAAGTCAGTGGGCAAACCGAGCACGGCGGTTGCCGTGGCGGAAACACCATACGAGTTCCAATAGTAGCGCAGGTCGCCATCGACCTCGCGCGAAATGCACAAGACCTTGTCGAAATTTGCGAGTGCGCGGACGTATTGCGGGAAGTTACGCTGGCGTTCCGGCGGGCTGAATTCGGGCAAACGTAGCGTGATGGCATCGTAAAAGATCGCGCACCGGCGACCGGGAAACCATGTCTTCAGGTCAGAGAACCTCTCGACGCGATTATCCTGAAAGATTTCCGGCACCAGCAGGCTGTCGTCACGCGTGCCCGCGGTGTCGAGCGCAAAGCGGCGCTTCCAGTTGCGGAGATACCGCGCGGCTTTTGACCAGGGAAACGGCGTGGAGAGTCCTTCCGGCTTGGCGCTCGCTTCCGGATGTCGGGCGAATGGCTGGACGAGAAACTGGAGTTCGCGCGCCGAGAGGCGACAGTACGCATTCAGCCGGGGGCTCCAGAGCAGCGGCGTCACCTGGGTGCGGCGGTCCAGCGCGGCGAACAGGCCGCGCACCGTCCGCTGAACGCCCGTGTTCATCGGCGACTTGCAGGAACTGGTGACATCGAGATAAAGCACAGTTGAGTGTAGAAAACGATCGTGAGAATGACAAGGCGCTCCTGCGAAATGTGGAGCAACAATATGCGCGAAGCCGTGAGAAGCGCACAACCGGGGAGTGGACAATCATGGAAAGGGAAGCTACCATCGCCAACGAGCTCTCACCTCCATTGGTGAGATCTTTGGGGACGGATCGAACGGGCTTTCATCCTAACGGAGCACATGAGCCGAATGGCACAAGGCAGGAGAATTGCGCTGCCGGAGGTAGTGAGATTGTCTGCGCTATTGGCGTGCGCGGTTTTCCTCATTGGTTTTGGATCGGCGCCTTCCACAGGCGCAAATGTAGACGCGGCGCAGGATTTATCGGATCGAGCCATCGCGCAGAGGATTCTTGACGATCAGGACCTTCGAGATGTTCTCACCAGAGCCAAGTCGGTTCTCGGAACCGGGTTCAATGCGGGAAATGGATACGCCCAAGTGTGGATACGGGATCTCAATACGTTTATTGAACTTTCCTGCGAGGTCAATGATCCAGCCGTGGTCAAAGAGAACTTACTCAGGCTTCTCACATTTCAGGGCGAGGACGGCAATATTCCGGACGGGTTCCAGAAAAACAACGATGTTTACACCGCATACAAAAACACGGTGGAAACCGATCAGGAAAGTTCCTTGGTTCAGGCCACCTACAAGTATATCCGGAAGACCGGTGACGCTTCGGTTCTCAGCGTCACCGTTAACGGCGTGACCGTGCGGGAGCGGTTGGGGTTGGCCCTTGAGTTCCTGAAAAAGAACCGATTCTCAGAGCAATACGGTTTGCTCTGGGGGGCAACAACTGTTGACTGGGGAGACGTTCAACCGGAGGACGACCCGGGTGTGCTCCTCGACGGGAATACTCACAAGGCAATTGATATCTATGACAATTCCATGTTCCTGATTGCGGTCTCGGATTATCTCTCGTTTATCAAAAATGACCGCAGGCAAGTTGCCCGCTGGCGCAAACTCTACGCGACCGTCCAAAAGAATTGTCGCACGTATCTCTGGGACCGAAAGGCGAGCAAGTTCATTCCACATATTTATCTTGATGGATCGCCCTTTCCCGCTGGCTTCGACGAGAACGCGATCCATTATCATGGCGGGACCACTCTGGCCATTGAAGCGGGCCTACTTTCCAAGAAGGAGATCGTTGCTTCGTTGTCCCACATGATTGAGAATGTACAGAGTTGCGGTGCCGCCTCTATTGGACTGACCGTTTATCCCCCGTATCCCCGAGGCTTCTTCCGAAACCCCATCATGAGTCCGTATTCCTATCAAAACGGCGGAGACTGGACTTGGTTCGGTGGACGGACGATCCAGGAACTGATCAAGCACGATTTGATCGGAGAAGCCTATCACGAAATCAAGCCGATGGTCGAACGGGTGCAGCGAGACAATGGGTTTTACGAGTGGTACACCACGGATAACCGACCGATGGGATCCGGAACGTATCGCGGAGCGGCAGGGGTGCTTGGCAGGGCGATTGAGATGTTGCTTTCATGGGCGGGAAAACATGCACACGCTCCTCCTGCTTTGGAAACACGTGGGAAACTGGCAGTATTGAAACACTGAGCCCGATCAGAGGGCTATCGCCAGCCGCCAGCGCATGATGTTCTCAAGGCGCGTGCGGTACAGGCGACCGACAACGGCGGGGGAAAACCGCTCGCGAATCGTCTGCTGCGCCTGCCGTCCCA
>Ga0187861_10000617_pt1 | contig 40725 bp, 39 predicted proteins | sample June2016WEW_10_1_3_FD_132986 | JGI IMG/M metagenome (GOLD analysis project Ga0187861, IMG submission 132986) | Peatland microbial communities from SPRUCE experiment site at the Marcell Experimental Forest, Minnesota, USA - June2016WEW_10_100 | ecosystem: Environmental > Terrestrial > Soil >...
CGCAGGCGCGCGGCCGTCATCGCACTGACTCTCTTCCATGCCTGGAGCCGAGCCAGGATTCGAGAAGCGGTTCGATGCGGGCGAACACCTCATCCGGGGTTCCCGCCGCATCGATGATGCAGATGCGGCCCTTGGACGACTCCGCCAGCGCCAGATACGCGGCGCGCACGTCCCGGTGAAAGGAAAGGTCCTCGTCTTCAAATCGCCCTTCCGCGCCGGAGGATCCGTCGGACTGGTTGCGCGATCGGGCGCGCGCGAGTCCGATCTCCGGATCCAGATCAAGCAAAATGGTCTTGTCGGGTTCAGGGATTGCGAGCAGCTGCGCCAGGCTCAGGACGGTCGCCGGGGGAATGCGCCGAGCGGCGCCCTGGTATGCGCGCGTGGCATCGTGGTATCGGTCCGATAGCACGGTGACGCCCTGCCGCAAGGCAGGCTCAATCAGCTCGTGCAAGTGCTGATAGCGGTCCGCGAGATAGAGCAAAAGCTCGCTCACGGGCTCGCGCACCGGACCTGCGGAATCAAGCAGGACTTGGCGCACGGCATTGCCGAAAGCGGTCCCTCCGGGCTCGCGCGTGCGCAGGCACAAAATGTTTTTGCGCTTGAGGTAGGCTTCGACGCGGCCGATCTGGATGCTCTTGCCGGACCCTTCAATCCCCTCGAACGTGATAAACATGTCGCGCCCTTGCCTGCGATGGGAAATACAAATAGAATTCGCTCGGCATCGCGGTGCAGCACGCAGAGTAGCAAAACATCGGGTTGGGAAACAACTCTGAATCCTTGCGGCCGCGATCGAAATGGCAGCCTATGGGCGGGATTGCGGACAATATACAGCTTATTCGGGACCGGATAGCGGCGGCCGCCCTAGCTTGCGGCCGGCAGCCGCAAGAGATCACGCTGGTAGCGGTCAGCAAGAATTTTCCGGCGGAGTGCATCCATGAGGCCATTGCCGCGGGGCAATTTCACTTCGGCGAAAATCGCGTGCAAGAGGCGGAATCCAAGATCCCCGGTTTCCGCGCGACGCCGGATCTGCATTGGCACATGATCGGGCACCTGCAGTCCAACAAGGCGCAGCGCGCCGCCGAGCTTTTCGACGTGATCCACTCGGTGGATTCGGTCAAGCTGGCCCGAAGGCTGAGCCAGGCCTCGGTTTCCCTGGGGAAGATCATCCCGATTCTGATCCAGGTGGATCTGGGACACGAAGAGACCAAGTTCGGCGCTGAGAGTCGCGAGGTCGCCGACATTACGAATGCTATTCTGAATCTCCAGGGGCTGCGCCTGGACGGGCTCATGACCATACCTCCATATTTCGAGGAGCCGGACCACGCGCGGCCTTATTTCGCCGCCTTGCGGGAACTGAGCCTTTCGCTTGCCAGGGAAATGCCGGGCTGTCTCGGGCGCGGGGATCTTTCCATGGGGATGAGCCATGACTTCGAGGCCGCCATCCAGGAAGGCGCGACTATTGTTCGCATCGGCACCGCCATTTTCGGAGAGCGCTCCCGTGGATAGCGGCGGCTGCCGGATCAGGGAAACGGCTGAGGGCCTGGAAGTGCCTCTGCACGTCCAGCCGCGAGCACGCCGCACCGAGCTCGTCGGAATTCACAACGGCGCGTTGAAACTGAAGATCTCAGCCCCTCCGGTGGACGACGCCGCGAACCGTGCCGTGGTGGAGTTCTTTTCCAAACTGATGGGGATCCCCAGATCCCGAATCCGGATTATTGCCGGCCTGAAATCGAGGGACAAAGTCCTGCGCATCTCCGGCGCATCTCTCCTCAATCTCCAGGCACTCCTCCCATAAACTTCGGGGTGTGCAACCCAAGAGCGCTGATGCCGGAGGCTTGTGAATTACCTGTGAAAATGGTTTTCAATTCACCTTGTTATCCATAGCAATGAAACAACTTGCGTGGATCTTTATGAACGTGGGGGTTTTGTGCATAACTTCGAGTGCATGCCGCGCGGGCCATCCAAGGTAAACAGATACACCGGAGGATGGCGGGCAAATTCACTCTCAGATCTCGACCAGATGCAGGTGGCCTTGGCGGCGATGTTCCTTGAGTACGCGTTGCGCTTCCAGAGCCAGAGCGGCGGGGACAAAGATGCGGATTTCAGTCAGTCCTTCGCCGGATACGGGATAGAGCTGCTGCGGATGTTCAGATGAATAATGGCAGGGAATACCGTAGCTTTCCAACAGGCTCTTGATTACGGACGCCTCGCTCGACTTCCCGGTGGTCGTGACCACCACGGGGGCCTCGCTGTTGCTACCCATTTCGCCGCCCATTCGACCCTACTTCTTGAAAGGGTCCTCGAATCTCACCTGGAATCCGGCGGCATGGTCTTTTTTGGCGCCCCCTGTGGAATTGTTTTTGGCCCTTTCTTTCGCTGAAAAGCCTGGAATTCATAGGTTACCCCTATCTTCAGCCCCGAGCCAGGGCTGAAGTGCTTGAGGCCGGCGAGGCCGGCGACATCCCAGCGCAGTCCTGCCGCATGCACACGCGCGCCCAGGAGAGCCTGAGAAAGACTCTCGTTGCCGACGCGCGGCGGTCCCTGGCGCCCGTTCACCTCTCCGACCAGTTCCAGCTTGTTTCTCACCGGAAGAACGAATGCGGCGCCGTAGGTGAGCAAATCGGCCTGCGTATTGGGAATGATAGAGGATCCGAGAATCGCCATGCCGATGTTTCCAATCACCTCTGCCTTGCCGAAGTGCTTGGCGACGAGGGTGCGCGCATAAAACTCCGTCTCGTCGGCGCCCAGCCCGCTTTCATTTGTGGCATTCGGGAGCTGAACGGCAAACTTGAATGAAATCGCCGGACGCTTCGCGCTTTCACCCGCGAGCTTCAGTTTCGTGCCCAGAATAATGTCGCCGAAATCGCTGGTGGAATTGCCGGCGAACGTGGGGGGGATGACTGGAGTCGTCCGGTTCGCCACAGTCAAAAAGTCGCGAAAAACGCCCGAGATTTGGAATTCCGCGTATTCCCCGACGCCGACGCGCACGGAGGTTACACCGAGCCGCATCAGGTCCCCTTCAAGACCCGACAACGTGTAAAGTTGCCGGTGGTAAAATTCGACCCCGAAGTCGGCGTGGACGATGCCTAAGGACAGCAGTTCGGGATTCTCGGTGACAAGCGGACGATCTTGCCCGAAGGCAGGAGCAGCTACTAACACTAGAGCCAGGAGTGCCACCTTTGTACGCACTTGCCCTCCTCTATCGAAGACCTGCAAGAATGACTCCCCGACAGTGCCATTCATGCCGGCTAAAGGTCTGATGATACCCTATCGCCGCGGGTTATCCAGGAGGAACTGGAGAATCGCAGAGGCTGCAAGAGCCGCAGTTTCGGCTCGCAGAACTCTCGGTCCGATGCTGACGATTCGGAAACCGGCTTCTCCGGCTGCACGGGTTTCCGTTTCTTCCCATCCGCCCTCAGGACCTACACAAAGCAGAACCTTTTTTGGTGTGAAGTCCGCCGCGTTCAGGCGCTCGTTCGCCCTTTCGTGAAGCATGAATCGGGCATACCCTGCATGCTCAGTTGATGTCAAGAGTGCATCAAACGCCAACGGTGGCCGGATCTTCGGAACCGTGAGCCTCCTGCTTTGCCTGGAAGCTTCCCGGAGAATGCGATCCCAGCGTTCCAGACGGGCTTCGAGCCGCGACGCCGGGATGCGCACGGAACAGAAACGAGTCTCGAGAGGAAGAAATTGATCTACTCCCAGCTCGGTTCCCTTTTGCAGCATCCACTCGAACCGGTCCAGCTTTATGAGGGCGGCAGCGAGCACGAATGTAGTGCCGGATTGTGCGGTGGAATCAAGTCGCGCGAGGGAGGCAATATGGGTCTCTTTGCCCAGGAACTCAACCCGGCCTGAGTAAGCGTGGCCCTCTCCATCGAACACTTCGACCTCATCGCCGGCACTGAGACGCAGGACGGCGCGCAGGTGATGGGCCTGCTCGGGTCCGAGGACGGCTGCTCCGTCCAGGATTTGATCTTTCAGGATGAAGAAGCGCCTTCGGGACATAGGCACCGACTACCCGAAGATATCTTTTACTTTCTCGAATATGTTTCGTTCGTGAGAGCTTTCGTCGTCTTTGTTCAGGCTCGCCAGGCTTTCATACAATTGGCGTTGCTCTCTGCTGAGGTTCGAGGGAATAACCACATTGACCGTGACGAACTGATCTCCACGCCCCCGCTCGTTCAAACTGACTATGCCTTTGTTGCGCAGCCTGAATACGGTGCCTCCTTGCGTTCCTTCGGGAAGCTTCAGCTTCTCCTCGCCTTCGAGGGTGGGCACGGCGACGTCGGCGCCGAGAACGGCCTGTGTGATTCCAATGGGTATCTGGCAGTAAATGTTGTTCCCCTGGCGCTGGAAAAACGGGTGCTCTTCAACGAGGATGACCACATAGAGATCGCCCGCCGGTCCGCCTCGTCCACCCGCCTCACCTTCTCCCTGAATACGCAGCCGCGAGCCGTTGTCCACGCCCGCGGGAATCTTCAGCTCGAGCACTCTTTCTTTCCGCACGAGGCCGCGGCCATGACAAGCGTCGCAAGGGTCGCGAATAATCCGTCCTTCACCATTACATTGATGGCAAGCGCGGCTGATGGAAAAAAAGCCCTGCTGATAACGTACCTGGCCGGCGCCCTTGCATGTCGGGCAGGTCACGGCGCTCTTTCCCTTCGTGGCACCGCTTCCCCCGCATGCGCTACAGGTTTCCTGGCGCGGAATCTTGATTTTTGTCTTGAGGCCGAAGGCGGCATCTCGAAAAGAGATCTTGAGGTCGTAGCGAAGGTCCGCGCCGCGTTCGGGCCCATGACGACGCCTGGACCCGCCGAAGAGGTCTCCAAACCCGAAAAAGTCTCCGAGTATGTCGCCAAAATCGCTGAAGATCGCGGGATCGAAACCGCTGAAACCGCCCTGCATGCCGCTGTGTCCAAAACGATCGTACCGGGCGCGTTTTTCCGGATCGCTCAAGACGCTGTACGCCTCGGCGGCCTCCTTAAACTTCTCCTCGGCTTCTTTGGATCCCGGGTTTTTATCGGGGTGGTATTTGACGGCGAGCCTGCGATATGCGCTCTTGATCTCCTGATCGGAGGTATCTCGGGAAACACCGAGCACCTCGTAGTAGTCTCTCTTCTGGTTCAAACGACTCACTCCACGCTACGGTTTTTTCCCGTTCGCCTCGTCCAGGGCAGATTTCATCAGTCTTTGCAGGTCCTGTTCCTCGACATCCGCATCCGGATCCTTCTGAGGCTGGGCACCGGCGTCGGCGGGCAGGTTGAGCATTGCCGCCGTCAACTTCGCGGCTCCCGATTCCAGCTCCGTTAGCAGGTCCCTGAAAACACCCGGGTTCGCCTCTTTCTCAGGCAGCGATCTTGTTTTCAGGATCGCTTCTTTAATGGATGCCTGGTCTACATTGCTCAGAAGCCAGCCGAACTCCCCGAAACTCCTGGCAATCGTAGCAACATGGCCCTGAATGCGGTTGCGCAACTCCGCGCACTCCTTCAGTCTTCGATCGCCCTCGGCAAACTGGCGTGCTTCGAAGATCATCTGATCGATTTCTTCCTTGCTTAGTCCCGTCGAAGGCGTGATGCGGACGACTTGTTCCTTTCCAGAAACCTTGTCGCGCGCCGACACGCTCACGATTCCGTTGGCGTCGATGTCGAAGCTGACCTCGATTTGCGGCGCTCCACGGGGCGCTGGGGAGATGCCGACCAGCTCGAAACGAGCCAACGAGCGGTTGAATTGTACCAAATCACGTTCGCCCTGATAAACGTGCACTTCCACGGCGGATTGGTTGTCGGCTACGGTGGTAAAGACCGTCGTCTTTCTCAGGGGAATGGTCGAGTTATGCTCGACGATCCGCGCGAATAGCCCGCCTTGGGTTTCCACACCCAGCGTAAGTGGCAACACGTCCAGGAGAACGATGTCTTTCAACTCGCCGTCGAGTACGCCGCCCTGCAAGGCGGCCCCCACGGCGACGACCTCATCAGGATTCATTTCCGCGGAGGGTTGCTTCCCGAATATCTTCGCCACATGCCGTTGAACCGCGGGCGTACGCGTCTGCCCGCCTACCAGGATGACCTTGTCGATCTCGGCAGGCTTGAGTCCCGCGTCTTTCAGCGCCTGCTCGCAGTAAGAGGTCGTGCGCTCGATCAATACCTGGACCAGAGACTCAAACTTCGCGCGCGTGAGAACTTTGTCGAAGTGCTTGGGGCCCTTGGCATCTCCGGCGATGAAGGGGAGATTGATGTGTGTTTCCACCATGGTGGAAAGCTCGCACTTCGCTTTTTCGGCCGTTTCCTTGAGCCTTTGGCGCGCGAGTATATCCTCGCCGAGGTGGATGCCGCACTCGGCTTCAAACTCGCCAATCATCCATTCCATGATGCGCTGGTCGAAATCTTCGCCGCCGAGAAAGCTGTCGCCGCAGGTCGAAAGCACCTCGAAAATGCCTTTGTTCAATTCGAGGATCGAGATGTCGAAAGTTCCCCCTCCCAAGTCGAAAATCGCTACGCGCTCCCGTTCCTTCTTTCCCAGTCCATAAGCCAGCGCGGCCGCGGTCGGTTCGTTGATGATACGTCTCACATCGAGCCCGGCTATCCGGCCGGCATCCTTTGTGGCCTGGCGCTGCGAATCATCAAAGTAGGCGGGCACCGTGATGATCGCTTCCGTTACCGTTTCGTTGGTGAATTCCTCCGCCATTTTCTTCAGGTACTGCAGAAGCATGGCGGAGATCTCTGGAGGGCTGTAGTCCTTGCCCTGGATTGAGATGCGAACGTCTCCCTTATCTGAAGCGGCAAGCTTGTAGGAGAGGTACGATTTAAGCCTCTGAACTTCCGGGGAGTCAAATCTGCGACCCATGAGACGCTTAACGGCATAGACTGTATTCCCGGCATTCGTCACCATCTGGCGCTTGGCGATCTGGCCAAGCAGCCGATCGCCTTTTCCAGCGAAGGCAACGATTGAGGGAGTAGTCCTGCCCCCCAAGCTGTTGGGCACAATTTGAACCGCGGAGCCCTCGAGGACAGCAACACACGAGTTGGTCGTGCCGAGATCAATTCCGATGGTTTTGGCCATGTTTCACTATTGAGTGGCGCCTTCGTTGGTTTTTAGCCGGATATTGCTGGCGACAACCACCTGTGCCGGCCTGAGCAGGTGGTCCTTGAAAAGATAGCCGCGCCTAAGTTCCTCGATGACCGTATTGTCTTCGAATTCCAGTGTTTCCTCGCGAGTCAACGCCTCATGAAAATGGGGATCGAATTTGTGCCCTTTGGCTTCGATGGGAATTACCCCCAGACGGCTAATAGTATCGACCAGCTGTTTGTAGATGAGCTCCACACCTTCCCGATATTTCCGCAAGGTTGCCGCCTGTCCGGTCTCTTCCTGGAAGCTTTTCAACGCCCGTTCGCACCCATCTAGGATTGGCAAGAATTCCTCGATTACCGAGCTCATCACCAGCGTCGTCGTCTCCGCGCGCTCTCGATCGCTGCGCTTGCGGTAATTCTCAAATTCGGCCGCTTTGCGCAGAAATCGGTCTCGCCACTGATCCGCGTCGGCTTTTGCTGCCGCCAGGTCTGCCTGGAGCTGCACCGACTCGTCCTCCCGGGTTCCCTGCGTCCCGGAATCCGACTCATCCGACACGGCGGCCTTCTGTTCAGGAGCCGCCTCAGGGACGTCCGGCACATTGTTGGTCCTCTTCGAAGTCATACTCGCGTTCCTTCACTGCCCATGACACGGCCAAAAATCCTGGCTACATATTCGACCAGGGATATGGCCCGGGCATATTCCATGCGGGTAGGACCCAGAATCCCAAGAGATCCGATGGTCCTTTCATCCACGACATACCTCGAGGCGATCAGCGTGCAGTCCTCCACGCCGGGAAGAGCGTTTTCAGTTCCGATCGTGATACGCACCTCCTGGGTGTCGCCATGTATGCATTCGGATATGAGGGTCGCCAGCCGGCTCCTATGCTCGATGGTCTCAAAAAGGACCCTCATCCTTGTAATATCGGAGAACTCAGGATTCTTGATTAGATTTGAGGCGCCATCCAGATAAACCTCGGATTCGGATTCTTCGGCAGTCTCCGAGAAAGTCTCGGCGCTCAGCAGGATCACGCGACGTACAAGCTGGTCGTAGCGCGCCTTCTCCTCCCGTATCATTTTTGACAATAGCAATTTGATCTCTTTGAGCGTCTTATCTTTGAAGTGGTCGACGATGTAGCGCGCCGCCTGATCGAGTTCCGTCTGGCTGAACTCCTCTGTGGGATGGATGACTCGGTTTTGCACGATTCCCGACTTCGATACCAGGATGATCAGGATCCGATTATCCGACAGCTTCATGAACTGGATGTGTTGGAGTGCCACTTGGCTGATGGGGGGCGAAACCACGATTCCCAGGTTTTGAGACACATGAGAAAGAACCTGGCAAGTGCGCGTCATGAGCTGATCAGGGTTGTCTTGCGACATCAGGCTGCGATCGATCAACTGGCGTTCCCCAAGCGAGATCTCCTGCTTTTCCAGCATATAATCGACATAGAGGCGGTAAGCCTTGTCCGTCGGAATTCGCCCGGCAGAGGGGTGCGGTTGACGCAGATAGCCCATCTCCTCCAGGTCCGCCATGATATTGCGCACCGTGGCAGGGCTCAGATGCTCGTGGCTCCGGCGGGCGACGGTGCGGGAACCCACCGGCCTACCCGTGGCTACAAAGGTCGAGATCGCCCATTGGAGGATCTCGCGAGATCGTTCATCGAGGCTAAGGCCGGGTTTGGCATCCATAAGATATTGACCGATTTCAATTTCCTCGGATTTTCCCGCTTGGGCAGCGGTGGTAGCGAGATATGTCCACTCTATCTCCAGACTCCTCCCACGGAAACATTATAATATGCCACAAGTCAAAGTCAACCAAGCCTTTATCTGCGGTCGAGATACTGCAACTACAACCCGGGGAGCATGTCCATAAGCGCTAACTTAAGCCGTTACCCCCACCTGGACTTGGACCTAGACTTGGTCTTGGACTTGGACGTTCTTGTGCTAGACACATTTTCGAGAACCTCCTGCTTGGGAAACTTCACGTCAGGAAGGATAGTCCACGTCCACGTCGAGGTCCAAGTCCACGTCGAAGAGCTACAGCGAGCATATCTTGGCGCCGAGATGAGCTTACGCCCTGAGCTGCTGCTACTTTCTAAAACTGAAACTCCGTTCCTATACCTCGTCTGGCAGCTTCGTCGAAAACGGCTTTGGCGGCCGAGACATCCTGGATTGCCAATCCCACGGATTTGAAAAGTGTGAGATCTTCCGCCGATGTTCTTCCGGGAACCTTACCGAGGATGACATCTCCCAGATCGCCGGCGACCTTATCCCAAGTCCATGTACCTTCTTGTGCTGGGATCAGGAAATCCCCAGCCTCGGCTTTGCAGGCCGCCGTGAGATCGCACACGATCCGGCTGCGATGCACGGTGAGCGTGTCGAGCTCGCGCATCTTCGGGGTATGAGAGCCAATGCCGTTGATGTGCGTCCCGTTTCTGAACCAGCTGCCCTCGACGATCGGTTCCGAGGCGCTCGTGGCAAGCACCACGATCTCCGCCTGTCGCACGGCCCCGGCTGGATCGCGTGCCAGTTCGACGGGGACTCCGGTTTTTTCCGTGACCTTGCGGGCAAAAGCCAGCCGGGCATCTTCGGAATCCACCGACCAGACCAACAGCTTGCGGAGTGGCCTCGCCTCGTGAATCGCCAGCACCTGGGTAAATGCTTGCACTCCAGAGCCGAAGATCATGCCGACGCTTGCCTCCGGTCTGGCCATGTATTTCGTGGCAACGCCGGCGACGGCGCCTGTACGCATGGCGGTGAGGAACCCGCCGTCCATTATCGAAATGGGAAATCCCGTATCCTCATCGAGAAGGAGGATGGTTCCCAGCACCGAGGGCAGGCCGTGCTTTTTAACATTGTCCTTGTAGACCGTCACCACTTTGGTCCCGAGGGCTCCCAGGTTTCGAATGTACGCGGGCATAAATAGCGCCAATCCAGCCTTTTCGGGCAGTGCGATCGGCGTGCGCTGCGGCATGGAGGCATCGCCCTGAGCAAGGCCGGCGAACGCTTTTTCCACTGCCTCCATGCACATCTTCATTGTGAAGAAGCTCTCCATTTCCTTGCGCGACAGAAGTAGGGTTTTCATGGCACCTCCGAAACGATTGAAGGGTGACGATTGACGAATGCCGGGCGACGGGTTCCTGCATCATCACCCGTCATTCGCCACGATTGATCAGGCTCGAGCGTGCTTGTGGCCGTGCTGGGTCATGAACTTTTCCAGCCGGTCAAACGCCTCTTCCAGAATCTCTTCCTGGGGGAGAAAAACGATCCGCATGTGGCGGGTACCTGGCCGTTGGCCGAACCCGCCGCCGTGCACCACGACCACTCCGGTCTCCTGGATAAGATCTCCAACGAATTCCTCGTCCGGCTGTTCGATGTGAAGACGTGGAAAGGCATAAAAGGCAGCCGTCGGCTTCACACAGGAAATGCCGGGTATGGCGTTCAAGCGGCGGTGGGTGATGTCGCGCCGGCGGCGGAGCTTCGCCTTCACTTCCGCAAGGTGATCCTGAGGACCTTCGAGCGCCGGCTTGACAGCATATTGCAGCGGTGTCACCGCGCACAAACGGGCTCTGAGACACTTGTTGACGGCCTCGATGTACTCCGACATCATCGCTTGCTTCCCTGTCACGATCGCCCAGCCGATGCGGAACCCGGGCACCAGGTAACTCTTGGCAAGTCCGTTAAACGTGACTATTGGCGCCTCATCCGAGAGCGATGCGATCGAAATGCTGTCCTCGCCGTCAAGCACCAGCTTGTCGTAGATCTCGTCCGAGAAGATCATGAGATTGTGCTTCAGACTGAGGTTAACGATCTCCTCGAGGACCTCCCTCGAGTACCTGGAGCCGGTAGGATTGTTGGGGTTGATCAGAACCAGGGCACGCGTTCGCGGGGAGATCTTTTTCTTCATATCGGCAATATCCGGTTCCCAGTTGTTCTCCTCGTCGAGGTAATAGGGAACGTTTTGCGCCTGCAGTTTCCCGAGAACGGCCGTGTAAAGCGGATACCCCGGAGACGGCGTCAGTATCTCGTCCCCCGGATTCAGCAAAGCCGTCAGGCAAAGCTCGATGCCTTCGGAGGCGCCGGAAGTGACGAACAGATCGAGCCAGCTCTTGATTCCCTTTCGTCTGGCGGCATTGCCGATCGCGTCGCGAGCTTCCTGGACCCCTGACGAATTTGCATAGCCCGTGTGATTATCGAGCAGCGCTTTATAGCATGCTTCGATCATGTGCGGCGGCGTTTTGTAGTCGAACACCATCGGGTCGCCGATGTTGAGATAGAGGAGCTGCTTTCCTGCGGCTTTCGCCTGTTCCGCTTTTTTCAAAATGTCGCGAATCGCGTATTCGACTTTTTGCGTGCGCTCCGCAGGATGGATCATCGGAATCTCCTTCTAGATGGCCCCATGGGTACGCTATCCGCAGCGGATCTTGAGCAGCACCGGGGCGATTGAAGGCTCAGCATAGCCCTTTCAAACGGCAATTTCAAATCACGTGTCAAAACTGGGGGTGCGCATTGCGAGAGGGCTGTGACGCGCGCCTATTTTTGACTGAAAGGGAATCTGCCAGCAGGGAGGAAGGAGATGATTTCGGATTGCAGGAATTGGGAATGAACCCAAAATCCGCAATCCGAAATCGAAAACCCGAATTGGATCCTATGGCATTACAATACTCGTGTAACCAGTCGAGGTGGCGGGCTTGCCGAAGGCGTCCATTGCGATGCGCCCGGAGGCATCCATTGGAACGCGGAGGATCTTGAGAATCACCGCCTGGCCGCTCTTCAGACCTTTGAGAATATCCAGGAGGTCCTGCGCGACCTCGATCTTTTTGCCATTGGCCGTCTGGACGATGTCGAAATTTCCTGCCTGATTTCGCTGCCCTACGAGCCCGGCATCCTCTGCCAGGCTTCCCGGGCTGACCGAAACCAGTAGCGCGCCACCGGAAATATTGAGACTCTGAGCAAGGCGCGTAGGAACGTTGTCGATGTTCATGCCGATTTCGGTCTTGGGTTCTGCCTTCGGCTCGAAGCTGATGCCTTGCTTCGCCTGTTCCTGGAGGGGCCTCTCTGCCAGTGTCACACTGAAGTCCTTGACCGTCCCGAAGCGCACGGCCTTGACATTGACGGTTCGCCCCGGCGGGGTGTTCGCGGCGGCGAGGCGAAGCTCCTGGACGCTTGTTATTTTCTTGCCATCAAATTCGATGATCACATCCTCGGGCTTGATTCCCGCTTTGGCGGCAGGGCCGTTCTCTTCGACCAACCCCGTGATGAGCACGCCCTTGCCCTGCTTCACGCCGAAGTAGTCGGCCATTGCCGGAGTAAAGGGAAACTCGATGTTCATATTCACGCTCAGATATCCGCGGCTGACTTTCCCTTTTTCCAGGATCTGGTTGTAGACTTCTACGAAAATGTGCGCCGGCACGGCGAATCCCACTCCAGCATTGGCGCGGTTCGTCGTGTTGATGAAGCTGTTGATGCCGATGACCTCTGCGTTCATGTTGACCAGAGGGCCGCCGCTGTTGCCCGGGTTGATGGCCGCATCCGTCTGCAGATAATCATTGAATAGCATTTGTTGTTGATCCGCGCTCTCGACACTTTCAAAAACGCGGCCGATGGCGGAGACGATGCCGGCGGTGACGGACTGTTCCAATCCGAAGGGGCTGCCGATCGCGATGACCCAGTCGCCGACCTTCATTGCTCTCGAGTCGCCGATCTTCACATAGGGAAATTCCTTGTCGCCGTCGATTTTGATGACGGCAATGTCCGACAGCTCGTCGCCTGCGATGACTCGCGCCTGGTATTCCTTTCCGTCCTTCACATTCACTTTGATCTTGGTCGCATCCGCCACAACGTGGTTATTGGTGATGATATAACCTTTCGGATCGACGAAGATCCCGGAACCAAGGCTGCTGAGGGTACGCTGTTGCTGAGGCGCGTTGGGAAACATTTGCCCGAACCAATCCGGCATCTGTTGGTTGTTTCGCCCTGACCCTCCGGGGCGCGTCGTGAACGAGATGACGGCCTCGGTATTGATGTTGACCACGGCAGGGCCGACTCTCTTCGCGACTTCCTCGAACGCCTGCGACATAGCCTGGATTCCCGGGTTTGCCAGGGACGTCCCGCCGCTTTGGATTTTGAGCTGGCTGTCCCCTGGCCCCATGGCTATGGCTCGATGGGATATCAAAGTTCCAATCCCAATCCCCAGACACAGAACGAATAGGACCACGAAGAATGAAACCAGATGTTTTGACAGGCGCTGTTCGCGCGCTTCGTAGATCATGCCCTTACCTCCCTAAAGTTGTTGCATACGCTCAACATTTTACGTGAAACTCCAGGGGTAGTTCCAAACTTAATTAGAGGCGCGGCGATTCAGACAGTGACGAGCCCCCCAAAGCGAGGACCCGTCCACAGCCCAAAGTGTGAGCCCCATAAGCGCTAACTTAAACCACTTCCCCCACGTGGACCTGGACATGGACCTAGACGTGGACTTGGACGTTCTTGTACGGGAGACATTTTCAAGAACACCTGGTCACGCATATGAGCCTTCTTAGCATATATGTATCTGTATGCATGCAACGTGATACAATGCTATCAGGAGGTGACGTATGGGTACAGCAATATCGGTGAGGCTTCCCAAAGAGCTGGCGGAGCAGCTTGACCACATCGCCAAAGAAACCGAGAGGCCGCGTTCGTACATCCTTCAAAAGGCTCTCGAATCCTACATTGAAGACTATTCCGATCTTCAAATAGCCCTCGACCGTCTTCTTGATAAAACGGATCCGGTGGTTTCCAGTAAAGAACTGAGGAAGTCTCTTGGCTTATAATATTGTTTATAAGACATCCGTCGAGCGCGACCTCAAGAGTCTCTCAAAGGTAGAAGCCGCAAAAATCCTCGCTAAGATCGAAGGCGGACTCGCCAGGAAGCCAGAAACATCTCCGGTACTCAAAGGACGCTTCATTGGCCTCCGCAAATATCGCGTCGGCGATTATCGGGTGATTTATGCCATACTCGGTGACGATGTTTTGATTCTCAGGATTGGTCACCGGTGCGAAGTTTATCGGCGCAAGATCTGACAATCGCGGTCCAGCGAGAGCGCGCCGCCTGAAGCAGGATCACATCCAAGTCGAAGTCCACGTGCCGTAGCAATCTTATGTTAGCACTCGTGGGGCTCGTGCCCTGTCGCCGTGTTATGCTTGTCCTGGACCCTCGAGTGACGACATGCGTGAAAAGATTGCCGGTTATCTTGCGAAGGCAGGTCGGCCACTTTCTGCTGAAGAGATTCTGCGCGACGTACTGAACATTCACTCTCCCAACTCCTTCGCAGCCGACAAAGTTCTGAGAGGCATCCTGAAACACGATGAGCGGTTTCAGGAGAGGCACGGCCTCTGGCACTTTAAGGCTCTACCGCCCGCCGGCCCGCTTGAAACCGCTGTGCTCTTCCTCCAATGGACTGTGACGCATCCTCGTTTTTATCGGGGGGCACTTCATCTCCCCGGAACCGGCACATCCTGCGAATTTCAATTCCAGGGCGACGCGGCGGTTTCAAACCGGGAAGCTCTCCGTGCGGCGCGCAGGGAAGCGCAAGACCATTTACTGTTGGTCTGGAGCGTGCGCGAACTTCAGATCTGGAACCGGCTCTTGCGATCCGTGGGCATTTCGGAGTGGGATGGAGGGTCCCTGAAATTGAGCGCGCTTGCCGGGCGCGCCCTTCCGCGGAGATCGCGGCCCCGCCACCCTGAAGACCTGGCCTCCACTTTGAATCTGCCTCCGCCGGACACCGAACAGCCTGCCTCGATGGCTCGATTCCTCGCTAGCGCGTTCGAAGGCCTGGTTGATCTGGTCCCAATCAATCGCCGCCACAGTCCGGAAGAGATAGAGCGTTGGATCGAAGAAGCGGTGGTCAAGGTCGATTTCAGCAGGTTTGCATTCGGCCGCGACCTGCTCACGCGCGTCCCGGCGTTACCCGGCGTCTACCTGATGAGAGACCGGGCTGGCGAGGTGATTTACGTTGGCAAGGCCGGAAACCTGCGGCGGCGGTTGCGATCTTACTTTGCGCCGCGAGCACTCGAAGATGCCAAAGTGGCAAGAATCCACAGCCAGCTCTATTCCCTTGAATTTCAAACCTGCGCGACAGAAGTAGAAGCGCTCCTTCTGGAGATGCGCCTGATCAGGGACTTTCACCCCGCCATCAATCTTCAGACAGAAGTCCACGAGCAGCCGGGCCGCTATGGCCGCGGGCGCAATCTGCTGCTTCTGGTCCCTGTCGGTGATGCTGCCAAGATCTACTTTCTGAAGAACGGTGCGTTCGTCGCCGAGCAATCTGTGCCGCTCGGCGGCGCTCCCTCCAAAAAACTGGGCGCAAAAATACGAAGCCTGTACTTCAGAACCCGGCGGAGCGAACCTGAAGGAATCGACGAACGGGAAAATGAAATCGTGGCACGTTGGATCTCCAAAAACAGAAGGCGCCTGAACTTTCTTGATGTGGATGGGGCCGGCACGTGCGAGTCGGTACTGAGGCAGCTCGGAGCATATTTCAAAGATCCGGACAGGCTGACCCGCAAAGTCTATTACCGCTGAAACCGTGGAAAACGCCTTGCCCCTTTTTCTTCACGATGATATTTGGGCTACATCGCGGTAGAATCGGTCGGCAGGCTCGAATGGCCCGTGGTTATCGAGCTACGGCACCCAACCTATAATGCGGAGGAAGAAGATGGAAGAACTGCTGGGTCACCAATTCGTGGGAGTTGTGGAAAAGGCGGCCATGGCCTGCGCGCGCACCATGGGACTCGGAGACCGGAACTACTCCGACAAGGTGGCGGTGGAAGCCATGCGCGAGGCGATGTTGAGCCTCCCCATTGACGGCACGATTGTCATCGGGGAAGGCGAACGCGACGAGGCCCCGATGTTGTACATCGGCGAGAAAGTGGGCCGGGGTCCCGGAGATGCCGAGCACGAGCATGCAGTCGTGGACATCGCCGTTGATCCCCTGGAAGGCACGAATTTGTGCGCCACCGGAACGAACAATGCCATCGCGGTCCTGGCGGCCTCGGAAAAGGGCGGGCTGTTGAACGCGCCCGATTGCTACATGAATAAGATCATCGTTGGCCCATCCAGCCGGGGCGCGATCGATATCGACGCTCCCGTAAAAGACAATCTGAAGGCCATTGCCAAACGTCTCGAACGCGACGTCGAGGATCTCGTGGTGGTCGTGTTGGACCGTCCCCGGCATCAGGATCTGATTCGCGACATTCGCCAGGCGGGCGCGCGCATCCGCCTGATCGGAGACGGCGACCTTTCAGCGGGAATCTCGGCGGCCGTCGTCGGCACTGGTGTGCACGCGGTAATGGGCATCGGCGGCGCCCCCGAAGGCGTGCTCGCGGCCGCGGCGCTGCGCTGCCTGCACGGGGAGATGCAGGCACGGCTGGTTCCCGCCAAACCGGATCACGAGAGGCGCCTTAAAGAAATGGGGATCGACGACTTGAAGCGGGTCTATCAGACGGAAGATCTCGCTCCCGGCAGAAGGATGATTTTCGCTGCCTGCGGGGTAACCGACGGCGCCCTGCTCAAGGGCGTGCGTTTCTTCGGCGGAGGTGCGCGCACACACACGCTGACCATGACCCTCGAGTCGCGGAAAATCCGATTTATCGACGCGGTGCATCTGGAGCATCATGGCGTAAAGGTGCAATTCTAAAGGCGCGCTTCCAAGCGGCGAAGTTGCCGCCTGCACGCCATGCGTCGAGCGCTGCCATACCCGCGTCTTCTCCTCCTTGCGCGAGCATGTACTCGACCCAGGCCCAGCGCGCGGAGGTGGGGCGGATCTCGACTTTGTCTTTCAAACAGGCTCGCAACCTTGCCAGCTTATTTTCCAGCGAGGAAATGGGCTCGAAAGGGGCTCCATCCAGAGGCGTGTTGCGCTTGGCCACAAAGGGGGAGATCGCCAGGGACACAGGCGTTATGCGCGCCAGCTCCATACAAAAGCGCGCGAGTTCGTCGATGTCCGCCAGCGTTTCATCCGGCAGTCCGATCATTTCGTAGAGCTTCAATTGCTCATATTTGTATTTGTGCGCCAGTTCCGCCGCCCGGATCAGATGCCCCTCGTTCGTCCGGCGCTGCACCGCATTCCGCAGGCGTTGTGAGGCGCCGTCGGAAGCAGTCGTCAAGGTCCGGTATCCGCCCGAGCGCAGCAACTCGACAAGTTCGTCATTCAGGCGATCCGCGCGCAGGCTCGATATGCCGATCTCCCGCCCACTTTCCACGATTGCCCGCACGACGTCCTTGATTCTCGGATGGTCGGTCACGGCCGCGCCTACCAGTCCGACGCGCCGTGCAACATCCGGAACCAGGGACAGCACCTTTTCAGGCGGCACAAGACGCATGCCGCCGTTGGTCGTGCGCCGCATGACACAGTAGGTGCAGCCGCGAGAACAACCGCGCTCGGGCTCGATCAAGAACATCGATCTCAAGACCGTGTTTCGGGTGAGGATCTGCGAGCGCGCCGGCAGACGGTCGTCGCCCGCCTTGGCAATCGCCGACAAGCCGGGGGTCTGCCCGGGCACGAAGGATGACGGCAGCGAGGCAAAGTGGCGGAGCAGATCCTCACGATCGCCGCTCGCGGCCGCGTCCAGAAAGGCGTGGATCAACTCCTCCCCTTCGCCCAAGAGAATCAAATCGACGAACGGCGCCAGAGGCAGCGGATTCGAAAACGTCAGCGGTCCGCCTGCTATCACCAACGGGTGCCGGCTGCCACGATCCGCGCGCAGCGGCGGTATTCTGCAAAGATCCAGCATCTCCAGAAGGCCGGCGATCTCCAGTTCGTAGGAAACCGAGAAAGCAATGACAGGAAAGCTGCCCAGCGGAGTCTCGGTCTCGTAAGTAAATACCGGCAATCGCAATTGCCGGTGCGCTTTCGCATCGTCGGGCAAAAAGGCGCGCTCCGCGGCGGCGCCCGGATGCAGATGGATTTCGCGGTAGATGGTTTGAAACCCGAGCGAACTCATTCCAATCGAGTATTGGCTCGGATAGCAGAGCGCGATTCGGAGCGGCGCATGGACGCGAAGCGCCCCCAGTTCCTCGTTCGCGCGCGCTCTCACCTGAGAGATGATTTCCCAGGAATTCATGGCTGCCTGCCGCCGGACACTCAGACTCCGCGTAAGACGCCTGGCCAGATGATCTTGTGCAGCTGCACCTGCATGCGCACCCGGAGCCCGCAATCCATGACCCAGCGAGCAAGGTCCGAATAAGGAAGCACGTTGTAAACCGGAGAGAAGAGCACGACCCCGACCCGCGAGGGCAAGTCGTGCTGGACGATAACCTCAAGGGCCCAGTCAAAATCGGCCCGGCCCCCGACTACAAACTTGACTTCGTCATTCGGAGTCAAATGCTCGATGTTTTTGTAATCGTTGTGTTCGTGCATGCCGCTGGATGGGCACTTCAGGTCCATGATTTTGTGCACGCGCCGGTCCACACCCTCCAGCGGGACCTGCCCTCCCGTTTCCACGCACACGGTGTATCCGGTGTCGAGCAGCCCTTGAAAAAGGCGGTGGACTTCCGGATGGAGCATCGGCTCTCCGCCGGTCACAAGGACAAGCCGCGCAGGATAAGCGGAAACCGTCGCAAGGATTTCTGTTTGCGACATCTCCTTCCCTTCGGAGAAGGCATACTCCGTGTCACAGTAGGAGCATCGCAAATTGCAGGCAGTCAGGCGGATAAAGGCGCTTGGCCATCCGGCAAAACTCGACTCACCCTGGATACTGTAAAAAATCTCATTCACTTTCATGGCCAGAACTCATTCTATCAAGTGCAGGTTGCCTCGGATAGATCCGCATGGGGTTTGCGCGGCGGGCTTAATGTGCGAAATTGGTGACTGTCACCAATTTCGGAGTTCATCCGGTTCCAGCTTGATGACGACAGCCGTAATATTGTCCGGCCCGCCTTCCTCATTTGCAGCTGCCACCAGAAAATCAGCAATTTCACGAGGTGTCTTTTGCGGATCGGAGAGCGCCTTGCAGATACGTTCCTCCGGGACAGTATCCGTCAGACCGTCGGAGCACAGGAGATAAATGTCCCCGGCGAGCGCCTCTCCTTCCAGAACATCGATGTCTACCTGCGGATGAGATCCGATCGAGCGCGTGATCAGGTTCTTTTGCGGATGTCGGATCAGCTCCGACTTTTGCATCATGCCGTTTTCATAAAGGGGCCAGACCAGCGAGTGGTCGCGGGTAAGCTGATCGAGAATGCCGCTGCGGAGCCTGTAGGCGCGCGAGTCGCCCGCATGGGCGATGCAATACTGGCGGCCGCGAAACAGCAGGGCGGTCAGTGTGCTGCCCATGCCGGCCAGGGCATGATTCTCTCGTTGCGCATCAAAAACGCGGGCGTTTGCTTGCAGCGCCCCCAGCCGCAGAACGTCCGCGAGTCTGCCATGGTCTTCCGCGTGGGTCTTAATCCAGTCGTCAACGGACGATGCAGTCAGCTGGCTGGCGATTTCACCGGCTGCGTGTCCTCCCATTCCATCCGCCACCAGGAAGAGCCCAGTCTCTCCGTTTTCCACGTAAGAGTCTTCGTTGGAGGTTCTGACTCGTCCCTGGTTGGTCTGGCTACCATGCAAGATCTGCAATTCTCACCTATCCCGCTTTGTGACGTTTTCAAAACAGATTTTATAGCACGCGCATGCTGTTAGCTTCAAGGTGCGCCGATAAGGGTCAAATCAGACGCTGGCGGTCCATGGTCTGGAGTCTCTGTGTTATCATTGGGGGTTGTACGGATTTCACGGCGCCAGTTTGCCGCCAATGAAGGCCAAATTATATGAAGCCCGGGCATGCTCAAATCAAATCGATTCTGCTTACGGTCTGCGTGCTTGCGTGGAGCGCCGGCGCCGTGTTTGCCGGCGTCAGCCGCATCATCCAGGAACGTTACCGCGGCAATTATGAAAACAAAGCCCTCTACCTGAAGATACCGATCATCTCGGACAAACAGTACGTGTACATCACCGGCCAGAGTTTTCGGAATGACCAGGGGCTTGCGGGGGCTACACCGCGTTTCAAGGTGGGAGAACAGGTGCGCGTGCTTGGCCTCGACTTTGGGGGAGACGAGATCAAGTTCAAGCTCGGCGCCATCACGGGCACCGCGATTGCGGGCACCACTGTTATCGAACTGGTTTACAAGTTCGACGCCCCTCTGCAGGACAGTTTCCCCAACAGCGGTGTTTTCGACAAGGCTCTTGCGGCGACCTTCACCGAGGGTTTGAAGTACACCGAGCTGGATGACGCAAAGCGAAATTACGTGGAGCAGGAATTCGAGCGCATTTCGCGCGAGATCGCAACCGCATCCGGCACCGATCGGGACACGGTCTTGAAGTACGTGGCGCCGCAGCTGCCCGCCTACCAGGACGCAATGCGGGAAATCACGAATCTCCAGAATCGAAACCAGGATCTCAGCCGGCAAGTCACTCAATCGCAAGGCGAGAATCGCAAGCTCGAATCTGATTCGAAGAGCCAGCAGGCCGAGATCACCCGACTGCGTAACCAGGCATCGAGCCTGCAGGAGAAGATGGACAACTCCTCCTCCCAGCTTCAGAGACTGAGCGATGACCTGCGCAGCGCCCGCGGAGTTTCGCAGAGTTACCAGCGGGAATTGGCGAACCTGGAACACTCTCTGAAGATCAAAATCGATCCCAACCGGGACCTTGCGTCGCAGATCGCCGAGCTGGGACAAGTGATGCAGAAAATACAGAAGGACAACGACGACCTCCAGAACGAGAATGGATCCCTGCATTCCAACCTCGACAAAGAACAATCAGACAACGCCAAGCTGTCGGGAGAGAATCAGGACCTCAAGAATTCGGTCCGGCAGAAGGACGACACCATCAAGACCCTCACTTCGAAGGAGGATTCCCTCGCACGCCAGTATTTCATGCTCAAACAGACCAAGGAGAACCTGGAAAACGTCACGCTTTCGATCGCCAATTTGAACACGCGCCTTGTGGAGGAAAAGACCGACGGAGGCGTCCAGTCCGGCACCATCAATGCCTATCTGGGAGACACCCTGATCGGTTCATTCGGATGGCGGCTTCCGGAGCGCTTGAACTCCAGCCAGGAGAAAGAGGGGGACGCATATTTTTCGACGGAATCGATCGATTATGTGCGCATAACTCCAGAGGAGCGTCACATTTTGCAGTCGTTGGGCGAACCCCTCAAGCTGCATGTGAGCCTCGTGTCCCGTTCTGACTCTATGGAAGTGAAGCCGGAAAAGGAAGATGCGGTGCAGCAGGTCGGAGAGCGCGACAGGGCCACGTGGCGCTGGCAGATCGCCAACCGCGGAGGGCGGGACACTCATCTGTTGCTGGCGGTGCAGCTGGTTAACAAGAACGGTGACGGCATTCCCCTGATTCAGGCCGAGCAGCTCATTTCCACGTCGAATCTGGTGCGCCAGATCCGAAACTACCTGCAGCCGATTCCGCTGCTCTTCGGCGCCGTGCTCGGTTCTCTGCTGGCATGCATTACCGGTCTTTTCAAACGTGTCCGGCACGGCGGTCCGGTACGACGGGAACCCCTGGCGAAGACGCCCTACGCGGGGCCGAAACAGCTCTAAAGAACTTGGGTTTCGTGGCAGCGCGCGCCGTTCCCGAGATGCGCCGCGCGGGCTAGATTCCCTTGAAATGAAGCGCTGCAAGGCGCCGCACCATGCTCGCGTCTGCCGGTTTGAGAAGCCTGAAGTTGTACTTCTTGTTGTTCCGCGTGCGCATCGAGATTTCGTCTCCTTCCACGGTGAAGCCTCGCAGGTCCCCATAGGCGTCGAAGAAACTGTGGTCGGATTCCGTGGTTTTGAATTCGACCCCTTCATCCGTGATGCGCAGCGTCCCACGGCAGCTCGAAAAGACATGCTTGTGCTCGACGGGGAACGCGGTGGCCTGCATCGCATTCAACTGCATGCGATCCTGCAAATCCTGGATCATCACCGTGATCCGGTCGGGAGTGTACTTGTCGACGCCTCCCAGGGCTTTAGCCTTTTCGAAATGTTCCATCGCCTGCGCAAGGTCGTTTCGGTGCCGGTCATAGAGCAGACCGAGGTTCATGTGTGCAAGTGTGTTGTTGGGATTGAGCGAGAGGCATTTTTCGAAATTCAGAATCGCAGTGTCCAGCTGTTTCTGATCCTGATAGATAGTCCCGAGGTAGAAATAGGCTTCGTCGCCGGTTGGATCGAGTTTGAGATACTCCTGCCACTCCGAAAGCGACTTGTCCCGCGCTCCCGCCCGATACGCGGCAATGGCCGAGTTGCGCAGGGTGGCGAGTTTTTCGCGAAACTGCTGCTGTTCCTCCTGCTGGCGCTGAAGCCGCTGTTGCTCGGCGCGGGCGGCATCCGCCAGTCTGGCATCGATCATCACCACACGCGAGGCGCTGTACTTGTCATCCGGGAAATACTGAAGGATCTGTTTGAAGTCGCCGCGGGCGCCTTGCAGATCGCCGTTGCTGAGCTTGGTGTCCCCGCGATTCTGCAGGATCTCGACCAGGTGCGCGGTCGCACCCTGCGCGTATACATTTTTCTTTTCGAGCCGCAGGATGTTGTGCAAGGCATCCCAGGCGTTGTCCTTCTCGGGAGGGAGCAGAATTCCCACCTTCAGGGCGGCCTCCGCCTTGTTCTTCCACTCCTCGATCTGCTTCTCCCTGTCCTGCACGCTGGCATCGATCTTAGCGGAAATGTCCGCCAAGCGCTCACTGATCGCGATGTCGTTCGGATAGATGACCACCAGGCTCTTATACCCGTTTTCCGCCGACAGCCAGTCCTCGCGAGCGTAAGCAAGATCTGCCTTCTGGCGGACCTCTTCCGCCACCGCATTCTTCGCCTCGGTGGCGTCGGCATTGCTGGGGTCGATCTCAAGCATCTTGTTGGCAAAATAAAGCACGTTGTAGTCGTCCGGAGGCGGGAGCAACATGTTTTCTTGGCGCGCGGTCTCCAGCTTTTTCTTCCAGGACTCCAGTTCGGCGAGTTGTTCGTTGGTGAGGATGGGCACGAGCGGCTTCAATGTCAGATGCAGGTTCTCCGTGGAGTAGGGCATCACCTCCACCTGCTGTACCAGATCTGCATAGCCGTCCTTGGCCGCCTTTACCTGGTGCCCTCCCGCTTTTACGTCCCCCAGCGTAAGCGCGGATACACCGCGCTCCTTCCCATCCACAAAAATGGTTGCGCCCGGAGGGGTGGTCTTGATTACGAGGTTGCCGAACTTCGGCCGCAGGTAAATATAGGAAAAAACCCCGACGAAGCTGACCGCGCTTGTCAACAGGAGGATTGCCAGGGCGATAAGCAGTGTCCGAACCTTGATCCGCGCCGGTTCGGAAGGATACTCTGCCTCTTGCGATTTGTCCTCGGGCTCGAATTCCAGTTCGCCGCCCTCCACCGGACAGAAGTCAAACTGGTCGGGATAATTATTGCCGCACTTGGAGCATTTTTTCATCGGAGCTAAAATAGCACACCCGGCTCAGGCGGGCGAAAAAATCGGTTTTCCGGGAAACGCCTGTGCCGTGCCAAGATTAAGATGTTCAGCCTGAAGTGTGACCTCGAACCGTTTCTTACCGGAGGATCGCCCACCGTGGCCATGGAACATGTTGTCAAGCAGGCGAAGATCCTGGAACTCGGCTGTGGCCGCACGAAGCGCCCGCATGCCATCGGCATCGACCGAATTCCGCTGCCCGGCGTCGATATCGTGCACGATTTGAATCAAGTGCCGTATCCGTTCGCGGACAACACATTCGACGAAGTCTATGCCATTCACGTGATCGAACATATGGATTCGATTCTGCTGGTGATGGAGGAGATTTACCGCATCACACGCCCCAACGCCCGCGTGGTCATCATTACGCCTCATCATAGTGACGCCATCTCCTGGCAGGATCCATCACACAAATGGCATTTGAACTCGTATTCTTTCAGCTATTTTGATCCGGCCTACCACACCAACTACTACACGACCGCCCGTTTTCGCATCAAAACCAAGCATCTCGAGATGGCCTCCATCTGGAAGTCGCTCGGGCTGCAGTATCTGATTAATCTCGACAACCGTTATCCAGCGCTGCGCTTCCTGCGCAAACTCTGGGAGCAGCACCTCTGCTACGTACTGCGCGGCAAGCAGATGGAATTCATCCTCGAGACCGTAAAAGAAGAGTCCGCAGGGATGCGGCAAGCCGAGCCCTGAACGGGCGACAGATAAATCTTTCCTTATCTAGGCTCCATTCGTCTCAGATCATGCCCGTCCTGGCGCGTGGCAGGAATTCGCCCCCTCCGGGGCGTCCCATGGCTTTTCCTTCGCGGGCGATGATTTTCCCTCGCTGCACCACAAGCCAGGGATACCCGTGTACTCTCATCCCTTCATAGGCGCAGTAATCGACGCGGGAGAGCCCCATTGCTTTCGACAGGATCTGATCGGTCCTGGGGTCGAAGATCACCAGATCCGCGTCGCTCCCTACCGCGATCGTCCCCTTGCGCGGGAACAGGCCGAAGAGCTTTGCCGGCATGGTGCAGAGCAGATCCACGGCACGGTTCATTGAAATCCGGCCTCCTTGCACGGCCTCCGAAGCGATGGCGCAAAAGCGTTCCTGCACTCCCGAGAAACCACGCGGAGCCTGGAGCACGATGTCTTTCCCCAGGTCTTTCTGGCCGGCAAAGTTGAAGGCAGCATGGTCGCTGCCGATGAGCTGGATGTCCCCCGAGCGGATCGCCTTCCAGAGAACATCCTGGTGCCACGCAGGTCGCAGCGGCGGAGTGACGTAGTATTTGACGGATTCGGCGTCCTCATAGCGGTCGCTGTTGAGAAGGAGGTATTGAGGGCATGATTCGGCATACACCGTTTGTCCCCGGTCCCGCGCCGCCTTGACCTTTTCCAATGCATGCGCCGAGGAAACTCCCATCAAGCAGACCGGGGTGCGGGCGAAATCGGCGAGGGCGATGACGCGCCCCGCCGCTTCCGCCTCTGCTTCAGGCGGACGGAGTGCAGGGAGGTACTTGGCGGAGGTTTTACCCTCGGCTGAAAGGCGCCGCCACAGCAGATCGATAAGCTCGCCGTTCTCGGCATGGATGCAGGCAAGCCCGCCTGCAGCCGTTACCCGCTGCAGGAACTCCAGCACGGCGCCATCGTTGATGCGGTGCTCACCGATGCCTTCCAGTGAAACCTGGAAACTCGTAACCCCTGCATCCACCACGGACGGAATCTCGCTCAGTATCCCGTCGTTTACTTCCGACAACGCAATGTGAAACCCATAATCCACGACGGCGCGTTGCTCCGCCTTGACCTTCCATGCCTCCACTGCCTGCGCCAGAGTTGATCCCGGCGCTATATTCACAAGGTCCACTACCGTCGTGGTACCGCCTGCGGCGGCGGCGGCGGTTCCGGTCTCGAAATCATCCACGGTGGTCATGCCGTCGACCTGGGTGTCGAGCCGGGTATGCATGTCAACCCCGCCCGGCAGAACCCACTTGTCAGTCGCGTCGATGATTTCGCTCGCGATCTTTGAAATTTCCCTGCCGATCTCGGAAACGATCCCGCTCTTTACCAGAATATCGGCCTTGTACATATCCGTAGAAGTGATGATGGTTCCATTCTTGATCAAGGTCGTCATAAGATCTCCAGCACAAAATGAAGCGTTTCTTCCGAAAGATCGATAGCGGATGATCGGAATACGGCGGCGGGTTTGCGGGCGCGCTGCGCCTTCGGGCTTCTCCGAGTGCCGCAGAAGCAGACCGGCGGTTCGACTATGTCTGCTGGAGCTGATGCTGAGACCAGTCCAGCAGGCCTACTGCGTCGTCCGTGTCCCTCTTGTTGCACGTCAGAGAGGGGGAGATGCGGAACACGTTTCCGTAGAGCTCCCCATTGCCAAGTCCATCAGCCGGCGCTTTTCCTACACAGTCGGCTGATGGGTCTTGCGATCCCGCACCAACTCCACGCCCTGCACGAGGCCCATCCCACGGACCTCTCCGAGGCGGAGGTGCCTTTTCTGCAGCTCCTCGAGTGAATCAGCGAGTTCCGGAGTTGCCCCGGTATCCCCGGCCGGGAGTGCGACAGCCAGCCCTTTCGCAATGGTAATCATGTTGGGCTGGACTCCCCAGGGGTCGAGGCCGAACCATGTTCCGCCGGCCCGGCCCAAGCCGGTCCGAACCTCGTCGCCAATCCAAACATCGCCGTACTTGCGTATAATCTTCGCTACGATCGCTTGGTACTCCTTGAGCGGGGCGATGAAACCAACCTCGCCGTCCATTGGTTCTGCAATTATGGCCGCCAGCTGCCGGCTGGCAGCCTTACAAATCAACTCCTCCATGTCCCGGGTGCAAACCAGGTCGCGTTCCGGACAAGTCCTTTCAAACAGAGTGCGATAACGACAATCAAGGGAGCGCTTCTGTTTCCCCGGGATGCCCTGACTCTTCCGCTGCATGAAACCCGCCTCTGCATTCCGCCGGCTGCCCATGGCAGCCTTCTCCTCACCGGGCTTTTCGAGCTGCACCTCCTTCACGAAGTCATTCCTACCGTCGGGTGCGTTCCCGCCGGTCATCTCAGGCGGCCTGCAGGTAAATGCCCGATTTCGCATCGGAGGCAATTATATCAAATTCGGGGACCGCCACCTCAATACCCTAATTCCCCTCCGCCGGTCGACTTGATGGTGGCCGGCAAATGTAATAGCATGCGCCTGTTTTTCCAGGGGAAAACCCCATCCGGCAGGAGGCTGTGATGACAACAACCGACACGAATCGGAAGATCCGAGCGCCTCGCGGAACCAATCTGAGCTGCAAAGGATGGCAGCAGGAAGCCGCCATGCGCATGCTGATGAACAACCTGGACCCCGATGTCGGCGAGCGCCCTGACGAGCTGATCGTATACGGCGGCAGCGGCAAGGCCGCGCGCAACTGGGAGTGCTACCACGCCATCGTCGCTTCGCTGCAGGCACTCGAAAATGATGAGACCCTGCTCGTGCAGTCCGGCAAGCCCGTAGGCATCTTTCGCACGCACGAATACGCTCCGCGCGTTCTGATCGCCAACGCAAATCTTGTCGGCAACTGGGACAATTGGACCGAGTTTCGCAGACTCGAAGCTCTCGGCCTGATGATGTATGGACAGATGACGGCAGGAAGCTGGATCTACATCGGCAGCCAGGGAATTGTCCAGGGCACGTATGAGACCTTCGCCTCGATGGCGCGCAAACATTTCGGCGGAAGCTTGCGCGGCAAGATTCTGCTTACCGGCGGGCTCGGGGGCATGGGTGGAGCCCAGCCTTTGGCCGCTACCATGCTCGGCGCCGCTTTCCTCGGCATCGACGTGGATCCGGAGAGAATCCGGAAAAGACTGCACACAGAATACTGCCAGCGGATTTCTTACGACCTGGATGAAGCCCTGTCTCTCGTCGAAGGCGCGGCGCGAAAAGGGGAAGCCATTTCTGTTGGATTGGTGGGGAACTGCGCCGAGGTTCTGCCGGAGCTGGTGCGGAGGGGATTCACCCCGGATGCGCTCACGGACCAGACCAGCGCGCACGATCCGTTGAACGGCTACGTTCCGGCGGGCGTCACGCTGGAACAGGCGGCGCGGCTGCGCCGTGAGGATCCGGACGAGTATGTGCGCCGCAGCATGGATTCCATCGCCACGCACGTGCGCGCGATGCTCGACCTGCAGAAAAGCGGCGCCGTCACGTTCGACTACGGCAACAACATCCGCGGGCATGCGCTCAAAGCAGGTGTCGCCAACGCGCTCGATTTCCCCGGATTTGTTCCCGCGTATATCCGCCCCCTGTTCTGCGAGGGACGCGGTCCTTTTCGCTGGGCCGCGCTGTCCGGCGATCCCGCCGACATCGCCGCGACGGATGACCTGGTGCTGGAGATGTTCCCGGAAAACGAGGCGCTCTGCAACTGGATCCGCCTTGCCCGCGAGCGCATCCGCTTCCAGGGACTGCCGGCGCGAATTTGCTGGCTCGGCTACGGCGAGCGCGCCGCTTTCGGGTTGCGGATGAACGAGCTGGTGGCCTGCGGCAAGATCAAAGCGCCTATCGTGATCGGCAGAGATCACCTCGATTGCGGTTCCGTCGCGTCCCCATATCGCGAGACCGAGTCCATGAAAGACACATCTGATGCGGTTGCGGATTGGCCTATTCTGAATGCTCTGCTCAACACCGCCAGCGGCGCAAGCTGGGTGTCATTTCATGACGGCGGCGGCGTCGGCGTGGGATATTCGATGCACGCCGGCCAGGTCACCGTGGCCGATGGCACGAGCGCAATGGCTCGCCGTATCGAGCGTGTGCTCACCAACGATCCCGGCATAGGAGTCGCGCGCCACGCGGACGCCGGCTACGGCGAGGCTAAGGATTTCGCCCACAGCAAAGGCATCAAGATCCCCATGCCCGCGGAATAATCATTGAAATAACCTCGCCTCTCGGGAAACAGTCCTGGTACCGCGGCACGTATGATTCCCCGTGGCGGACATGGATAACCAAAGGTTCAGACTCCAGATCGATCTCAGGGAAAAGGGTTCGTGTCTCGCGGCCCTTGCGGCGGATTGCGATCTATTTGAGACAAGTTTCCAAAGGCTGCGTATTGGCGACTACATTGTCAACGGGACAACGGGACCGTTCTTATAGAGCGCAAAAGCGCTGCCGATTTTGCCGTCTCGATCGTTGACGGCAGGCTGTTTCGCCAGGCTCGGGCAATGGCGCGCACGTCTTTGCGCACCCTTTTTCTCATCGAATCTGCCGGTGCAGAGGAAGCATGTTCGTTGCATCCTCACGCTCTCTTCGGCGCTTGCATCTCCCTTGCGTTGATGTGGCGCCAGCCGGTGATCTTCAGCAGGAATCCTGAAGAATCCCTCTTGACGCTGCGGCTCGCTGCAGAACAGACGGGGTCGCTCGATGGACTGGAACTAATTCGCTGCGGCTATCGCCCGAAACGAATGGAGCGCCGCAAACTTCTTGTCCTTCAAGGTCTCCCCGGAGTCGGCCCCAAACTCGCGGCATCTCTCCTGTCCCATTTCGGTTCCGTCGAAAATGTGATGAAGGCCGGCGTGGAAGCACTTCAGCAGGTGCGCGGATGTGGCCCGAAGAAGGCAGCAGCGCTCCGTGAAGTCCTCGGCTGAGTTTTTGTCGCGAAACGTAGTCGGCTCTGCTCTTTCATGCCAGAGCCGACTACGTTTCGCGACAAAAACTAGCTACTGGACCATGGTGCCGGTCGGTTTGCTCATGCCCGCCTGCTTCTCGCGCTGCGCCTGCAGGGCCTGGATCAGGCCGTCGACGATCTGATTCGGGATCACCAGCACGGCACGCACGGGCGCCGGCAAAGTTCCGGTCTTTTGCATTCGCAGGGCCTCTTCATCGTTCATGGGGCCGAGCACGTCGCAGAAACTGAGGGTGCAATCGATCGGCGACATGCTCACCTGGACATAGTTCGCGTAAACCCTCGGCGACGTCCGCGAATAGTCAGCAATGATCTGCAAAGGTCTTTCTTCACTCATGGTTCGCTCCCATCAGGCTGCCCCCAACCTGGGCAGCAAACCTGGTGCAGGCTCCTGATCCGGCCAGGGAAGGCGTGTCTTCCGATCATCGGGCCGCAACAAAATGCCAAGTTATTCTTGCGCGAGCCCTTAGCCGGGGGGCCAGCGCATGGTTCTGCCGCCCATCACGTGCAGGTGCAGGTGAAAAACGGTCTGGCCCGCCTCCGCGTTCGTATTGATCACCGTGCGAAAACTGTGCAGGCCCTTGTCCTTCGCCACGCGCGCCGCGGCGAGCAGCAAGTGTCCCAGGAGTTGACCGTCTTCATCGCTGGCGTCCGCCAGCGTCGCAATGTGCTTGCGCGGCAAGACCAGCGCGTGGACCGGAGCCTTGGGGTGGACGTCCTCGATGGCAATGCAGTAGTCGTCCCCATGGATTACGCGCGCCGGCCTCTCGTCGGCGATGATCTGGCAAAAAACGCAACCGTTCCATTTCGTCATGATTTTGCTGTAAGCATAAAGAAGCAGCCGCCGGACGGCAAATGGAATCATTATTTCAGGCGCTCGATTTCGGCGCCGAGGCGGGCCAGCTTTGTTTCGATGTGGTCGTAGCCCCGGTCCAGGTGGTACACGCGATCCACGATGGTTTCACCTCTGGCGACCAGCCCTGCCAGCACCAGGGATGCGCTTGCTCGCAAGTCCGACGCCAGCACTTTAGCGCCGCTCAAAGGCCTGCCTCCCTTGACGATGGCGCGGCGGCCGTCGACGGTGATTTCCGCCCCCATGCGCACCAGTTCGTGTGCGTGCAGGAACCGGTTTTCGAAGATCGTTTCGGTGATGACGGCGGTCCCGCCGCCTTGCGTCATCAGGGCCATGTACTGGGCTTGCATGTCCGTCGCAAAGCCGGGATACGGAAGCGTGGTCAGGTCCTGAGACTGAATGGGATCGCGTCCCTGCACCCGGGCGGCGTCGGGCGCTTGGATCTGAATCCCGGCCCCGTTTCGTTCGAGCTGCGCGAGGAGCGAACCCATGTGATCCGGCCGGCAGTTGCATATTTCGACATCGCCGCGCGTAATCGCCGCTGCCACGGCGAAGGTACCGGCTTCGATGCGGTCAGCGATGATGCAGTGCCGGCAGCCGTGCAACTCATCGACGCCCTGGATTCGGATCGTGCGCGAGCCCTCTCCCTCGATGCGCGCCCCCATCTTCCGGAGGAGTTCCGCCAAATCGACCACCTCGGGTTCGCATGCGGCGTTGTCGAGCACGGTTTCGCCTCGTGCCAGACAGGCAGCCATCATCAGGTTCTCGGTCCCCGTCACGGTGACCGTGTCCATAAGAATCGTTGCGCCGCGGAGCTTTTCGCAGCGCGCCTCCACATAGCCGTGGACAATTTCGCAGCGCGCCCCCATTTTTTCAAGGCCCATGATGTGGAGATTGACCGGGCGCGCACCGATCGCGCAGCCTCCCGGGAGGGAAACGCGCGCGCATCCGAAGCGCCCGACCAACGGCCCAAGCACGAGAATGGATGCGCGCATTGTCTTGACCAGCTCATAGGGCGCCTCAAGCGAGGAAATTCGCGCTGCCTTAAGCCGGGCAATCCCCAATGGGTCGATTTCAACATCGGCGCCCAATTCGGCCAGCAGGCGGCGTGTGGTGAATACGTCCTGTACGCGGGGAATGTTTTCGAGTTCCACGGTTTCCGCGGTAAGGAGTGCGGCAGCCATGGCGGGAAGCGTCGCATTCTTCGCCCCGCTGATCTCCACGCGGCCCGACAGCGCTCTTCCACCCACGACTCGAATCTTGTCCATATCATCCCTCGTCAGAAACGGTGCGAAATATGGGACAGGTCCAATGCTGCTAACGTAAGCAAAATTCAAGAAGACGCCACGAATTTCACAAATTCCACGTAATCTTCCATTCGCCTAGATTTTCCTGCGCGCGACGATGCAGCGCGAAATCCCTTGAATGTCTGCCGCAATTTCGTCCACGGCCAGACGCGCGCGCTCGGCGAGTTCCGCGACTTCAGGCGCCTGTCCGGCGCCGATTTCCAGCAGAAGCCGGCCTCCCGGAACGAGACGCATGGCGGCCTGCGGAATGATCCGGCGGCATGGATCGAGTCCCGACTCTCCCCCGAAGAGCGCCTGGAAGGGCTCATGATCCCTGACCACGATGGACAGATTGGGCATATCCTGTCCTGCCACATATGGCGGATTGGAGAGTATGAGATCGAAAATCGAACCTTCCGGAAAGCACTCGAGCAGGTCACTACAGACGAAGCCGATGCGCTCGCGCACGCCGAGCCGAATCGCGTTTTCCCGAGCCACGGCAAGGGCCTCCAGGGAGACGTCTGTCGCCCAGCCAACCGCATGCGGCGCTTCATGCGCCAGGGAGATCGCAATGCAGCCCGAACCCGTGCCCACATCTGCGAAGCGCATCGCGCCCCCATGGCTGCGCGCCAGTTCCAGTGCCTTCTCCACCAGGAGCTCGGTCTCCGGCCTGGGAATCAAGACCGCCGGAGTCACCCGGAACGAAAGCCCGAAAAACTCGCGCTTCCCCGTCACATATTGCAGCGGCTCACCCGCGACTCGCCTTTGCACAAGAAGCGAAAACTTCCCATATGCGCCAGAGGTCAGCTGATCCTGGATATGACCGAGAACGCGAGATCGTTCCCAGCCGAGAACATGAGCCATGAGAATTTCGGCCGTAAGCCGGGGAGAATCCACGCCTGCGCGCGCGAGCGATTCACTCGCCCCGCGCAAGGCCAGCCAGATCGTACCGGGAATCTCCTGCCTCGACTCCGAGTCCATTATGCCGGCTCGCGGAATGACGGGTTCATTCCCTCGTCATTCATCAATTGCTACCTGCCTGCTTGAGTTTCTCCGCCTGAAAATGAGTGATCAGGGCCTCAAGGATGGGATCCAGGCCGCCGTCCAGAACGCCGGCCAGATCGTGTGTGGTCAGCCCGATGCGATGATCAGTCACACGGTTCTGCGGGAAGTTGTAGGTTCGGATCTTCTCGCTGCGATCCCCGCTTCCCACCTGGTTGCGCCGGTTTTCCGCGATGGATTTCTGCTGCTCCTGGACGGCGAGGTCGTACAGGCGCGAACGCAACACGCGCATCGCCTTGGCCCGATTCTTGATTTGCGATTTTTCGTCCTGGCAAGACACGACCAACCCTGAAGGAAGATGCGTGATGCGCACCGCGGAATATGTGGTGTTTACCGATTGGCCACCCGGTCCGGAAGAACAGAAAGTGTCCGTGCGAATGTCCTTGGGATCTATTTTGATATCGACGTCATCCGCCTCCGCCAAAACCGCGACCGTGGCAGCTGAAGTATGGATGCGGCCGCTGGCTTCGGTGGCTGGAACCCGTTGGACGCGATGCACGCCGCTCTCGTATTTGAGCTTGCTGTACACGCGGTCTCCCTCGACAATCGCGATGATCTCCTTGTAGCCGCCCACTTCCGAAATGTGCTCTTCCGTAACCTCCACGCGCCACCCGCATTTTTCGGCGTGGCGGCTGTACATGCGGAATAGTTCGGCGGCAAACAGCGTAGCCTCGTCTCCTCCCGTCCCCGCGCGGATCTCCAGCAGGACGTTCTTCTCGTCGTTCGGATCCTTGGGCATCATGAGCCATTGGAGATTTTTCTGGCAAGCGCCGGCGCGCTCTTCCAGCGATGCCAGTTCCTCTTCCGCCATCTTGCGCATCTCGGGATCCGATTCGGAGTGGAGCAGCGATTTCGTTCCCTCGATGCCTTGGAGCAGATCCTTGTACTCCCGGAATCTTTCAACGATCTCGGCCAACTCCCTGTGCTTCTTGGCGTGCTTCTGGTAGGTGGAAGGATTTGCCAGAACCTCCGGGTCCGCCAGCAGCCGGTTCAGTTCCTCGAATTTTTGTTCCAGTTCGTTCAGCTTATCGATCATGGGGTTATCCGTTGAGATTATAGGATATATCCCGGATTCCAGCCAGGAAGGGCGCGATGGGGGAGGGCCGCTAAGCCGCGGCCTGAGCTTCGCGAGCCTTGACGCTGTCCAGCTCCAGCGCTTCCTGCAGCGCGCGGATCGCCACTTCCAGCTGATCATCGCTCGGAGGCTTGGTTGTAACTCGCTGCAGAGTCAGGCCCGGAAGAACGATCAGCCGGAAAAAACCGCGCTGGGCGCGGGGCGCAGACAAGCGGATCAGTTCGTAGGACAGGCCGGAGATTATCGGAATCAGGATCACGCGGGACAGGAAGATGGCCCAAAAGGCCTTGAACTTGAAAATGGAAAAAACCACGATGCTGACCACCATGACGAAGAGCAGGAAACTGGTGCCGCAACGCGGGTGCAATGTCGACTTCCTGCGCGCGTTCTCGACCGTCAGCTCCTCTTTCGCCTCCCAGGTGAAAACAACCTTGTGTTCAGCGCCGTGGTACTGAAATACGCGCTTGATATCCTTCATTGTGCTGATCAGCAGGATGTAGGCAAGGAAAAAGACGACGCGAATCATGCCGTCGACCAGATTGAACACGAACCAATTGTGGACGGCCGCGAAATAATTCTTCAGCCAGGTTGTGATCCAGAGCGGCGCCAGGATGAAGACCGCGACGGCCACGACCGCGGCAGCGCCCATGGACAGTGCCGTCGGGAGCCATCCGCCTTCCGGAGCCGCTGCGGCCGGTTCCGCGCCGGCGGTTTCCGACTTTGGCGCCGCGTCGGCCATTGCCGCGTTGAACGAAAAGTTCAGCGTGCTGATGCCGAGCATAAGAGATTGCACCAGGACCGCGAATCCCCGAATGATAGGCCAGGTGAGAGGTTTCCAGAGATCCGCCAGGCGGCGCACTGCTTCCTTCTTGATCGCCATGGAACCATCCGCGCGGCGCACCGCGACGGCATAGGCATACGGCGTGCGCATCATGACGCCTTCGATCACAGCCTGCCCGCCGACAAGAATGTCTTCCGGCGAGCCTTTTGTACCGCTTCCTGGCATGAAACGACCTCTCACGTCAGCAACGTTACTTCTTGCCGTACTTCTTCTGGAATTTTTCAATGCGTCCGGCGGTGTCGATCAACTTCTGCTTGCCGGTAAAGAAAGGATGACAGGCTGAGCAGATCTCCAGGCGTATTTCTTTCTTCGTGGAACGGGTCTCGAATTGATTCCCGCAGGCGCAACTTACCATCACTTTGTGATATTGGGGATGTATATCCTTTTTCATACGGACCTCGCAAAACTTTGGATTATACCAAAAGCCGCTGGAAGGCGAGGTACAAAAAACGCGTTGTCGTGATTTATGAGCTGCCCGACATCGATGTGTCGTCCGCTAATTGTTACAAAAACACGTACTTGACAATGGTCGAAGGCTTAAGGTATAAAAGTCGGTCTTTATTCTTGTGATCGAAGGAATGTTAACCCTTGGTATCATTTCAGGCTTGGCACCTAAACTCTGCGGGTAATCCGCTTCTATTCCCACCGGATCACAGGGCTATAATCGAATTCATGAAGATCCTGAACAGGTGCTGTAGGGGCCGGTTCGGGTCAATTTAGGAGGAGAGAATGTCATCGGATATCAACGACGCGCAGACAACCGCAGGAGGTTCTGCGGAAGGAAGCGCCCCATCCCGGGCGCAGTCCCACCCGGCCGCCGAGCACCAGGATGAAAACAGCTTTGAAGCGCTTCTCGCGGCGCACGAAGGAAGAACTCAGAGCTTCTCCGAGGGGGAGGTGATCCGTGGAAAGGTCATCGCGATTTCAGGTGGCGGAGTCATAGTAGATGTTGGCTTCAAGTCCGAGGGGATTATCCCCGTCGCGCAATTCACGGACGAACAGGGCCGCGTCGGCATCAAGGTCGGCGATGCCGTCGATGTGTTTCTGGAGCAGACGGAAGATTCGGAAGGTTATGTCGTGCTCTCGCGCGAAAAGGCCGAGCGCATGAAGATCTGGGACGAGATCGAGCGCGCCTATCGAGAAGGCACGACGGTCAAGGGCCGCGTGATCGAGCGCATCAAGGGCGGCCTGGCAGTGGACGTGGGCGTGCGCGCCTTCCTGCCGGGATCGCAGATCGACCTCCGTCCAGTGCGAAACCTGGACAGCCTGCGCGGTGAAGAGTTCGAGATGCGTGTCATCAAGGTCAACAAGAAACGAGGCAACATCGTCCTTTCCCGTAAGGCAGTCCTCGAAGAGTCGATGAAGGAAGAAAAGGCCAAGACCCTCGAGGTGCTCGAGGACGGGAAAGTGATGGAAGGCATCGTCAAGAACATTACCGACTACGGCGCCTTCATCGATCTCGGCGGCGTCGACGGACTGCTCCATATCACGGACATGTCCTGGGGCCGCGTCAATCACCCCTCCGAGCTGTTCAACGTGGGAGACAAGCTGAATGTCAAGGTCATCAAGTTCAACCGCGAGGACGGCCGGGTTTCGCTGGGCTACAAGCAGCTCACCGAGGACCCTTGGCTTCATGCCGACATGCGCTACCCCAAGAACCTGCGCGTGCAGGGAAAGGTCGTCAGCCTGACCGACTATGGCGCTTTCGTCGAGCTGGAACCGGGCATCGAGGGATTGATTCACATCTCGGAAATGACCTGGAACAAGCGCGTCAAACATCCGTCCAAGATCGTGAGCGTCGGTGATTCGGTGGAAGTCGCGGTCCTGGACATCGACATCGATGCGCGTAGAATCTCGCTCGGCTTGAAGCAGACCGAGCCGAATCCCTGGGATGTCATCGAGTCGCGCTACGCTCCGGGCACCGTCATCACCGGGAAGGTGCGCAACGTTACCGATTTCGGCACATTTATTGAGGTCGAGGAAGGCATCGACGGTCTGGTCCATGTCTCGGACATGTCCTGGACGAAGCGGATCAAGCACCCCTCAGAAATGCTCAAAAAAGGTGACGAGGTCCAGGCAGTCATCCTCAGCATCGATGCGGCGAATCAGAAGCTCAGCCTGGGAATCAAGCAACTCGAGCCCGATCGCTGGGAAGACTGGTTCAGCAGGCACCAGCTCGGCCAGGCCGTGCGCGGCAAGATCGCGCGCATGACCAATTTCGGCGCCTTCGTGGAGCTCGAGGAAGGAATTGAGGGCTTGTGCCACGTGTCCGAACTGGACGACAAGCACATCGAAAAGCCCACGGAATTCCTCAACGTCGGGCAGGAAGTGGAAATGAGGATCATCAAGCTCAACCTGCAGGAGAAAAAAATCGGGCTGAGCTTGAAGGCAATGAAGGAGGACGAGCCGAGGCTGGAATTCACCTCCTACATGGCTTCGGCCGATTCCGGCAATGCATCGATGGGAGAGCGTCTCGGCGATCAGTTGCAGCGCCTGAAGAAGCCCAGCACCGACTGATCCCTGGTCGGCAGGATTTGAACCCATGCCTGAACGGCGATCCAATCTCTTGCTTTGGCTTGTGGTGGGGGGAGGTGCGCTGCTTTTCTTCGCGATCTCCCTCTTCGCGCTCGTCCTGTTTTTTTCCAACGGCAGTTCTTCCTCTCTTTCTTTCTCCAGCAACGCGGTTGCGGTGATCGATATCGAGGGGATCCTCGTCGACTCGAAGGATTTCGTGGATGAACTCAAGGACGTCGGCGGGTCCTCAGCCGTGCGCGCCGTGGTCCTGCGCATCGACAGTCCGGGAGGAGGTGTCGCGGCCTCCCAGGAAATGTCCGCGGCAGTCCGCAAGTTCCGGACGGAAACTCACAAGAAAGTCGTCGTCAGCATGGCGTCCGTAGCCGCTTCCGGTGGCTATTACGTCGCATGCGCGGCGGACAGGATTTATGCAAATCCCGGCACGGTCACCGGCAGCATCGGAGTGATTGCCGAGTGGTACAACTACGGAGATCTGCTGAAGTGGGCCAGGCTCCAGGACGTGGTTTTCAAGAGCGGCGAGTTCAAGGATTCCGGATCTCCAACACGCGCGCTCACCGACGCCGAAAAGCATTACTTTCAGAATCTCATCGATAATATGTATGCCCAGTTCGTCAAGGACGTGGCCACAAGCCGGAAAATGAATGAGGCCGACGTCCGCAAGCTGGCCGACGGCCGCGTCTATACCGGCCAGGAGGCCAAAAACAACGGCCTGGTGGATGAGCTGGGAACGCTTCAGGATGCCGTTGCCGCGGCCGCCAAATTGGGCGGCATCCTAGGCGAGCCGCGGGTCGTCACGCCGCCAAAGAAGAAGATTTCCATTCTTGATTTGCTCCTGGGAGACACTCAGTCCTTGCTTCACTTGAATCCCGATAAATCCGAGTCTCACATACGATTTCAATATCTTTGGAGATGATTGGAGACGAATGGTAATGACAAAAGCAGAATTGGTTGAAGAAGTCGCCAGCCAGTCGGATTTGACCAAGAAGGATGCCGAGGTGATAGTGCAGACCGTCCTGGACAGCATCACCGATTCCCTGCAGCGCGGCGAGAAAATCGAACTTCGCGGCTTCGGATCTTTTCGCATCCGTAACCGCGCTTCCCGGCAGGGCCGGAATCCAAAAACCGGAAGTGGTGTCACGGTTCCTGCGAAAAAGGTGCCCTATTTCAAGCCCGGCAAGGAAATCAAGGATCTGATCAACCTCTGATGGACCGCTTGTGGACGCCCTGGCGCTATGACTACATAAGCAGGATCGACCGTGCCGACACCGGCTGCGTCTTTTGCCGGATCTTTGCGGAAAAGGAAAAGGACGCCGAGAACTTCGTCCTTTTTCGCGGCAAAGCGATTTTTGCAATCCTGAATCTGTTTCCTTACACGGTTGGTCACCTGCTGATCATCGTTAACCGGCACATCGCCCGGCTGGGAGAAGCCGCGAACGAAGAGCTTCACGCCATCCTAGAGACGGCCCGAGCCTGCGAAACCGCCCTGCAGGCCGAATATCACCCCGAAGGGTTTAACCTGGGATTTAACATCGGCAGCACTGCAGGCGCGGGAGTCGACCGGCATTTGCACATGCACGTGCTGCCTCGCTGGACAGGAGACGCAAATTTCCTCTCTGTGGTATCGGAAACGCGGGTCCTCCCCGAGGAGCTTGCCACAACCCGCCGCCGCCTGCTGCCTTACTTCCGCGACCTTGAATGACGCGCCTTTCCACATTGGAATCCGCTCATCTGAATGCAGTCTCCTGCAGTTTTTTGCATCGAAAGCAAGTGAAAAATTGCTTTTTCCACAATCTATATCGGGTGTCTTTTCCGCGACCGCCTGCCATCGACCTCCGGAGCATGCGATGACGCAAAACCCGCGCCAGGAGCGGGTTTTGAGCGCATCACCGCAAATTTTTTTTGCTGATCTTTTTTTGTTGCATGGAAAAAATGTGTGTGTTACTTTTCGTGCGTCGTTGGGTCGAATCGCTTCGAGTTACCCCCAAGGGGTAGACACATTGAAAATCCCCCGAATTTGAGGTCTCGGGGCAGTAGGGAGGGAAAAAGTACCCGCTGCTCGCCGGGGGTGGTGTGTTTTTCCACAGCTGTGGAAATCTTTGTGGAATTTTTGGCGCATTCAATGGAGATTTCGCGATCCTCCGTTGCAAATTTGAGTCTCCTAAGAGTGTCGTATGGAAGTCTGGGCTCAGGTGTTGTTGAACGTGTCCAAGCGGGTCAAACCGCAGTGTTTTGAGACGTGGTTCCGCCCCATCGTCTTTGATCACCGCGACGACCACGCCATGCATCTCACGGTCCCCAACGAGAGCTTCAGGAAGTGGTTGTTGGAGAATTATTCCGACCTGCTGAAGGCCGCGGTGGAGGAAGCTTCGAAGATGCCGCTTCAACTCGATTTATCTGTGGAAAACTCCAGTCCCGGGGAAACTCGCCCCGAACCGGCGCAGCCGAACGACAACAACGGCGGGTGTCATCTCAATCCCAAATACACATTTGATTCGTTTGTAGTGGGCACCAGCAATCAATTCGCGCGCGCCGCGGCTCTGGCGGTGGCTGAACAGCCTTCGAAGGCATACAACCCCCTGTACATTTACGGCGGCGTGGGGCTTGGCAAGACGCACCTGATGCACGCAATCGGCCACCTGATCCAGAGCAAGGCCCCCAGGCTTCGTCTCTCCTACATGTCTTCGGAGCGCTTTATGAACGAGTTGGTCAACTCGATACGCTACGACAAGACAAGCCAGTTTCGCGACAAGTACCGCAACATCGACATCCTGCTCATGGACGATATTCAGTTCCTCGCCGGGAAAGAGCGCACTCAGGAGGAGTTCTTCCACACCTTCAACGCGCTGTACGACGCGCAGAAGCAGATCGTCATCACGAGCGATTGCCCTCCCAGGAATATTCCGACGATCGAAGAGCGCCTGCATTCCCGATTCGAATGGGGTCTGATCGCCGACATCCACCCTCCTGACCTCGAGACCAAGATCGCCATTCTCAAGAAGAAAGCCGAGTCGGACATGGTAACGCTTCCTGACTCAGTCGCGCTCTACCTGGCGAGCAGCATCCGCTCCAACATCCGCGAACTCGAGGGCGCCCTGATCCGTCTCTCGGCGCGCGCGTCGCTCGACGGCATGGATCCGTCGGAGATTGACATCAGCTATGCCAGGGATGTCTTGAAGGATATCGTCTTCGACGATCGGCGCTCGATCTCTTCCGAAATGGTCATCCGCGCGGTTGCCAGCTACTTCGGTTTGAGGCCGACCCAACTCAAATCAAAAAACAATGCCCGCCGCATCTCTCAGCCGCGCCAGATCGCGATGTACATTTGCAAGGAAGTGACGGGGTTGTCCCTTCCGCAGATCGGCAAGGATTTCGGAGGCAAACATCACACCACGGTTCTCCATTCGATTCGCAAGATCGTTGAGATGAAAAACAAGAACCTGGAGATTGCCGCGGCGCTCAACAAGATCCTCTCCTCGTTTCGCTGAACCCGGCTTTTCATTTTTCGCAACTGTTTAGTCCCAGCAAGAAGGATTTGGTGTCTCAGAATAAAGACAAAGACTAATCTCAAAGACTCAAAGATCTCCAAGAACCTCCAAGGAAACCTATCAGATCGGAAGGCTGCGCGGAGCGCCGGCCCTTGCAGGGCCGCAGAAGCCGATGCCTCTTCGAGATTTTTCGATCTCTTTGAGTTTTGGAGGTTCGTCTTGCCTTTACTGCTTTTCAGGCACAGGAACATCAACAGCGTAACTGCCTCGCAGAGTCGTGATTACCTATCTTTTTCACCCCGGCGCTCCGGGAAAACCTGTGGACAAATTGCGGGAAGGTTTTTTTCCACAGCTGACACGACATTTCCTCATATCGGCAGACTTTTATCCAAACTTTA